>Ga0190271_10002241_pt1 | contig 11594 bp, 20 predicted proteins | sample Popmic356T_FD_133747 | JGI IMG/M metagenome (GOLD analysis project Ga0190271, IMG submission 133747) | Populus adjacent soil microbial communities from riparian zone of Weber River, Utah, USA - 356 T | ecosystem: Environmental > Terrestrial > Soil > Riparian zone | place: USA: Utah | collected...
CTTGGGATATACCCGGACCACATGCAGCAAGCGTTGAACCTAATGGAATAGATACAATGATAGCCAACCTATGCCTCGGACTGTTTATGACCTACGTTGTTGACCCTTTCATCCTGCTGATGATTCTAGCCGGAGGCAAGTGGACGTATCGGAGGTTACAGTAAATGGACGATCTAATTATCCCGCTTGTCATGATTGGATTTGGTTTGATCGTCGCGTTTGTCGGACGCGATAAGAACAAGGACACCATCCATTTTGTTGTATGGTGGCTGTTTGGAATCGTAACCGGCATTCTTGGTTTACTCTATGCGATCTATGTTCGCAGAACGCGTCATGTCATCGTACAACCGGACTGGAAATAACCTTGTGTTTCTGCCAGCAGCCTAGGTTACGATCTAGGCTGCTTGCACAAGCGCAAGCTTGATAACCTAATGGAGTGTAGATAATGAAAATGGAGTTGTACGAATACCGTGGCCATGCGTTTATCGTTGGCGCGAGCGGTCTGGTACTGATCCACGTCGGCTCGCCCGATGGTCCACAAGTGGCCCAGGCTGATAGCCTCGACGCTGCTATGGTTATGGTGGATGCTGCCATAGAACGGGCTGCTGGTAGGCTTGCCAGCCTGCTTGCCTCAGCCATCATGCGCGATGGTGCCACACTCCACTAAGGAGATTGGATAATGGTCGCCATTACCCTACTTCTTACGTTATCGTTTTGGTGGATATATTACACCCATACGGGCGGTTGGGTGGTTGCCTGTGGCGTGCTGGTGCTGCTCTATCTGTCCATGCACTAGACTCCCTAGGCCAGTCCACGGTCACCTAGGAGCCCCTAAAACCCTGGCTTTCCAGGCACTCGCACGCTAGGGTGCCTAGGATGCGTCCACACGGCGTCTAGGGTCGCCCGCACCCTGATGCCTCGCCACGGTCTAGGCGCCGTGTGGGACCATCCTAGACGGTCCATCGTTCCCCTAAGCGACTAGTAACTGAGATACACAAGGAAACCTAATCAGATGGCATATGTAAACCCCAACTTTCCTACCAAGAAGGCGCTTAAGGAGGCGCTAGCGGCTGGCCAGCGTATTGAGGTATTCCAGCCCGGCTTAGGGACGGTCCCTGTCAATGGTCGCATCGCACTTGAGGGGCCGCACTATCCCAAGCCACATCGCTGGTACGCGGAAGCTGTTATGGAAAATGGCAGGCTAGTATCTGTGAAGTGACATGATAGCGGTAGTTATTGTCCCACTATGGTTGGCCGTCACGTGGTGGATATTCTGTTTCCTCCTTGATGTCACTGCCGACGCTCGTTATGACCGGCGTATACGCAAGATTGAACGGCAGAAATATCGTCGTGAGCAACAGATGCGCCGCCTTAAACAAAAAGAGTTAGGCGCGTGGACAAGCAGTGACTACGGTATGGTGGCCCTACTCATCGTCACGGCTGGCGCTGGCATTGTTCACCTTGTTCGCGCCATAAACTGGTAAGCTTGGTTTACCATACCAGCCTAGGCAACTAGGCTGGCGTGGCAAGCGTAAGCTTGGCAATGGAGTATATGCAATGGCAATAAAATCTCCACGGAAGATATCACGCCAAGATGCTATCGCTCGTGTGATAGCTCTAGAGGGTATGATCCATGAGCTAATCAACGACTGCGATATATCCGGCTTGTCGTTTGCTGCCGAAGCATTGGACAAGCTTACCATCGCATCGCTTGATAAAGTATATACCGCAGTATGTGAAAAGGATTAAGCAATGGCACAAGTGACCCAAGAAACTCTGCGTATGGAAATTCTCAGCGAAGCGATAAACAGCTACAAGGCGTTACGCGAGCTATTGTATATCAGCGACGCGGAAGCAACGCTATGCAGTCTCAAGATTGCTGAGTGTGAGGCTATGATGAAGGAATTAATCAAAGGCGCCTTCGAATGAAACTCACACTATCAATCGTCGTTCTGGTCTGCTTCGTAGTTGCTGTAACGTTAGCAATCAACATGGTCGGCACGACATTCATGCACTGAAACACTCCTGGCGCACCCCGCCAGGAGTGCCAATCCCAATCCAAGAGGGAATGAAATGACTAACAGAGTAGAGTTTATCAAAACGAAGATGATCCAAATCCGCGCCGAACTTGATGAAATCGCCATTAGGCGTGGCGATCTGGTACATGAATATCGGATGCTTAATCAGGAACTAGGGCGTATCGAGCTAGAGGTAATGCTAGAGAAGACCAAGGAGAAAATGACATGAGACTCCCTAATCAGATCACCAAAGATGTAGAGAGACTGGCGAGGTTCCATTACCTCGACAAGCACATGTGCCAAGCCTGGAACCTTGTCCGTACTCCTGGCGAACTGCGGCTCTTGACCGGTTGGGTATGGCAGTCTAAGACTGGCAATCGGTATCAGATGGGACTGAAAACCCGGACAGCAGCGGTACGCGATGCTTACTATGTACTGATTGAACAACGATCCGCACCGGGAATAGCAACACGAATTAGGCGAGTAGCATGAAAGAACAAACACCAGAGCAAATCATGAAATACGGTGGGGTTGCTACCGCACTGCGTGAATGGTGTGAACGTAACAATAAGACTGCGAAAGATATCAACCTGATCATTGGTAAGGATATGGGTTATAGCGCAGGTTATATTTGGTTGAATGGCAAAGGCGCCCCCGGTCCCAAGACTATCAAACTACTATCAAAAGGAACTGGTATTCCAGAAGCGCAATTGATGCGCAGAAATACTATGAACGAAGTCGAAACGATACCAGCCAAAATTAACTCTAACCCTCCTGTATTTAGCTTTACAGTCAACGACAATGGCGAAGCAAGGATCAAGCTTGATGTTACTTTGCCCATTCAACAGGCGGTACCATTGTTTCGAATGATACTAGATGCGGGAGTGATAGTAAATGGGCAGACACCAAACGACTAAGGATTTCCCTCGCGTTCAACTGCGCTTGCCGCCAGAGGTATACGACGCACTAAATGAAGCGGCGATCAAGAACTTTCGCAGTTTGAATAGCGAAGTAATATTACGGTTAGTGCAATCAATCGAGGCAAAGGAGCTAGAAAATACATGAGCGACACTGTAACAGATTTTGATGCTACCGAAATCCTTGGTAGTATCGAGCGGTTAACTAAGGATTTGCGTAATGCTGCGGTAACGTTATCGGAACGTGAAGTCAGGTTTTTAGTTGACAGTTACTATGCCATGCAGCGTGACAGAATCAGAGCAAGCCATCAGACCAGAACACTAGAGAAAAATGCCGAGCCGCACATTGTACTAGGCTGGTTGACTGGACAACGCGGCACGTTAGAGAAGCAAGTTGCGCGTGCATTGGATGCGTACAGTGCTAGCAATCCATCGAGCGCATGGGCCAGGAGTATCACCGGGATTGGTCCGATCATTTCGGCAGGGCTGGTTGCTAACATTGATATTACTAAGGCGCCAACTGTTGGACACATTTGGCGTTATGCTGGTCAAGACCCAACAGTTACGTGGAACAAGAAAGAAAAGCGCCCATGGAATGGTTCACTTAAGCGGCTTTGCTGGATCATCGGAGAAAGTTTCGTTAAGGTATCTTACTTGGAAAGCGATACCTACGGTAAGGTATATCTTGCTCGCAAGAAACAAGAGACAGAACGAAACGATTTATTTGAGTTCAAAGCGCAAGCAGAGCATATTTTGCTAACGAAAAATTTCTCAGCCGATACCGAAGCAAAGAAGCATTACCTAACTGGTAAATTGCCGCCGGGACACATTCATGCTAGAGCAAAACGATATGCAGTAAAACTGTTTCTTTCGCACTTGCATCATGTGATGTATGAACTACATTACCAGACACCACCACCCAAGCCATATGTCATTGACCATCTAGGTCATGCACATTTTCTTGCGCCACCGAATTGGCCAAGATAGCGAGCCATTGATATTGAGAGTACCATTAAGCAAGAACGCTGAAGGTGACCGCATGACCGCCGCCAGCCCCACGCCTATCGGCGAGCGCAGATGGCGCTTTGAGTGCCCAGAATGCGGATTTGACGATGAGGAAGCCGGGCGGCTTGCGACGGATAGGGTGATCTGGTGCGGCATGTGCGCCGGAGATACCGGGCGCGACGTGAAGCTCCGTAAGTGGCTGGCAGAGGACAAGAGAGTACCACAATAGAGGAGCGAATCATTATCCTTGAGAGCGCCACAAATGGGGAGTGAGTAATGAGTGAAACGAGTAGTATTCCAGGTACTGTTACTTTGGTTGTTAACACTAGCAGTGCTAACCTTATCTTGACCAGTCTAGCGCAGCAACCTTGGCAACAGGTTAACCAACTGATCATTGATCTTAGGCAACAAATAACTCGGCAAGTTAATCCTAGACCGGCTGAATAATGAAATTCTGGCGTGATCATTCTCTGACTGTAGTCTTGCTAATCATTGGCTTGCTGTTTCTGTGCATTGCTTTACTACACAGTCGGGATTCCATTGGTTGGGATATTTGGTTAGGATTGTTTCATGCTTGTGTTGGCGTTGCTCTGTTGAATCTCCTGGCGGGGCCGTTCAGAGAGCGGAACCGACCAGAAGAATAGCCAAATGACACAAGAGTACCACATTCAGCGAACGAGTCACAACAAAGGAGTGTACCATTTGCGAAGAGCGAGTTAGGGTCAACGAGTGTACCATGGAAATCAAACGAGTTAAAGAACCAGAGAGTACCATCAGGTAATAACGAGTCAGAAGCCACGAGAGTACCATAAATATCGAGCGAGTCAACCATGTTTAGAGTGCCATACGTGTTGAACGAGTCAACCAAACCGAGAGTACCATGAGAGCGTAACGAGTCAAAGAAGGGAAGGGTACCATTGCAACTGAACGAGTCAGCTTTGCCGAGTGTACCAAGAACAACGAACGAGTTATCACACCAAAGAGTGCCAAGCGCAATGAACGGAGTTATGGCCACTGACAGTACCAACATAAAAGAACGAGTCACTACCACCGGAGTGTACCATTACAAAGGAGCGAGTCACGCTATCGGAGTGTACCAAGTGAAAGGAACGAGTCATCATCGACGAGTGTACCAACAAGTATAGAACGAGTCAATTTGTGTGAGGGTACCAGTGTCATCAAACGAGTCATTTTCCAGGTAGAGTACCAAACTATACGAACGAGTTAATGGTCGCTATAGTAACATATCCAACGGGAACGAGTCACCCCTACAGAGAGTACCAATATAGTGGAACGAGTCATGCGCATAGAGAGTACCATCACTAAGGAACGAGTCATTTCTCATGAGTGTACCATTAAAGGTGAACGAGTCAGCAACTCCGAGTGTACCACTAAAGATGAGCGAGTCATCATTAACGAGTGTACCATTGTCATCGGAACGAACCATCTCACATAAGAGTACCACAATCGATGAGTGCAACTTAACTCCTGGCGGGGATGTCCCCCAGGTCTTCACCGCCAGGAGTTTTTATTCGTCAAAACCTAACCGAGACATAATAGCCCACTTAGCAGCATTGTTGTTGTCTTGGATGTTCCACTCTTCAATAGTCGAATGCTGATGTTTTCGTTTGAAACCATGATGTTTTGCGTATGATACAAGCAAATCCATTTGTTGTCTTGTCAGGTTCAAACGAATAATGCGGGTTTCGTTCTCTAACAAGTTGTCTTCTCTACGCCACATTATTTCCCTCCTTTTGGTATCCACTTGATAGATTGTGGTCTAATCGAAACGATCCGAATTATACTTGACCGAATTTTGGCGCATGTAGTACAAGCCATTTTTTCCTCCTAGGAGTACGGCATGTTGACTTGGCAGCAACGGATTGACAACTATGCAAAGGTATCTGGTTTCCCTAACAGTTTATTCATGGCCGATGACGGTAGGGTTGTTGGTACTTGGATCATGGGAAACAACTACCGAGTAGCTTCCGAATTTTATGGCGGGTATCCACCAACGTATCTACGCAGGATTCACGCTTTGTTTCCTGATAAGAAACGAGTTCTACACTTGTTCTCTGGCCATGTAGATTTGACGGAATCTCCTGGCGATACCGTCGATACTAACGCCGCGTTCAATCCGACTTATGTTGACGATGCACAGACACTTACTAACGTTCCATTACAGTTATATGATTTGGTGTTAGCTGACCCACCATACAGTGTCGAAGATGCTGAACACTACGGCACAACAATGGTAAAACGAAACAAAGTCATCCATTCACTGTATGGCTTGGAGACTGATGCACACGTAGTATGGTTGGACCAAGTGCTGCCAATGTATCGTAAAGACGAGTGGGACATCGAGGCAGTTATCGGCATGGTCAAATCTACCAATCATCGGTTCAGAGTCATTACAATATTTCGCAGGCTGTAGTTCACGATTCGTTCTCCTGCCATCTTGACGGACAGAGCGTCAGGTTTCGTATATACATCTGTGCATACCTCACGCTGATGTGACTTGCCTTTCTTTGGCTCCTGGCGCAGCTTCCATGGTGGATGTGTTCATATGCCGCCTAGGGTGAAACGATTGACTTGACTACTCGCCTAGGGGCTGAAAGCGTGGACACATCCAAACCAATTTTTCAGTAAACGTCAAGTCAATGTAACTCCCACTAGGTTGCATCATGAATAATCATCTGTAGAACCCCCATTACTTCGGTAGTGGGGTTTTTACTTTACGGATGACCTTTCTGGCATAGTATACTCTTGACCGATCCAACCTCCGCGTTTGTCTTTCTCAATTGGACAATCTAAATGGAGAGTAGCGTTACCCCATAGAAATATCCAAGCGTTACATGGGGGAAATCTGTCTGATGCTTTAGTACCGCATGATACTTCAGTAAACAGAATCAACAGAAACCCCCATGTTCGCATTTAGATTTTCAGTTTCCAGGAAGCATAAACGCGTCTTGTTCTGGCACGTAATTCGTTCTGCCAAAATTTGAGGTAGTTTCCTCCGGAATAATACCATTCGTTGGTGGCAGTAGATCGTCTGGCAACTGTGCCAACTGATCATCATCCAACTCAATTTCTTCATCATCGCTAACGATTTCTTCCTCATCAGCAACAATAAATTCAGGATTAGTTGTTAGCTGTGACAACATAGTTTCCATTGAAACCTCTTCATCATCGTCATCAGCTACCAACTCTTCCTCTTCTTCATCATTATCAAAGTCAGGGAATCCACCATCTTCCTCTTCTTCATCACCAATCAAGTCAAGATCAGGATCAAAGTTGGGGTTAAAGTCAGGATTAAAGTTAGGTAGATCAGGGTTGAAACCAGGGAAATCTCCTGGCAGATCAGGAGTGTTATCGCCACCATTACCACCACCCGGAATGAACCCAGGCAAGCTATCGATAACTATCGAGCCACGATCGCCACCACTTGCTTGCCACTCTTCAAACGTTTCATAATCCCAACCAAAGAACTGGTTGTCAGGTCCACCAACGTAGATGTTGTCGTGGAACTGGATACCTCTTGCATCTGATGCACCAAAGATACCTTCATCCGGTGCGAAGATGTTGTGGTGAATGTTATCAAACAGAATCGGATCATCCGGGTTGACTAGACCAGTCTGTACAGTAATGGCATACTGTTCAGCATTCAAAAACACATTGTTAGTAACCTCGGTACGGTCGCCACCGTGAATCATCAATGATGCAACGCCACCACCGTTGACATAGTTACCGGTGACATTACCACCGTTCACCAAATCATCAAAGTAAATCCCCCAGGAGAAATCATCAGCTTCTCCTTCGATGCGGTTATACTGTACAGTTGAAGCAAACGGCGTGATTGGATCGTCCCCACCAAACAGATAGATGGCGCCACCATCTTCCGTTTCGAGCATGTAATTTTCGATTTCGTTGTACTCAATCAGGTTGCCACCGCTGAGATTGTCCGGTGCCCAGTTCTGTTCCTCGATAGCATGACGCGGTGAATCCTTGATAACGTTTCCCGTAATAACGTTACCGAAACTCTCCGACATTTCGATCGCCGCAGCATCGGGATACTCTGCACCGGCTCTAGTGATTGTGTTCTTACTTGCAACGTTTAGCAAGCTACCGTCGTTGAAATCAATCGCATGACCACCGATGTCAGCAAAATCTGAGTTCTCTACCGTAACATTGTTGGAGCCGAAATCAACCTTAACGCCAGCATCAACGTTACGAAAGTTACTGTCACTAATCGTAATGTTGCTGCTGTCTTCTGTTATGTAAACGGCAGCGTTAGTATTATCGTAGTCACCGAAGCCACTAGTATCAGTAAAGGTAAATCCTGATAGAGCTACATCCTGAACGCCATCCATGGTGATAAGCGACATATCCTCGCCGCCACCGGAGATAATGACGGTTGCTCCTGGCGCGGCAGTCCACGTTGTGCCGCTGTCCAAACTTGTTAGTTCGATAGTTTCATCGAGTACGTAAGTGCCATCGTCAACAACGACATCATCGTTGCCCGGAAGAAACCTTGTCTCTTCTTGCGCTCTAGTGAAAGACTGGAACGGTGACGTAGCGTCACCCAATCCAGCATCGTTTCCAGTATCACTGAGATAGAACGTAGCCATAGTCTATATCCTTTCTTGTTACACTCCTGGTGCAGAGACTTCCGCTGCACCATTCAACTTGTTAGATGTATGGTTGGAAGGTTGCTCTTGTTGTCTTTGCTCAATCTGCATTTGCAGTTGACGTTGCATCTGTTGGATCAATTGAGCCACTACTTTGAATGGTGCCTCCGCCATAATGTTAAGCGCCTTGGCCCATTCTTCTTCTGACAACGAAACTGTTAGACTAGCCATAGTAGTTTCTCCTAAGTATTATGCACAGACGCAAGCGCATCGAGCCGCGTCTTGTTCGGTCCGCTGGCTGACCACAGAGGACTAAGGTAACCTCCCTCAGAGTGTTCATTCCAGGCATACCAGAGCGCTGTATTCGCAGTGCATTGCGCTGCATTATCTGCCATGAATGTCTTACAGGCAGTTGCCAACGTAACCAGTTCAGCAGGTGTCGCTGGCACCACATGGTCATACATATTGGCTTCAATGCCGCCACGGTTATAGCTGTCTCCTGGCGTGCCGCGTGAACGAATAGGAGACACATTCCAACCACTGGTTACATTCGGAACCAACTGTGCGCCAGTAGGTTTCCAGTGATTGTTCCATTGGCTTTGTTGGTCTGCGATGTAGTTGGCAAATGATTGTCGTGATACACCACCATATGCGCGGGCATATGTCGTGATTGCTTGGGCTCCTACCTCTGTCATAGCAGCCTTAGCAGTTGGCCCGTCGAAATTCATTACGACGAAGTATGGATCACCAACACCATTGGAACTGCATGCCGCACGGAATCCTGCAACAGCCTCTGCCACGCCTTCGGAAGAAGCTATGCTTTCGACATGCCCAAAATATATCAGCGGTCGGTTAGCAAATACCTTCTCATAGTTGACCTGTTGGACATAGCCGATCAGTTTTGCTAGGTCTGTATTTACATAATCTTTGAACTTTTGCATACCAATGTTGAAACACCATTTCACCAAATTCTTGTTAGGTGATGCATCGTAAAGTTTGTATTCACTGGCAAGTGAATTGGTGCCGTGACCGGGCTCGCCTGCATTACCATACCAACCAAACACCCAATACTTAATCCCACCATCTGACGCATAGATGCAATCCTGGTCCATCTGTGCTTGGGTTTTATTGATGTATAGTGTGTGTGCACTAAGTTGTTGTGAGAACCATGGCGCGCGCGTCTGGTTCTGACTAGGACTCATTTGGTTATTAGTATACCATTGTGAATTACTACGTGATTGGCCCGACCATCCAGACCAATAAATCGCACCAAATCTAACGGGCATGTGTCTACCTCACGAGTTATGCGAATGTTACTGAACGCCACGAGCCATTATACGCCCACAGTTTATTGGCAGTCGTATCGTAGACCAAAGTAACACCGCCAGTAGCATTGACTGGAACGCCGGTTGGGGTTCCTGCAACTTTTGGTATCTGAATAAAACCAGACGTGGCAGTTGTTGCCAAACTAGCCGGGCCGCCAAGCATGAGATTACCACCGGTGCCAGCCCGCACAAACACGTTGTTAGTGGCATTCTCTAGTATAAAGCCACCAGCTCCAATGGATTTCATAGACAACGAAACATCGGCAGGAGGAACTGCGATACCGGCTGTGGAAAGAGCAAGAACGGGAGGAGCGGTATTAACCCCAGCAGCAAATGTAAGATAGGCATTACGAACATCTGGCGAGGCCCCAGCATCACCAAAAGATACTATTGGACCATTATTGTTACCAAGAACTACTGATCCGTTTCCGAGCGCAACAATACCAAAAGACGCGGCTGCTATAGGATTAGCAATACCGGCAGTTGTCATCCTGATACCAGCGCCTTCTGAGGCTGATGTGCCACTTATGCTCAAATAAGTTATTCTGTTTGTCGATAGACCACCACTGTCCGCAACAGACAATATTGGGCCATTATTGTTACCAAGAACCACAGAACTGTTTCCGAGTGCGGTAAGGCTAAAAGATGCCGCTGACGGTGGATTAGCAATACCACCGGTTGTCATCTTAATACCGGCGCCTCCCGCCGATGTAGTGCCACTCATTTGCAAATAGGTTTGTCTTGGTTGTCCTTGTTCCGTCGGATCAGAAATGATAACTGTAGGGCCATTGGCGTTGCCAAGAATAATATCGCCGCCACCAACTGTTGAGATGGACAGACTCAGCGATGTAGGTGGCGGTGGCGACACAATGCCTGCCGTTGAGAGCCCGATAGATGGAATATTAGTTCCAGTTCCCACCCTGAATACAAAGTATGCATTACGCGCGCCGATACCTGAAGTGTAGTCCGCGAAGGCGATCAACGGACCATTGGAATTGCCAAGGTTGATGCTACCGCCGCCAATAGCTGAAATACCCATACTTAACGATGTCGGTGGATTGGTGACACCGCCAGTCGATAAACCTATTGCTGGTGATTGTGTACCAGTCCCCACACTGAAGGTAAAGTATGCATTACGCGATCCGATACCCTGTGTGTAATCTGAAACTAGCATCGTTGGGCCGTTTGAATTACCAAATATAACTGACCCGTAACTGGAACTGCCCAAGTTCAGATCAACACCAGCTTCTCCAATAGCCCTCAGCGTAGGACTACCACCACCCCCAGCGCTGATGATTTGTAAACTGTTTGTAGATAATTTACCGGCCGGACCCTGGATGTTTAAGATAGTTCCAGTGTCATTTCCCAGCATCAACTGACCTTCATTTGATGCTAGGATGCTGCCGATGCATGGCCATCCGCCTGAGACTGAGTAGACTTTCAGTGTTGCACCAGTGCCATTAGGACCACCTGTCACGCCCCAGTATTCATCCGCGCCGCCGTTGCCGAACACCTTGAAGTTGATGCCTCTGAATGCAGACGGGGTCCATTCGTTCCATCCATCTGCATAGAATACTACTGCACCACCATTGCTGTACATGTACATATTCGGCACGCCGCCATAAGCCGCGTTATCTAAGCCAAGGCGAACGTTAGTATTTAACATAAAAGGCCCAGTAAATGTCCCGCCAGATAGAGGGA
>Ga0190271_10002242_pt1 | contig 11593 bp, 13 predicted proteins | sample Popmic356T_FD_133747 | JGI IMG/M metagenome (GOLD analysis project Ga0190271, IMG submission 133747) | Populus adjacent soil microbial communities from riparian zone of Weber River, Utah, USA - 356 T | ecosystem: Environmental > Terrestrial > Soil > Riparian zone | place: USA: Utah | collected...
CAGCTGCACGCGGACATGGAGCGCGACCGCTTCTTCAGCGCCGCCGAGGCGGTCGACTACGGGCTCGTCGACCGGGTGGTCGAGCACCGGCGGTTGCCCTCGAGGGCCCCGGCCGGGTTCAGCCCCGCGGCGGAGAGCTAGGCGGTTGCCGGCTCGGCGGCGGGCTCCGAGGCCTCGGCCCCGTTGCCCGTCGGCGCGCCGGCCATGATCTCCGACTCGCGGGTGCGGGTCGAATCGACGCGGACGCCCGGGCCCATCGTCGTCGCCAGCGTGATCGAGAGCAGGTAGCGGCCCTTTGCCGCCGCCGGCTTCGCGCGCACGATCTCGTCGATGATCGCGGCGTAGTTCTCGAGCAGCGCCCGCTCGTCGAAAGAGGTCTTGCCCAACGTCAGGTGGATGATCGCCTGGCGGTCGGTCCGGTACTCGACCTTGCCGGCCTTCGATTCGGTGACCGCCTTGGCGACGTCGTCGGTGACCGTGCCGACCTTCGGGTTCGGCATCTTGCCCTGCGGCCCGAGCACCCGGCCGAGCTTCGAGACCACCGGACCCATCAGCGCCGGGGTCGCGATCGCGACGTCGAAGTCGGTCCAGCCGTTCTCGACCCGCTCGGCGAGATCCTGAGCGCCGACGAAATCGGCGCCCGCCTCCTGGGCGGCGCGGGCGGCGTCGCCCTCGGCGAAGACGGCGACGGTGATCGACTTGCCGAGCCCGTTCGGCAGCGCCAGCGTGCCGCGCAGCTGCTCCTCGGCGTGGCGGACGTTGACCCCGAGCCGCATGTGGACCTCGATCGTCTGATCGAAGTGGGTGCCCTCGGCGGTCTCCTTGACCAGCGAGATCGCCTCGGCGGGCGGGTAGGCGTGGGTGCGGTCGATCTTGTCGAAAGCGGCGCGGTAGCGCTTGCCGCGGTTGCGAGCCATCAGGCGTCGACCCCCTCGACCGTGACCCCCATCGAGCGGGCCGTCCCGGCGATGATCTTCGAGGCCGCGTCGAGGTCGTTGGCGTTCAGGTCGGGCATCTTGCGCTCGGCGATCTCACGGCACTGGGCCGCGGTCAGCCTGCCGACCTTCTCGCGGTTGGGCTCGCCCGAGCCCTTGTCGATCCCGAGCGCCTCGCGGATCAGCACCGCTGCCGGCGGCGTCTTGGTGATGAACTCGAACGAGCGGTCCTCGTAGACCGTGATCTCGACCGGGATGATCGTGCCGGCGTCCGCCTGGGTGCGGGCGTTGAACGCCTTGCAGAACTCCATGATGTTGACTCCGTGCTGGCCCAGGGCGGGGCCGACCGGGGGCGCCGGATTGGCGGCCCCGGCGGGAATCTGGAGCTTGATCAGCGTGAGAACTTTCTTGGCCATCGTGCGGCGGATGAGGATAGGGCATCCACTCGGAGTCCTGCTGGCGGTGGGCTGCGTCCACGCGACCCACGCCTCGGCCACCTATCCCGGCGCCGACGGCCCGATCTACATGAGCAACGGCGGCGATGTCTGGTCGTACCCGATCGACGGCTCGGGACCGATCGACCTCACCGATCGGCCGGGCGGTCCCGGATCGGGTTCGGATCCCTCGGCGGCGTCCGCCTCCGGGAGGGTCGCCTTCGTCGTCGGCGCCGGCGCCGGGGCCGAGATCTGGACGATGGGCTTCGACGGCAGCGACCCACGCCGGATCACCGTCAACTCGGTCCGGGACGCGATGCCGGCGATCTCAGCCGACGGCTCGCGGATCGTGTTCGTCTCCGAGCGCGGTGGCCCCGGCGCCGATCTGTGGACGATGAACGCCGACGGCAGCGCCCCGGCGCCGCTCCACACCGGCCCCGGCGACGACCGCGATCCACAGCTGACGCCGGACGAGAGCCAGGTGGTGTTCACGACCGAGATCGGGGGCGACCGCGACCTGGCGGTGGCTCCGGCGACCGGCGGCCCACACGCCACCGCGACCGAGATCACCCACCACGCGCTCGACGAGTCCCAGCCGTCGCTGCAGCCCGACCAGGTGCGGCTCGCCTACGTCCGCGACGGCGACATCTTCACCGCTTACTACGACGGCACCGACGAGTTCCCGCTGGCGATCGACCCGACGCTCGACGAGCACTCGCCGACGTTCTCGCCCGACGGCACCCGGGTCGCCTACGCCGCCGGCCCGCTGGTCTACGTCGCCGCCGCCGGCGGCCTCAACCCGCGGCCGCTGGTCACCTCCGGGCTCACCGCCCCCTCCGACCTCGACTGGGGCGTCGGCAGCACCTACCACGACCCGCCCGAGACCACGATCACGAAGCGGCCGCGCAAGCGCGGTACGCGCCGCACGGTGCGCTTCGGGTTCAGGTCGAGCGAGCCCGGCTCCTCGTTCGCCTGCCGGCTCGACGGCCGGGAGGTCGAGGACTGCGAGTCGCCGCAACGTTACGCACAGCTGAAGCGCAGGCGCCACCGCTTCCGCGTCTACGCGATCGGACTCGGCGGCGCCGATCCCTCCCCGGCGGTGGCCCGGTTCAGAGTGCTCGAGCGCGAGCGGCGCTGATCGGCTGCACGTGGCTGATCACCCCGCCGTCGGTGGTCGCGTGGACCATGAACGCGGGCGGCTCGGGGTCGAGATGGATCTCGGTCATCCCGATCTCGAGCGGTGATTGGAGCCAGGTGCTCGGGCAGACGGCGACCCCGCAGCCCGCGAGCACCTGGAAGAACGCCCGATGGACATGGCCGCAGATCACCCGCCGCACCTGCGGATTGATCGTCAGCAGCTCGGCGAGACCGGCGCGGTCGGCCTCCGGCAGCCCGATCTCGTCGAAGGCCGGGAACGAGGTCGGGACGGGCGGGTGGTGGATCGCGACGATCGTCGGGGCCTCCGGCGCGACGGCGAGCTCGGTCGCCAGCCAGGCGCGCCGTTCGCGGTCGAAGCTGCCCTCCTCGTGGCCCGGGATGGTCGAGTCGCAGACGACCACCCGCAGGTCGCCGACCTCGACCGAGTACTGAAACGGCGCCCCGACCGAGCCGGTGTCGCGGCCGGCGAGCGCGAAGTACTCGCGCAGCGCGTCGCGGTCGTCGTGGTTGCCCGCGATCACGAACACCGGCGGCGAGAGCGGCGCGAGCAGCTCGCGGACCCGCTCGTAGGTGGCGGCGCTCGGGTCGGTGACCAGATCCCCGGTGACGATCACCGCCCGCGGGCCGGGCTTCAGTCGCCTGACCTGCTCGACCGCGGCCGTGAGCGCGTTCGCCGAGTCGCGATCGCCACGGCCGACGCCGACGTGCGGGTCGCTGAGCTGGGCGAGCACGGCCGGCGGAGCTAGATCTTCTTCACCTGGTCGTAGCCGACCTCGACCGGCGTCTCGCGGCCGAAGATCGAGACCAGGATCTTGAGGCGCTGGGCGTCCTCGTTGATCTCGGCGATCTCGCCCGAGAAGTCCGACATCGGGCCGGAGATCACCTTCACCGACTCGCCGACCTCGAACTGGGCGTGGGCGCGCGGGCGCTCGGCGGTCTCGCGATGGAGCAGCCGGTCGACCTCGGGCTGCGAGAGCGGGATCGGCTTGTTGCGCGAGCCGACGAACCCGGTGACGCCCGGCGTGTTCTTGACCAGGCCCCAGGCGTCGTCGGTCATCTCCATGTTGACCAACACGTACCCGGGCATGGTGCGCTTCGAGACCATCTCGCGCTTGCCGTCCTTGAGCTCGGGGACGTCCTCGGTCGGGACGACGACGTGGCGGACGCGCCCGGAGGCGCTCATGGTCTCGACCCGGTGCTCGAGGTTGGCCTTGACCTTGTTCTCGTGCCCGGAATAGGTGTTGATGACGTACCAGCGGAACATGTGTGTGCTTTCGGTTGGGGTTTGGGCCCGGAGCGTTAGACGATCCGCTGCACGAGCCAGTTGAAGATTGCGTCGAGCACGCCGAGATAGGCGGCCATCACCGTGATGAAGACGAGGGTGATCGCCGAGGCCTGGATCAGGGTGTCGCGGTCGGGCCACTGGACCCGCTTGAGCTCGGCCCAGCACGAGGCGAAGAAGCCGAGCACGCCGCCACGCTGGCGCTCGGGCTGGGCCGGGGCCTTGGGCGCGCGGCGCTTCTCCGAGTCCTTGGCGCGCTGCTTCCGGTCGCGCTCCTCCTGCCGGCGCGCCCGGCGACTGATCTTGTCGGCCGGCTCCTCGGGAGCGCCGACGTCGGCGCGCGAGGGAGCCGGCGCCGCCGGCTCCTCGTCCGCCCTGCCCTTGAGTTGGTCGAGGTCGGCGCCACGCTCGGCGAGCTCGGCCTCGATCACGTCGGCCGACTCGGGAACCTGGGTGTCGTGTTGCGCCCGTGACTCCTGCTCGAGCTCGCCACCGCCGCGCCCTTCCTCCTGTGCCTGTTGGGCGCGCCGGCGCTGCTCGGCCTTGCGCTGTGCTCTGGACTTCGCCACGGTCGCCCGGCTAGCGGGTTTCCTTGTGCGCGGTGTGGCGGCCGCACCAGCGGCAGTACTTGCGCATCTCGATCCGGTCCGGCGTGTTGCGCCGCGACTTGTTGGTCTGGTAGTTGCGCCGCTTGCACTCCTCACAGGCGAGGGTTACGGCGATTCGTACGTCTCCGCGAGCCATCTGCTCCTCTGATCACCCGGTGAGCCGGGCCGAAACGGTCCCGACAGAAAAAAGACCTCCGCCGCACCCACTCATCAGGGCGAGGCACGAGGGTCGCGACAGGATAGCGCGCGTTTCGCCGCCGGGCGGGCCGATCCGTCCGCTGGACGACTGTCGCAATCTGGCTCGGAACTTTCGCCGGCCCAGGCACGATCGCCGATGGGAACGGCATGGTGGCCCCCGCCGTACGCCCTCGCGGCGTCCGAATCCTTCGCCGTGCTCTCGTTGCCGCGAGCGGCGCGCTCTTGCTGTTGCCCGCAGCCGCCGCGGCGCACCTGACCGGCGCGCACGCCGACGGCCACGGGGTGTCGGCGAAGGTCCGAACGGTGGTCGGGCCGGGAGCGGTCGCCGCCGATCAGGGCCTCTACCGGGTCGCCCCCTCGGTCGGCGAGCCGGTCTTCACCCACGGGCCCGACACCAGGGCGGCGCTCGCGACCCGCGAGGCGCCGCCGGCGACCGACGGGACCGGGTTCAGCGCCGGGGCGGTCGAGCGTCGCCCGGCGTGCGCGACCGACTTCTATCAGCGGGTCATCTACGTCAACCCGCTCGGCTTTCCCAACAGGCTCGCCGAGGCGACCGCGCGGATCCGCGGCGTGGTCGCGCGCATGAACGCGGTCCTCTACTCGGAGTCGCTCGCCAGCGGTGGCGGCGGCGCCGAGATGAAGTTCCTCTGCGACGACTCCGGGCAGGTCCGGGTCGACTCGCTGACGGCGGGGTCGCTGAGCTTCGAGGGCGCGGTCACCGCGGCGCGCGCCGCCGGGCTCTCATCCGACCGCGCCAACCTGCTGATCTTCGTCGACGGAACGCTCGGCGGCAGCTGTGGGATCTCCTCCTACGAAACCGACGCCTCGCTCTCGATCGACAACCGCAGCAACGCCGGCGGCGGCTTCGCGCTCGTCTACGAGCCCTGCTGGGAGACCGAGGCCGCGATGCACGAGAGCGCTCACATGATGGGCGCCGTGCAGCCGCCCGCCCCGCACTCGACCGGCACCGGCGGGCACTGCAACGAGGGCACCGACGTGATGTGTTACTCACCGGACGGCGGTGACCGCAACCAGGGGGCGATGATCGACTCCTGCCCCGGAGCGCTTCGCTTCGACTGCGGCTTCGACGACTACTTCGACGCGGCGCCCGAGCCCGGCGAGTACCTCGACTCGCATTGGAACGTAGGCTCGCCGCTGAACAGGTTCATCGCCTTCGGCGGACCCGCGCCCGCGCCGCCCGCGACCCCGCACGAGAAGCTCGGCAACGGCCGCAAGCGGGGGACCTCCGGTGAGCCCGGCGATTGGCGGCACTTCCGCTTCCGGGTCCCGCCGCGGGCCCGGTCGGCGCGCGTGAAGCTGGTCGCCGGCGACGGAGCCGACCTGGTGCTCTACGCGCGTCGCCGCACCGCCCCGACGCGGGGCCGCTACGACTGCCGGGCGGCGCTGCGCTCGGGCCGCGCCACCTGCCGGGTCGACGATCCCGAGCCGGGGCGCTGGCACGCCTCTGTGCTCACCCGCGGCGGGCCGGTCGGCGTCGGGTTCCAGATCCGCGCCCAGGTCGACCGGGCCCCGGGCCGGCGCGACTGACGAAGACCGGTCAAGTCACCGTTCTTACGAACGCGCCGGTTCGTGTGGGTCCCGGTGACAAACGGCGAAACACCTTGGGCGCGGGGTGAGCGAAGAGCCCGGAACGAGACTCGAACTCGTGACCCCCTCCTTACCATGGAGGTGCTCTACCAACTGAGCTATCCGGGCGCGGGCAGAGCAGGGTAGCCGCTGCCGCAGGGCCGGGGAAGCCCGGTTGTCCGTTGACAGCCGCGCGCCGCCTCGGTTAGCGTCGGCTCCGGGTATGGGGCATCCACGGGCAAATCGACGGGCGAGCCGGTTGGCCTGCCCGGCCGGTGGCGGCGAGCCCCGTTTCGCGCTCACCGACGGCGGGATGAGGACGCTCTGGGGCCTCGTCGACGACCACCGGCTCGCCGCGCACGAGCGGCGCTCGCTCTCGCAGGCACTGCTCGAGCTCGAGGACGCCCGCGCCGCCGGTTGACACCGCCCCCGCGGCCGGTGTCTAATCGAAGCGGATGGCCGAGGATCCCGACCAACGCACGATCTCGGGAGAGGGCCTCGAGGTGCTTCGCGGACTCGCCGCCGACAAGCGCCTCTCGGAGAGTGAACGGACGATGCTCGCGCTCGCGATCGCCGAGCTCGAGCAGCGCCGTGAGCCTCCGGGCGGCCCCGACGCGCACCGGTGAATTGCTAGCGTAGGCGTGCTGTTGAACCTTAAACCTGGGACGGGAGTTCACGTGAGTGCGATCGAAGATGCGCGTCGAGTGATCGAGGCGAGGCTGGCCGAGCTCGAGAAGGAGCGCGAGCAGCTGCGTGGCGCGCTCAAGTCGCTGTCCCCCGGCAACACGAGGCCGGCGAAGCCCCGCACGAGCCGGCGGTCCTCGCGTTCGCGCGGCTCGCACCGGTCCGGCGGCAAGCGCGCGGCCCGCGGCCAGCGCCAGCAGGAGTTCCTCTCCGACCTCTCCAGCCATCCCGGCGCGACGATGACCGAGATCGCGCGCCGGATCGGCGTCTCGCCCCAGCAGCTCTACCCGATCGCCCACCGGCTCGAGTCGAGCGGTGCGATCGTCAAGACCGAGAGCGGCTACCGCCCGGCCAAGGACGGCAGGAGGCCCGCCGCCGACTCGGCCGCGTCGGCGAAGAAGAGCTCGGCCTAGGCCGAGCGGCCGCTCGCGGCCTCAGAGCCCGGCCCGGATCGCCGCGGCAACCCCTTCCATCGCCTCGCGCGAGCGGCCGCCGAAGCCGACCGCGTTGATGAACCCGTGCACGAGGTCGGGCTCGCGCCGCAGGCTCACCTCTACCCCCGCCCGCCGCAGCGCCTCGGCGTAGTCCTCCCCCTCGTCGCGGAGCGGATCGAAGCCTGCGGTGACCACGTGGGCCGCGGCGACGCCGGAGAGGTCCTCGGCGAGGATCGGCGAGGCGCGCGGGTCGGCGCGATCGTCGGCGCGAGCGAAGTAGTGGTCGCGAAACCAGTCCATCTCCTCGCGGGTGAGAAAGAACCCCTCGGCGAAGGTCGAGTAGGACGGCCGCTTGGCCGAGTAGTCGGTCACCGGGTAGATCAGCGCCTGAAAGCGCGGCCGCGGGCCTTCGCGGGCCGCGGCCAGCTGCGCGACCACCGTCGCCAGGTTGGCGCCGGCGCTGTCGCCGGCGACCGCGATCCGGTCGGCGTCGGCGCCGAGGCGCCCGGCCTCGCCGTGCGCCCACTCGAACGCCGCCAGCGAGTCGTCGACGGCCGCCGGGAAGCGGTGCTCGGGCCCGAGCCGGTAGTCGACCGAGAGCACCAGCGCGGGCACCTGGGAGGCGAGGAAGCGACACGGCTGATCGTGGGTGTCGAGGTCGCAGATCACATGCCCACCGCCGTGGTAGTAGACGATCAACGGGGCGGGCTCGGAGACCGCGCGCGGCGCGTACAGCCGCGCCCCGATCGGCCCCGCCGGGCCCGGGATCCGCAGCTCGGTCACCCGCCCGACCTCGATCCGGCGACCGGCGAAGGCGCGGGCGTCGCTGCGGCGCTTGGCTCTCACCTCGTCCACCGGACCCGCCTCGAACCCGCCGACCAACCGCTCGATCCTGAGCGCCAGCTGGACCTTCGGATCGAGCGTCTGGCCGTCAATCTCGACCCGCCGGCCGGCGATCAGACGCGCCACCGCGTCGGGCAGCGCAGCCAAGCCGCGGGCCAAGACGCCCTCCGCCCGCTCGACGATCGCGCTCATCGGGTCCAGGCTATCCGGCGGCCGATGCGAGACCCGAAAGCCGAGGGTCGATCGCGAACGCAAACAGCGCGCGGGCCGCCCTCGACTTCCGGGCTCGTGCGAGGCACCTCCGAACGGCGCCGCGAGCGAACTTAACTTACGGTCGAGCGCAATGTCGCAGTTCGATTACGCTCGCGGCGGGTCGTGCTTCAAGCACACGCTTGGCGCACAGCGTCGGCGAACCCGTCGACATCGCCCGGTTGCGTGTCCCACGCGCACATCCACCGGACAACGCCGTCGGCCTCGTCCCAGACGTAGAACGGGTGATCCGACGGGAGCGCCTCGAGCAGCCGGTCGATCACGGGGCGCTCGAGCCGGGCGAAGACCGCGTTGGCCTCGACCGGGTAGGTGATCTCGACCCCGTCGATGGCGCCGACCGCCTCGGCGAGCCGGGCGGCCATCTGATTCGCGCGGGTCGCGCTGCGCAACCACAGGTCGCCGCTCAGCAGCGCCTCGAACTGGGCGGCGACGAAGCGCATCTTGGACGGCAGCTGGCCGAGCTGCTTGCGGGTGAAGAGGAAGTCGCGGGCGAGCACGGGATCGCAGAAGACGACCGCCTCTCCGAACAGCAGCCCGTTCTTGGTCCCTCCGAACGAGACCACGTCGACGCCCGCGCCGGCGGTCAGCTCGCCGAGCGAGACGCCGAGCGCCGCGGCGGCGTTCGCGAGCCGGGCGCCGTCGACGTGCACGCGCATGCCCCCGGCGTGCGCGGCATCGGCGATCGCCCGCACCTCGTCGAGGCGGTAGAGCGTTCCCAGCTCGGTCGACTGGGTGATCGAGACGACCGCGGGCTGAGCCTGGTGCTCGTCGCCCTTGCGCGAGTCCCAGAGCTCGAGGTCGGCGGGGCCGAGCTTGCCCTCGCGGTGCGGGACCGTGAGCAGCTTCACCCCGGCGAGCCGCTCCGGCGCGGCGCACTCATCCACGTTCATGTGGGCGACGTCGGTGCAGATCACCGCCTCGAACGGTCGGGTCAGCGCATCGACCGAGGCCACGTTGGCGCCGGTCCCGTTGAAGACGAAGAAGGCGCGCGCGTCGCCGCCGAAGCGCTCGGCGACGAGAGCCTCGGCCCGGGCCGTCCACGGGTCCGCGCCGTAGGCGCCGGCGTGGCCGGCGTTGGCGGCCGCGATCGCCTCGAGCACCTCGGGATGGGCGCCCGCGTGGTTGTCCGAGGCGAAGTCGGTCGGCGCGTCCGCGGGGCCGCTCACGGGTAGAGCGCGAGGCGCTTGCCGTTCATCTTGCGGGCGGCGTCGGAGCAGACGAACTCGAGCGCCGCGGCGATCTCCTCGGCCGAGGTGAAGGTCTTGAACGGCTTGTCCGGGCTCTCGGCGCGCATCCGCGGGGTGACGATCGCGTTGACGACGACGATGTTCGCGGTCGCCGCCGAGTCCGCCCCGCGGAAGGCGTCGGCAAGCGCGAGCGTCCACGACTCGGCCGCGGCCTTGGTCGCCCCGTAGGCGGCGTTGGTTCCGCCCGGGCTCTGCGCCTGCGAGGAGGAGACGAGCACGAAGCGCCCGTGATCGGACCCCGCGAGCGCGTCGTAGAAGGCGCGGGTGGTGTGGATCACGGTGCGCACGAGCAGGTCGTGCAGCCACTCGTAGTCCTCGAGCGGAGCGGTCGCAATCGGCTCGCCGCCCTTCCAGCCGCCGACCAGGTGCAGGAGGCCGTCGACGCGGCCGAAGCGCTCCTCGATCGCCTGCGCCCAGCCGCCCGTATCGGCCTCGTCGAGCAGGTCGGCTACCCGTGCGTCCACCCGTTCCTCGGCCAGCGCGAGACCGGCGACGACCTCGTCGAGCCGGCCCTGGTCGCGATCGGTGAGCGCCAGGGTCGCGCCCGCGTCGGCCAGCCGCTCGGCGACCACCGGCCCCAGCCCGCCGGCCGCGCCGGCGATCGCGATCACGCGTCCATCGAGCGAGCCCACGCGGCTCAACCTATCGCGGCGACCGCTCGGGCAACAGCGTCACCAGGAGGGTCCCGGCGACGCCGCCGAGCGTGCCGAAGGCGATGTCGATCGCCGAATCGCGCTTGCTCGGCACCAGATCGGTGGTCAGGGCGCGATCCGCGACCCATTCCCCGAGCTCCCAGGCGATCGTCAGCGCGAGCACGGCGCCCACCGCGCCGATCGCCCACATCGGCCAGTCGGCCCGGCCCCGCAGGAACTCCGCCACCGCCCAGCCGACGAGCAGGCCACCGACGGCGTGGGCGATCGCGCCGGTCGAATGCGAGTCGAGCGGCGGGTCGACCCAAAGCATCCAGAGCAGGATCACGAGCCCGCCGGCGAGCGGGACCAGCGCCAGGTTGGAGAAACCGACGAAGCGCGCCGCGAGCAGGCCGGCGAAGGAGAGCCCGCACATCACCAGCGCCCCGCCGTTGCTGGTGCTGACGAAGCCGAGCGTCAGCACCAGCAGGGCGCCGAGCGCGGCGGCGAAGGGATCGAGGTGAAGCCGGCGTTCGTCCACGCCGGAGAGGGTAGGCGAGCGCCTAAGCGGAGCATCAAGAGCCTGATGCCCTGCGAGAGCTGCGGTCCGTCTCATCCCCGCGGCGGAGCGTACCCGGGCGCGGCGGCGGTCCGATGCGACCGGGTCAGGCGACGGCGGCCGGCTCGGCGGCGGGCGGGCGGGCGAGCGACGGCTCGAGCTTCGGCTGCAGCTGGGTGTAGAAGAGGCTGAGCGGGAACTCGTCGTCGCGGACCAGGTCGACCAGCTGCTTCGGCTCGTCGACCTCAGGGAGGTCGCGCCGGCCGGCGGCCCAAACCGAGTTCTCTGCCGGCGGCACGTACTCGGCGACCAGGTCGTGGGCGGCGATCCACTGGCCCAGCTTCGAGCGGTCGATGCCCGAGTGGTAGAGGTCCTGGACCCGGTCGCGGAGCTTGTTGACGCCCTCGGCGATCCGGCCCCACTCGAGCGTCAGGTGGTTGTCGGTCCAGTGCAGGTAGCCCTCGCGGTGCAGGAAGGCGAACAGCAGCTGGCCGCCGAGGCCGTCGTAGTTGCGCACCCGCGAGCCGGTGACCGGGAAGCGGAACAGGCGGTCGAAGAGGATCGCGTACTGGGCGTGGCGGGCGAAGGCGAAGCCCTCGCGCTCGAGCTCGACCGCGGCCGCGAACGCGGTCAGGTCGCAGCGCAGCTCCTCGAGCGAGTACATCCAGTAGGGGCTGCGCTGGCGGATCATGAACGGGTCGAACGGCAGGTCGCCGCGCATGTGA
>Ga0190271_10002243_pt1 | contig 11591 bp, 8 predicted proteins | sample Popmic356T_FD_133747 | JGI IMG/M metagenome (GOLD analysis project Ga0190271, IMG submission 133747) | Populus adjacent soil microbial communities from riparian zone of Weber River, Utah, USA - 356 T | ecosystem: Environmental > Terrestrial > Soil > Riparian zone | place: USA: Utah | collected...
CCGGCTCGGGACGATGGTGTCCTCGATGACGTTCCGGCTGCCCGGCCCGCTCGCCATCGCGGTCGCCACCGTCGACGCGATGAGCGGTGGCCGGGTCGAGCTCGGCCTGGGCAGCGGCTGGTACGAGACCGAGCACCAGTCGTATGGCATCCCGTTCCCGCCGGTGCGCGAGCGGTTCGACCGGCTCGAGGAGCAGCTCGCGATCGTCACCGGGCTGTGGGGCACCCCGCGCGGCGAGCCGTTCTCGTTCGACGGCAAGCACTACACGCTGACCGACAGCCCGGCGCTGCCGAAGCCGGTGCAGTCGCCGCTGCCGGTCGTGGTCGGCGGCAAGGGGAAGCGGCGTACGCCGGAGCTCGCGGCGCGGTTCGCCGCGGAGTACAACGTCGCCTTCGACACGACCGACGTCGTGGCCGCCTGCTTCGACCGGGTCGGCGCGGCCTGCGAGGCAGCCGACCGCGACCCCTCATCGCTGGTGCTGTCGGTCGCCCAGACCCTCGCCGTCGGGTCCGACGAGGCAGAGGTACGCCGGCGCGCGGCCGCCGTCGGCAGCGACCCGGACGAGCTGCGGTCGGGCGGCGGTCTCGTCGGCAGCCCCGCCGAGGTCGTCGACGCCATCGGCCGGCTCGGCGAGCTGGGCGCCAGCCGCGTCTACCTGCAGGTGCTGGATCTCGGCGACCTCGACCACCTCCGGCTGGTGGCCGACCAGGTCGCCCCGCACGTCTGAGGCCAACTCCCTCGCGTGACGCGACACGCGGGAAAGGCCGTTCGGCTTGATTACTACTTTCTCCACTGACATACTTCCCAACATGGCAACGACGTCCGTGCGGCTGTACCGCCGCACCCACCTGGACCTGATGCGCGCCATGAGCGCTGCCTGTCGACGCGGCTGACCCTCCGCCGCCCCCGGTCGACCTGATCGGCCCCCGCACGACCACGAGGACCACCATGACTCTTGCTCTTGCACCCGCTCCCGACCCCACCCTCCCCCGCCTCCGACGCGGCGGCCCCAACCGCCTGTACCCGGTGACCCGGCAGCTCGCCGAGCGCACCGACCTGTGGCAGCCGCAGGTGCGGTTCGCCCACGAGCGCCGCTGGTCGGTGCGGGTCGCCGTCACCGACGACTACGAGGCCTGGCTGCTGACCTGGCTGCCCGGCCAGTCGACCGGCCTGCACGACCACGGCGGCTCGGCCGGCGCCTTCACCGTTCTGCAGGGCGTCGTCGAGGAGTCCACCCTCGCCCCGGCCCACTCGCACCGGCCCGCCGCTCTGGTGCACCGCACCCTCGCCGCCGGCCGGATCCGCGCGTTCGGCTCGGACTACGTGCACGACGTGACGAACACCGGCCGCGAGCCCGCGGTCAGCCTGCATGTCTACGCGCCGGCCCTCGACACCATGCGCAGGTACGTCCTCGACGACGAGGGCCACGCGCAGGTCGTCTCGCTCGAGCACTCCGGGACCGACTGGTGACCGCCGCATCCGTGTCCCCGCAGTCGATCGTCGACCTGCTCGCCGGCGCCCGGTCCGGGCTGCTCCGGCTGGACCCGATCCGCGCGGTGTCGGCGTGCCTCGACGGTGCCGTCCTCGTCGACATCCGACCGGCCGCACAGCGCGCCGAGGAGGGCGACGTGCCCGGCGCCATGCTCGTCGAGCGCAACGTGCTCGAGTGGCGGTTCGACCCGACCAGTGAGGCGCGGCTGCCGATCGCGTCGTACGACCTGCACGTGATCGTGCTCTGCTCCGAGGGCTACACGTCCAGACTCGCGGCTGCGGCTCTGCAGCAGGTCGGCGTCCACCGGGCCACCGACGTCATCGGCGGGTTCCAGGCCTGGAAGGAGGCCGGACTGCCGGTCTCCGGTGGCCCGCCCTCCCGCCCGCCGCTGTCGCTGGTGCCCGAGCCCAGCCCGGCTGTCGACAACGACGCACTGCCGGGAGAGCTGTGGGTCGATGTCGACCAGCGACGAGCTGCGGTGCAGGGCCGTGAGCTCGAGCTGACCCGGCTCGAGTTCGACCTGCTGGCCCACCTGGTCGCGGCGCCCAACCGGGTGCACACCCGCGCGACGCTGCTGTCGACGCTCTGGGAAGGGCGCGGCGAGAACGGCAGCCGGACGGTAGACGTCCACGTGCACCGGTTGCGTGCGAAGCTCGGCGACCCGGTCGGCGACGCCCTGCAGACCGTGCGCGGGGTGGGCTACCGCTGGTCGCCGAAGGCGGTGCGCCCGGCCTGACCGGTCGACCACCGGGCCAGCGCCCGGCGGTCGGCACACCCGGACTTGGCGAGCACCCGCGCGACGTGGTGCTCGACCGTCCGGGCGGACAGGTGCAGGCGCGCGGCCACCTCCGCGTTGGTGGCGCCGCCGGCGACCAGCTCGAGCACGTCCATCTCGCGGCTGGTGATGCCGAGGGCCGCGGCCCAGCCGGGGACCCGGCTCTCGCCGCGGCCCCGGCGGACGGTGACGCCGCCGCGCCGGAGCAGCTCGCGGCAGGTCCGGGCGAGCTCCTTGTCGCCGGCGGCCTCGAAGGCCGTCAGGTCGGCGCGCAGCTGCGGCACCGGGTCGCCCCAGCCGTCGGCGAGGGCAGCCTGGAGCACGAGCAGTCGCAGCAGACGGGTCCACCAGTCCGCGCCGGCCATCTGTTCCTCGCCGGCGACGACCAGGGCTGCGGCGTCGTCCGCGCGCCCTTCGCGACCGGCGACCACGGCTTCCGCGATGCGCAGCGCTCCCGTGTTCAACGAGCGGTGCACCGCCTGCGACCCGGCCAGCTGGCGCATCGCTGCGCCGGGGTCGGCGTCCTGCACCGCCCGCAGCACCACCCAGAGACCCCACACGCAGACCGGGGCGCCGGACGGGTTGCGCCCCAGGCTGGTGGTGGCGAGGTCCAGCTCGGCCAGCGCGGCGGCATAGTCGTGCGCGAGCAGCGGCCGGGCGGCGAGAACGCTGTGCACCAGGCCTGGCTTGTCGTGCGGGCCGACCGCGTCGCCGACCGCCGCCAGCACCCGCCCGGCCGCGGTGTGGTCGCCGGACATGGCGAGCGCGAAGGCGAGTTGCAGCGACGCCGTGTCGTGCACCCACGGCTGCCCGATCTGGACGCCGAGCGCTGCGGTGGCGGCCGCCCGGGCGATCGCAGGTCCCGGACCCGCCCGGGTGAGCTCGGCCTCGGCCAGCACGATGTCGATCGCGGCGACCGTGCCCGGCATCCCGACGGACTCGGCCAGGTCCCGGGCCTCGACCAGCCCGGCGGTGTCCACCCGGTCGTTCAGCTGGATCGTGCCCAGCGAGTGCATCGCCCGGACCCGCCGCGGGGTGAGGCCGTTCTCCGCTGCGACCCGGGCCGCGCGGGCGAACCAGGTGCGCGCCGCCGCCGAGTCGCTGGCCCGGGCGCAGCGGCCCGCGACCTCGAGTGCCGTGCACAGCGCGACCGGGTCGACGTCCGGTCCGGCCGGGTCGTCCGCCTTGGCCACCACCGCGGCCGCGAGCGCCGCGGCACCGGCCAGGTCGCCCGCGCCGAAGAGGGCGTCGGCCCGCACCGCATCGGCCGGAGGGTCGCCGGGCGCGGCCGCCCGCTCCAGCATCGACAGCGCGCCGGACCAGTCGGCGGCCTCGACGGCGGCAGCAGCCAGGGTGAGCCCGAGGGAGGCGTGCGCCGGCCCGGCCAGGGTGTCGAGCACTGCGACGCCGCCCGCCCGGGCCTCGACCACCCGGCCCTGCAGGGTGAGCACCCGGACCAGGTCCTCGGCCACCGCAGCGTCCCCGCCGAGGTCGCCCGCCCGGCGGACCAGGGCCTCTGCCGACGCCAGGTCGCCCCGGTCGGCGTCCGCGCGGGCCAGCGCGAGCAGGGCCGGGACCGCGCGGTCCGCCCGGCCGGCCTCGGCCCACAGCAGCGCCGCCCGGGACGCGGAGTCGGCGTCCGATCGCAGGTCGAGGTGATCGGCCAGCCGCGCGGCGAGAGCGGCGCGCTCCGGCGGCAGCAGGGTCGCGAGGACAGCGTCCCGGGTCAGCGCGTGCCGCCAGGTCAGCCGGGAACCGTCCGCGGTGAGCAGGTTGGAAGCGACGCCGGCTCGCAGCGCCCCGAGGACCGCGGTCTCGTCGACGTCGAGCACCTCGGCCAGCAGCCGGTGGTCGACGTCGTCGCCGGCGACCGCCGCCAGGCACAGCACGTCGCGACCCGGTGCGGCCAGCTGGTCGACCCGGTCGGCCACCAGGTCGGTCAACCCGGCCGGCACCTCGAGGACCAGGTCGCCGGTGCGCTGCCACCCGTCGGCCGTCAGCCGCAATGCGCCGCGCTCGACCAGCCCGGCGAGCAGCTCCTCCACCAGCAGGGGCAGACCCGCTGCCGCGCCGAGCACGGCGGCCACGACGTCGTCCGGCAGCGGCGCCCCCGCGCAGTCGAGGGCAAGACCGGCGGCAGCATCGTCGTCCAGCCGGGCGAGGTCGAGCCGTCGCAGGCCTGGCCACGACCGGGGCACAGGGGGTCCCTCGGTGGGCTCGCCGGTGCGCCAGGTGCCGACGACCAGCACCGGCCGGTCGAGCAGCCCCGCGGGCAGCCGGTCGAGCAGCTCGAGGGTCTCCGGGTCGGCCGCGTGCAGGTCCTCCAGCGCGAGCACCACCGGACCGTCGTACGCCGTGTGGAACAGCTCGAGCAGTCCCTCGGCGAGGGTGAGGGCCGCGTCCGGCGAGGCGGCCGGTGCGCCCGCCTCGGCCCAGCCGGGCACCAGCCTGGCGAGCGCCGCTCGGAACGGGCGCAGCGACGGCGCGTCGGGGAACGGCCGGCCACGCCAGCCGTCGAGCAAGCCCTCGCTCACGACCCGCAGCGGCCCGCTGCCGGGTGCAGCCCGGCCGGAAAGGACGGCGGCTCCCCGAGCGGTCGCGCTCGCCCGCGTCTCGGCGAGGACCCGTGACTTCCCGACACCGGCCTCGCCGGTGATCAGCAGCAGGCCGCCCCGGCCACCACCCGCGGCGGCCACGGCGCCCTCGATCTCGGCCAGCTCCGCGGCGCGACCCACCAGTGTGTGAGCACGCAGGTCGGCCGCCACGACGTCAGTGAACCCCAGCCGGCCGGACCGCCGCCAGCACGTCGGCGGCACTCGGCAGCTCGGCGAGCTCCGCGGCAACCGCGCGGGACACGGTGCCGTACGACGGGTCGCTGAGCACCTGCTCCACCGCTGCCGCGAGCTCGGTTGCCGCCTTCTGCGGGTCGACCGACAGCCCGGCACCCATCGCCTCGATCCGCGCCGCGTTGTGCATCTGGTCGGCGAACAGCGGCACCACCACCATCGGCAGGCCGCGGGTGAGCGCCGCCATCGTGGTACCCGCACCACCGTGGCTGACCACGGCGTCGCAGGCCATCGCCACCTGCTGCGGCAGGAACGACTCGACGTGCACGTTGGCCGGGATCGGGCCGAGCGCCGCGCGGTCCATCCTGCCGATGGTGAAGAGGACGTCGGCGTCGACCTGGCCGAGACCGGCCAGCACCGCACCGAAGGCCGGCGCCGCGAACGGCACCGTGCCGGCGACGCTGCCCAGGGTCGCGTAGACCGTGCGCCGTCCGCCGCCGCTGTTGCGCGGTGCCGGTACGCCGGCGGGCAGCGGGCCCTCGGGGTCCTCGTGCCGGTACACCACGGTGTTGTCAGGCGCGTCGTCCGGGCTCTGCCACAGCAGTCGCGGGATCGGCGTGACGAACCGGGTGCTGCCGTGCTTCCACGGAGCCGTTCCGGCAGGCGCCAGCCCGGCCTCGACCCGCAACGTGTCGATGACGTCGGCGATCGCCTGGTGGCTGAAGTCGGGCAGCCCCATCGAGGTGATGCCGACGCTGATGTGCGGCACCCCGGCGAGCTCCGCAGCGATCTGGCCGGAGAACTCGGACACCTCGCTGACCACCAGGTCCGGTCCGAAGTCCGCGACGGTCGCTCGGGTGCTGGTCATCGCAGCGCCGGCGCGAAGCCGGCCGAACAGCTCGGCGACGACATAGGTGTTGGGCTCGGCCTGGCCCGCCAGGCCGGCCCAGAGCTCCTCGACTGCGGCGGGATCCGGCTCGTCGGTCGGGACGGCGTCGAAGCCGAGGTCGATGACCGCGGGCATGCCCTCGGGGCCCATCGCGAACCGGACCTCGTCGCCGGCGTCGCGGGCCGCGCGGGCGAGGGGCAGGAGCGGGTAGATGTGGCCGAGGCCGGCGAGGCTGGTGAACAGGACGCGCATGGTGGTCTCCTCTGCTGACAGGTGTCTGCTGAGGAGGATCCGGCCGCGCGACCCCCTCCCGGATCGGTGCCGGCCACCTACTTACCGTCAGGCCATGTCCCGGCCCTGTGGTGGAGTGGCCTGGTGACCCCGACTCCCACCGCTCCCCCGGCCAGCCTCGCCGACGAGGCCCAGGTCCTGCTCGGCCGGCTGGTGGGCGACCCCACAGCGCAGTTCCGCGACGGCCAGCTCGAGGCGGTCGCGGCGCTCGTCGAGGACGGCGAGCGGGTCCTCGTCGTGCAGCGCACCGGCTGGGGCAAGTCGGCGGTCTACTTCGTCGCGACCGCCCTGGTGCGCGCGCGAGGTGGCGGCCCCACGCTCATCGTGTCGCCGCTGCTCGCCTTGATGCGCGACCAGGTGGACGCCGCACGCCGGGCCGGTCTGCGCGCCGTGACGATGAACTCCGCTAACGCCGACGAGTGGGCCGAGGTGACCGCCGCGCTGGCGGCCGACGAGGTCGACCTGCTGCTCGTCAGCCCGGAACGGCTGAACAACCCGCGGTTCCGCGATGAGCAGCTGCCGCGGCTGGCCGAGGCCACCGGCCTGCTGGTCGTCGACGAGGCGCACTGCATCAGTGACTGGGGCCACGACTTCCGGCCTGACTACCGCCGCATCCGCGACCTGCTGGCCGACCTGCCGCCCGGCCGCCCGGTGCTGGCGACGACGGCGACCGCCAACGCGCGCGTGGTGGCCGACGTGGTCGAGCAGCTCGGCGCCGGCGGCTCCCCGGTGCGCACCGTGCGCGGCTCGCTGGCCCGCGACAGCCTGCGGCTCGGCGTCCTCGAGCTGCCGACCGCCGACGCGCGTCTGGGCTGGCTGGCCGCGCGGCTCGGCGAACTGCAGGGCAGCGGCATCGTCTACGCGCTGACCGTGTCGGCCGCCGAGGACACCGCGGCCCTGCTCCGCGAGGCCGGTCACGAGGTGCGCGCCTACACCGGTCGCACCGACCCCGCCGACCGCCTCGAGCTCGAGCGGGCGCTGCGCGACAACCAGGTCAAGGCCCTGGTGGCCACCTCCGCGCTGGGCATGGGCTTCGACAAGCCGGATCTCGGCTTCGTCGTGCACCTCGGCGCCCCGGCCTCCCCGGTCGCCTACTACCAGCAGGTCGGCCGCGCCGGCCGGGCCACCGAGCGCGCCGACGTGCTGCTGCTGCCGGCATCCGACGACCGCGAGATCTGGCGCTACTTCGCCACCTCGTCGATGCCGCGGCGGCCGGACGCCGACGCGGTGCTGACCGCGCTCGCCGAGTCGTCGAAGCCACTGTCCACCGCCGCTCTGGAGACCGTCGCCGACGTTCGTCGCACCCGCCTCGAGCTGCTGCTCAAGGTGCTCGACGTCGAGGGCGCGGTACGCCGGGTCAGTGGCGGCTGGTCCTCCACCGGCGCCGGCTGGACGTACGACGAGGAGCGCTACGGCCGGGTCGCCGAGGCCCGCGACGCGGAGGCCGCGTCGATGCTGGCCTACCTGCGCACCGAGGGCTGCCGGATGCGCTTCCTGCAGGAGGCGCTGGACGACCCCGGCGCGGCCGACTGCGGCAAGTGCGACCGGTGCGCCGGCCCGTGGTTCGACCCCTCGGTGCCGGACGGCGCGGTGCAGGCGGCGACCCGCACCCTGCGCAAGGTCGGCGTCCCCATCGAGCCGCGCTCGCAGTGGCCGAGCGGCATGACCCGCTTGGGCGTCAGCCGGTCCGGCAAGATCGCCGCCGACGAGCGGGTCGAGGAGGGCCGAGTGGTGGCCCGGCTGACGGACCTCGGCTGGGGGCAGCGGGTGCGCTCGCTGCTGGCACCGGACGCTCCCGACCGGCCGGCCGACGAGCGGCTGCTGGCCGCGTGCGTCGAGGTGCTGGCCGGCTGGGGCTGGGAGACCCGCCCGGTGGCCGTCGTCGCGATGCCCTCGCTGCGCCGGCCGCTGCTGGTCGCCTCGGTGGCCAGCCACCTCGCGACGCTGGGCCGGCTCGAGAACCTCGGTGCCCTGTCGCTCACGACCGACCAGCCGACGAGCGGCCCCGGCGGCAACAGCGCGTTCCGGCTGGCCGCGGTCCACGACCGGTTCGCGGTCTCCCCCGGGCTGGCCGGCTGGCTGGCCGCGCTGGACGGGCCGGTGCTGCTGGTCGACGACCTGATCGACTCCCGCTGGACCGTCACGGTGGCCGGGGCCGTGCTCCGCCGGGCCGGCGCACCGGGCGTACTTCCGTTCGCTCTCGCTGTCGCCGGCTGAGCCACGCCGCGAATGATCCGCGCGTCTGCCGGAACCGCGGGCCGCCGGCCGGTGTAGACACGTCAGGGAGACGCGAAAGGACGGAGACCGGATCAGCGCCGACCGCGAGGACGCCGACGTCCTGGCCCGGGTGCGCGGAGGCGACCGCGACGCGTACGCGGACCTGGTGCATCGCCATGCCCCGGTCGCGGTGCGCACGGCCGCCCTGCTCGGGGCAGGAGCGGACGCCGAAGACGTTGTGCAGGAGGCGTTCGTGAAGGCGTACAACGCACTCGGCCGGTTCCGTCAGGGCGCGGCGTTCCGGCCCTGGCTGCTGCAGATCGTGGCGAACGAGACCCGCAACCTGCACCGGTCCGCCGGGCGCCGGGCAGACCGGGAACGATCCGCCTGGCGGCTGACCGAACCGCTGCTGCTCGCGGTGCCCGCGGCCGAGGACCCCGCGGCGACGGTAGTGCTGCGGGAGCGGCGGTCCGAGCTGGTGCGCGGGCTGGGGAAGCTGTCCGAGCCGCACCGGCAGGTCGTGACCTGCCGGTACCTGCTCGAGCTGGACGAGGCCGAGACCGCGGCGGTCCTCGGCTGGCCCCGCGGCACCGTGAAGTCACGGCTGCACCGGGCTCTCGGACAGCTCGCGGCAGCACTGGCTGCCCCAGCGGAGATGACGGAGGTGCGACGTGGCCACTGATACGGACGCCCTGGTCGCCGAGCTCGTCGGCCTCGGCCGCGACCTGCCACGCCCCGAGGTCAGCGCAGGGCTGGCCACCGCCGTGCTCGAGCGGATCGCCGAGGCACCCGCGCCAGCAACGGCACCGTCGAGCGGGGTCGGCGAGTGGTTCCACGCGCTGGGCGAGGCGACCCGGCGGCATCGCCGTCGTACGGCGGTCGTGGTGGCGGCCGTCTTGCTGTCGCTGCTCGCCGCGCCCCCGGTGCGGGCCGCGGTGGCCGACTGGTTCGGCTTCGCCGGCGTCCTGGTCGAGCGCGGCGGGGAGTCGACGACCACGAGCGCTCCACCGCCCCCGACCGTCGACGCAAAGACCCCGCTCGAGGAGGCGGCCGCGCAGGTCGGCTTCACCCCCGCTCTCCCGTCGGCGCTCGGCACGCCGCAAGGCGTCGAGGTGTCGCCGGACCGACGGCTGCTCTCGCTGAGCTGGTCCGACGGCCCCGACGGCCCCGTGCGGCTGGACGAGTTCGACGCGCGGCTGGACTACACCTTCGCCAAGCGCACACCCGGGGTCGTGTTCGTTGCCGTGGCCGGCGACTTCGCCATGTGGTTCGACGACCCGCACGAGGTCGTCGTCCTGAACCCGGACGGCAGCCGACGCCGCGAGACCGCGCGGCTGGCCGGGAACACCCTGATCTGGATGCACGGCGGCACCACCATGCGCCTGGAAGGTGACCTCAGCCAGGAGCGCGCCCTGGAGATCGCCGAGTCGGTGCCCGCACCGCCCTTCTGAGTCGGGAAGCTGCTGACCCCGAAGCTGCTGACCCGGAACCGCCGGCGGCGCCGCGGTGTACCAGCGGCACCGGACCCGAGGAGGCCGACATGCGCCGGTACCGCGCCGCCCTGACCGCTGCTACCGCTCTGACCCTGATGCTCGTGACCACGATTGTCGTCGCCGGCCCAGCCCAGGCCGGCGGCCCGACCAGCGTGCTGATGGTCGTGCCCGGCACCGGGCAGACCTCGTCGCTGTACACCGGCGACGGGGACTACGAGGCCCTCGCGAACACCGTGGGCGCGTTCTCGACCGACGGAGCCACCGGCAAGGTCGACGGCTCGCCCACCGACCATGCGTTCGGCACCGGAGTCACGCTGACCTGGCTGATCCACGACGTGCAGGTCTGGCGGGTCGACCGGGTCTACCTGGACGCCGAGGGCGGCCCGTGGATCTTGAGCACGGTCGACCGCACCGGGACCGGCATCTGGGACAAGCCCGCGACCTGGCACACGGCCGACGACCCCGACGTACTCGTGGACGTGCTCGAGCGGCACGGCGTCGCTGGCGTCGACGGGACTGACGCGACCGCCGGCGACAGCACTCCCGTCCAGCCGGACGTGGCGGCGGTTCCGGACGCGCCAGCCGCGAACGACACGACCGGCTCGTCGGAGCAGGCCGCGGAATCGACCGGCTCGCGGGCGGCGATGCTCGGCTGGGGCCTCGGTGGTCTCGCCCTGGGGATCGCGCTGACGCTGGCGGCGATGCGACTCGGCCAGCGGTCCCGCCTTGCTGCTCAGGACGAGGCGGCCGGCCCCGACCCGGTGCCGGACACCGCACCCTGGTCGCCCGCGGAGGAGCTGCAGCGCAGGTAACCCGCCGGGTGGCCGCCGGCCGCTAGGTTGCTGGGATGCCGGCCACCGGGTCCCGCGGCCGCGCCCGGATTGCTGCGGCTGCCTTCGCCGCGACCGCGCGCAGTGCCGACCTGCGCAGGGCACAGCTCGGTTTCGCCGGGGCCTGGGCGGCCGATTGGGCGTTCAGCGTGGCCCTCGGCGTCTACGCGTTCGAGCAGGGGGGCGCCCGAGCGGTGGGCTTGGTCACCGTGCTGCGCATGGTGCCATCGGCCCTCGTGGCCCCGTTCGCCACATCCCTGGTCGACCGGTGGCCGCGGGAACGGGTGCTGGTCGTCGTCTCGGCCGTGCGGGCGGCCGCGACGGGCGCGGCCGCTGCGACGGTCGGCGTCGGTGGTCCGTCCGCGATGGTCTACCTGTTGGGCGTCCTCTCGACCGTGGTGGCGATCCTCTACCGCCCAGCGCACTCGGCGCTGCTGCCGTCGTTGTGCCGCACGCCGTACGAGCTGACGTCGGCGAACGTCGTGCGCGGGATGCTCGACTCGGCAGCGACCCTTGTCGGGCCGGCGGCAGCGGCCGTCCTGCTCGGGCTCAGCGGCGTCGGCGCCGTTCTCGTCGCCGCCTCCGTCGCCTCGGCCTGGTCGGCCTGGCTGCTCCTGCGGGTGCACGTACGGGACCGGCCCGTCCCGGGAGCGGCCCCGGCTGACCGCCTCATGGCCGGCGTCCTCGACGGGGTGCGGACGGTAGCGCGCCAGGGTGACCTCCTGCTGCTCATCGCGCTGACCGGCGTCCAGACCCTCATGCGGGGCGCCCTGACCGTCTTCAGCGTCGTCATCGCGATCGACCTCCTCGGCACCGGC
>Ga0190271_10002244_pt1 | contig 11591 bp, 10 predicted proteins | sample Popmic356T_FD_133747 | JGI IMG/M metagenome (GOLD analysis project Ga0190271, IMG submission 133747) | Populus adjacent soil microbial communities from riparian zone of Weber River, Utah, USA - 356 T | ecosystem: Environmental > Terrestrial > Soil > Riparian zone | place: USA: Utah | collected...
GCCATTCGCCAGCGCCAAAAACTGCGACGCCCTGGATTTTCCGCCACGAGACCAGAGCCATGCCGACGGCACCAGAGCCTTGGCCTCGCGCAGGATGCGTCCGCCGCGCCAGAAGGCAACCGCGACGTAACGTGGCCGTCCCAGGCTGCCGATGCCGGCGACGCGCGAGCAGAAACGGATTCCTTCCGCGTCGTTCGGCATGCTCGCAATCAATCGGGTGGCAACTTCCCGCGGCGGCCTGGCCCTCGGATAGTCATCGACCTTCTTCCAGAATTTTTTCGACTTTTTCTCGGTATTGGCAGCGTAGGCGCGCAGCCAGGTTTCACCTTCGTCGAGCAGCGCCGGCTGCGGCTGGGCAAGGCCTTCGCTGTATCCTCCGAGCAGGGCCGCGGCCGCGGCCTGATTGCTGACCGGGAGATCGGCAAGGCGGATGCTGGCGGCGAGGCGCACCAGATCCAGCGGCCAGGGCATGATGGCGGCTTCGTCGAAATCGTTGACCCCCCAGACCAGCCGGCCGTCCGCATCGCGCCAGGTGCCGAAATTTTCCAGGTGCAGGTCGCCGACCGAGAGCACCTTTGGGGCATCCATCAATTCCGGAAATAGCGACGGGATCTTCCTGGCCCAGCGGAAATAGGTCGCGCGCAGGAAGACGAAGGCGCTCTCCTTCATCTGGTGGTGCTTTTCCCTGACATCCTTCCTGACGACGTCGCATTGCGTGGCGAGCCAAACTTCGTATGCGTCATTGTCCTTGCGGAAAGACATCTGGCCCCCTTGCGGTTCTATCGAGCCGACGAAGGCCCCATTCGGCGCCATCCTACTTCAGGATGTGCCCGGGTTGAACCTCGCTTTTATGCGTTTTCCAGTTCGCGCTGAGGGAGCGCATCGGTCGAAGAGACAACTTGGATTTCCCGGGCAAGCGGATTTTCGTCAGGATTGTTCGTTGCGGGTGCCGGCTCCTTGATCCGGAACCAGGCGACATATAGCGCCGGCAGGAACAACAGCGTCAGCACCGTGCCAACGATGATGCCCCCCATCATCGCGTAGGCCATCGGTCCCCAGAAAATCTCGCGCGCGATCGGAATGAGGGCGAGACTTGCGGCAGCTGCGGTCAGCATGATCGGCCGCATCCGATGTTCGGTTGCTTCCACGACCGCGTCCCAAACCGGCCGTCCTTCCTCCTTGAGCTGTTCAATCTGCACGATCAGGATCACGGAGTTGCGGATCAGAATGCCGATCAGCGCCAGCACCCCGAGGATCGCAACGAAGCCGAGTGGAGCTCCGCTTGGCAGCAGGGCCACGACCACGCCGATCAGGGCGAGGGGCGCGACCGCAAATACCAGGAACAACCGATGAAAGCTTTGCAGCTGAATCATCAGGATGGTCGCCATGATGAAAAGCATGAGCGGAACGACCGCCGCGATCGGGGCCTGGCTCTTCGCGCTTTCCTCGACAGAGCCTCCGATCGTGACCGAGTATCCGGCCGGGAGGCCCTTTGCGAACTCCTCGACCTTCGGCGCGAGTTGATCCGCGATGGTCTTCGGCTGCACGGTATCGAGGATGCTTGCCTTGAGCGTTATGGTTGGAATCCGGGATCGCCGCCAGATTGTTGGCTGCTCGATTTCATAGCGCAGCGTGGCCACGGCTCCGAGCGGAACCGATTGGCCGCCCAGGCCGATCAATTGGAGGTCGCGCAAGGTATCGATCGATGCGCGCTCCGGTGCGGTCGCGCGGCCCATCACATTCACCAAATAAATGCTGTCGCGCACCTGCGTGATCGAAGAGCCGGCTAGGACACCGTTCAGCGTCGTCGCAATGTCCTCCGAGCTCACGCCAAGCTGACGCGCCTTGTCCTGCAGCACATCGACCTTGACGACGCGCGCTGGCTCCATCCAGTCGAACACGACGTGATCGAGATGAGGATTGGCGCGCACGATGCCGGCGAGGTTCTGCGAATATCCTCTCACTTGAGCGATGTCGGGCCCGCTCAGCCGATACTGCACGGGACGCCCGACCGGCGGTCCGACCTCGAGCAGTTTGACGAACGTATCCGTGCCGGGAAAGGTCTTCTTCAGGTAGGTTTCGAATTGTGCCTTGGCCCGATCACGCGCGGCAATGCCGTCCCTGGTGACGACGACCATCTGGCCGAACCAGGTGTTCGCCGTCTGCAAGTCGAACGACAGCACAAACCGCGGAGCGCCGGTTCCCACATAGGTCGACCAATGGTCGACAGCGGGATTGCCCTGCAGCTGTTCCCGCTCGAACTGGGCAATCTGTGCATTGGTCTCGGTTATCGAGGCGTTCTGCGGCAGGTTCCAGTCGATGACCAATTCGGCACGGTCCGACGACGGAAAGAACTGCTGCTGCACGAAGTTCATACCGAACAGAGCGAGCGCGAAGGCCGCGACCGTCACCCCGACCGTGATCCAGCGATGACGCATGCAAACCAGAAGCAAACGGGCGAACGTCTGCCCAAGCCGGCCTTTGGATTCATGATGCCCTGTGATCCTGGCGGGCAGGATCGTGACGCCAAGCAGGGGCGTGAACAGGACTGCGACTATCCACGATACCAGCAACGAGACAGCAATGACCACGAACAAGGTGTAGGTGAATTCACCGGCGTTGCTGGTGTTGAGGCCAATCGGAATGAAGCCGGCGACGGTGACCAGCGTTCCCGTCAGCATCGGAAAGGCCGTGGAGGTGTAGACGTGCGTTGCGGCCTTCTCCAGGGGGTCGCCAACCTCCAGTCGCGCCACCATCATTTCAACGGCGATCATGGCGTCGTCAACCAGCAGGCCCAGCGCGATAATCAGGGCGCCGAGCGAAATGCGCTGCAGCGATATTCCGGCATATGCCATCACCACGAACGTGATCGCCAGAACCAGGGGAATCGCGATCGCAACGACCAGACCGGCGCGAAGACCGAGGCTCAAGAAGCTGATCCCGAGCACGATGATCACCGCTTCGAACAGGGCTTCCGTGAAGCCGGACACGGCGTGCTCGACAACAACGGGCTGGTCGGCGACGAGGTGAACTCCCAGGCCGATCGGTTGCTTGGTCAGGATCTTCGACATTTCCTCCTTCAGCGCCTTGCCGAACTTCAGCAGGTTCGCGCCCGACTTCATCCCGATCGCGAGTGCGATGGCGGGCTCGCCGTTGAAGCGAACCAGCGTGGCCGGCGGATCGGCGTAGCCGCGCGTGATGGTTGCCACATCTGTCAGCGGGAAGAACCGGTCGTTGACCATCAGATTGATCGCCTTCAGGCTTTCCTCAGATGCGAACTGGCCGTTGACCCGTACGCTGATACGCTCAGGCCCCTCCTGGAATACGCCCGAGGGCGCGACGGCATTTTGCGCCTGCAGTGAGGAGACGATGGAGCGGGTGTCGAGGCCGAGCGCCGCTATCTTCCGGGTTGAAAATTCCAGGAAGATCTTTTCATCTTGCGCGCCGAGAATGTCGACTTTGCCGACATTCGGGACGGTCAGGACTTTTGCGCGAATGTCCTCGACGCGATCGCGCAACTGGCGTTGGGTAAGGCCATCGCTGGTGAAAGCGTAGATGTTGCCGAAGACGTCGCCGAAGCGGTCGTTGAAGAATGGCCCTATGACCCCTTGCGGAAGTTCAGGCTTGACGTCCGCAATCATGTTGCGCACGCGCGCCCAGGTCGGGGTGACGTCGACGGCGTTCGTCGTGTCGCGCAGATAGACGAAAACGGTGGTTTGGCCCGCAACGGTGACGCTCTTGGTGTAGTCGAGCGATTCCAGTTCCTCGAGCTTCTTCTCGATCCGGTCTGTCAGCTCGCGCGTAATCTCTTCGGGGGAAGCGCCCGGCCATTGTGCCCCGATCACCATGGTCTTGATGGTGAAATCAGGATCTTCCTGCCGCCCCAGCTGCAGGTATGCGAAGAGACCCGCTGCCATGAAGGCGATCATGAAATACCAGACGAGCGAACGATGGGCGAGGGCCCAGTCGGAAAGGTTGAAGGTTTTCATGGCGTGGCGTCCTGTCCGATCCGGACTTGCTGTCCTTGCTTGAGGCTGTGGATTCCTGCAGTTGCGATGCGCGTTCCGGCAGTGAGACCGCCGGTGACCCGGCTGCCTCCTTCGTCCTCGGAGAGATCGACTTTTTGCAATGATACCGTGCTTGTGGGAACGTCGATGACCCAGACGAAAGTCTCGGCGCCCTCTTTGAGGATGGCAGACGCGGGCACTCGGAGAACTGAGCTGTGACCGCTGCTGAACCTTGCGGTGATGGTGCTTCCGAGCCGGAAACTTTCAGGCGGATCATTCAAGGCAATGCGAACGCGGCGCATGCGCGTCGCTTGATCGGCTTGCGGCGCTATTTCGCGAATTTGACCCTGGACTTGAACGGCAGGAAGCAGCTGCGAGCTGACGGTGAACCGCAAGCCGACGGTCAAAGGCACGGGGAAATCCGGGCCGAGATCGACCACGGCCTCCCGGGCGTCGAGTCGCGCCACGGTCACGACGCTTTGTCCGGGCGATACGACTTGTCCCACCTCGGCGCTCACGGCGGTGACGACGCCCGCGAAGTCGGCTTTGACCTGGGCATAACCCAGCTGCTCGATGGCCTTGGCCAGGTTCGCGCGGGCGCGAGCAATCGATGCTTGTGCGCCCGCGCGCACCTGCTCTGCATCATCAAGCGTCTGCTTCGTCGTAGCGTCGGTCTTGATCAGGATCCGTTTCCGCTCCTCCGTCCCTGTTGCGTTTTCAAGCAGGGCTTCGGCTTTCGACAGATCCGCTTTCGCCGACCGTACAGCGAGCTCAAGGGCGGTGTGATCGATGGCCGCAATGGTTTGTCCCTCGGCAACCAGATCTCCGACGTTGACTGGACGCGCGATGAGGCGTCCCAGCACGCGGAACCCGAGATTCGTCTCATAGCGCGGCTGGACGGTTCCGACCGCCATCGTGCTGCCGGTTGCGGCCGGTTGTAGGACGGCCGACAGCACGGGCCGGACTGGCTCCGGAGCCTTCACGTCCTGCTTGCATCCGGCCACCGCCAATGCCGAAGCGACGGTGCCTGCAACAACGAGAAATCGCGTTTTCATGATCGATCCTCGCCATATGTCACGGGCTGGCCGGAGCTCAGCAGCTTGCCGCCGTAGATGACGACGCGGTCTCCAGGCTCAAGCCCCTGCTTGATCATCACCGCTCCGGCTTCGTAAGCGCCGACGGTCACCGGCTTCAGCGATACTGTGTTTGTCTTGGGGTCGACGATCCAGACCGCGGGCTTTGACCCCGTTGCCGTCAGCGCGGTCCACGGCAACGTGATTTCCCTGGCCGGTTTGGTCCCGGCGGTTCCCGCGATCGCGCTTCCGAGCGTCATTGCAGAGGGCGGATTTTGGATCGCGACCTTCACACGCACGGTGGAGTTCTTGGGATCGACGGCCGGTGATATTTCCCGAACGTAGCCAGTGGCGGTCACACCGGCATCCGACACGAGCGCCAGCGACACGCGGCCGTGCTCCACGTCGCCGAAGAACATCGATTCAGGAACATCGAAGACCGCGTCTCGCTCGCCATCCTGCGCCAGCGAGAACACCGATTGGGCCGCCTGCACGACTTGCCCGAGTTCAAGGCTTCGCGCGGCAATCACTCCCGCCGCGCGGGCGTGGAGTTCAGTATCGCCGAGCGCCTCGCGGCTTCTCCCCAGCTCCGCTTTCGTCGATTCAAGCATGCTTTGTGCGGTTCGCAACTGCTCCTGCGTGTGGTCGTAGGCGACGCGCGTCGTGAAGCCGCTCGACAACAGAGAGCTTTGTCGATCAAAGGTCGCCTGCGCCACGCGCAGCTGGGCCTCCGCTGCGGCTACACCCGCGGTTGCGGCGTCAAAATCAGCCTGCTGCTCGGCCGGATCGAGCCGGGCCAGGAGGTCGCCGGCGTTGACGTGCGTCCCCACATCCACCAGGCGCGCGAGCACGCGACCGCTGGCACGAAAGGAGAGGTCGGCGCTGAAGCGAGCCTGGATCTCGCCGGTCAGCGTCATGGCCGCCTGTCCCTGACGCGACTGCACAAGCTCGGTGCGCACCAACGCGGGGCGCTCGGCAGGAGCGGCGGAGCGCTCATTGCAGGCACCCAGTGGCGTAGCCAGCAGCGCCAGCGCGACTGCGGCACTGATGTGCCGCCGAATGGCCATCGCAGGCCGATGGGGAATGAAGTGGTGCACGGTGAGGATTCCTCTGATCAAACCGTACCGTAAAGTTTGTCTGCCGCCGGTACGGGCACGGGCCTCAATCGACGATCGGTTCCGGGACGGCGGGCGGTGATCGTGCGGCTGGCGCGCTGTTCGCGTTGCGTTAAAGGAAAGTCGAGCCCGAACGTGGTCCGCATCGCGCCGGAGGTGCGGTCGACGCGGCCACCCAGGCTGCTCACCAACTCGCCAACGATGCGCAGGCCGCGACCGAGCTTGATCCTTCCGAGGCCCGAGCCGTTGTCGGTGACTGCGCAGTTGACCCACGAGCCCGCGCGCATCAGCCTGATTTTGATTTCACCATCTCGGCCATCGAAGCAGGCATGCCGGGCCGCGTTGGTCACCAGCTCGTAGATGGCCAACGCCAGGCGCCAGCACCGCTCCGCCTCCAGCGGCAGCGTTTCAGCCGCCAACACGAGGCGGATGTTCATGCGCTCCAGCCTGCATCGGCTCATCGCCAGTCCCAGCTTTCGAAGCTGGTCGCCGGCATCCACGAGTGCGTCGCCATCCGGCATTGTCAGAATGCTGTGGACCTGGACATGCTGGTGAAGCAAGTCCACGACATTGCTCAGCTCTTCCTTGGCGTCGACGTTATCGGTCCAGACGGCTTTGAAAGTGACGAGGTTGATGACCGAGGCGAGTTCGTTCTTGATGCGGTGATTCAGCTCGTCCAGAAGGGTTCGTCCCTCCAGTGCGGGCATATAGGGCAGAGAATCGGTCACGGTGGCCTCCTGTTGAATTTAAACTATACCGTATAGTTTATTTACTTGCGCTTTGATCGAGAGCATGTCAAGCGGGAATCGTCGGCGAGCTTGAGTGCTCGCAGCTTCGTGAATGCAGGGGTGAAGCCTGATGGTGAGCAAGCACAGCAATTTGAAACGGCCGCGTCCGGGAAGACCGTCCAAGGACCAGGCCGGCGACGTCAAAGCGCGGATCCTCGATGCGGCCCAGCGGGTATTCCTCGAGAGGGGATATCAAAGCGCAAGTCTCGACGAGATCGCCCAGAAGGCGCCGGCGAGCAAGCCGACGATCTATGCTCACTTCCCCGGGAAGGATGCGTTGTTCGAGGCGGTTGTGGCCCGGGTCATCGAGGGATTGACGGATTTCGAGGGCTTTGCGCCCAAGGGGCGCTCGGTGCAAGACAGGCTCGCGAGCCTGGGCATCGAGGTCGTGGAACGATTCATTGACGAGACGATCGGCATCACGCGCGCCACAATTGCCGAAGCGGACCGATTCCCGGCCTTGAGCCGTCAGGTCCATGAACACGGGCGGGACCGCGCCGCGGCGGCCGTGTCCCATGTCCTGAACGATGCCACTCACGCGCTTTCGCGCGGCGCCAGGGGACCCTTCGGTCCGAAACGAAGCGTCTCCACGGCGCAGATTTTCATGGACCTCATTCTGCTGCCGATGATCATGCGGGCTTTGATGGGGGAGGGCGTAAAGGAGCTGCGCAGCGAACTGCCCGCTTTTGTGCGCGAACGCGTCAGCTTCTTCCTGGCGGCTTGTGAAGCGGATTGGGGAAAGTGAGGCCCTTGCGCGCCGTCATCGACAAGCGCGCGCGATTTTGCAATGGCGCGCTTTTCTCCGCATCCTCTGCGAACGCGTCGGAGGGTTGGCGTTCCGCCGGAGCGGGAGCGCCGCTTTCGCCAGCATCGGTCTCGCTGTCGGTTTTCGCTTGCACCGGCGCCGCACGCGTGGTGTCCAGCACCACACGCTCCGGCCATTTATGATCCGTGTGGATCCGGATGTGAACCTTGCGATCGAGCGGAATGTCAGACGGCGGAGCAATCGGTGCAGGGAAGCACCAATTCGCGGCAAGGAGCGCCACGAGCAAAAAGCTTCCCACCCAGCCAAAGTACTGAAACAGCGGCATGGTCGGAGTCTCAACGCGAGTGAAAGGATTGCAATTCGCGGCGGCAGGCCTCGCTGAAATCGCGCAACGGATCCATCTCGTTGATCAGCTCGGGCAGGTCGGCGAAGGTACGGTTCGGGGAAAGATAGGTTTCGAGGATTAGCCGCCCCGCCTTCTCGGCCGCTTCAATCACGGCATCGCTCGAAAGGATTTTCATCCGTGCGATGAGCGCGTAGAGGTCGACCAGTTTCGAGACCTCGGACTTGTCGTTGACGATGGCGTCAGCGTACAGCCTTGATGCTTCCTCGATGAAGTCCCTATAGAGTTCTTCCCGCTGCGACGTGGCCCGCAGTGAATGGCGGACGCGGTCCTTGCGGCGCCGTGTCACCCAGCCGGTGACGATCGACGCCAGCGTCCGGAAGCCGACCCCGAAAACGACGCGATCGCCGGAATGTAGAACATATCCATTTTTTCATCTCCTCTGATCTCTGCGCAAGAAGGCTGAACCTCAGCGACTTGCCGCGCTCACAAAAAGCTGAACGGGTCGCTTGAGCTCTTCTCCTTGACAGGCCCGCTCGTTCGTGATTATTCAAACTACACGGTTTAGTTTAATTCTTCGGAGCAGGAAGTCAATCTCTTTTTCCAGCGGGCACAACACTGGCGCAGGGTCGGAGATCGACAGTCCCGAAGGTGGTCCGAAATAGTCAAACCAGGAGCAGACAATGAATTTTCAGCTTCAACCGCACGTCACAGCAGCGAAAAGAAAGCTGCCGTTCGAATGCGTCACGTTGCTCCTGCAGGGCGGCGGTGCGCTGGGGGCATATCAGGGCGGCGTCTACGAGGCGCTGGCGGAAGCTGATATCCATCCGAACTGGATCGCGGGCATCTCGATCGGGGCGATCAACGCCGCCATCATTGCCGGCAACCCGCCCAATTCCCGCATCGACCGATTACGCGAGTTCTGGACACAGGTTACTTCGACTGCGCCATGGGATTGGTCAGGCAATCCCTTCGTTGATCTCGCCCGAAGCGACGATACGCGCAACCTCCTCAATCAAATGAGCGCTGGTCTGGCTGCCGCATTTGGCGCAACCGGGTTTTTCTCTGCGCGGGCTGTGATGCCGTGGCTGCAACCGGGCGGCACGATGGCCGCGACCAGCTTCTACGATACCAGGCACCTCAGGCAGACTCTCGAGCGCCTGGTGGACTTTGATCGTCTCAATGCTGGAATGACGCGCTTCAGCGCGGGCGCCGTCAACGTCAGGACCGGCAATTTTGTCTGTTTCGACACCAGCACCCACAAGATCGCCCCCGAGCATGTCATGGCAAGCGGGGCATTGCCGCCAGGCTTTCCGGCCGTCGAAATCGATGGCGAGCAGTACTGGGACGGCGGCCTTGTATCCAATACGCCGCTGCAATGGGTAATCGAGAGCAACCCCCGTCGCGAGGACACGCTCGCGTTCCAGGTCGACCTCTGGAGCTCGCAAGGCGCGCTTCCGCGCAACCTGGCTGAAGTCGCCACCCGTCACAAGGAGATCCAGTTTTCCAGCCGCACGCGCGCGAGCACCGGACAATTCAAGAGCGTGCACCGCGTGCAGCGTGCCCTCGCGGCGCTGCTCCGGAGGCTCCCTGCCGACCTCGAGGAGAACGATGATCTGGAGATTCTGAAGTCGGTCGCCAGCGACAAGGTCTACAACATCGTTCAGCTGATTTACCGGGCTCGGAATTACGAAGGCCACTCGAAGGATTACGAGTTTTCCCGTCTGTCCATGCAGGATCACTGGCGCGCGGGCTATCAAGACGCAGTCCGCACATTGCGTCATCCCGAGGTGCTTACTCGACCCGCGAGCCTTGATGGCGTCTACACCTTCGATCTCGAACGCGACGGTCGGGATTAACAATTAACTGATTCAAACCAAACGCGAAGAGAATTCAAACATGCGCGAGACAGAAATACTCCAGCGGGCGTTCGCGATGCCGTTGACGAGCCCGTCATATCCGCCGGGACCGTACCGGTTCGTCAACCGCGAATACCTGATTATCACCTACCGCACCGATCCCGCGAAGCTGCGTGCGGTGGTGCCCGAGCCGCTCGACCTCGACCAGCGCGAAGCGCTGGTGAAGTATGAATTCATCCGCATGCCGGATTCTAATGGCTTCGGCGATTACACCGAAAGCGGGCAAGTGATTCCGGTCTCCTTCCGCGGCCGCAGGGGCAACTACACCCACTGCATGTTTCTCGATGATGAGGGGCCGATTTCCGGTGGCCGCGAACTCTGGGGCTTTCCGAAGAAACTGGCGCAGCCGACGCTGCGGACGGAGGTCGACACCCTGGTCGGAACCCTGGACTACGGTCCGCTTCGGGTCGCCACCGGTACGATGGGCTACAAGCACCGCGAGGCGGACTTGTCGCACGTCAAGGCTTCGCTTGCGGCACCGAATTTCCTGCTCAAGATCATTCCGCATGTCGACGGCACGCCGCGCATCTGCGAATTGGTCGAATACCACCTGGAGGATGTCACGATAAAGGGCGCGTGGGCCGGGCCTGCGGCTCTCCAGCTGTCGCCTCATGCCTTGGCACCGGTAGCTGACCTGCCAGTTCTCGAGGTGGTGTCCGCGGTCCACATATTGGCCGACCTGACGCTTGGGCTGGGCAAGGTCGTGCATGACTACCTCCAACAGCCAAGCCGACGTCTCGTGCCGGCCCACGAGATGAGTCTGGCCGGCTGAACATGAAGGCAATGCAACCGACAAAGGAGGTGGTCGACGAACAGCTGCAATAGACCAACAGAACAACAATGCCCAACACATCAACCAATTCCTCTGGAGAGAAGATCATGAACAAGCGACTTATCGCGAATGTCATTGGCTGTGCCTGCCTTACCCTTGCGACGGCTGCCGAAGCCCGAACCTCTTACGACGGCCCCTGGAATCTCGTCTTTGTTACCCAACGCGGAAGCTGCGATCCGACCTACAATTTCTCAGTGAACATAAGCGATGGCGTTGTGACGCATCCCAATCTGGTGAAGTTCAGAGGGTCTGTCGGAAGATCGGGCGCGGTTCGCGCGTCGGTGACGGTTCAGGAAAAATACGCATCGGGTTCGGGAAGGCTAACGCGAGACGTCGGCAGCGGGACCTGGAGCGGCCACGCAGGAGGTGGGCCCTGGTCGGGATATTGGACCGCGCAGCGAAACAACTAGGATGTGATGACCGCGATCAGGAAAACGCGACGGGAGCCGTCAAGCCGCGGGAGGGCGTCCCGCTGCCAAGCGGGGCAGCCCTCAGACCACCTCACTAGCCTGGCGAGGACCGTCGCCTCGGTTATGCGGTCGGCACGCCACCAAACGACGAGCAGATCCTACGGATCCAGCTCGGTGTCCCAGTAAAGTTAATCCAGCCAGCTGTCGTGAAGGTAGTTCGGCGGGAACAGCCGGCCGTTGCGGTGCAGCTGGTGCACCGTCGGCGCAAATGGCGGCTGGCGCGGAAACATCCGCGCCTGTTGCGACGTCAGATTGCCCTTGCGCAAATTGCAGGGCGA
>Ga0190271_10002245_pt1 | contig 11585 bp, 12 predicted proteins | sample Popmic356T_FD_133747 | JGI IMG/M metagenome (GOLD analysis project Ga0190271, IMG submission 133747) | Populus adjacent soil microbial communities from riparian zone of Weber River, Utah, USA - 356 T | ecosystem: Environmental > Terrestrial > Soil > Riparian zone | place: USA: Utah | collected...
AGTTCTGACGCCCGGGCGCACGCGACCCGGGAGGGGCGCGTACACATGTCGTGACAGGAGTTGTTTCGAGCTCGCCGTCTCGCGCCGTGGCTTCGCGCGTGCGTTCCGCCGCGCAGTCGTCGTCGAGCCCGATCTCGCCCGCCTCTACACTGAAAGGCCCAATGGCTGACGGACCGAACAGACCGAACCGCCCGATCCGCCCGCGCGGGGGAGGCCCAGGAGGCCGTCGCCGCCGCGTCGTGATCGAGGGCGGCTCCGCTCGGGGCCGCGACGCGCGCGCCGCGCGCGACCGTTCGGCAGCCGCGCCGCCGCGCGCCCCCGCGCCGCCGCCGGCGACCGGGCCCGTCACGGTCGAGTCCGGCGTCACGGTCAAGGATCTGTCGGCAGCACTTGGCGTGACCATGTCGGACATCATCAAGACGCTGATGGGCCTCGGTCAGATGCGGACTGCCACGCAGTCACTGACCGACGACGAGGTTCTGCTGATCGCCTCCGGAGTCGATCGTGAGGTGACGATCAAGCACGCCGCGGACGAGGACGAGCCCGAGGTGATCGAGGACGTCGAAGCCGACCTCACCGCTCGGCCGCCGGTCGTCACGATCATGGGCCACGTCGACCACGGGAAGACGACGTTGCTCGACGCGATCCGCAAGGCGGCGGTGGTCGAGACCGAAGCCGGCGGGATCACCCAGCACATCGGTGCGTACCAGACCGAGGTCGACGGCCGAAAGCTGACGTTTCTCGACACCCCCGGCCACGAGGCCTTCACGGCCATGCGCGCCCGCGGCGCGAAGGTGACGGATATCGCGGTGCTCGTCGTCGCGGCCGACGACGGCGTCATGCCGCAGACGAAGGAGTCGATCAACCATGCGCGCGCGGCAGAGGTGCCGATCGTCGTCGCGATCAACAAGATCGACGTCGCGGATGCGAACACCGACCGGGTGAAGACCGAGCTCGCAGCCGAGGGCCTGCAGCCCGAGGACTGGGGCGGCGACACGCAGTTCGCGGCAGTCTCGGCGAGGGAGCAGACGAACCTGCCGGAGCTCCTCGAGAAGATCCTGCTCGTCGCGGACGCCGAGCTCGACCTCCGCGCGAACGCGAACGCCGAGGCGTCGGGCCCGATCGTGGAGTCGCGCCTCGACGTGGGTCGCGGCCCCGTTGCGACGATGCTCGTCCAGCGCGGCACCCTCCGTGTGGGCGACGCGATCGTCGCAGGCGACGCAGCGGGCAAGGTGCGGGCCCTCTACGACTACCGCGGCGAGAAGGTGCGTCAGGCCGGCCCCGGCGAGCCCGTCGAGATCCTCGGCTTCGACCGCCCGCCGCCCGCCGGCGAGCTCTCGCGGGTCGTCGAGCACGAGCGCCAGGCGAAGGACATCGCCGAGAAGCGCGCCGAGCGGCTCCGGCGCGAGCAGCTTGCGCAGCGGTCGACGGGAGGCGGCGTCTCGCTGGAGACGCTCTTCGAGCAGATGCAGTCGGGCGCCGTCCAGGACCTCAACGTCGTGCTCAAGGGCGACGTCCAGGGGTCCGTCGAGGCACTCGTCAGCGAGCTCGGCAAGATCCAGCACCCCGAAGTTCGCGTCAACGTCATCCACACGGGTGTCGGCGGGATCACCGAGAACGACGTGAACCTCGCGTCGGCCTCGAACGCGCTCGTCGTCGGCTTCAACGTTCGTCCCAGCGGCGAGGCGAGGCAGCTCGCCGAGCGCGAGGGCGTCGACATCCGCACCTACCGCGTCATCTACCAGCTGACGCAGGAGATCGAGCAGGCGCTCGTCGGCATGCTCTCGCCGGTCACGACCGAGGAGATCCTCGGTGAGGCGGAGGTGCGCGCGCTCTTCAAGGTCTCGCGCCTCGGCACGATCGCCGGGTGCATGGTCACGAGCGGCACGGTGCGCCGGAACGGGAGCGTGCGGGTGATCCGCGACGGGACGGTCATCTACGAGACTTCGATTTCGCAGCTCAAGCGCTTCAAGGACGATGCGCGCGAGGTGAGCGAGGGCTTCGAGTGCGGGATCCTGCTCGACGGCTTCAACGACGTGAAGGAAGGCGACGTGCTCGAGGTCTACGAGACGCGCGAGGTGGAGCGCACCGACCTCGACACGCCGTCCGCGTCGCCGAGCGCGCCCGAAGAGCCCACCGCGAACTAGTGGACGTGGCTTCAGCCGCGTCCCGACCGCCGTCCGTTCCGTCAGGGACGCGGCTGAAGCCACGTCCCGGGTGAGCTGGCGACCATGGCAACCGGCTACGTCGGCATCCTGACGTTCGAGCTCCACTTCCCGGAGAGCCACTCGCTGAAGGAGAAGCGCATGCACCTCCGGTCGGTCAAGCAGCAGCTCTCGAACCGCACGGGTTGCTCGATCGCCGAGGTCGACCACCACGACACGTGGCAGCGCGCGGGACTGACGCTCGCGTGTGTCACGCGCGAGGCAGGCGAGGCGACGAGGCTGCTCGACGAGGCCGAGCGCTGGCTCTACGGCCAGCCGTTCGAGCTCGGTTCGTCGCAGCGCGAGCTCGTCCATCTGGAGGACGCATGACCCGCCCGGAGCGCATGCGCCGCGTGGACGCGGCGATGAAGCAGGTTCTCTCGGAGGCGATTCCGACCCTCAAGGATCCGCGCATCGGCTTCGTCACCGTGACGACCGTGGAGACGTCGCGCGACCTCGACCACGCGAAGGTGTGGCTCAGCGTCTTCGGCAACGCGCGCCAGCGGGAGAAGACTCTCGAGGCCCTTGCGAGCGCCTCGGGCGTCCTGCAGGCGCGAGTCAACCGCGAGCTCAAGCTCCGGCGGACTCCTCAACTGGAGTTCGTCTACGATCGCGCGGTCGAGCACGGCGTCCACATGACCCAGCTGATCGACGAGCTCGCGCCGACCGACGGGGACGAGGGTGGAGACAGGTGACCTGAACGCCGTTCTGGCCGTGCTCCGCGAGCACGACCGGTTCGCCGTCACCTCGCACGAGAACCCCGACGGGGACGCGGTCGGCTCGCTGCTCGCGCTTCATCTGGCGCTCGGTGCTCTCGGCAAGGACTCGCTCATGGTGCTGGGCGGCACCGCCCCGATTCCCGACGAGTACGGCTTTCTCGGGGTCGAGACGCATGGGCTGCTGCGCGAGGCGCCGGAGGACATGGCCGGTCGGGTGCTCGTCGCCGTCGACTGCGCCCAGGAGTCGCGGATCGTCGAGTCGACCCTCACCGAGCTCGCGCTCTTGACGGTGAACATCGACCATCACCACGACAACACGCGCTTCGGCGACGTCGACCTCGTAGTCGAGGAGGCCTCGTCGACGGGCGAGGTGCTCGCGGAGCTGCTGGCCGAGCTCGGCGTCGTGCTGACACCACCCATCGCCGAGGCGCTCTATACGGCAATCGTCACCGACACCGGCAGATTCCAGTACTCGAACACGACGCCGAAGGCGCTGCGTCTCGCAGCGGAGCTCGTCGAGGCCGGGGCGGACGTCACGAAGGTGTTCGTCGAGGTGTACGAGTCGATGCCCTTCCCGAAGCTCAAGCTGCTCGCCCGCGCGCTCGAGCGTGCGACGCCCCTCGTCGAGGGACGCGTCGTCGTCTCCGACCTCGTCCGCGGCGACTTCGAGGCGGCCGGCGCGCAGGAGCCGTACTCGGAGGGGATCATCGACCACCTCCGCTCGGTCGAGGGCGCGGAGCTCGTCGCGCTCGTGCGGGAGCTGCCGAACGGCGCTGCCTCCGCGCGCAAGGGGTCGCTGCGCTCGCGTCCCGACGGTGTCGACGTCTCGGCGATCGCGCGGAGCTTCGGCGGCGGTGGGCACAAGCGGGCGGCGGGCTTCTCGACCGACCTCCCGATGGACGAGATCACCCGCGTGATCGTCGACGCGTTCGTCGCCGCCGACGGCAACGGCGCCGAGTAGCGAATGGGCGTCCCGAAAGGGCTCGACCCGACGGGCGTGATCCTCGCGGACAAGCCGGCGGGGCCGTCGTCGTTCGCGATCGTCGCGCGCGTCCGCTCGCGCACAGGAGCGAAGACCGGTCACGCCGGGACGCTCGACCCGTTCGCGACGGGGCTCCTGATCCTCCTCTCCGGTCGCGCGACGAGCCTCCAGGATCGCTTCATGAAGCTCGACAAGCGGTACTTCACGGAGATCGACTTGAGCGGCCGGACGACGACCGGCGACCCCGAAGGCGAGCCGCTCGACGAGCAAGAGGCGCCGTCGGCCGACGAGCTTGCCGCGGCGCTCGACGAGCTGCGCGGAGACGTCGAGCTTGCGATCCCCGCCGCCTCGGCGGTCAAGATCGACGGTGAGCGCGCATATCGCTTGCACCGGCGCGGGGTGGAGGTCGAGATGCCGACGCGGGTCATGCGCATCCACGAGCTCGAGCTCCGCGGCTACGCGGACGGCGTCGCCCGGCTCGAGCTTCTCGTCGGCTCCGGCACCTACGTCCGCTCGGTCGCCGACGCGCTCGGCGGCCACTGCCAAAGCCTGCGCCGCACCGAGATCGGTCCCTTCGGCGTCGACGAGGCCGACGAGACGGTGGTGCTCCCGCTCGAGGAGACGCTGCCTCGGCTCGCGGGGGTGAGGCGATGAGGATCGCCCACGCGCCCGTCCAGCTGGAACGTCGTCCGCGCGCGGTCGCGATCGGGACGTTCGACGGCGTCCACCGCGGTCATCTCTCCGTCCTCCGCACGACCGTCGACTCGGGGCTCGACCCGACGGTGATCACGCTCGAGCCGCATCCGCGGATCGCGCTCGGGAACCGTGTCGAGCTGATCGCGACGCTCGAGCGACGGCTAGAGCTCCTCGCCGAGGCGGGTGTCGCCGAGACGCTCGTCGCGTCGTTCACACCGGAGTTCATGCGGTTGCCGCCGGAGCAGTTCGTCGAGACGTACCTCACGGCGATCGGCGCCGAGGCCATCGCCGTCGGCGCCGACTTTCGCTTCGGGCACAAGCGGGCGGGAACGGTTCAGACGCTCGTCGACGCCGGTCTCAGGGTGCTCGACGTCGAGGAGGTCGCCGACGTCTCGTCGACGGCGATCAGGGATGCGGTCCGCGCCGGAGAGCTCGCGGTGGCAGCAGCCATGCTCGGGCGCCCCTACGAGCTCGACGGCGTGGTCGTCGCCGGCGACCAGCGCGGCGGCACGCTCGGCTACCCGACGGCGAACATCGCGATGGGGCCCGACCTTCTCTGCCCGCGCTTTGGCATCTACGCCGGGGCCGCGCTCGAGCATCGCGCGGCGGTCTCGATCGGCACCAACCCGCACTACGGGGGGACCGAGCGGAGGATAGAGCCGTACCTCCTCGACTTCGACGGCGACCTCTACGGCAAGCGTCTCGTCGTCGAGCTCTGGGAGCGCCTTCGCGACGAGGAGGTCTTCGAGAGCGAGGAGGCGCTCGTCGAGCAGATCGCGCGCGACGTCGAGGCGACCCGCGCCGCGCAGCGGCCGACCTAGAGGGGCCGCCGACAGACGAACAACGGCTGGACGCGATCCTCGTCGTCGGGATCGCCGGGAACGACCCTTGCCGTGAACCCGGCCTGCTCGAGGAGGTGGAGCCACGTGTGCTCCGGGAAGAGTCCGTTGACGTGGTGGTCGTGGACGAGTCGGGACGGCTGCCCGGGCTCGTGGAGGACGACCGCGTAGTCGATCTCGAACGTCGTTTCTCCGGGGTGAGGATCCGTCGTCCACTCGAGGTAGCGGAGCGCGCGGCCGTCGGCGCCGTCATGACCGCCGTGGTCGGTTCCGGCGACGAAGGTCTCGCGCGTGCAGTCGGGTACGAAGAGCGCGACACCGCCCGGACGCGTGTGCGCAAGGGCGGTGCCCATGCACGCGCGCAGGTCGTCCTCGCTCGCGAGGTACATCACGGCGTCGTGCACGAAGACGACGTCGAACGTGCGCCCGAGCCTGAGCGTCCGCATGTCACCGAGCACGTGCTCGCAAGCGGGGTTGAGCGTCCTGCTCAGCGAGAGCATCTGCGGCGAGAGGTCGGAGAGCGTGCACGTGAAGCGCTCCCGCAGGTGCGAGGCGTTGTTGCCGCCACCCGAGCCGAGCTCGAGGAGCGTTACGGCCTCGGGAAGCTCCTCGAGGAGCGTGTCCCGGTAGCGAGCCGCCTCGACCTCGTAGTCGGCGGGCGCCGTCAGCAGGTGGAACCAGTTGGCGAGGTCGCCGTAGAGGCGCATGGGGGATTATCGCTCGCGGGTGAAGACCACCACTGCCGCGCCCTCCGTCAGCCGCTCGATCCGTGGTCGACCCGCAGAGTAGCGTGCTAGCATGTTAGCACGAGGCATGTCGTTCGCCAGGACGCCCGACACAGCGAGCCGATCGCCGCGAAGCAGGACGAGAGCGGGGGAGACGGTGCGAAACGAGCGCCACCAGAGCTTTGCCTCCGCATCGACGGCGACGGTCACCAGGCACCCGTCCTCGATCTCGACGTAGCGGAGCGGAATCTCGAACGCGCGGCCGGAGCGGTGGCCGTGGTACGAGAGGAGCAGGAGGCGGCGGCTGAGCAACGCGTGCGCGCGCGAGCGCAGGATCGCGCCGACGAGCGGGTTGGCGATGCGAAGCAGCCGAAGTGGAGGTCGTGGGTTCAGAGCCACATTCTCGCGAAGCCAGGCTGTACCCGAATCCGGCAGATCCGCAGCTACACTTCCGTCGACCGCGATCTCGGCCGGCCGTGCCTTCCTTCACGCCGAGCGGGGACTGCGGAGACGATTCGACGAGAGGAGCACCAATGGCTCTCACCAAGGAAGCGAAGCAGGAGTTGATCTCGAAGCACGGCGCCTCGGACACGGACACCGGCTCGACCGAGGTCCAGGTCGCGATGCTGACTCGCCGGATCAACGAGCTGACGGAGCATCTCCGGACGCACACGAAGGATCACTACTCGCGGCGCGGGCTGCTCAAGCTCGTCGGCCGCCGGCGGCGGTTCCTCGACTACCTGCAGCGCAAGGATCTCGAGGGCTATCGCGCCCTCATCAAGGAGCTCGGCCTCCGCCGCTAGGGCGGAGACGGGCGGACACGGGACGGGAGGTGGGCGTTTGATCGAGCTTCGGGCGGATGCCGCGAAGCTGGCTCAAACCTCCACCTTCCGCCACATCGGACGGAAGGACAGGACAGACGTATGAGCACCATCAGCACCGGGCGCGAAGCCACGGTCTCCGTCGACGTAGGCGCAGCAGAGTTGCGCTTCGAGACGGGCAAGCTCGCAAAGCAAGCGGACGGCGCGGTCGTCGTTCGCAGCGGGGACACGATGATCCTCGCAACGGCCGTCGGCCGTCAGGAAGGCCGGCCGGACGCGGACTTCTTCCCGCTCACGATCGACGTCGAGGAGCGGATGTACGCGGCCGGGAAGATCCCGGGCGGCTTCTTCAAGCGCGAGGGCCGCGCCACCGAGCGCGCGACGCTCACGGCCCGCATGATCGACCGCCCGATCCGGCCGCTCTGGCCGAAGGGCTTCCGCAACGAGGTGCAGGTCATCTGCACCGTCCTCTCGGCCGACATGGCCGTGCCGCACGACGTCCTCGCGATCAACGGGGCCTCGGCGGCGCTTGCGATCTCGCCCCTGCCCTTCCTGGGCCCGGTCGGTGGCGTGCGAATCGGACGGATCGAGGGCGAGTTCGTCGTCAACCCGACGTATCAGCAGATGGCGGACTCGTCGCTCGACCTGATCGTCGTCGGCACGCGTGAGGCGCTGACGATGATCGAGGCCGGGGCGGATCAGGTTCCCGAGGAGACGCTGCTCGAGGCATTCGAGCTCGCGCAGTCCGAGATCGTCCGCATCTGCGACGCGATCGACGAGCTCGCGCGCGAGGTCGGCAAGGCCAAGTGGATCGACCTCGAGCTGAACGCCGACCTCGCCGCCCGTCAGGGCGACGCGGTCGCCCGTCGGATCTCCGAGCACGGGATCCAGGACGCGGTCGAGATCGTCGACGACCTGCTCGCCGAGGAGGCGCCCACGATCACGATGGAGTCCGGCGAGGACGACATCGTCCGCGAGCTCCAGGTGCGAAACGGGCTCAAGATGCTGCTCGAGGCAAAGCGCCTCGAGGTCGTCGAGAGCGCAGTCCGCGCGCAGTTCGAGGACGACCTGCGGAGCCTCACCGACGCGGAGCAGGACTCGAAGGAGCTGAAGTCGCGGAAGCGCGACATCCTCTACGGCCGCATCCTCGAGGAGGTGCAGCTCCCGTTCCCGATCGCCGAGGGCGTCGAGCACGCGAAGGACGCGATCACGCGGTCGTACGTCAAGAAGGCCGCCGACGCGGTCTACAAGGACCTCGTCCGCACGAAGATCGCGGTGGAGAAGCGCCGCCCGGACGGCCGCAGCACGGAGGAGATCCGCACGATCACGACCGAGGTCGACGTCTCACCGCGCACGCACGGCTCGGCGCTCTTCACCCGTGGCCAGACGCAGATCCTGACGCTCTGCACGCTCGGCACCGCGAAGGAGCAGCAGCGGATCGACGACCTCTCCACCGAGATGGAGCGTCGCTACATCCACCACTACAACTTCCCGCCCTACTCGGTCGGTGAGACCGGTTTCATGCGTGGGCCGAAGCGGCGCGACATCGGCCACGGGGCGCTCGCACAGCGGGCCCTCGAGGCGGTCATCCCGCCGCTCGAGGACTTCCCGTACACGATCCGCCTCGTCTCGGAGACGCTCGAGTCGAACGGCTCGTCGTCGATGGGCTCGGTCTGCGGCTCGACGATGTCCCTGATGCACGCCGGCGTGCCGATCGCGGCGCCCGTCTCGGGCATCGCCATGGGTCTCGTCAAGGAGGGTGACGACCACGCGATCCTGACCGACATCCAGGGAGCCGAGGATCACCTCGGCGACATGGACTTCAAGGTCGCCGGGACTGCCGAGGGCATCACCGCGCTGCAAATGGACATCAAGATCACCGGCGTCACGCAGGAGATCATGCGCTCGGCGCTCGAGCAGGCGAAGCGGGCCCGCGTCTCGATTCTCGAGAAGATGTCGGAGACCATCGCGGCGACGCGCACCGAGCTCGCCGATCACGCGCCGCGGATCTCGTCGATCCAGATCAACCCGGACTTCATCGGGATGGTCATCGGCAAGGGCGGCGAGACGATCCGCTCCCTCGAGTCCGACTTCGAGGTGCAGATCGACATCGAGGAGGACGGCACGATCCTCGTCTACGCGACGGAAGGCACGAAGGCCGACGCGGCGATCTCGGCGATCGCGGCGATGACGAAGGAGCCCGAGGTCGGCGACACGTACACGGGTCGCGTCGTCAAGACGACCGACTTCGGTGCGTTCGTCGAGCTGAAGAAGGGCACGGACGGGCTGCTCCACGTCTCGAACGTCGGCCCCGGGCGGGTCGCGCACATCGAGGACGTCCTCTCCCGCGGCGACACGCTCGACGTCGTCGTCCAGGAGGTCGACAAGGAGCGGGGCCGCATCGGCCTCAAGCTCGTCGCAAAGCACGAGGACGGCGAGCTCGTCTCGCCGGAGACGCTCGTCGAGCGGGCGAAGGACGCCCCGCCGCGCGAGGCGCGTCCCCCGCGCGACGATCGCGGCGGCCGTGGCGGCCGCGACCGCGACCGCGGGCGCAGGCGCGACTAGAGGGATACAGGCGCGACGCACGGCGCGGATACGATCCGCGCCGTGCGCGAGCCGTCGATCACGACCCTGCCCGGTGGCGAGCGCATCGCGAGCGAGCCGCTACGCGGTGTCCGCTCGGTGGCGCTCGGGCTCTGGATCGCGACCGGGTCTCGCGACGAGCCGCCCGCACGGGCCGGCGTCTCGCACTTCATCGAGCACCTGCTCTTCAAGGGCTCGTCCCGGTACGGCGCGCAGGAGATCGCCGAGCTCTTCGACGCAATGGGCGGCGAGCTCAACGCTGCGACCTCACGCGAGACGACCGTCGTCTACACGCGCGTGCCGGACAACCACCTCGAGCGCGCACTCGACGCGATGACCGACATGGTCTTCGCGCCCGCGTTCGAGGACGTCGACAGCGAGCGCGAGGTCGTCCTCGAGGAGATCGCCATGGTCGACGACAACCCGCAGGACCTCGTGCACGATCTCGCGGCCGAGGCGGTCTTCGGTGGTCACCCGCTGGGGAGGCCGGTGATCGGCCGCGCGGAGGTGATCGCCTCGGTCTCGCCGCGGGCGCTGCGCTCGTACCACGGCGGGGCGTACGTCGGCTCGAACGTCGTGCTCGCGGCCTCGGGCAACATCCAGCACGACCGGCTCGTCGAGCTCTACGCCGCCCGGCGCACGAGCGCGAACGGCGACTCTCGCGTCCGGCGGCCGCTCGTGCGCAACCGGCCGAGGCCGGGCTACCGCTTCCTGCGCCGGAAGACCGAGCAGTACCACGTCGTCCTCGCCGGGCCGGGTATCGCCCGTGACGACGAGCGTCGCTACGCCGTCGCGCTTCTCGACGCGATCCTCGGCGGCTCGGCTTCCTCCCGGCTCTTCCAGGAGATCCGCGAGAAGCGCGGGATGGCCTACAGCGTCTACAGCTACGGCTCGCAGTACGCCGAGACCGGCCAGATCGGGATCTACGTCGGCACCCGCGAGGACAACCTCGCCGAGTGCCTCACGGTCACCGCGGCCGAGCTCCAGGACGTCGCGGCGGGGAACCTCCGGCCAGGCGAGCTCGAGCGCGCGAAGGAGAACCTCGAAGGGCGGATGCTGCTCTCGCTCGAGAGCACGTCCAACCGCATGACGCGCCTCGGGAAGGCGCTCGTCACGGACACCGAGATCGTCCCCATCGAGGAGATCCTCCGGCGGATCAAGGCCGTGCAACCCGACGAGATCGCGGAAGCGGCGACGGAGCTCTTCGCGCCCGAGGCGCTCTCCGCCGCCGGGATCGGGCCGCGCGAGACGAAGTTCCGCGCCGCGGTCGCGGGCGTCAGCCCGTCCCTCGCCGAGCGATGAAGGTCTGTCTCTTCGGCTCGCAGGGCAAGGTCGGCTCGGTGCTCGGCCCCGGCCTCGAGCAGGCCGGTCACGGTGTCGTCGACGGACGGTCGGCAGGCCCTGCCGGCTGCGACGCGGCAGTCGACTTCACGCGTCCCGACGCGGTGGCGGCAAACGCCGAGGCGTGCTTCGCCGCCGGCGTGCCGCTCGTCGTCGGCACGACCGGCTTCGACACGAGCGCGCTCGACGCCGCGGCGTCGTCCGCAGGCATCGCCTGCCTTCACGTCCCCAACTTCTCCCTGGGCGCCGGGCTGATGATGCGTTTCGCGGAGGAAGCTGCGCGCGTCTTTCCGGCCGCCGAGATCGTCGAGCTGCATGCCGACACGAAGGTCGACGCCCCCTCCGGGACGGCGAAAGCGACCGCCGAGCGAATGGGGGGCGGGGTTCCCATCCATTCCGTCAGGCTGCCGGGCCTGGTCGCCCACCAAGTGGTCGTCTTCGGCGGGCCGGGCGAGACGCTCACGATCCGCCACGACACGAGCTCCCGCGAGGCGTTCGTCCCGGGTGTCCTCCGCGCGCTCGACGCCGTGAGGACGCTGCCCCCCGGCCTCACCGTCGGGCTCGACGAGTAGCGCCTTGCGTCCTAGGCAGCCCTCGAGGGCCGACTAGACTGGGCTCCAGTGCTCGGTGAGATCCTGACCGCGATGGTGACGCCGTTCCGCGCGGACGGCTCGC
>Ga0190271_10002246_pt1 | contig 11581 bp, 10 predicted proteins | sample Popmic356T_FD_133747 | JGI IMG/M metagenome (GOLD analysis project Ga0190271, IMG submission 133747) | Populus adjacent soil microbial communities from riparian zone of Weber River, Utah, USA - 356 T | ecosystem: Environmental > Terrestrial > Soil > Riparian zone | place: USA: Utah | collected...
CGCCCAAGCACAAAGGGATCTCGTTTCTGCTCGTCGACATGCGACAGCCCGGCATCGAGGTGCGACCGATCCGCATGATCTCCGGCGAGAGCGAGTTCAACGAGGTCTTCTACACGGACGCCACGTGCCCGAAGGAGCACGTCGTGGGCGGCATCAACAACGGCTGGGCGGTCGCGATGAGCCTCCTCGGCTTCGAGCGTGGTGAGGCCGCGGCCACCTTGTCGATCCGGTACCGGGGCGAGCTCGACCGACTGTTCCAGCTTGCTGCGGAGCGGGGACTCGACCAGGACCCGCTGATCCGACAGCGCCTGGCGTGGTGCTACGGCAAGGTCGAGATCATGCGCTACCTCGGCATGCGCACGCTGACGCAGTTCCTCGCCGGACACCATCCCGGACCCGACGGCGCGATCACGAAGTTGTACTGGAGTGAGTACCACCGCAAGGTCACCGAGCTGGCCGTCGACATCCTCGGAGCAGAGGCCATGACACCGTCGGGCCGCCATCCGTCGACGGCGTTCCAGACCGATGACCCCGGTGCGGCGAACTCGTCGGCGTCGTGGGTGGACACGTTCCTCCACGCGCGCGCCGGAACGATCTATGCCGGCTCGTCGCAGATCCAGCGCAACATCATCGGTGAGATGGTGCTCGGCCTTCCGAAGGAGCCGAAGGCGGGTTGATCGGCGTTGCGTTGGCGGTCGCACGGCATCCGTCGTTGTGGCGAGTTGCGCTGCGGCAGTGGCGCCGTCTCACGCCGACGGCGTGGTGGCGGCGGTGGCCGTTCCTGCCGCTGCCCGATCGCGGCTACCTCCGCTTCCGCCTGCTGACCCAATACGGCGATACGGAGGCCCGCGTGTCACCCGCTGATGTGGTGAACTACCTGGCGTGGTGCCGCAGCTGGCCGTGAAGCGGAGACGCGGGAGGTAGGGGTGCGGAGCGCGCTCGTCCTCAACGCCAGCTACGAGCCGCTCAGCGTGGTGGCGGCGCGGCGGGCGGCGTGCCTGGTGCTCGCGGACAAGGCCGACATCATCGAGGCCGACGGCACCGAGCTGCGCTCGCCGTCGCTCGTCCTGCCGAGCCCGCTCGTGATCCGGCTGCGGTACATGGTCAAGGTGCCGTTCCACCGGCGGACGGCGCTGTCGCGGCGCGCCGTCTTCGCTCGCGACGACTACCGGTGCCAGTACTGCGGCCGAGTCGCCGACTCGATCGATCACGTCCTGCCACGCTCGCGTGGCGGCGAGCACGTGTGGGAGAACGTCGCCGCCTCGTGCCGTCCCTGCAACCTGGCCAAGCGGGACCGCACGCCGGACGAGGCGGGGATGCGGCTGGCCCGCCCGTGCCGGGCGCCGCGGTCGACGGCGTGGGTCGTCGTGAGCGTGGCCCGCGTGCCCGAGGCGTGGAAGCCATACCTGGCGATCGCCTCCTGACCTCTCAGCCCATCCATCTGGGTGGTCTGGGTCTCATCTCCGGTTCTGGGTGGCCGTGGTCTCGAATTCGAGACCGTGCCCACCCAGATGCACGTCGCTCATGATCCGAAGGTTCCGTGGATCGGCGGCTGAGTTCCACGGACGGACCATCGGGGATGACCCGGCGCTCGAGATCTGGGTCTTCGACGTCGAGCGGCCGGCGCTCGTGCTGGGGTCGACGCAGCGGCCCGACATCGTCGATGCCGAGGCCTGCCGCCGAGCCGGCGTCGAGGTGGTGCGGCGGCGCAGCGGCGGAGGTCTCGTGCTGCTCGAGCGTGGCAACGTCGTGTGGTTCGACGTCGTCGTCCCCGCGGCGCAACTGCACGAGGTGGGCATGGGGGACGACATCCGCGCATCGATGATCTGGCTCGGCGATGCCGTCGCTGCCGCGCTGGGTGCACTCGAGGTTCCCGACGTCACCGTCCATCGTGACGGGCTGACGGCGTGCTCGGCGTGGTGCCCGCTGGTCTGCTTCGCCGGCATCGGCGCGGGTGAGATCGTCGTGGACGGCCGCAAGCTCGTCGGCATCAGCCAGCGCCGCACGCGGGCGGGCGCCCGCTTCCAGTGCGCCGTGCACAGCCGCTGGTCCCCGGAGGCGCTGATCGCGCTGCTCGCCGGCGACCTGCCCAGCGGCGACCCGGGGCCGGTCGCCACGCTCGCGCCGGACACCGCCGTAGCCCTGCCAGACGCCGTCGCCGCCGCACTCGAAGGCGCGTCTCCCATGCGGTGAGCGGTGAGCGCGGATCACGCGCTCACCGCGCACTGCGAGATCCCCGACACCACGGATGGGGACGTGGGGCCATCCGGTGGGCGGAAGTGGGGAGAAAAGGTTGACAGTGGGGGGAATCGGGGGGCAAAGTGGGGATCGGTGGGGACGGCCCGGCGTCCCCACGCTGAGGCAGCCGACCGGGGGAATGAGCGAGAGAGGTGCGGTCCGTCGCGATGTTCGTCGGCGTCCACGAGCGTCAACTCGACGACAAGGGACGCCTCGCTCTCCCCTCCGCCTTCCGCTCCTTGCTCGATGACGCCTGCTACCTCGTCTATGGGGACGACCGCTGCGTGGACGTGTTCTCCCGGACCGACTTCGAGCGCATGGCCGCCACGGTCATCGAGCAGGTCCGCACCGGCGAGATGACGAAGGCCCGCCAGCGAGCGCTGGCCCACTCGGCCTCATTGGTGACGCTCGACAAGCAAGGCCGCGTGACCATCGACGAGAAGCTGCGCACGTACGCCCGCCTCGAGCCCGGATCGCGAGTCGTCGTGTCCGGCAACCTCGACCGCGCCGAGGTGTGGTGCGAAGACCTCTACGAGCGGGTCGCCGCCACGGGTCGTGGCGAGATGGCCGGGGGGCAGGAGTGACCGACAAGAGCGAGCCATTCGCGCACGAACCCGTCATGCGTGACGAAGTCGTCGCTGCGTTCGCGCCGGTTCCGCCCGGCGTCGTCGTCGACGCCACGGTCGGCGGCGGCGGACACAGCGAGGCCCTGCTGCGCAGTCGGGACGACCTCAGCGTGCTCGGCATCGACCGCGACGAGGACGCCGTGCAGGCGGCATCTGCTCGCCTGGCCGAGTTCGGCGACCGCTTCCACGCCGTGCGCGGCCGCTTCGACGAACTGTCCGCGCTGGCGCCCTCTGAGGTCAGCGGCGCGCTGTTCGACCTCGGTGTGTCGTCACCGCAGCTCGACCGGGCCGAGCGCGGGTTCTCCTACCGCGGCGAGGGACCGCTCGACATGCGCATGGACACGAGCTCACCATGGTCGGCAGGCGATGTCGTCAACGGCTACGACGTCGACGCGCTGACGCGGGTGCTGCGCGAGTACGGCGACGAGCGGTTCGCCCGACGGATCGCCAAGGCGATCGTGGCGGCCCGACCCATCGAGTCGACGACCGAGTTGGCGACCGTCGTCACGGCGGCAATCCCGGCGGCCGCCCGCCGCACCGGCGGGCACCCGGCCAAGCGCACGTTCCAGGCCATCCGGATCGAGGTCAACAGCGAGCTGGAGATGCTGCCAACGGCGATCGACGCCGCTATCGAGGCCACGGTTCCGGGTGGCCGTGTGGCGGTGCTGTCGTACCACTCCGGCGAGGACCGCATCGTCAAGGATCGCTTCCGTCGTGCCACCGGCGCCTGCGAGTGCCCACCTGGTCTGCCGTGCGTATGCGGGGCAGTGCAAACCGTGCGCCTCGTCCGGGCATCGCGCCGGCCGTCCGCCGCCGAAGTCGAGGCCAATCCGCGCGCCGCTTCAGCCCGGCTTCGGGTGGCCGAGCGAGTGGTCCCGGAGGAGGCGGACTGATGGCCGTTCCGATCCGCGCCCGCCGCCTGCCCATCGCCCGGACGAAGACTCATCAACCGGCGCGAGCGAACGTTCGCTCCACGCGGCACAAACTGCCGAACCGCCGGCCGAACCTGCGTCTCGTCCCCCGCCCGCGGGTGGCTGCCAACGCCGCGGTCCTGCTCGTCGGGTTGGTCGTCGCGCTGATGCTGGCCACCGTCGTGCTGCACACCCGCCTCGCCGAGCGACAGCTGCAGATCGACCAGCTGGAGGACTCCGTGACGGAGGCGCGAGAGCGCTTCGACGTCCTGCGCAGCCAGCGTGCGGAGCTGCGCTCGCCGAATCGACTCGAAGGCGCCGCCGCCGAGCTCGGCATGCAGCAGGCGCCGCCGGCCGAGTTCCTCCCGGTTGATCCGTACACGTTGGCGGACGTGCTGGCGAGCGCCGGCAGTGGGGATGGGCAGGCCGAGGACGAATCCACCACGGCAGACCCGCTCGACCAGATCCGCCGTGTCAAGCAAGCCTCGGACGGAACCCCGTGAAGCGGGACCGTCCAGAGTTCGCGTCGACTCGCCGAGCTGCCCCGGCCGGTCGACGCCACGGCGGGCCGTCGACCCGTTCCGCGCAGGTGTCGACGGCCCGCCGACGTTCGTCTCCCTCACGCCCTGCGTCGTCGGCGCCCGGCGTCACCCCGCTGAGCCGAGCGACCTCGGCTCGCAGCACCCCGGGCACGCCCCGGCGCATGCCCGCCAAGCGGGTGCCTGCGAAGCGCGCGCCTGCGAAGCGCGGGCCCGTCGATCGGGGGCCCGAGAAGCGGGTGCCGAAGCGGGTGCCCGCCAAGCGGAGGCGCGCTGCCCCCGCCCGCCGGGCGATCGAGCCGCGCCGCCCGCGCACGATCACCGCCGCCCGGCGCGTGCGTCGCACCGTCCGGCCACATCGGATCCGTTGGGCGACGCTGTTCACCGCAGGCCAGCCGCGACGCCGCCTGATCACCGCGTTGGTCGTGCTGCTCCTCATCCTTGCCGCGGTCCTCGTTCGGGTCGCCCTGCTACAGACCGTGCAGCGCGACACGCTGCGCAGCGCGGCGTCCGAGCAGTGGACGCGTGAGCGCACGTTGCTCGCGCAGCGGGGGACGATCTTCGACCGCAACGGTGACGAGCTGTCCTTGTCCATTCCGGCCAGCACGATCGCTGTCAACCCCCGCCAGGTCGATGACCCCGCCGGGACCGCCGAGCTGTTCGCACAGACGCTCGGCCTCGGCGCCCGCCGCCAACTCGAGCTCGAGGCGGCGATGGCCGCCCAGGACCGAGGCTTCGTGTACGTCGCCCGCCAGGTCGACGAGGAGAAGGCGGCGCAGCTGGCGGCGCTGCGACTCGCCGGCGTGACGATCTATCGGGAGGATCGTCGGGTGCTCCCCGGCGGCTCCACGGGCCGCAGCGTCATCGGCCGGACCGACATCGACGGCATCGGCACCGCTGGTCTCGAGCGACAGTACGACCACGTCCTGCGCGGCGAGCCGGGCGAGTCCTCGATCGAAGTGGCCCCCGGAGGCCACTCCATCGCAGGTAGCGAGCACGTGACGAGCGCACCGGTACCCGGCAACGACATCATCTTGACCATCGATCGATCCGTTCAACATGCGGTCGAGCAGGCGCTGCTCGACCGCGTCGCACAAACAGGCGCCCGCGGCGGACAGGCCGTCGTGATGGAGACCAAGACCGGTGATGTCCTCGCGATGGCGTCGATCCGCATCAACGACGACGGCGTGTACGAGGTCACGACCGGCAACTACGCGGCCGTGGACGCGTACGAGCCAGGTTCGGTGGGCAAGGTCATCACGGTCTCCGGCGCGCTCAACGAGGGAACCGTGACCCCCGAGAGCACGTTCCTCGTGCCGTGGCGCAAGCAGTACACGCAGGGCGGGGATTACCTCAGCGATGCTGCGCCGCACGACGAGGAGATGATGAGCGTCGAGGACATCCTCGTGAAGTCGTCGAACATCGGCACGATCACGATCTCCGAGACGATGGGCTTCGAGAAGCAGTACGACTACCTCCGCGCGTTCGGCTTCGGCGAGCGCACGGCCCTCGACTTCCCCGACGAATCCAACGGCATCCTCCACCCCTGGCAGGAGTGGGAGGGCACCGAGAAGTTCACGGTCGCCTACGGGCAGAACGTCGCCAGCAGCCCGATCCAGCTGGCCGCCGCGGTCAACACGATCGCCAACGACGGCCGGTGCATCGAGCCGCGGCTTGTCTCGGGGATCGTCGATGGCGACGGCGACGTGACTGAGCTCCCGCCGTCAGCGACACGGGAGGTCGTGCGGCCAGAGATCGCCGAGCAGATGCAGGCGATGATGAAGGAGGTCGTCTGCCGCGGCACCGCCAAGCAGGCAAAGGTGCCTGGGCTGTCGATCGCCGGGAAGACCGGCACGGGCTTCATCGCCCAGCCCGGCGGCGGCTACGTCAAGGCCGACGGCACGAAGGACTACTACGCCAGCTTCGTCGGGTTCCTACCCGCTGAGGATCCGCAGGTCACGATCCTGATCTCGATCGACGACCTGCGCTCCGATGCGACGGACCGCTTCGGTGGCACGGTCTCGGCCCCGGTGTTCCGAGAGCTGGCGCCGACGATGGTCCACGAGCTGGGCATCCGCCCACCGGCCGGCTCGACAGGCTGCCCGGAGTGATCCCGACGATGGGGCGCGACCTCATCGATCTCGGCTCGTTGGCCGGTGTCGTCGCGGGCCGGCTGGGTGGCCGCATCGTCGGTGACCCGTCGGCGGTGGTGTCGGGCATGACGCACGACTCCCGCCTGGTCGCGCCAGGGATGCTGTTCGCCTGTGTGCGCGGGCACGACCACGACGGTCATGCCTTCGCCCCGGCGGCCGTCGCGGCGGGCGCCGCGTGCCTCCTCGTCGACCATGAGCTTGCGCTCGACGCGCCGCAGCTCGTCGTCGTCGACACCCGGCAGGCGATGGGCCCGGTCGCCTCGGCGGTCTACGGCCGGCCCAGCGACGCGCTGACGATGGTGGGCATCACCGGCACGAACGGCAAGACGACCACGGCGCACCTCCTCGCCGCCATCCTCCGCGCTGCAGGGCGACCGACCGGGTTGATCGGGACGCTGTCGGGACCGCACACGACGCCCGAGGCACCCGAGCTGCAGGCCCGCCTGGCGCGCTTCCATGACGACGGCGACGTGGCCGTCGTGATGGAGGTCTCCTCGCACGCCCTGTCGCTGCACCGCGTCGACGGGACGCGGTTCGCCGCCGCGGTCTTCACCAACCTCGGCACCGACCACCTCGACCTGCATGGCTCCGCCGAGGAGTACTTCCGGGCGAAGGCGCGTCTGTTCACACCCGAGCTCGCCGACTTCGGAGTGACGAACACCGACGACCTGCACGGTCGTCTGCTCTTCGACGCCGCGCCGATCGAGATGGTGCCGTACTCGATCGACGACGTGACGGACGTCGTCGTGACGGCGGACCGTCACGCGTTCACGTGGCGCGGCCGCCGCATCGATGTCGGCCTCGGCGCTGGGTTCAACGTGATGAACTCCGTCGCCGCGGCGACGACAGCCGCGACGCTCGACATCGAGCTCGATGCGATGGTCGAGGGGCTGGCCGACGTGCGCTCCGTCCCGGGCCGTTTCGAACGCGTCGTCGACGACCGCCCGGACGTGCCGACCGTGATCGTCGACTACGCCCACACGCCCGACGGGCTGGCAGAGCTCCTCGCCGCGGCCCGCCAGATCACCGACGGCGCGGTGCTCGTCGTGTTCGGGTGTGGCGGCGATCGAGACCAAGGCAAGCGGCCACGGATGGGTGCGGTTGCGGCGCGGCTGGCCGACCACGTGGTCGTCACGTCGGACAATCCGCGCTCGGAGCGACCTGGCGCGATCATCGATGCAGTCGTCGCCGGCGTCGGTGCCGCGGACCGCACGAAGGTCGAGGTCGAGGAGGATCGAGCGGCGGCCATCGAGCGAGCACTCGAGTTGGCGAGCCCGGGCGACGTCGTCGTCGTTGCCGGCAAGGGCCATGAGACGACCCAGACGATCGGCGCGCAGGTCGTGCCGTTCGACGACCGCGACGTCGTCCGCCGGCTGCTGGAGCGCCGAACGTGATCGCCGTCATGATCGCCGGTGTCGTCGCCGGCGTGCTGTCGCTGATCGTCACGAGGCTCCTCATCACCGCGTTCGGAACGCGCGGGCTCGGCCAGCCGATCCTCGGCAAGGAAGATCACGGCCCCGAGCACCACATGGCGAAGCAGGGCACGCCGACGATGGGCGGCCTGGCCATCATCTCCGCCGCGTTCGTCGGCTGGGTCGTCGCCCACGCTCGGCGCGGCCTGCCGTTCTCGGACCAGGCCCTGATCGTGTGGATCGGCATCGCGTCGATGGCGTTCATGGGGTTCCTCGACGACTTCATCAAGGTCCGCAAGCGCCACAACCGCGGGATCTTCTGGCGGCAGAAGAACTACATGACGATGCTGCTCAGCTTCGGCATCGCGTGGTGGCTCGTCGTCGGGACCGGCATCGCCGAGACGATCTCGTTCACGCGGGCCGATCTCCCCGGGTGGCAGCCGCCGACCGTCGTGTGGGTCGCCTTCGCCGGCCTCATCATCTGGGCGACGACCAACGCGGTCAACGTCACCGATGGCCTCGACGGGCTGGCCGGTGGGTCGGCACTGATGGGCTTCGGAGCGTTCGTGATCATCGGCTACTGGACGTTCCGTAACCCGGAGATCTACGGCGCCGTCGTCAACCCCCTCGACATGGCGGCGATGGCTGCCGCCTTCGCCGGAGCCTGCATGGGGTTCCTGTGGTTCAACGCCGCCCCGGCGCGCATCATCATGGGCGACGTCGGCGCGCTCGGGATCGGAGCGGCGCTCGCGCTGCTTGCGCTGACGATGGACACCCAACTGCTGCTCCTGCTGATCTGCGGGCTCAACGTCATGGAGGCCGGATCGGTCGCCCTGCAGATGGCTGTCTTCAAGGCGAGCGGGCGCAAACGGCGCCTCTTTCGCATGTCACCGATCCACCATCACTTCGAGCTCCTGGGTTGGCCGGAGACGACCGTGCTCATCCGCTTCTGGCTGATCGCCGCGACGTTCGTGGCCGCCGCTCTCGGGCTGTTCATCGCCGACTTCACGAGGATCAGCTCGCAATGAGTGAGCGCTACCTCGTGTACGGGTTGGCCGTCGCGGGGGCGGCAGTGGTGCGCGCGTTGACCGAGCGCGGGTTGCACGTCGTGGCCGCCGATGACACCGGCACCGAAGCCGTGCGTGCGCGCGCCGATGAGGTCGGTGTCGACCTGGCCGTCGCCCCCGGCACCGACGAGCTCACCGCACTCGTCGAACGCTGCGACGTCGTGGTCCCGGCGCCGGGTGTTCCGGAGACACACGCGCTGTTCGAGATCGCCGGCCGGGCCGGGCGTCCCGTGCGCAGCGAGCTCGAGCTGGCCTACCGATGGGAGCAGGAGCGGGCTGGTGGCCCGCGACCGATGCTGGCGGTGACCGGGACCGACGGCAAGACGACCGTGACGCTGTGGGCGACCGAGATGCTGCGCGCCGGCGGCGCGCGTGCGGTGGCCGCGGGCAACACCGACCTTCCCCTGGTTGCCGCGCTCGAACTCGACGTCGATGCGTTCGTCGTCGAATGCACGAGCTTCCGGTTGGCGGGGACCGAGCAGTTCCGTGGCGAGGCCGCCGTGTGGCTCAACCTCGCGGAGGATCACCTCAACTGGCACACCTCGATGGCGTCGTACGAGGCGGCCAAGGCCCGGGTGTTCACGCAGCAACGGGCCACCGACACGGCGATCGGCGCGACCGCCGATCCCGTCGTGATGGCCAACCTCGCGTCGGCGCCGGCCCGTCACCGGACCTTCGGTCTGCGCGACGCCGACTACCGCGTCGTCGGCGACGTGCTCCAGGGTCCGTCTGGCGCGTTGGCGCCGACGAGTGCGCTGGCCCGCAGCCTGCCACACGACCTCACGAATGGCCTGGCGGCCGCAGCGCTGGTCCTCGAACCCGGGCTGGTCGGGCCCGAAGCGGTCGCCTCGGGGTTGGCGTCGTTCACCGGGCCGCCGCACCGCATCGAGCTGGTGGGGGAGGGCGATGGCATCCGCTGGTACAACGACTCGAAGGCGACGACACCGCACGCCGCGTCGGCGGCGATCCGGGCCTTCGACAGCATCGTCCTCATCGCCGGCGGGCTGAACAAGGGACTCGACCTGCGACCGATGGCGCGGGAGCGGACGCGCATCCGCGCGGTGGTCGCAATCGGGCGCGACGCCAAGGACATCGAGGACGCCTTCGACGGATCGACCGTCGCCGAGGCAACGTCGATGGCCGAGGCCGTCGAGCGCGCCGGTGAGCTGGCGCGACCGGGTGACGTCGTGCTGCTCTCGCCCGGCTGCGCCAGCTTCGACTGGTACCCCGACGGCGGCTACTCGGCACGGGGCGACGACTTCCGCCGCCTCGTCAACGCACGACTGAGGGGAGCATCAGCGTGACCACCACGATCCGCCCGCAGCCTGCTCGGCCACGCGGGCTGCGCGATCGCCGCCGCAACGCCCTCGAGCGGCTGCACGGTGGCCCCGACAAGGTGCCGACGCGCCGGCCGCCGCCGAAGCAGCGACCCGCCGACGCCCGCCCGTCAGGGCTGTGGGAGTCGCACCGCGGGCCGGCGCCCGTCGGGTACTACGTGATCGCCGTCGTCGTCGTGGTCTTCGTGCTGCTCGGGCTCGTCATGGTGCTGTCGGCTTCGGCCACGGTCGAGTCGGCGAAGGGCAACAGCCCGTACAGCATCTTCAACCGCCAGCTGACGTGGGCGGTGATCGGGCTCGCCGGCCTCCTGGTCGGCGCGCGGTTGCGTCTTGACTGGATCCGGAGGTTGGCCATCCCCGGCCTCATCGTCGGCCTGGTCGGGATGGTGTTGCCCTTCGTGCCCGGGCTCGGGGTCACGCTCAACGACGCGAGGGCGTGGATCACGTTCGGTGACTTCAGCGTCCAGCCCTCGGAGTTCCTCAAGCTCGCCATCGTCGTTTTCGCCGCCGACTTGCTGGTGCGCCGACGTGACGAGATGTCCGACGTGCGCCGCAGTCTGCGCCCGATCGCAGTTCTGTCCGTCGTGGGGGCCGGCGCCTGCCTCGCGCAGGGAGATCTCGGATCCGCCGTCGTGATGTGTGCCATCGTGCTCGCCGTCGCCTTCGTCGGTGGCGTACCGCTGTCGCCGATGCTGGCGACGGCGATGCTGGCCGGGATCGCCGCACTCGGCTTCGTCTTCTCGACGGCCTTCCGCTACGAGCGGTTCACGGCATTCCTCGACATCACCGGGCACCGGGACAAGCTCTCGTACCAGACCTACCAGGGCTTCCTCTCGATCGCCGACGGCGGCTTGACCGGTTCGGGCGTCGGTGCCGGCAACGGGAAGCTCGGCTACCTCCCGCTTGCCCACAGCGACTTCATCTTCGCCGTGATCGCCGACGAGCTCGGCTTCGTCGGGACCGTCGCCGTGGTCGGTGGCTTCATGCTGCTGGTGTGGTTCGGGATCCAGGCCGCGCTCGCCGCGCCCGATCGCTTCGGCATGCTGCTGGCAGGCGGCATCACGGCGTGGTTCGGCGTCCAGGCGGTGATCAACCTGGGTGGCGTCACCGGGCTGATGCCGGTGACCGGTCTGACGCTCCCGTTCTTCTCCGCCGGTGGGTCGTCCCTGTTCGTCTCCATGGCGGCCGCCGGCCTGTTGCTGAACGTCGCCCGTCGGCCGCGCTGAATGCGGCCGGCGAAGGCGCTGGAGCGCCCGCCGTGCCGAACCGGGAGTTCACCCTCTGAACGACGCGGTCGC
>Ga0190271_10002247_pt1 | contig 11581 bp, 9 predicted proteins | sample Popmic356T_FD_133747 | JGI IMG/M metagenome (GOLD analysis project Ga0190271, IMG submission 133747) | Populus adjacent soil microbial communities from riparian zone of Weber River, Utah, USA - 356 T | ecosystem: Environmental > Terrestrial > Soil > Riparian zone | place: USA: Utah | collected...
CCGGTGGTGACCTGGGACTCGCCGATCCCCTCGGCCACGGGCGAGAGCGTGTTCGTGGCGCAGGTCGATTTCGACGAGACCGGTCAGGTCATGGCCGAGATGGCTCGCACCATCCTCGGTGACGACGGTGGTGAGTTCGCCATCCTGTCGGCTACACCGGACGCGGCCAACCAGAACGCCTGGATCGCGGCCATGGAGGAGGTCCTTGCTACGCCCGAGTTCGAGAATCTCGTGTTGGTCGAGACCGTGTATGGCAATGATGTCGCCGAGGATTCGGTGACGGCCGCCCTAGGTCTGGTCGACTCGCATCCCGATCTCGAGCTCATCATGGCCCCGACCACGGTCGGGATCGTTGCCGCCGCGCAGGCGATGACTCAGGAGGGCCTCTGCGAGACCATCAAGGTTTCGGGTCTGGGCCTCCCCGAGGAGATGGCGCCCTATGTCGAGAGCGGATGTGCTCCGGAGTTCGCCCTGTGGAGCTTCGTCGATCTCGGGTACCTCGCCTACTACGTGGCATACGGGATCGCCACCGACCAGATCGTGGCCGAGGAAGGCACGACCTTCGTCGCCGGTCGCATGGGTGAGTACGAGATAACCGCGGACCCGACCCGGGAAGCCGGGTTGAGGGTGCTGATGGGACCGTTCTCCAAGTACAACGCGGAGAACCCGGGCACCTGAGTCTGCGGCTCCGCCCGGGCCTGTGATGGGCCCGGGCGGGCCTCGGGCTTGGCAAGCGGTGTAAGATTGTGCGATATCTAACGCCCGATCGAACACCTCTGCCGAAGGGCAGAAGGAATAGCGATGCGAAGGATCGAAACGGGGATCGATGAGCGCCGGTGAACAGCCTTCCGTAGTCGACGAGCTGATCGCTCGTTCCAATCGGCTGGGCGCCGATCGACGCAACACCAACTACGGAGGTGGCAACACCTCGGCCAAAGGTCAGCTCACCGACCCGGCTTCCGGCCGAGAGGTCGACGTGATGTGGGTCAAGGGCTCGGGGGGAGACCTGGGCACCCTCACCGCCGAGGGGCTCTCGGTGCTGGAGCTCGACTCGATACGCGGGCTTCGCGATGTGTACAAGGGCGAGGACCACGAGGACGAGATGCACCAACTCCTCGACTACGCCATCTTTGGGCCCCCGGGAGCGGCCCCGAGCATCGACACCTCGATGCACGGTCTGCTCGATGTGGCCCACGTCGATCACCTCCACCCCGATTCCGTGATCGCGCTGGCCGCTTCCTCGGACGGCGAGGAGCTGACCAAGCGTTGCTTCGGCGACGAGGTGGGATGGGTTCAGTGGAAGCGCCCTGGCTTCGAGCTGGCCCTCGAGATCGAGGCCCTGCGCAGCCAAAGACCCGGCTTGCGGGGTGTGGTCATGGGTGGGCACGGGCTCACGGCTTGGGGCGACAGCTCCGACTCTTGTGAAGCGACCTCTCTGGAGCTAATTGCCCGGGCGACCGAGTTCATCGATCGCCATGGGCGACAGGAGCCCCTCGGGCCGATGCGCCCCGGTTTCGAGGCGTTGGCGCCATCTGACCGTAAGACACAGGCCTCGGCATTGGCCCCGGTGATCCGAGGGTTGGCCGGCACCGACGGCCCTGTTGTGGGCCGTTGGTTCGATGATGATGTCGTTCTCGACTTCACCGGTCGTGAGGCGGCGCCACGTGTCGTGCCGCTGGGCACATCATGTCCCGATCATTTCATCCGCACCAAGGTGCGACCCCTGCTCCTCAATCTGCCGCCATCGGCTCCCCTCGACGAGCGGATAGGTCGACTCCGTCAGCTACACACGGAATACCGGGAGGAATACCGGGCGTATTACGAGCGTCATGCGGGCCCGGACACACCACCGATGCGCGGCGCCGACCCGGCGATCTTCCTCATTCCCGGCATCGGCATGTTCAGTTTCGGGGCCGACGGCCAAACCGCCCGGGTAGCCGGCGAGTTCTACATCAATGCGATCAACGTCATCAGCGGCGCCGAGTCCGTCTCCACCTATCAGCCAGTCCCGGAGGCGGAGAAGTTCCGGGTCGAGTACTGGATGCTGGAGGAGATGAAGCTCCGCCGCCGGCCCCCTCCGAAGCCGCTCACCGGGAAAGTCGCTCTCGTCACCGGCGCCGGCTCCGGCATCGGACGCGCCATTGCAGAGACGTTCGCCGGCTCGGGCGCGGTGGTCGTAGCGGTCGACATCGACCTCGATTCAGCACGAGAGACGTCTGATCAGATCGGATCGAGCGACACCGCTCTGCCCGTCGAGGCAGACGTCACCGATGAGACAGCGGTCCAGGAAGCGGTCGAGGCTGCGGTGCTCGCATTCGGGGGCATCGACATCGTCGTCAACAACGCCGGCCTTTCCCTGTCCAAGAGCTTGCTCGACACGACCGAGCTGGATTGGGACCTGCAGCACGATGTCATGGCGAAGGGCTCGTTCCTGGTCTCCAAGCACGCCGCCTCGGCGATGATCGACCAGGGGCGGGGTGGAGACATCATCTACATCGTGAGCAAGAACGCCGTCGTGGCCGGTCCCAACAACCTCGCCTATGGATCGGCGAAGGCGAGTCAGGCCCATCAGGTCCGTCTCCTGGCGGCAGAATTGGGCCGTCACGGAATCAGGGTCAACGGGATCAACCCGGACGGCGTGGTCCACGGCTCGGGTATCTTCGCCGGTGGCTGGGGGGCGGACCGGGCCAAGGTGTATGGAGTCCCGGAGGAGGAGTTGGGAAAGTTCTACGCCGATCGAACCCTGCTCAAACAAGAAGTCCTGCCCGAGCACGTGGCGATGGCTGCTCTGGCCCTGGTCGGCGGCTCGCTGAGTCAGACCACCGGGCTGATGATCCCGGTGGACAGCGGTGTCGTCTCGGCATTCCTGAGGTGAGTCGAGGAGGAGTGGAATGATCGACCGGGACAGGATCGCCGAACTGAACGAGGCGTGGGCGGCTCCGCTCCAGGCGGATCTGGAGCACCTGGCCACCCGGCTCGACCGGCGCGGTGGGGCGAGTGCGAACGATGTGGTGACGGCGCTCACCGAGTTCGATGTCGCCGCTCCGTCGTGGGCGGTGGGCACCGGTGGGACCAGGTTCGGCCGGTTCCCGATAGGTGGTGAGCCCCGCAACACAGAGGAGAAGATCGACGATGTCGCCCTGCTCGATTCTTTGACCTCCAGCAACGGGACTATCTCGCTCCATGTCCCGTGGGACGACCCTGAGGATCCCGACGGGCTGCGTCAGTACGCCGAGGAGCGAGCGATCGGCTTCGACGCCATGAACTCCAACACGTTCCAGGACAATCCTTCGACGACCGATGACGGCAAGCTCTCGTACAAATTCGGAAGCCTGGCCAATGCCGATCCTGCGGTGCGGGAAGTCGCCGTCGAGCACAACAAGTACGTGATCGATCTCGGGGCTCGTCTCGGGTCCACCGCTCTCACCGTTTGGCTCGCCGACGGCATCAACCATCCCGGTCAGGCCGATCACACCACTCAGTTCGAGCGGGTGGCCGAGGGCCTGGGCGCGATCCACGACCATCTGCCCGACGGATGGCAGATGTACACCGAGCACAAGCCCTATGAGCCGGCTTTCTATGCGACGGTCAACTTCGATTGGGGCTCGTCTCTCCTCCTCGCCCAGGCGGCAGGACCGAAGGCCTCATGTCTGGTCGATCTCGGCCACCATCTCCCCAACGCCAACATCGAGCAGATCGTGAGCCGGCTGGCCATGGCCGGGCGTCTCGGCGGGTTTCATTTCAACGACTCGAAGTACGGCGACGACGATCTCACCACCGGCTCGATCCGGCCTTATCAGCTGTTTCTGATCTTCTGTGAGCTGATCCGGGCCGGAGCCGGCCGGCTACCGGCGCTGGCCTACATGATCGACCAGAGCCACAACATCAAGGACCCGCTCGAGGACCTCATCCAGTCGACGGAAGCGGTGTCGATTGCATACGCCCAGGCGCTCCTGGTGGAGCGCGACGCTCTCCTCGAGGCCCAGGACGCCAACGATGCCGCGATGGGACAGCACCTGCTTCAGGACGCCTTCCGCATCGACGTCCGCCCCCTGGTGGCGGAGGCCCGTCGGGTGAAGGGCGGGGCCATCGAGCCCTTGGCTGCCTATCGGTCGCTCGGCTATCGCCGAGCGATGATCGAAGAACGCGGTCTGGCCTCGGTCGCAACCGGGCTGTGAGCGGCCCGCTCCGGGTCCTGGCGGTGGATCTCGGAGCCACATCTGTCCGCGTGGCCGCTGTCGACCTGTCTGCGGAGGAGCCGTCGGTGGAGATCCTCCATCGGTGGGAGCATGCCCCGATCAGGGTGGGCGACGGCTCCCTGCGTTGGGATTGGCCCCGGATCGTCTCAGAGGTCGAGACCGGTCTGGAGCAGGGCCTCGCCACCGGGCCCGTCGCGTCGATCGGCGTGGACGGATGGGGAGTCGACTACGGGCTGATCGATGCCAGCGGGCGCCTGGTCGACCTCCCGTTCTCGTACCGGGACTCGAGGACCGAAGGGTGGCAATCGACCGCCGAGCGAATCGGACTGGAACGTCTCTACGAGCGCACCGGTGTCCAGATCATGGGGATCAACACCGTTTTCCAGCTGGCCGCGCACGACTCCGGTGAACTGGGACGCGCCACCCGGATCCTCCTCCTTCCCGACCTCCTCGTCCATCATCTCACCGGTTTGGAAGCAGGGGAGCGCTCCAACGTCTCGACCACCGCCCTCATGGACATAAGAACCGGAGAATGGGCCGCGGATCTTCTCACTGATCTCTCGTTGGATCCCTCTCTCTTTCCCCCGGTAGTCGGTGCCGGGACCGCGGCCGGCAGCTGGCGGGGAGTTCCCGTGCATCTGGTGGGGAGCCACGACACGGCCTCCGCATTCCTGGGGATGCCCGGTGGGGCCGGCCTCGGCACCGTCTTCGTCTCGGCCGGGACCTGGGTCCTGGTGGGGATGGAACGCCCCGGCCCGGACACCTCTGCTCGGGCACGTCAGGCCAACTTCTCCAACGAAGCCGGGGCCCTGGGCGGGATCCGCTTCCTCAAGAACGTGGTCGGTCTGTGGATCCTGGAGCAGTGTCGCCAGGCTTGGGGCGGACCTCCCATCGAGATGCTGCTGGAGGAGGCGTCGTCGCTCGAAGGACCGGTCCCGACCTTCGACGCCGGAGATCATCGATTCGTGAGCCCGGCCGACATGCTCCGCGAGGTCCAGGAAGCAGCCGACCTACCTCCTGGCACGCCTCGCAGTGTCATCGCCAGAAGTGTCATCGAGTCGATCGTCAGCGGGATCGGTGTCGTGGTCGACGAGTTGGGCGAGATCACAGGTCACCGAGCGGATCGGATCGCCGTCGTGGGTGGGGGGTCACGTGTGCCACTGCTCCATGAGCTCCTGAGCCGGGACACGGGGCTTCCGGTGGTGAGGGGCTCTCAGGAGGCCACCGCCCTGGGCAATGCCATCGTCCAGGGTCTGGCCATCGGCGGGTTCGATCACCTCGACCAGGCTCGCGATTGGCTGGGGGCAGGTGACTGGCAAGGGGTGGTGAGGGCGGGCAAACTCCGGGACGGGGTGGGGGCGGGAAATGTCACATACGGCTTGAATGCCGGTCGGAATCACGATGGGGAGGCGGAGTGACCCGACGCACGTTCAACAGCCCGGAGGAGCGTCTGGGTGAGGTCAAGGATCTCATCTCGGAGCGCGGCGCGGTCCGGATCGACCAGCTGGCGGCCGACTTCGGGGTGAGCGAGATGACGATCCGTCGTGACCTCGACGAGTTGGAGGCTCTCGGAATCGCTCGCCGGGTCAGAGGCGGAGCAATCGCCCTGGGCCCGGAGCCATTTGCACAGCGGCATCGGCACAATGCGCGGGCCAAGGGCCGGATTGCCGAGAAGCTCGTCGATCTGATCCCGGCGGTGGGGACTGTTGCCTTCGATGCCTCGACCACGGTTCATCGTCTTGCCGCCTCCCTGGAGATGGCCCGCGACCTGGTCATCGTGACCAACGGTCTCGACACCTTCCACGCCGCCGTGGGAAAACCCGGTATCACTGCCTCGCTGACCGGTGGCACACAGGAGCCTCGGACGGGGAGCCTCGTCGGGCCGATCGCGGCGCGGGCGGCTCAGGGCTTTCTCTATGACGCGTTCGTTTGCTCGGCCGCCGCACTGGACCATGAGCTCGGCTCTTCGGAGGCCAGCCTGGCCGAATCGGAGGTGAAGCGGGCCTTTGCTGCCACCAGCAGCCGCATCATCCTTGCCGTGGACCACAGCAAGCTGGAGACGAGGGCCCAGGCGAGGATGTTCGACCTGATCGACATAGACCTGCTCGTCACCGACCTCGATCCTGAGGACGACCGGCTCACGCCGTACCGGCAGGTCGTGAGTCTCACCTAGGAGTGTGGTCGTGCGAAGAATCGGATTCGTGCTCAAGGTGAAACCGGAGCTGATCCCTGAGTACAGACGACGGCATGAGGAGGTCTGGCCCGAGATGCTCGATGCCCTGAGCCGCGCCGGATGGCACAACTACACGCTGTTCATGCGGTCGGATGGCATTTTGTTCGGCTACTTCGAGACCCCCGATTCGTTGGCCGCAGCTCTCGACGGCATGTCCCGGGAGGAGGTCAATGACCGCTGGCAGGCCGAAATGGCGCCGTTTTTCGAGGGAACTGGTGGGGCGGCGGACACCATGATCGACGAGCTAGTCGAGGTGTTCCACCTGGACTGACCGAGAGGGCGGCTCGGAGACCCACGGGCTCTGGGCGTACCATCGCGGACGTGACGCCAACGGAGAACGGCGAGTCCGCCATCCGTCAATCGGCCGCTGCCGGCAAGGTTCGCGCCCTGGTGTGGTTGTTCCACATGGCGCTTCCCGTGCTCGCCCTCTGGCTGTTGTTGGTCCGGCCCGATCTCGACCTGAGATGGGAGCATCACCCCGGCCATTTCTGGTTGGTGTTCTCGGTGGCCGCCATCAATGTGATCCTGGCGATGAGGGTCCAGAGCGCGGCCAAGTCGCGTGGCGACCCGAGGTTGCTCCTCGTCTCGTATGCCTTCACCATCGCCGCCGGTTTCCTGCTCCTTCATGCACTGGCCACACCCGGGGTCCTTCTCGGAGGTCCCAACGGAGGTTTCGAGATCGCTACGCCGGTAGGGCTGGCGGTGGCTTCGGTCTTCTTCGCCGTCGCCTCACTCGAAATGTCACCTGCTCGTGCGTCGTGGATCGTCGAGCACGAGTCTGCGATCAGGCTCACGCTGCTCGCCATCATGGTGGCCTGGGGGGTGGTTTCCGTGGCCGAGCTCCCACCGCTGGCGACGCCCCTGCCTGAGCAGTCAGCCGGCGTGCTCAGCCTTATGGCCGGGTTGGGGATCGCGGCATATCTCTTCTCGGCTGCCCGGTTCATGACGACCCACCGACGCCATCCCGCCGTGATGTTGGTCGCTCTCATCACCGCAGCCACCCTGCTCGCCGAGGCTTTGGCGACCACGGTGTGGGCTCGATCCTGGCAACTCTCCTGGTGGCTGTGGCATGTCCTCATGGCTGCCGCCTTCGGCTTCGTTGCCTACTCGGCCTACGTCCAGTACCAGCGGGAAGGCTCGGCGGTGGGGATCTTCGATGGAATCGCCTCCCGTCAGACGGTCTCGGAGGTCCGCGAGGAGTACGGGGGAGCACTCGAGACCCTGACCAACACCTTGCAGAGGTCGGCGTCCATCGGGCTGAGCGAGGACGAACTGGACTTGATCACGGCCGGACTGCGCACCCGTTTCTCGTTGACCGAGGGGCAAACCGAGGTGTTGGCCCGGGCTGCAAGCGCGCTCGCCGCCGAGCGGGATCAGGCGATTCGTCTGGCGGCCCTGACCCGGTTCGGCACCGAGGCGAGGATCGAGCAGGGAATCGAGGGCATGCTCGACCTCGTCGTCGCCATCGTCGCCGAGAGCTTTGCCCCCGATGTCATGCGCATCGGCGTAGGCGGCGACGGGTTGGTCTTTCCCGAGCGATACACGACGGGAGATTGGCCGGCCGAGGGTGACCGTCACTCGGTTTCGATCGAGGGCTCGGGGCAGCGTGCTGTCCTCGAGTTCGCCCGGCCCGGGGGGAGATTCGAGCCCGGCGACGTCGCCCTCATGGAGACGCTCGGGGCAGAGGTGGCCATCGCGCTCGACAATGTGAGGCTCTACGACCAAGTCGATTCCTTGTTCCGTCGCTACCTGTCTCCTGACGTGGCGGAGACACTGCGCCGTGACCCTTCTCGTTCCGAGCTGGGTGGCTCCGTGGTGGAGCTGACCGCGCTTTTCGCCGACCTGCGTGGCTTCACCTCTTTCTCCGAAGGCTCCCTGCCCGAGGACGTCGTGGCCACGCTCAACACCTACTTCGGCAAGGCTGTGCCGATCGTCCTCCGCAATGGCGGCACGATCGTGCAGTTCATGGGTGACGCGCTCCTGGCCGTCTTCGACGCCCCGGTCCCTGGTCGAGATCACGCCTTTCGCGCGGCCAAGGCAGGTCTCGCATTGCAGGGGGCTATCGCGGCAGAGGCGGCGGCCCACTCGGAATGGCCCCGGTTCCGAATCGGGATCAACACCGGTTCGGCTTTGGTGGGCAACATCGGAAGCGATCAGTTCCGCAGCTTCAACGTCATCGGCGACGCGGTGAACGTGGCCTCGCGTCTCCAATCGATCGCCGAGCCCGGCACTGTCGTCATCTCGAGTCACACGCGCGAGTCGATCGGTGGGCGGGCCAGGGTGACTGACCTCGGGTCACTCGATCTGAAGGGGTTGGAAGGAGCGATCGAGGCCTATCGACTCGACGATCTCGCCGCGACGTCGTCCTGATCCGATCTCTCTGGTACCATACCCCCCTAAGGTATCAGGAGGATTGTGATGCGCGGTTACACGCTGAACAAGGACGAGTACCTGAGTCGTCTCGCCAGGATCGAGGGCCAGGTGAGAGGCTTGCAGCGAATGATCACCGATGACACGTACTGCATCGACATCCTCACTCAGGTCAATGCCGCTTCTTCGGCGTTGCGCGCCGTGGCCGTCGGGTTGCTCGACGAGCACGTCCGCCATTGCGTCAAGGAGGCGTCCGTGGCCGGAGACACCGCCGCAGCCGACCAGATGATTGCCGAGGCCACCCGGGCCATCGAACGATTGGTGCGGTCATAACCGAGCACCAGCACCACGACGATCGCCAGCAGCACGCCGGGCATGATCAGCACGGTGGCCAAGATCAGCACCCCGGGCATGATCAGCACGCCGGGCACGACAAACATGCCGGGCACAGCGTGGCCATGTTCCGGGACCGCTTCTGGCTCTCCCTCGCCCTGACCGTTCCCATCGTCTTCTACAGCCCGATGGTCCAGGAATGGTTCGGGTACACGGCCCCCGTCTTCCCCGGCTCGCAGTGGATCGCACCGGTTCTGGGAACCGTGATCTTCGTATACGGGGGAACGCCCTTCCTGCGCGGCGCGGTCCAGGAGATGCGGGACCGGCAGCCGGGAATGATGCTCCTGATCGGCATGGCGATCTCGGTCGCCTACCTCGCCTCTCTGGCGACCACTTTCGGCTGGTTCGATCTCGACTTCTGGTGGGAGCTGGCCGCCCTGATCACGATCATGCTCCTCGGCCACTGGATGGAGATGCGGGCCATCGGGCAGGCCCGCGGCGCGCTCGTCGCGCTGGCCGAGCTGCTACCCGACGAGGCGGAGCGGGTCGTCGACGGCGAGCCCGAAACCGTCTCGACCTCCTCGCTCGGCGTGGGTGACCTCGTTCTGGTCCGCCCGGGCGCCCGGGTCCCGGCCGACGGTGTCATCACGACTGGTGGCGCCGAGGTGGACGAGTCGATGGTGACGGGCGAGTCCAAACCGGTGGCGAAGGGCCCGGGAGACCGGGTGATAGCCGGAACCATTGCGACCGACTCGGCGATCCGTGTCGAAGTCACGGCGGTAGGTGAGGACACCGCCCTGGCCGGGATCCAGCGACTCGTGGCCGAGGCGCAGCAGTCCCGCTCCCGGGCCCAGGTCCTGGCCGACCGCGCCGCGGCGCTGCTCTTCTATGTGGCGGTCGGTGCCGCTGCGATCACCGCTATTTTCTGGTGGGCCGCCGGGCAACCCGAGGACGCGGTCACTCGCACGGTTTCGGTCCTGGTCATCGCCTGTCCTCACGCCCTTGGGCTCGCCATTCCCCTGGTCATCTCCATCTCGACCGGGCTGGCGGCACGCAACGGGATACTGGTGAAGGATCGTCTCGCCCTCGAGCGCATGCGCACGGTGGACGTGGTGCTCTTCGACAAGACGGGCACATTGACCCGGGGGAGACACGTTGTGGGCGACGTCGCTGCGATCGATGGGGACTCGGAGAAAGTGCTGGCGTGGGCAGCGGCGGTCGAGGCCGACTCGGAGCACCCGCTGGCTCGAGCAATAGTGGCCGCTGCCGCCGATCGTGGCCCCATTCCCGTTGCCAGCGGATTCCAAGCGATGAGCGGGCGCGGGGTCGAGGCGACGCTCGATGGCGGTTCGGTGACGGTTGGCGGGCCAGCGCTCGTCCGCGAGAGAGCCTTGGAGATGTCGCCCGATCTGGAGACGACTGTCACTGGTTGGGAGAAGCGAGGCGCTGCGGTGCTCTACGTCATCCGAGACAACGAGGTCGTGGGGGCGATCTCGTTGGAGGACGAAGTACGACCCGAGTCACGCCAGGCAGTCGACGAACTCCACCAGTTGGGAGTCCGGGTGGCGATGATCACCGGCGACGCCCACCAGGTGGCCGAGTCGGTCGCCGCCGAGCTGGGGATCGACGATGTCATGGCCGAGGTCCTGCCCGAGGACAAGCACTCCAAGGTGGCCGAGCTTCAGGGCAGAGGGTTGAGGGTGGCAATGGTCGGCGACGGGGTCAACGACGCCCCTGCCCTGGCCCAAGCCGATGTGGGGATCGCCATCGGCGCGGGCACCGACGTCGCCATCGAGTCGGCCGGGATCGTGCTTGCCTCGGACGACCCGAGGGCGGTCGTCGCCACTCGGCGTCTTTCTTCGGCCGGGTATCACAAGATGCTCCAGAACCTGGTCTGGGCCGCCGGCTACAACGTGCTGGCCATCCCTCTGGCCGCAGGGGCCCTGGCCTGGGCAGGATTGGTCCTGTCTCCAGCTGCAGCGGCCATCCTGATGAGTGTCTCCACGATCGTCGTGGCGATCAACGCACAGTTCCTTCGTGGCCTCGACCTGAGGGAGGGTTGATCCACCGAGTCGATCACCTCTTGCCCACCAGGAAGTAGGTGACCATCTCTCCCTTGCCCTTGACGTCGATCTGGCCGCGGCGCTCGAAGCGATAGCTCGAGCCGAGGCGCTCTTGGGTGCGATGCGTCACCTGGATCCGGCCGGGGCACTCCTTGAGACTCCATTCGACTGGCCATATTGACCGTGTCGCCCCAGAGGTCGTAGATGAACTTGTTCCGGCCGATCACGCCGGCAACAACCGGTCCGCTGTCGATGCCTATCCGGATTGCCAACGGCGAACCCTGGGGGTCGACACGCCCCTCGATTTCGTCCCGGATCTCGAGCGCCATCTTGGCGACTGCCTCGGCATGGTCGGGCCTGGGAACTGGTATTCCAGCAGCGGC
>Ga0190271_10002248_pt1 | contig 11581 bp, 14 predicted proteins | sample Popmic356T_FD_133747 | JGI IMG/M metagenome (GOLD analysis project Ga0190271, IMG submission 133747) | Populus adjacent soil microbial communities from riparian zone of Weber River, Utah, USA - 356 T | ecosystem: Environmental > Terrestrial > Soil > Riparian zone | place: USA: Utah | collected...
TCGGCCGCGCCCAGCCGCTCGACGTTGTCGACCGTGCCCCGGACCAGGTCCAGGTAGGCGTCGAGCGGGATGCCGAGCCCGCGGGCGATTCGATCCACCTGGCCCAGCAGGGCGACGAGGTGGTTCGAGGCGATCACCGCAGCAGCGTGGTAGGCGGTGCGGTCGTCGTCGGCCACGTCGACGGACAACCCGTCGAGTGCCTCGACGATCGAACGCAGCACCGGATCACCCGAAACGGCGAACCAGGCTCCCCGGAGCAGCTCTGCACCCCGTTCGGCCGACGGCAGGGCGACGAGCGGGTGGATCGACGCCCGGCGCCGATGAGGAGCGAGGACGTCGAGGCCCAGCGAGCCGGCGCAGTGGGCGACCACCACCTCGTCGCTCGGTTCGATCGATCGCGCCAACGCGGCCACCGCTCCGTCGGGCACGCAGAGGAGGACGACATCGACGTCCCGAGCCAACGCTGCGGGGCCAGCCTCGCGACCGACCAGGTCGACCGGCCACCCGACCGCGCCGAGCGCGGCGGCGAAGGATCCTCCCGCCCGACCCCGTCCCACGATCCGCAGGGCAGGACGGGACGTCACAACGACCCGGCGGCCCGGATGGTCCCGTCGGCGAGTCGGACGTCGTCCTCGGTGATCAGGTCGGGAGCGAGCTCCATCATGGGCTGGAGCACGAACCGCCGGTCCTTCCACCTCGGGTGCGGGATGGTGAGCTGCTCGTCGTCCACGCTGACGCCGTCCATCCAGATGATGTCGAGGTCGAGCGTCCGCGGCCCCCATCGCTCCCCCCGGGCCCGGTTCGCGATCGCCTCGATCCGGTGGCACAGGGCGAGCAGCTGCTTCGGTTCCAGGGTGGTGCACAGCTCGACGACCAGGTTCAGGTACGGCCCCTGCTCGGGCCCACCGACCGGATCGGTCTCGTAGACCGACGACACGGCAACGACGTCGGGCAGGGTGTCGACCGCCTGGCGGAGGTAGGCCCGCCGGTCGCCCAGGTTCGAACCGAGCGAGAGGAAGGTCCGGGTCGGGACCGGACCGGTCACCGAACGGCCCCCCGGTGCAGCCGGACCCGTACCCCCGACGTCGCGAGGTCCTGGGGAACCGGTGGACGGAGCTTGCGCACGACAGCCTCGACGGCCTCGATGCGGTCATCGGCCCCGAGAACCGCTTCGGCGACCCGTGCCGAGAGACGCTCCAGCAACTGGGGCTGCTCCGTGGTCACCACGGACTCGACCAGCGCACACAGGGCCCCGTAGTCGACCGTGTCGTCGAGCCCGTCGCTGCGGGCCGCGGCCGACAGATCGAGCGTCACGTCGAGATCGATCTCGAGGGGTTGGGCGCGTTCACGCTCCTCGGGCAGCACACCGACGACCCCGACGAGGCGCAGGCCGCGAAGCTCGATCGTTGCCGGGTTCGACCGGATCGGTTCGGCATCGGACATCGATGTCACGCCTCCACCATCACGCGGACGCCCACACGTCGGGCTCAGCCGGCTCCATCGATCTTGGCGGCCTCACCCACGACGAACCGGCCCTCGGCGCCGACCTCGCGACCGGTGATGTGCTCGATCATCGCGATCGCCTTCGGGGGCTCGGGCACCATGTCGTTCCAGACCAGGTATCCGCCGAGGAAACCGATGAGGCGCTCGGACACCTCGTCGGCGTGGATGATGACCTTCTTCTTCGACTGCAGCAGGCGACGGAGCTCGGTGTAGGAGACCGTCAGGTAGCGCGGCATGTCCTCGTTGCTGGGGAAGGGCCAGTGCTGCCACTTCACGGCGAGCTCGTCGTAGTTGTGCAGGTTGTGCGGAGCGGTGGAAACCGACACCACCAGATCGAAGCCCTGCTCGCGGATCCAGATGATCTCTTCCTGACGACGGACCTTGCGGTGATTCGTCCCGAAGCCGCCGGGCCGTTCACAGATCGCCAACTGGTCCTGGATGACCCAGCTGAAGTGGCGGGGCTTGATCCCCTGGGCCCACTTGCCCTTCGCCGGCATGTCAGCAGGTCGCTTTCATCGGGTTCATCGCTGGACAGTCTTTCGGATCGGAGGTGGTCGGCGTCGGACTCCCGGCGAACCGACGCTCACCGGACGTGTGACGGGTTGTCATCGCGAGCTTTCACCGGCGACGGGATTCATGACGACGGATTTCATGACAAGGATGCCCGCTCAGCCGACCGTCGCGCCCGAGACCAGCGCAGCTGCCTGGACCGTCGTTGCGACGTCATGGGAGCGGACCATGCTCGCCCCCCAGATCATGGCCCACGTGGCCGTCGCCAACGAACCCTCGATCCGGTCGTCGACCGGCACTGGTTCGATGTTGCGGCCCTCGAATCCCTCGAAATCACCCGAGGATGATCCGGGTGGGCCGGGATGGGCGGCCAGGCCGGCGTCGGATCGGGCCAGCAGGATGCCCAGCGACCGCTTGCGACTGGTCCCGACCACGACCGGACGCCCGTCGGACACCAACTCGTCGAGTCGGGCGAGGAGGGCGACGTTGTGGGCGACGGTCTTGCCGAACCCGATGCCGGGGTCGACCCAGATCTCCGCCACCCCGGCCCGCTCCGCTTCGATGGCTCGACCGCCCAGGAACGAACGAACCTCGGACACGACGTCGTCGTAGTGCGGGCTCCGCTGCATGGTCTGGGGTGCGCCCTGCATGTGCATGGCGACCCAACCGACGCCGGCATCGGCGGCGATCCCCCAGAGGGCGGCGCTGACGTCGTTGACCAGGTCGGCGCCCGCCCGGATCGCCTCGACGGCGGTCCGTTCCCGTCGGGTGTCGACCGAGACGCGCACGCCCGCCGCCCGGCAGCGTTCGGCGATCGCCTCGATGACCGGGATCACGCGACGGATCTCGGTCTCGACCGGAACCGGATCCGCGCCCGGCCGGGTCGACTCACCGCCGACGTCGATCACCGATGCGCCCTCGTCGATCATGGCGATGGCCCCCGCGACGGCGTCGTCGACGGCGAGGTGCCGTCCACCATCGGAGAACGAATCGGGCGTCACGTTCAGCACGCCCATCACGAGCGGCGGGGTGTCGGGCAGCCCGCCGGGCCCGGCGAGAGGGCTCACCCCGCTCAGCGGCCGCGTTCGATGAATCGCATCGCCTCGGCGCGGGCGGCGATGTCGTCGCGGAAGATGCCGCGAACCGCGGACGTGACGGTGGACGAACCCGGCTTGCGGATGCCGCGCATGCCCATGCACAGGTGCTCGGCCTCGATCACGACGAGCGCACCCCGGGGATGGAGGGTGTCCTCCACGGCGTTCGCGACCTGGGAGGTCAGCCGCTCCTGGACCTGCGGGCGGCGGGAGAACCCCTCGACCAGGCGGGCCAGCTTCGACAGACCGGTGACCTGGCCGTCGCTGCTCGGGATGTAGCCGACGTGGGCGTGACCGAAGAACGGGACCAGGTGGTGTTCGCACAACGAATAGAACGGGATGTCGCGCACCAGAATCATCTCGTCGTGGTTGGCCTCGAAGGTGACCTTGAGGTGCCGGGTCGGGTCCTCGTGCAGGCCGGCGCACGTCTCGGCGTACATCCGGGCGACGCGGGACGGCGTGTTGCGCAGCCCATCCCGATCGGGGTCCTCGCCGATGGCCTCGAGGATCTCCCGCACCGCCTTCTCGATCTTGCCGACGTCGACCGGAGACGCGAGCGGAGCGGGTTCGGCCAACGGGTCGACGACGAGGTCGTCGAGATCATCGAGGTCGTTGAGGTCGTGGAAGGGGGCCATGGGGTTCAATCTTCTTCGGATCGGGTCCCGGGTTCGATCAATCCCGAGAGCGTGTGGGAGGTTGCGCGAGCGGCGCCAGCAGGTCCGCCAGTTCGCCGTCGGTGAGCGTCTCGCGCTCCAAGAGTGCCGCGGCCAGATCGTCGAGCACCCATCGGTGCTCCTCGATGATGCGTCGGGCGCGGTCGTGGGCCTCGTCGAGCAGGCGTGAGATCTCCTCGTCGATATGGGCCGCGAGCTCGTCGGAGTGGCCACCGCCGCGAAGATGGTCGCGACCGAGGAACGGTTCCGTGTCATGGCGGGTGAATCGCCGCGGGCCGAGCTTGTCGCTCATCCCGAACTCGGTGACCATCGCCCGGGCCATGGCGGTGGCACGGTCGATGTCGTCGGCGGCACCGGTGGTGATCTCGCCGAACACCGCCTCCTCGGCCGCACGCCCACCGAGCGCGACGGCCAATCGGTCGGACAGCTCGGCGCGGGTGTGCAGGCTGCGGTCCTCGTCCGGCAGGAAGACGGTGTATCCCAGGGCCACGCCACGGTTGACGATCGAGATCTTGTGCACGTCGTCGGCGTGGGGCAGGACGTGGCTGACCATGGCGTGACCAGCCTCGTGGTAGGCGACGGTGCGCCGGTCCGACTCCGACATGACCCGGCTGGTGCGCTCGGGGCCGGCCAGCACCCGTTCGACCGCGGCACCCAGGTCCGTCGTCGAGATCGATGTCGCCGACCGCCGCGCCGCCAGGAGCGCGGCCTCGTTCAGGACGTTGGAGAGGTCGGCGCCCGTGAATCCCGGGGTGCGTCGGGCGATGACGGAGAGATCGACGTCCGGTTCGAAGGGTTTGGTGCGGGCGTGCACGTCGAGGATCGCGAGACGGCCGACCCGATCCGGTTGATCGACCAGGATCTGCCGGTCGAACCGCCCGGGTCGCAGCAGTGCGGGATCGAGGATGTCGAGCCGGTTGGTGGCTGCCATCAGGATCACGCCGGCCGACGGGTCGAATCCGTCCATCTGCACGAGCATCTGGTTCAGGGTCTGCTCGCGCTCGTCGTGGCCGCCGCCGACGCCCGTTCCGCGGTGCCGGCCGACGGCGTCGATCTCGTCGATGAACACGATCGAGGGCGCGTGGTTGACCGCCTGCTTGAACAGGTCGCGCACCCGGCTCGCCCCGACCCCGACGAACATCTCGACGAAGTCCGAGCCGGAGATGCTGAAGAAGGGCACGTTGGCTTCACCGGCGACGGCGCGGGCGAGCAACGTCTTGCCGGTCCCGGGCGGGCCGACCAACAGCACGCCGCGAGGAACCCGTGCACCGAGGGCCCGGAACCGATCCGGTTCACGCAGGAATTCGGCCACCTCGCGCAGTTCCTGAACCGCCTCATCCGCACCGGCCACATCGGCGAAGGTCACGGACGGATCGGAGTCGGACGCGGTGCGGGGTCGAGCCCGGCCGAACTTCGTCGCCTGACCGCCGCCCTGCATGCGGATCACGAACCACAGGAACACGCCGACGATGAGCATCGTCGGGATGAGCCCGACCAACAGGTCGCTCAGCGCGGACGAGTCCTGGTTGTCGGCGGTGGCCTCGACGTCGTGACGCAACAGGTCGCGGGTGAGCTGCTCGCCGTACGCCGACGGGAACACGACCGAGTACTCGGTCCCGTCGGTGAGCGTCCCGGTGACCGTCGACGAGTCGTTCTGCACCACCGCCGTGCTGACGTCGCCGTCGTCGAGGTGCTCGGTGAACTGATCGAGGCGCAACTCGGTGGGCTGGTCCCACGGCTTGGTCCACACGACCACGATCGCCACCACCGCGACGACCGCTGCTGCGGCGAGCAGACCGTTGCGCCAGGACAGGACCGGACGCCCGGAGGTTCGGGGGGTTCGACTGGCCATGTGATCGATCAGGGTACCGATCGCGCGTCGCTGCCCGACCGCGGAGACCGAAGCGGGTGGGCCGGACGTTCGTCGCGGCAGCGGTCAGCCATCATCCGTCCACCCGGGGTCGGTCGGACACGACCGGTCGAGCGGGGTCAGTCGGGCGGTTCGTAGATGGCGATGTAGCGCAGGTTCCGGTATCGCTCGGCCACGTCGAGGCCGTAGCCGATGACGAAGTCGCCGGGGATGGTGAAGCCGACGTAGCGCACGCCGAGGCCCTCGAGGTCCGCGGTTTCCCGCGCCAGCAGCGCGCACACCTCGAGGCTGGTCGGTCCACGGGCCTCGAGGCTCTTGCGGAGGTACCGCAGCGTCAGACCGGTGTCGACGATGTCCTCCACCAGGATCACATCGCGGCCGTGCAGATCGACCTCGAGGTCCTTGACGAGACGGACCACACCCGAGGTCCGCGTCGTCGCGCCGTACGACGAGACGGCGATGAAGTCGATCTCGACCGGCAGGTCGATGGATCGGGCCAGATCGGTGAGGAACACGTAGGCACCCCGGAGCACACACACGAGCAGCGGTGGTCGGCCCGCGTAGTCGGCGGTCAGCTGTGCCCCGAGCTCGTTGATGCGACGGACGAGTTGCTCCTCGCTGAGCAGCGTCCGGCCGATGCAGGGGTCCGAGTCGAAATGGGATGGGTTGTCGACGGCGGAGGAACCGGGGGGTTGGTCGCTCATTCGGCGCGAACGTTAGCCGTGCCGTGGCGGGGCGTCCGCGGGTGGGACGAGGCGGAGCCGACCGGCCGTCCGCCGCAGCGACCAACCGTCGGTGACATCACACCCCACGCTGGCGCCGCGGACCACGTCGAGCATCCGCTCGAGTGCCGCCGAGTCGGGTGGGTGGTCGCTGCCGGTCTCCGAGATCCACCACGACCGCAGGGCGCGCGACGCCACGACGCCATGGACGCCGGCGAGCTCGCGAGCGTCGGTCGGGTCGATGTGGCTGGCCAGGTCGTCGATGAGGTCCGCCTGCTCCGCGGCGCGATCGGCGAGGCGGGCCAGGAGCGGGACGACGTCGCGACCCGCCACGTCGTCCAGCAGTGGCAGGACCTCGTGTCGGACGCGGTTCCGCACGAAACGGTCGTCCGCGTTCGAGGGATCGTCGATCGGAGTCACGCCGAGGTGTCGACAGAGCGTTCGGGTCTCCGTCCGTCGCAGTCCCAGGATCGGATGACGGTCGGGGCTCATCGCGGCCAACCCGGCGGGGCCCGTGCCTCGCAGCAACCGGATCAGGACGGTCTCGGCCTGGTCGTCGGCGGTGTGGCCGACGAGGGCCGCCGGACCGAGGGCGCGATGGCGGGCCAGTCGGGCCCGCTCCTCCAGGTTCGGTCCGGGCTCCACCACGACGGACACCGATCGGAACGCCGCACCCCACGCCGACGCGAGTCGGGCGGCGTGATGCCCGTCCGCGGCACTGTCGCTTCGCAGGCCGTGGTCGACGTGGACCGCCTCGACGACCAGGCCGGCCGCCACCGCCAGGGCGAGCAGCGAGGTCGAGTCGGCGCCGCCCGAGACTCCGCACGCCACTGCGGTGCCCGCGGCTGGGAACGTGCACCGCTCGAGCAGGCGGGAGAGGACCGGATCGGAGGGATCGATCCTGATCGGATCGGAGCTCACGGTCACGACGGACCCGACGGTCGCCGGTCCGGGTCAGACGGAGGTTGCCGGATCAGGCGGCCGAAGCTGTTGGTGAGACCCGGGCCAGCCATGTGGACGGATCCTTGATCTCCGGCATCGACGGCAGGTTCTCGGGCCCGGCGAAGGCCTGGTTGAGGAGCTGGGGGCCACCCACGGCCTCGACCGCGGCGATGAACCGCTCGCCCTGCTCGTACTGCGCCAGCTTCGCCTCGAGACCGATCAGGCGCTGGAGGATCTTCACCGCGGGGTTCGCCTCGGCGCGTCGGGAACGCAGCACCCGGGCGAATCGATCGGCCGAGGGAATCGACGACGCCGCGGCCCGGTCCATGGTCACGTCGCCGTGACCCTCGAGCAGGCTCATCAGGCCACCGACCTGGTCCATCACGGCGAGCTGTTCGGTCGACGCGAACAGGGCGGCCAGCCCGCCCTCCTTGAGCGGGTTCGTACGGGTGCGCAGCGAATCGGCGACACGACCGACCGCGGCGAACAGCTTGGCCGGATCCGGGTCGGCGGCTTCGAGCAGCTGGTTGACGAGGCCGAGGAAGTGCTCACGCAGCCACGGAACTCCGGTGAACTGGGTGCGGTGCGTGACCTCGTGGAGCGCGATCCACAACCGGAACTCGTCGGGTGGGAACGAGTGGCGCTTCTCGAGGCCGAGGATGTTCGGGCCGACGTAGTAGACGAGGTCCTGGTCCTCCGGGTTCTCGTCCTCGAGGACCAACAGGTCGTACTGGCCGAGCACCCGGGTCGACATCCAGCCGAGCAGCGCGCCCAGCTCGACGGCCGCGATCTTGCCCGACAGCGTCGCGACCGGACCGTCCAGCTTGTCCTCCATGCGGGAGAGCATCGGACGGAGCAGGCGCTGGTAGCTCGACAGGTTGGCGCGCACCCAGTCCGTACGGTCGACGACCCGGGCCCGAGCGGCGCCGGCCTGGGACACGAACCCGACCTCGGCCTCGACGTGCGCCTGGGCGATCGTCGTGAGCGATTCGAAGTCGGACTCCATCCGAACTGCGTGGTACGACGAGGCGAACGGGTCGGATCCCGAGACCCGGTCAGCGACCTTCTCGGCCAGCTTCCAGTCGATCGTGTCAGTCACGTCAGGGGAGCCGGCCGCAGGGAAGCGATCAGCCCTGGCCCTTTGGGAAGCGGGTCCGGGTCACCTTGAAGAGGTACAGGGCGACGATCGTGAGCACGGCGAGAATGGACCCGGCCGCGAGGGGGACGGCGAGCCAGTAGTGCCAAACCGGTGAGGTCGATTCCGCGGCATACAACATGGCGGTCACTCTAGGACCGTGCCGTCGAAGGTCCCAGCCGACCGACGGCGGGCGTCATGTGACGCTCACCCGCCTGCTGGAGCCGACTGGTCGCCGGCCTCGAGCCGCTCGATCACGGCGAAGATCTTGGCCCGCATCTCGTCGGGCATCTTGTCCCGACACTTGGTCGACACCACCCGGCGGAGCTCCGCCTCGAAGTCGAAGGCCTCCAGGCAGGGAGAACAGTGTTGGAGGTGCGCCTCGACCTTGGCGACCACCACGTCGTTCAATTCGCCGTCGAGGTAGGTGTAGAGCTCGGAGAGGGCGTCGTCACAGTTGTGGTCGGGCTCGGTCATGAGTCGAATCTCTGCTGCTGTCGGTTCCGCACCCGAGCTCCATCAGGGCCGGTCGGCGCGGATCGTGTTCCACAAAGAATGCCTCGCCGGGTCGTCATGGTTCGATCACCACGGGATCCCGCTCGGCCAGTCCGCGTTGTACGGCGAACTGATGCAACCCCTTCTGGAGTGCCTTTCTTCCCCGATGCAATCGGCTCATCACCGTCCCGATCGGCACGTCGAGGATCTCGGCGATCTCCTTGTACGAGAACCCCTCGATGTCGGCCAGCAGGACGGCCATGCGGAACTGCTCCGGCAACGCCTCGACCGCCTCCTTGATCTCGGACTCGGTGAAGAGATCCATGAGCTCGTCCTCGGCCGACCGGCCGAGCGACGCCGCCTCGAGACCGCCGAGGCGTCGGTAGAGGTAGAGATCCTCGACCTCGCCGAGGTCGGTCATATCGGGCCGGCGTTGCTTCGCCCGGTACGTGTTGATGTAGGTGTTGGTGAGGATCCGGTAGAGCCAGGCGCGGAGGTTCGTCCCGTCGGTGAAGTTGGGGAACCCGCGGAAGGCCCGGACCATCGTTTCCTGGACGAGGTCCTCGGCATCGGCGGGGTTCCGCGTCATGCGAAGCGCGGCCGAGTACAGCGGATCCATGAAGGGTGCCACCTGTTCGGCGAACGTCGCCTGATCAGCCATCGCACCCAACCTAGGGGGGCGGAGCGTGCTTGTCAGTGGCCCGCGTCGGTGGCCGAGGTCACCCGGGTCGGTCGGGCCGCCTCAGGAGCCGAGCGGATAGGCCGAGGAACGAGGCCTGATCGTCGAGGCGACCCACAAGCAGAGCGTCGGTGTTGCGCCGAGGAACGAGGTGCAACGAAGACCGGGACAGCACAGGTTTCACCGATCCGCACGATCCCTTAGGAGTGGTCGTGCTCTTCCGGTGCTGTCGTCGGGTAGAAGTCCTGCCGACGGATCCATTTGCCACAGTTGTGACACCGACTGACAGCGCCTGCGCACAAGCCCCGGCAGTGGCGGCACTCCGTTGTGCTGCTCATGCCTTGCCTCCGAGATTCGGATTGATGTTCTGACTCTGACCCTCTTGGGGTCCGTGTGGTTAGTCAACCAGAGTGAGGCGAAGGTTACGGTGAGGAAACCTTCCCGTTTCCACAGGGATCCGAGCTGTCGCTCGCGAGCCCCGCCGGCAATCGGCCTCTGAAGCGGTGAGGCCGGACGGGCTCCGGCAGCAACCAGTCCGGCCAACACCTTCGAGCTCTCGCTCGACAAGGTGAGTACCCGGGGTCGGACACGTGGATACCCCGCCGTCATCCAACGAGGATTGCGTCCAACCTGCGCGCTCGACCGGGTCCGGACGGCCACACTGGTGAGATGAACACGATGATGAAGCGAATCGCATTGGCCGTCATCCCCCTGATCGCTGCGGCCATCGCACGGGAGCTCATCAAGCGGTGGGTGGCCAAGTCCGAGTCGGAGCCGGGGGCTGGCACGGCTCCGGTGTCCACCCCGTCCTGATCGGCGCGTGGCCGACCGCACCGACGCCGACCTGACCGACGACGACCGCACCGACGCCGACCGCACCGCCGACGGCGGCCTGGCCGAACACGTCGCCGAGAACCGGCGACACTGGGACTCCGACGCTCCCCGCTGGGTCGCACCGGGCGAACGCCTGTGGGCCCAGGCCGAGCCGACGTGGGGTGAGTGGGGGGTCCCCGACGATCAGGTGACGTTGCTCCCGACCGACATGACCGGTCTCGCCGCCATCGAGCTCGGATGCGGGACCGGCTACGTGTCGGCCTGGATGGTCCGCAGGGGCGCTCGGGTCGTGGGCATCGACAACTCCGAACAGCAGTTGCGCACCGCCCGACGCCTCGCTGGCGAACACGGGGTCGACGTCACGTGGATCCACGGCGACGCCGAGCACGTTCCGTACCCCGACCGCTCGTTCGACGTGGCGGTGTCGGAGTACGGCGCCGCCATCTGGTGTGACCCCGACGCCTGGATCCCGGAGGCGCACCGCCTGCTGCGACCGGGTGGAACCCTCGCCTTCCTCGGCAACCATCCGCTGGCGATGATCTGCTGGCCGCCCGACGGCTCGAGCCCGATCCGCGGCACGCTCCAGCGGGACTACTTCGGCCTGCGCCGGCTGGATTGGCGCGACGCGGTCGAGGACCCGGGCGGTATCGAGTTCAACCGTCCGATCTCGGACTGGTTCGGGCTCTTCGACCGGACCGGGTTCGATGTGGTCCGCTACGACGAGCTTCAGGCTCCGGAGGGTGCCCTGCCTCTCAGCTGGGGCGGGGGCGGGGCCGACCAGGCCCGCTGGGCCCATCGCTGGCCGTCGGAACAGGTCTGGACGCTCCGCAAGCGTTGAGTGCGCGAGCCCTCACCACCCAGCGAGACCCGCCCACCCGCGACCCGTGACACCAGCGCTCCATCACAGGCCACTGATGTCACGAGTCGACGGGTTGGGGGATGAGCTTCCGGGATCAGATGTGGGAGTGGCTGTCCCACACCGCGATGTGGCCCGGGCGGTAGACGACCAGGTTGCCGTCGTCCTGGAGCGTGGCGACCGATCCGGGGAAGCCCGTCGCGGTGTCCCACACCCAGTCGTGGTTCTGGTCGTAGATGACCAGGTTGCCGTCGCTCTGCATCCACA
>Ga0190271_10002249_pt1 | contig 11580 bp, 4 predicted proteins | sample Popmic356T_FD_133747 | JGI IMG/M metagenome (GOLD analysis project Ga0190271, IMG submission 133747) | Populus adjacent soil microbial communities from riparian zone of Weber River, Utah, USA - 356 T | ecosystem: Environmental > Terrestrial > Soil > Riparian zone | place: USA: Utah | collected...
CACGCTCGTGTAGGCACCGGGAGCCGGATCGAATACCGGCGCGGATGCCTGGGGAATGATGGTGTAGGTGGCTGAAGCCACCGCGCTGTCGAGCTTGCCGGCGGCACAGGCGATGGCATTGAGCGTCGTGGTTTGCGCGACGTCGATGGGACCGCTGTACACGGTACCGCCCAGGCAGGTGGGCGTGGCGCCGTCACTGGTGTAGTGGATGGCCGCGTCCGCGGTCGCGGTGCTGATGCTCACCGTCGGCGCAGTTCCATAGAAGCTGCCGCCCGGCGGATTGAAGGTCGGCGTGGCCACCGTCTCCGGCACCCTGATCTTGTAGTCGCCCTTGGTGATGAGGCTTTCGGCGCGCAGCAGTGCGCAGGCCATGGCGCGCAGCGTGGTATCCGCGGCAATGGCGACCGGCGCGGAGTAGATAGTCCCGTGCTCGTTCACGCAGCTCGGTGCACTGCCGTCGGTGGTGTAGACGATGGTGGCGCCGAAGGTCGACGAACTGATCGCGACGAGCTGGGTGCCGGTGTAGGTGCCTGGCGCGGGGCTGAACACCGGCGCGTCCGCCTTCTTGCAGCCGGTGAGCAGGCCAGTCGTGAAAAGCACGAGCACGCCCAGGCGCGCCGCCGCAGCGAAATTCTTCATCTGATTCCCCTCGTCTTGTTGTTACGTCATCACCCGGTGATCTTGGCCACCGGTGTCATGCCGTTTGCTACCGGTGTCATCCTGAGACGGGCCGGCCGGCGCGTCAACTCGCCGGTTTGACTTAACGAGAGTTTTGCGTGGGGAGAATGCCTAGGTGCCGGATCTCTCCGCGTACAACTCCTGCACGTTTTCGAGAGCGATGGCTTCGTCGTACACCTTGAGCTGATCGACGAGGCCGTTGTACGGCGTGTCCCAGAAATTGACGCCGAGCGCGAATTGCGTGACCGGCGCCGGCGTGAACACGTCGGGGAAGTTGGCCATGGTGTTCACCAGCGCGCCATTCAGATAGAGATTGAGCGCGCCGTTGTTGACCACCATGACGAGATGCGACCAGGCGCCGGTGGGGATGGACGAATTGAACGTGCCATCGAACCACTGGGTGCCCGACCACAGCATGGTGTACTGGGGCCCGCCCGGCCCACGCGGGACCAGGCTGATCCAGCTCGAATCGGTGGCCCACCCGAAGAATGCGGTCGTGAACTGCGTGGTGACCGTGGGATTCAGCCACAGCGAAATGGAGTAGCTGCGGTCACGGACCAGGTTGTCGGGCAGGCGTACGCCGGAACTGCCGTTCAGCAGCAGCGCGCGACCCACCGCTCCGTTGACGTAGGACACGCTGCCGCCGGACAGGAACACGCGGTTGCCGGTGGTTACTCCCGGCGTGCGAAGGCCGGAAGCTTCCGTGAGATCGTCTTCGAAGAGATATGCCGCCACCGGCACCGGCGGCGCCAGCGACTTCACGCGCACCGCGAAGCTGCGGGTGGTGATCTGACCCTGGAGCATGAGCGTGGCCGTGAGCGTGACATCCACATCCGGCTGATCGCGGCCGGGGCGGCTGACCAGGCCGCGGTCACTGAGCACGGCGGGGTTGGATGATGCCCAGCTGATGGCGCTGGCATACGCGCCGCTGCGCGGCAGCACGAGGTCTGCGCGCACCGCGCTGGTGTCGCCCAGATCGAGCAGCGACGCCGCCGACGCCAGCAGCTCCGGGTTCGCCAGGTGGTCGATGTCGAGAGCGCGGATTTCCGTCGCGCTCAACGCGGCTTCGTAGAACTTGAGTTCGTCGATCATGCCGTTGAACGGCAGATCCCAGTAGTTGACGCCCAGCGCGAAGATGCCGGCTTGCGTGCTGAAGAAATCGGCAATCGTGCCTGCGTTGAAGCGCCGCACGCCGTCGATGTACACCGCGACCACACCCCTGTCGACCGAGAACGCGAGGTGCCTCCAGGCATTGGGCTGGATGCGCAAGCCCGCGCTGCCGTCGAACCACTGGTCGCTGCCGCTCCACAACATGGTGTTGCCGTCCCAGCTTTCCGGCAGGAACGACATCCACTGCGTGGAGAACGGGAAGCCGGCGCCATCGATGCGTTCATTCACCGCCGCGAAGAAGCCCGGCGTGAAGCGCGTGATGGCCGTGGGATTGATCCAGAAGGAGACGGTGTATTGGTAGTTGGTGATCAGGCCCGCGGGCAGGCGCACGCCGTTGTTGCCGTTGAGTCGCACCGCCTGGCCCTGGTGGCCCACGTCGAAACCCACGGTGCCGGCATTCCACAGGCGGTTGCCCGTGGCCGTGCCCTGGCCGAAGCGTCCGAGCGATTCGCCGAGTGAGTTTTCGAAATCGAACTGCGCCACGCGGTTGAACGGCTGGCGCTGCGGCACCGTCACCTGGAAGCTGCGGCTGGTAGTTTGGCCGTTGAACTTGAGATAGGCGGTGAGCATGACCACCTGGTCGCCTGCGCCGACGTTCGGCCGCGTAACCGTGCCGTCCCGGTCGATGACGTTCTCGTTGCTCGTCGTCCAGAGGATGTTGGTGCCGCGCGCGCCGATGGTGGGCAGCGTGAGCGAGTTGTCTTTTGCGGCGGCGGGCAGGGTGAGGGCGGCGGCCACGTCCGCCACCACGTCCTGCGGTGAGCGCGGCGCCATGCGCGATCCCCACAGCGACACACCCCTGGAAGACACGGCCGTGAAGATGGGCGTGAGCGCGCCCGCGGCTTCGTTCCACTGCCACTGCAGCACGCCCTCGAAGGGCTCGGGAATGCCGTAGATGAAGATCGTGATGCGATCGGGATCCGCGACGTCGCGTTTGAACTTGCCGCCGAGGTCGCCGCTGATCGAGCCGTCCGCATTCAGCGAGACGTACACCGACTGCTTCGCCGTGCGGTTGATGTCCTTGCCGAGGTTGATGAGTTTGTAGTCGCCGATCACATCGCCGGCGTCGACCACGTTGTCGCCCGGGATGGGCACGTAGCGATGGGGCGAGGCGACCAGCCAGCCGTCCTTGTTCAAATACATCTCGTGCACGCGGATCGAGTGGGCTTCGCCGCGATTCGGGAAGCGCGTGTGCGTGATGAGCAGATGCTTCTTCGTGGCCTCGTCGTAGTAGGCCGAGTTGTGGCCTGGCGACAGATAGCCGCGCGACGCTTCGGTGTCACCGACGGCCGAGGCGAAATTGAATCCTCCCATGAGCTTCACGCCGAACGGAGAGATGCTGTCGAAACCGCCGCGCGCGTTGACCATGTTGCGGCCTTCGGAATCGAGGAACGGTCCGGCAGGATTGCGCGAACGCGCGATGCGGATGTTGTAGCCGTCGTTGGCGGCGAGGCCACCAAAAGACATGAACAGGTAGTAGTAGCCCGACTCGGGGCTGTACAGCATGTAGCCCCCTTCGATGGCGCCGTGATCGCCGCCGGCGAGGTGCCGGCCGTAGCCCTGGCCCGGCAGGGGCTTGCCGGTGTTCTCATCCATTTCCAGGATGAAGATGCCGCCTGAATAAGAGCCGTAAACCATCCACAACTTGCCCGTCGCGTCGTAGAAGACGTCGGGATCGATGGTGTTCGGCTGAATGCGCGCGTCGTAGCTCGTGACGCCTTCGGGTCCGTAGCCGGCGGCGATCTCCGCGGGAGTCATGCCGGATCGCAGGAAGATGCCCTCGTCGATGAACGGTCCGTCGATTCGATCGGAAACGGCGACGCCGAGATAGGAGCGCGGCCCGGTGCATTGGCCGCCCGGCGGAATGCCGCAGAAGTTGTAGTAGAAGCGGTACTTGCCGTCCTTGAGCTTGATGACGTCCGCCGCCCAGGAACCGGGAATGCCGGTCCACTGGGTGCCGGCGAGCGGGATGGTGCTCCACAGCGGATTCGCGGCGTCCAGGCCGTCGGCGATGTACTGCCAGTTCATGAGGTCGGTGCTGCGAGCGGCCGCCAGGTGAGAACCGAATACGTAAAACGTGCCGTCGTCGGCGCGGATCACCGACGGATCGTGCACCGCGAGGTCGTTCAGGGTGACGGTGGCCGGATCGACCGTGGGATCCGGGTAGTCGAAAAAGCAGCCGGTGACGGTGACCGCGAGCCCCAGGGCCAGCGTGAGCTTCATTCTGTTCATCATTCCCCCTAACTACCGGCGTTGCTTCGTGCCGGGCGATCGTAAACCGCGTGGAAATGGCTGGCTAATACGCGTCTTCGTATCGCGCGAAGGTTTATCGGCATCCTTCGTCGGAGTCGTCCGGCGCACGCGCGCCCGGGCCGCACTCATTCATTTCGGAAATGTGAAACTCAGTTCGCCCTCGATCGTGCCCGCGAACCGAGTGGACTGCGATTGCGGCCCCAGCACATCCGGCAACGCGAACTTGGTGCCTATGGCGGGCACCGCGTGAAGAAACGACCAGCCCAGATCCGGAAGCTCGAGTACGGGTTTCTCCCCGGGCGTCGGCCGATACAGGCCGAAGAACGGAATCGAGCCCGCGTTGCGGACCGCCACCTTCGCTTCGCGCGTGCGCAACTCCAGCCAGTCCCACTCCCCGAAGAAGCCTTCGAACTCGGGATACTCGTAGCTCACGCCGGGCGTGGAACGCGAGTAACCGGCTTCGTGCAGGCCGAACGTCGTGCCGGCCTGGCGATTTTTCCACACGCGGTACGGGCCGGCGCCCAACCAGCGTTTGCCGAGCACGCTCGTTTCCGGGTACGCGAAGGACACGCCGAGAATGTCGGCTTCTCCTTCGTAGGCGATGCGATAGCGTACGAGTAGTTCGTCGCCGCGAATCTTCCACGACACTTCGCGCAGCGCGCCGTCGTATTCCGCACGCGCCAGGATTGCTTCATCGCCGGCCGGCGCGAGCTCGAGTTTGCGCAGCGCCGGCGCACCCGCGACCTGCGCGAAGCTGCGTAGCCTGGGTTCGCGCTGCCACACCGCCAGTTGTGGCCCGCGCAGCGGGAGGCGGCGTCCGCGTACCGTGAGGTTCGCGAGCATGCCAGTGGCAGCGTCGAACTCGAGTGCGTAGGCGCCGGACTTCACGGTGTTGCCTTGCAGGAGAATCTTCGGCAGCGCCGGGTTTGCGGCAGGCGTGTCGACGCGTGATCCGCGAATTACCCAGGTCCACAGCTCCTGTCCCCGAGGATCGAGCGCCGTGAGCTCGAGCAGCTCATTCGCGCTGAGTGCCCGGACGTTTACCGGAAGCTCCCAGGCCATGTTCGCGCGCGGCGCGAGATCGGGCAGTGCTACACGACCTTCATCGATGGTGGTCGCCGGGCCGCGCGCGCCGGCTGCCGGCGTACGGATCGCGCGCCAGCGCAGCGCGCACTTGTTCAGATTGTTGAAGTCGTAGAGGTTCGCGATCGTCATGCGCACCCGGCCGCCGGTGTACTCGAGATCGCTCAACGCCACCGGCGACCAGATTTCCTTGACCGCAAAGAAGCTGCCTTCCTTTTCGTGGTGCGCGCCGACGATGCCGTCGGGCGCCGCGTTGCCTACGTTGTCGATGCGTCCGTTCTGATCGGTGCGCTCGATGCCTTCATCGGCAAACGCCCAGAAGAATCCGCCCGCCACCGTGGGGCTTCGTCCCATGACGTCCCAGTAGTCGCGGAAGCCCGCGCCGATGCCGCCGTCATACAGGCCATGCAGGAATTCCGTCGGCATGAAGATATCGGGTCCGGCACTCAGGCGAACCGTGCTGTCGTAGTTCTCGTAGTGATCCGTGTTGATGCCGCTGTGGATCGCCCACGGATGCAGCACCGGCCGGCGCTGCGGGTCCCATCGGTCGAACTCACCATCGTTCTCGCGGTTCCAGCCGCCTTCATTGCCGTTGTCCCAGAAGAGGATGCTGGGATGATTCACGTCGCGCCGCACGATCTGGCCGATGAGCCGCGCGCCCGAGGGGGTGTCGTAGAAGCCCTGCCAGCCGGCGAGTTCATCGAGCACGTACAGCCCGAGTTCGTCCGCTGCCTCGAGAAACGCGGGATCGGGTGGATAGTGCGACATGCGCACCGCGTTCATGTTGGCTTCCTTGATCAGTCGCGCATCGGCGTAGTTCTGTTCGCGCGTGAGTGTTCGACCGGATTTCGGTGCGAAGCTGTGCCGGTTGATGCCCTTGAGCACGATCTTGCGGCCATTCAGATAGACGCCATCGCGCGGCCGGACTTCGATCGTGCGGAAACCGAAGCGCTCGCGGCGCTCATGGAGGGGGCCAGCGTCGTTCGCCAGCGTGAATGTTACGGAATGGAGGTTGGGTGTCTCGGCACTCCACAGGGCGGGCGACGCGAACGTGCCCCTGAATATGACGGTGTCGCCATGAATCGATTCGGCGCGCAGCGCGTCGCCCATCGGTTTGCCGGCCGCATCGACTACCTGCGCCTGCAGACGTGCGTCCGGCGGGGCGGGACGGTTCAGATGCGCACGCGCATAGAAGCTGCCATCGGCGCGTGCATCGATCGCGGTCCAGTTGATGTGATCGCGCGGCCGCGCTTCCAGCCACACCGGACGATAGATCCCACCGAAGGTCCAGTAATCGCCGCGCCGCTCGGCGTGATTCACGCTCTTGTTGGACGATTCCTTCGCGACCACCACCTCGACCTGGTTACGGCCGGCCTTCACGAGATTCGTGATGTCGTAGCTGAACCGATAGAACCCGCCCTGGTGCGTCGGTCCCGCCGGCTGCCCATTGATCGACACGGTGGTGTCGGTCATCGCCGCTTCGAACACGATGTGAACTTCATGACCCGCCCACGTGGGCGGAATCTGGAACTCGCGCCGATACGTACCGGTTTCTTTCGGGATCAAAGGATCGTCGTCGGGTTTCCCGCGTCCCTGCGTGCCGTAGTAATAGGCGCCGAAGCCCTGTTGCTCCCAGCATGAGGGAACCGCGATGCGGCTCCATTCTTTTCCTTTGCCCGGGCTGCCACGCCCCGTGTCCAGTTTGAAATCCCAGTAGACAGGCGCTTCGCCCGTTTCGCCCATGCCGGAGAGTGGCAATACCTGCGTCTCCGGACTGGCGCCGAACGCCGGAGCCGTGAGCGCGAGCGCCGCGAGCCAGGGAAACGTCCGGCGCAACACGATTCAGATCACTTGCGCGTGTAGGCGAGGCATTCGATGGCGGCGAGACCCCACTGCGCGGTGGCGTTCGTCGACACACCAGGAGCTTCGTCGACCGGATTCAGCACGGCCGGGCCCTCGATGCGATTCGCCTGGAACTGCTGCCGCGGTCCGTAGCCGCTGCGGCCATCGGTGAGTTCTTTCCACGCGCGCGCGGCGAGCCTGGGGTCCTTCTTGCGATGCGCGGCATACGCGGTGAGTCGTGCGTGTCCCTGCTGAAGATTGATGCTCCCGAAACTTTCGCCGAGCGCCGTCTTCTGTTGCTCGTCGGTGCCGTTGTACAACTCGCAGTACAGCAGCCACGCGCGCTCGAACTCGGGGACGACGTTCAGCAATTCGATGAGCTCCGCGCACACCTCGGGCAGGCCGAAGGCCGCCGACAAATGCGAGACGCTCAGTTTCTGATCCTTCGAGATGTCGAACGCGCCGGTCACGAGATTCATGCGCTCGCCACCGGTGAAGAAGCCCTTGGGCTGCGCCGCGATGGTCCTCATGCTCGCAACGAGACGGTCGCGCATCTTCGGATCGCGCGTGCGCTCCCATTCGGTGAGCCAGGCGCTGGCGAGAGAACCCCAGTCGGTGCCGAACCCCAGGTGCGCGAAATCGCCGGCCGGATCATCCACCTGGCGCGACTCCGCGCCGGGTAGTTTGCGGGTGGCCAGCACCGTGCGCAGTGTACGCGCGGCCTCGATCTGCTCGCGCATGAGGTCGCCCACGCGTTCGTCGGCGGTGAGGTAGTAGTAATAGCGGCGATTCAACGCCGTGCTGATGCGCAGTTGTTTGGCCGAACAACCCCAGTGCATGACGTTGTGCCGCGAGCCGAGCGGCGCGAAGCGCCCGAGGTGATGCACGTCGACTTCGCCGGTGTGGCGCGTCATGGCTTCGGCGAAGCGGAAAGTATCGGCGCGGCCGGTACGCAGGAAGTACAGCCACAGCCAGACATCGGTGGCGAGCTCGGAGTTGTCCCAGGCGAAGCCGCCGATGTCGTAGCGCCATTCGTGGCGGTCGAAGTCATAGGTGTGCATGACGTCGCCGTAGTTCCAGAATCCGTACCAGCCGCGCTGGTCCTGCTGGTCCCGATAGAAATCGAACATCCAGTCGAGACGCTGTTCGAGCTGCGCATGTTCGGGCGCGGTTTGCGAAGGCAGCGAGAAGGAATGACCGAAGACGCCGGACTCCTGGGACGTCTGCGGCGTCGGCACCATGACGGCCGGCCGGCGCAGCGCATCGGCCAGCGCCGCGATGCGCTCGCGCGCAGGCGTGGCCGGCAGGATCCACAACATCATCTCGCTGGTGCGAGCCACGCCAAGCGGCGTACCGAAGCCTGGCTCGTAGTCTTCGTAGGTGATCTCGAGCCCGCCCTTGAGCTGCTTCTCGTACGTGTCCTGGCCCAGGCCGTCGTGATAGAAGCGCAGGTCCATGGGTCCGGCATCGGGCGCCCACACCCACAGCGTCACGGTAGCCTGAGCCTCCTGCGCGGAGCGGATGTCGAGCTGGGCGGGATGGCTCTGCCAGAAATTGCGGATGCCGAATGCGATGCCGCCGGAGGGTCCACCGACATACCCCAGGCCGCTCGCACGATGGCCCTGGCCCGAGTCGAGCCAGGCGTGGCCGTCGGCGGTGCGTTTCCTGATGGTGAAAGAATTCGCGTTGGGCTGCAGCAGCGTCCAGTCACCGAACGCGGGGATGTATTGCATTCGCTCGGCGACCACCGGGCTGATCGCGCCTGCGGCGGTTCCGTCGATCTGCGCCTTTTTCGCTGCCGCACCGGGATCGCGGCGCAGGCCGGTGAGACCGCGTACGGCTTCGGCGAACAAGCCGCTCTGCTCGCCGACGAAGCGCACGTGACGATCGTGCAGCGCGTCGGTGAGCGGCGTCGAGAACCGCAGGCCCAGGCCGCGGATGAAATCCTGCGACTCATCGCCATCGAACACGATGGTGTGCAGCACGCGCAGGCTTTCAGCGCCGGCATAGAAATACAGGCGCAGCGTGAACGGCAGCCATGCGCGTGTGCCGTTCGAATGTTTGCCTTCGAGCTTCACCACCGCGCGCGCGGGTCCGCGCTGCTCGACAGTGATCTTCTCGAGCGCGCTCTCGAAATTTTCCTGGCGCACCTGCGCGTCGCCCGAAGAAGCACCGCGATCCTGGCGCAGCAGGACGAGTTTGCCGTTCCGCAGTGCCTCGTGTCCGCCGCGCGAGATGGATTCGATGATGTTCGAGCCGCCGCGCGGCATGCGACACACGAACTTGCCGGTATCGACTTCGATCGCGCTATCGGTTTCCTTCACGCTCACCTTGACCGGGAGCTTCGCGGCGGTTGACAGAGCAACGACTTCGAACGGTCCGTTGACCGGCGCGTCGCCCGGCGGCAGTGCGTGCGCGGTCCACTTCAGAGAACCGTCCGGCCACCAGGCAAGGGGCCAGCTCTGCAACGGTCGCAGCTTCAGGTCCGCTCCGCGCAAGGCGTAGCTCCTGGCTTCTTTGTGTTTGCCGCGTGGCCACGGGGTGCCCCAGGTGACTCCCTGCGCAACGCCGGCGGCATCGCCGTCGAGCCAGCGCACCCAGGCACCGGGGCCAGGGTTCGGAGCACTGATGACGGGGGCGGACTGGATCTGCCGGGCAGCCTCCGACGCGGCAGTGCCCAGGATGGCCGTGCTCGCGGCGCTCGTCGAAATGAACTGCCGCCGCGAAATGCGCTTCTTCATCTTTCCCCCCGGAATGAGCTCGTGCCTACGCGAAATTGTCCTTTGTGATCGAATATGCACGATCTTGATCGAATCTGCAAAGCTCGCCACGGCATGAAACGCCACTCAGCGGCGGGCCGGTGGGGCATTTGCCCGTGCGATGACACTAGTTAGAGAGGGGTCGGAGGTCGATGCGATATGTCAAATACCGGGGTGACGTTTTAACAGTTGAGCAGGATCGCGAGCCGGATCACGTTCACCCTGGCTGGATTCTGTAACCCTCGCTTTGGGAAGCAACTTCGAGAAATTCAGGGAATGGACTCACGTTCGTCCACTTTGGCCTCGGCATCGTCAGATACGGGCCAGACCACCATTCGCGCGTCTGTCCTCAATGAACAAGTCATTGAGGTGGCGCCCGGTTGGGTTGCGACTCTCGAACAGGCGCTGCCGCACGCCCGATATCGCGCGATCGCGCTCTACGACGCGCGCGGCGAAGTCCTCCATTGCACCTCGACAGATTTCGGCATCGAGTTTCGCCAGGCGCTGAACGACGCGCTCGACGCGTTCGTCCTGGGCGCTGCGCGTGAATCACGTTTCCTGCGGGGTGAAGGCACGCGCGCAGCGGTGATGCTTGCATTGCGCGACCTGCATTCGGCGCTCCAGGGTGTATGCCTGCTGGTGGTCGAAGATTCGCCGCTCGAGGACGAGGATCCGGCGGCGCGATTCCTGACGCCCGCCGTGACGACGATTCTTGCGGACATCGCTTCCGAGGTCGCGCAGACCCTGCATGCGATGCCGCGGGTCAAGCCGCCGAAGCCGAAGCCGCCCGTGCCTCTGCCCCTCGAGGCGGTGTACGCGCAGATTCGCAACCAGGAAGTGGTGCTGCGCGTGCAGCAGCTCGTGCGCCTGCGAAAGGCCGAAGGCATTCGTCGTTTCGAAGTCCTGCTCCGGCACATGGTCGACGGCGAGGAAACTTCGCCCGAGCGCGTGATGCAGACCGCCGCCAATCATGGGCTGGCGTCGATGATCGATCGCCGCGTGATCGGCGAGCTCATCAGCTGGCTGCACAAGAATCCGAGCGTCTGGAAAAAGGATCCGCCGGCCTTTTCCGTGAACCTGTCCGACGCCGCGGTAACCGAGCCGCATTTCATCAGCTTCGTGGAGAGCTGCCTGCAAAAGGCGGCATTGCCGCCGGGCCTGATCGGCGTGGAATTTTCCGAGCGCGTCTGCCTGACGAATCCGGACCAGGTCATTCCCGCGCTCGATGTCTTCGGGCGTATCGGTGTGCCGGTCGCCATCGACGATTTCAACGTCGTGGGCGCGGGCATGCCCATCCTCGATCACGCGGCCGTGCGTCTTCTCAAGATCGATGCGGAGCTCACCACCAATGCCCTGCAGCACCGGCTCACGCAGGCGCGAGTCGTGGGCCTGGTGCAGACGGCGAAGGTGATGGGATTGCAGACCGTCGCCAAGCGCGTGCTCGGCGGCGATCACAGCAACTGGCTGACCGCGCTCGGCGTGGATTTCGTGCAGAGCTTCGAGGTGTCGCCGCCGGTGGCCCTTGATAGTTTGTTGGTAGCGCCGACGTAGGAATGGGGACACTCCCCATTTCCTAGCAAAAAGGGCCGCACCTGAAGCAGGTACGGCCCTTTTTGCTAACTGTCTGTCTCCGTACTCCGAAGCGAAGCAGCGGAAATGGGGAGTGTCCCCTTGCTAACTACCGAGCGGTGTAGGCGTCCATCATGAGGCCGGTGCCGCCGCGTGACACGTGGGCGACGACCGCGGTGCGCCGGTGCAGCTTGGTCACGGCGCCGAGGTTGATGGCGAATGCGAG
>Ga0190271_10002250_pt1 | contig 11580 bp, 10 predicted proteins | sample Popmic356T_FD_133747 | JGI IMG/M metagenome (GOLD analysis project Ga0190271, IMG submission 133747) | Populus adjacent soil microbial communities from riparian zone of Weber River, Utah, USA - 356 T | ecosystem: Environmental > Terrestrial > Soil > Riparian zone | place: USA: Utah | collected...
AAGGGTCGGCTCGAGCACCAGATCGTCGAGGGTGGCGCGGTGTCGGCCGGCGCCACTAACTACCAGGGCACCGAGGGCGATCGCGAGCGAACGCGCGTGATTCCGCTGCGCGGCGCACCACAGGATCTCGAAGTGTGGACCGGCAAGGGCGGCCACGGCGGCGGCGACACCGTCATGCTGACGGAAGTGTTCGGCACGGCCGAACCCGACAAGTACAAGCGCGCCGCCGATGAGCGCAGCGGCCTGTATTCGTGCCTGATCGGCGCGTCCGCAAACAAGAGCTTCATCAGCGGCAGCGCGGTGAAGGTCGCGGATCTCGTCACCGGCCTTTCCTCGCCTGTCTTCGCGCCCATGCCCACGCGCGAGATGCCCGTGCCGATGCCCGTCAGCACCTGATCCACACTCGTAGGACGAAGCCGAATTGCGTCGTTCGGCTTGCTGACTCTTGGCTTCCGTCAGCCCGAACTAGCATGCCTCGCCGGTGCATCGATGCGGCTGGCCACGCCGAAAAACCGCGTGACTTCACGATATGCGCACAGGGCGTACCGCGGAGCACTCGCGCGCGGCGCACTTGATGGTGTAGTCCACGGGTCAACGCTGGGTGAGGCGAATGCCGGACAGGGAAGAAGAAAAAGAAGTCGCGCTGGAAGTGTCGATAGTCGTCTGCACTCTCGATCGCGCTACGCAACTCTCCAACGCCATTCGCAGCATCCTCGAGCAGGATTGCGATCCGCGGCGGTATGAAATCGTCGTAGTCGACAACTGCTCCACAGACCGGACGCCGCAGGTCGTGCAGGAATTTCAGGCCCGCGCGCCCAACGTTCGCTATGTCTATGAAGGCAGGCTGGGCCTGTCCATCGCTCGCAACCGCGGCACCGCCGAGTCCCGCGCGCCGATCGTCGCGTTTTTCGACGACGACGGCACCGCCGATCCGGGCTGGCTCGAGGCGCTGCTCAAGGTGTTTCGTGATGACGTGGGCACCGGCGCCGCGGGCGGGCTCATCGAAGTCGGCTGGCCGTCGGAGAAACCGGAATGGATGCCCATGGATTTTCAGGGCTACTACGGTGCCTGCGACTACGGCACTCAGCGCCGCCACCTCACGTTCCCGCAGTATCCGTACGGCGCCAACATGATGATCCGCCGGCAGTTCCTCGAAGCCATCGGGGGATTCAATGCCGAACTGGGTGCGAAGGGTCAGAACATCATGCAGGGCGACGAGCTCGATGTTTTCCAGCGGCTGTTCGCGATGAACACCAAGGTCGTCTACGAGCCGCGCGCGGTGGTGCACCACTGGGTGCCCGCGGAACGCGTCACGCGCAAGTGGCTGCTACGCCGTGCCTACAAACATGGATTCAGCAATACGCGCCTCTCGGCGGTGCGTACCGGCGCCACGCGCCTCACCTGGGTGGCGCTGTTGTTGCGCGCTTCGCTCAATTCGGTGTGGGCCGCGGTTTCAGCCGCGGGTGGCGCGATCGTCATGAAGAACATCGCGGTGGTTACGTCGCGCATCGCCTACATGATCTACTGGGCCGGCGTCGCGCGCGGCGCGCGCGACGGAGTCGTGCGCGGCACAACCGTATAAGAATGGTGCCAGGCACCGTTTTCTAGGAAACGGTGCCTGGCACCAATACCTATACTAGCGGCATGAATATCCGCAACGTCGTCTTCGATGTCGGTGGCGTGCTGCTCGAGTGGAATCCGCCCAGCGTCATTGCCGGCCTCTACCCCGATCCCGCGATCCAGGCGGTCATCCGCCAGCAGATCTTCGAACACGCGGACTGGCTCGAGTTCGACCGCGGCACGTACAGCGAAGTCGCGGCCGCCGAACACTTCGCGAAGACCAGCGGCCTCACGGTCGATGAAACGCGCACGCTGATCCGCGTCACGCGTGAATCGCTGCTGCCCATCGCAGACACGGTGAAGCTGGTCGAAGACCTCGCCGCGGCAGGCGTGCATCTCTACCTGCTGTCCAACATGCCGGTGAGCACGTTCGAATATCTCGTCCAGCGGCACCGGTTCTTCGGGCACTTCAAGCACCTGGTGATCTCCGGCGCCATCCTGCTGGTGAAGCCCGAACCCGCGATCTACAAGCACCTGGTCGACCAGACGGGCATCGTGCCCGGCGAGAGCGTCTTCATCGACGACCTGCTCAAGAACATCATCGCCGCGCGAGAGTGCGGCTTCCATGCCATCCAGTTCAGCGATGCGGCGAGCTGCCGCGGGCAGCTCCGCACCTATCTACCCGGGATCTCGCTGTGAGGAGGAGAGAGCCAATGCGTTCCACTCGAAGGATCTTTCTGCAGCAGTCGGCCGGTATCGCGCTGGCCGCGCAAGCCGGTGCCGCGATTTCAGCCGAGGCCACCGCGACGCGCACCGGCGGCGACCTCCTGAGCCGCATGAGCTGGCTCAACCCGCCGGCCACCGAGCATTACAGCGAAGGCGTTCTGACGGTGCGCTCCAAGGGCAAGACCGACTTCTGGCGCAAGACGTTCTACGGCTATGTCACGGACAACGGCCATTTCCTGCACGTGCCCATGATGGGCGAGTTCACCATGCAGGCGCGGATCAACGGCAACTACTCCGCGCTCTATGACCAGGCCGGTCTCATGGTGCGCCTCGACGAAAAACACTGGATGAAGTGCGGCTCCGAATTCGTCGAGAACAGGCGCTGGGCGAGCGTGGTGTTCACGCACGATTTCTCCGACTGGTCGACGATGGAAGATGTGTCGCAGACCGGCGCAGCCTGGTGGCGCGTGGTGCGCAAGAAAGACTCCATCGAGGCGCAATGCTCGAAAGACGGCGAAAAGTTCGTGACCATCCGCCAGGGTTATTTCCCCGCGGACGTCAAAGTCATGGCCGGACTGATGTGCGCTGCGCCAGAAGGCGCGGGTTTCGATGCGGTTTTCGATCAACTGACGATCGAAAAGGCTTAACTTCGATCACGTCGTTTCGCATCTGATTTTTGATTTTTGAATGCGGAATTCCGCGCTGTGAGCCAGTGCGCTTTTCTGCTGCCCTTGCTACAGATCATCGTTCCGGGGCCGTTACTTTCGGGGCTGTGAACCGTCTTTCGCACCACATCCCGGTTGAATCCGACAACGACGACCAGAGTGCCAGCGCCGAGCGCCGCAACCTCGCGGACGCGCTCGCGCACGAGCGCAACGTATTGCGGACCATGATCGACCTGATCCCGGTCTTCATCTACGCGAAGGACGTACACAGCCGGTTCACCGCCTGCAACAGGCTGGTCGCGCAGCGTATGGGCACGGAACCTGCCGAACTCATCGGCAAGACAGACTTCGATTTCTTCCCGCGCGAACATGCCGAGCGCTTCTTCGCCGACGAACAGGCGCTGATCCAGTCGGGCGTGCCGCTGATCGGCCACGAGGAAATCGCCTTCGACAAGGTGAGCGGCACGAACCGCGTGATCCTCACATCCAAGGTTCCGCTGCGCGACGCCGCCGGCAATCTCACCGGCATCGTCGGCACGGGTTACGACATCACCGATCGCAAGGACACCGAAGAGCGCATGGCGTCCATGGATCGGCACGAATCCATCGGCCGCCTGGCCGCGGGTGTCGCGCACGAAATCAACACGCCCATCCAATACCTGAACGACAGCGTGTCCTTCATCCGCGAGGGCGTGACCGAACTACTCACCTACATCGATCGCCTGCACGCGGCGACCGCGGTGCGCCCGGAAGGCAGCGACGACGTGGAGTACATGCGCGAGGAGCTCCCGCCGGCAATGCTGCGCGTGGCCGAGGGACTCGCACGCATCACGGAGACCGTGCGCTCGATGAAGGACTTCTCGCACGCCGACCAGCGCGAGATGAGCGGGGTGGACCTGAACAAGGCCATCGGCAGCACGCTCGTCGTCGCGCGCAGTGAGTATCGCGACGTGGCCGACGTGGAAACCGACTTCGGCGAAATTCCGCCCGTGACCTGTCACGGCGGCCAGATCAACCAGGTCGTGCTGAATCTGGTGGTGAACGCTGCGCATGCCATCGGCGATTCGCTGAAAGGTACCGGGGGACGCGGCAAGATTTTCGTACGCACCCGGCGCGAGGACGATCGCGTGGTCATCTCGATCGCTGACACCGGCGGCGGCATCCCCGAAGCCATTCGCGCGCGGATCTTCGATCCGTTCTTCACCACCAAGGAAGTCGGTCGCGGCACCGGCCAGGGCCTGTCGGTCTCGCGGAACGTGGTGGTCAAGGGCCATGGCGGCGAGCTCGACTTCGTCACCGAGCTCGGCAAGGGCACCACGTTTTATGTGCGACTGCCGGTCTGTTCGGCTACAGATAGCTGGTGATTGCCGGCTCGTTCTGCCAGTTGTCGTGCCTGCCGTCGCAGTAGCGAATCGGCGCCGCGGCCAATTCTTCCGGGGTCGCGTCTTCCAGGCAGCCCATATTGACGCCCACCATCTCGCCAGCGTCCGGGCTGTTGCCGAGGCCAAATGCGCGAACGCCACAGGTCCTGCAGAAGAAGTGCTCGTTTTGCATGGAGTTGAACAGGTACTGCTGCACCGCAGACTTGCCTTCCAGCAGGCGAAAGGCGGCCGGTTTCACCACCGCTGCCCAGAATCGGTTGCGCGAGCAGATCGAGCAATTGCAGCGATACGTGGGCTGCGTCAGGTCGATGTCGGCCTCGAAGCGCACCGCACCGCAGTGGCACGAGCCGTGATATGTCTTGAGCACTGGATTTTTCCTGGTTCTCTGATTGCGCGGGCAGAGCGTGGCAGAATCCTATCCGCAACTATCTGAATAACGAAAAGTCTGGGTCGGGGGTCATGGGGTCAGGGAATCAAGCTATGGAGTTCGTTCCAGGCGGTGAGCTGTCGCGCCGGATTCGGCAAGGAGATGTCTCCGCCGAAAGCGAGCTCATTCGCCAGTTTGAACCTGGTTTACGCGTGTTATTGCGCCGTCGAACGGGCGGCGACCATGGCCTTTTGCAGGACCTGGTGCAGGAAACCCTGCTTATTGTCATCCAGCGCCTACGCGGCGAAGGCATAGATGACCCACAAAAGCTAGCTGCATTTGCTGCGCAAACAGCAAGAAATCTCGCTATCGCGTCACTGCGCAAGGCTGAACGACAGAGAACAGATGTTGATAGCGAAGCAACGGACCGGAAAGCGGATCCCACGCAGAGCGTCGACCGGATCGCGTCGGATCACGAGGCTGCCCTCGCGGTCCGTGCGCTTTTGCGCGAACTGCCCCAACCCCGGGATCGCCTGATGCTCAAACGCTTCTATCTCGATGATCATGACAAGGAGACGATTTGCCAGGAGCTCGACCTGTCCGAAGCGGCGTTCAACCAGGCGTTGAGCCGTGCACGGCGGCGATTCCGGCAGATTCTCGAAGAACGGGGCTTCGCCAAACGCGATCTCCTGAGCCTCGGTTTATGAATCAGGAACTCATCGAACAATATGTCGCCGGACGCCTGAGCGAATCCGAAGCTCAGGCCTTCGAGGACTATTGCCTCGAAAATCCCGAATTTGCGCGCCAGGTCGAATACGAACAGCGCCTCAAGGCCGGCATTGCCCAGGTCGCGCGCGGTTCCACCGCGGAATTCATCCGCGCACCACACCCGCTGCGATGGAGCCTGGCCGCGGCTGCCAGCGTGCTGCTGGCGTTCGTGGCGATGTTCTACCTTTGGAATCCCGGTACCCGGGCGGTTCCCCCTCCCATCCTCGCTGCGATGACGGACTCCACGCCTCATGACGGCAACTCGCTGCGCCTGGCACTGGTTCGCGGTTCCGATACCGCGCCGACGCTGCCGCCCGGGATGGTTCGGGTCGAAATCGTCGGATTGTTCGATCTGGAGCATCAGTACAGCGTCGCGCTCGACCGGCTCGAGCAGGACAGGAAAATCGACACCGTCGCGACTCTCAGCGACCAACGCCCGAATTCGCCGGTCAGCCTGGTAGTGCTCATCGACAGCAGGCAACTGCGAGCCGGCCCTTATTCCCTCCGCGTGCGCAAACAGGCCTCGGGCGAAGAAGCGCTGGACTTCGGCTTCGTCAAAAATTGACGGACCAGTGTCACGGCCTGCCGTGACGTCGCAGAAGCCTTGTCTGCGGCTGATCACCGCAAATCCAGGCAAGGGACCGATTCATGACGATTCCGGCGCCCAACCAGGGCCGCTTCGGCGCCGCCTTCGAGTGGCTCGGCGTCGAGCGGGCCTGGAACAGAACGCGCGGCAGCGCTGACGTCGTCATCGGCATCGTCGATGAAGGCGTGCAGGTCGACCACCCGTTGCTAGGGCCTAACATCCAGCGGGATCTCGCGCACAATCCCGCTTCCGCCGGCAGCCACGAAATTTCCGGTACCCACGCCGCCGGAGTCGCGGCCGGCCGCTCGAGCGAAGTCGAGAGCTTTTCGGGCGTCGCGCCGGATTCGCGCATCCTGCCGGTGCGGTTCACCAGCGGAAGCGGCCCACAGGCTCTCGACCTGGCACACGCCATCGAATACGCGGTCGAGATGGGCGCCTGCATCATCAACGTTGCCGGGACCGGCGAAGCCTCCACCCCCGCCGTGCAGCGAGCCATCCAGTACGCAGCGGCGCGCAATGTGCTGGTGGTGTGCTCCGCGGCCGACGCGAGCAGCCCGATGGCGCTCGACGATGACGATCGCGTGCCAAACCAGATCAACGTGTTGTCGCTCGGCGAACAAGGACAGCCGCTCGCCAGTTGCGCGCGCCAGTGCGCACATCTCGCTGCTCCCGGGTTCGCGCGTGTACCGCAGTGGCGCGGCAGCGGGCACAGCCTGCTGGTCGGCAACGCCATCGGCGCAGCCTACGTGAGTGGCTGCGCGGCGCTCGTGAAGGCGCTCAATCCCTCGTGGGGATATCACGAAATCAAGGAACACCTGCTCGCGAGCAGCAGTCCGTTTCGCGACCTCGAAGGATGCTGCCAGACGGGAGCGGTGCTCAGCGTGGCCAACGCGGTGCTCGGTCCCATCGAACTCGCGAGCGACGCGCTCATGCTCCGCTGGCCGTCACTCAAAGACGCGGTGGTCGAATGGAAGCTGCGCTATCGCGCGGCGCTGTGCACGAATGCCGTGGCGCTGTTTCGCCCGCATGGTGATGCGCACTGGCGCGAACTCGCCAGTGCGCGCGCCAGCACTCTCAAGATGACCATCCCCGGAACGGAGCTGCGGCGATCGACAGGCACGCTGCGCATCGCCTGCCGCGAGTCGAACTTCTACTCCGAGGACGTCGCCCTGACGATCACGTGAAAATGGGGTCAGTCCCCATTTCCCGGAATTGGGGACTGTCCCCATTTCTTGCGCAGCCGTCGCGCCAGCGGCTTTTCGATGTAGAACGTGCTGGTCACCGACATCACGAGCAACCCGATCACCGCGAACCAGAACGACAGACTCGTCGTCTGCGGCGCGGCCAGCATCATCGCGAATCCCAATCCCATGAACAGGTTCTGCCAGATGAAGATGGAGAACGAGAGCTGGCCGAGAAAGTTCATGCCGGGCAGCGAAAACAGCCGCGCGACGAGCCCGCGTCCCAGTGCCAGGTCGTACAGCACCAGCATGTAGACAGGCAGCAGCGCGCCGTGGCGCAGGATGTGGCGCCACGCGCGATCGTGCGGGTCCATGAGGCTGAGACCGATGACCGCCACGAGCGCGAGATCGCCAGACGACACCCATGGCGCAGGCTTCTGACGCCACGCCGTCTCGAACCGGCTGATGGCGAAGACCCGTGACATCAGCATGCCGGCGGCGAAGTGAGCCACCCAGAAAAGCGGCGTGGAGCCCAGGAAGATCTGCCAGTTGAGGCTGTCCTTGCCGCCGTCCGGAAAGAACTGCAGGAAGACGAGCGTCGGCACCAGCGAGATCGCCGGGCTCGCGACTAACAAACCAATCTGCTGCCCGCGCGAGAGCCCGGCCAGCACGCGCATCAGCCACGGCATGATGAGATAGAGGAAGACCACGGCGGACAGCGCCCACGTGGGCCAGCTCCAGATCGGCACCAGCGGCGGTATCCACGCCTGGGTCAGCGTGGCGGTCGCCACTGCGCTGGCCACGGCCAGCGGGATCGAGGGCGCATCGGGATCGTAGAAGTACCGCGGCAACGTGAGCAGGCAGGTGATGACGAAGGCAATCAGGTGCGCGGGATAGATACGCGTAAAGCGCTGTCGCCAGAAATGTTTCCGGGTCGTCGCGAGTTGACCATCGGGCGTCCAGTACAGGTACGCGAGGATGAATCCCGAGAGCAGGAAGAAAAAGCTGGTGGATAGGTAACCGTGCGCAATCAGGTTGTTGAACCACTCCGGGAACGTGTCCATGTTGGAGTAGGCGTTGGCAAAGGGTTCCTGCAGGCGTGGCGATTCGAAGCGGATCGACCACAGGTGGTACAGGAAGATGTGGAACACGGCGAAAAAGCGCATGCCGTTCAAGGCGGTGAGCTGTGGCGCAGCATCGGGGCCGCGTGCCTGCACGTCGTTCATGGAATTCCCCCCGTTTGCATTTTATACACGGCAGGAACAACCCGGATGCATCAGGTCTGACATGCGGCCGCGCCATGGGCTGATGGGGCGCAGGCGCGGCGGTCCTTAACATCGCCGCGCAGTCCAACGACACACATTACGGAGGCATCACACATGACTACCCCATCCGGCCACACTGAAGTGATTCGCGCCAAGAAGGTGATCGGCACCAGCGTCAAGAACTCGGCTGGCCAGAAGATCGGCCAGATCGAGGACATCGTGCTCGACAAGTTGTCTAACAACATCGTCTACGCCGTCGTCGGCTTCGGCGGCTTTCTCGGCATGAATGAGAAGTACCACCCGGTGCCGTGGTCCGCGCTCGACTATGTCGAGAGCGAAGACAGCTACGTGGTGCCGTTCACCAAGGAAGAGCTGAACGCCGCACCGGCGGATTCACTCGAAAAGCTCACGCGCGGCGACGGCGCGGCTGCGTACAGCAAGAGCGCGAACGCGTACTACAAGGTCAATCACTGAGGCCGCAAGCCCTCTGCAATGGGAAAGGCCGCCGCGTCGCAAAGACGCGGCGGCCCTCCGTCCTCCCTGACTACCGGGTCGCGAAGCGACGCAACTCGCTCTCGACCGTTCCTCCCTGTCCATCGTCGACCACCACCTTCCAGAAGTAGGCCTGGCCGGATTTGAGTCCGGAGACCGTGGTGCCTTCAGCCGACGAGCCAACTTCCTTGCAGTGCCTGAACGTCGGCTTCTCATGCGGCATCCATACGCAGTGCATGTACGTGAGCTTGCCCTCGTCGCGATCCCTGGTCGGTTTCCAGTTGAAGGCCACGGTTTCGCCGAGGTTCACCTGGCTCTTTTCCGGCAACGTGAGAACAGGCGCTTCGGGAATCGCGTTGAGCTGAATCTTCTCGGTCTCCACATAGGTCTTCGCGAAGCCGGCTTCGCCGGTGACCATGACGTCCTGTTCGCAATTTTCGCGGCGAACGGCGTTTCTGACGGCGCTGCACAGTCTCTTGGCCTCGTCCGCCACGATCGGATTCAGCGGTTCGATTCCAGGCTCCCAACCTCTCGGCAGCCTGCAGGATTTCGGCTCGAACCCCGGCCACTCGCGCAACGTGAAGTCCGCAGTCGATCTGCCAGGGGCATAGTCGAACAAACTGGTCTGGTTCGACACTCGCCACGAATCGGCGAACTTCACGTAGAGCTGTTTGTAGCGCGACGAAAGAGCCCCGGGGCGTGGCCCGAAGAACGTGTCATCGGGCAGCGCCGGCTGCCAGTTGTTGGGCGCGATGGCTCCGAGCACACCCTGGTTGGCGCGTGCATGACGAACGTCGATGTTGAGATACCAGACCTTGTAGTGAGCCCACCAGGCTGGCGTGATCACCACGTCGGTGCCTCCCGGAAACTCGATCTGGATTCCGCCCGGTGCCGTGGTCGGCAGGACGCGGCCGCCATCCGCCAGCGTGATGCCGCGCGCACCCATTCCCTCGACCAACCTGCCGTCGATGCGCAGCTGCAATCCGCGGGGATCGGGTTCTCCACTCAGGTTCGGCTGGTAGGTGATGCGGTGCCGCCCGACACGAATCGCCGCGGCCGAGTTGAGACTGGCGCAGCTCGACAAGCCCGTATGTGCATTCGGCCCGAGTGGTGCGTTGGTCTCCACCGGTGTCTGCCGTGCCTGGATCTCGAGCGCCTCACCGCGCAGCAACGTGAACTCACCCGCGCTCTGGAAGTCGTAGTGCACTCCATTCACGGTCGTGATGTGCGGATCACCCGACGTGGCCGGCGCGCTGCCGACGATCCAGCGACGGATCGTCTCGACATCGGCCTTGGCCAGCGCCGGCCCGCCGCAGGGCATGAGCCCGTATGGACAGGCTTCGTTCGTATCCGTGATGCGTTGATAGAGATAGCTGGTCGCCGGGTTCGTGGTCACCAGTGCCGTGGCATAACCATGCGAGCGGGTCAGCCGGTTGCCATCAGGCGGTGAGTCTTCCTCGGAGAAGTCGAGGGCCGCGGCCGGGAAGAACGCGGCGAACGGTGGATAGCCCAGGCCGCCGTGACACTCGATGCAGCTCTTGTTGAAGATGCGCTGCACGTCGGTGTATCGCGGCACATCGTTGTAAGCCGGCAGCGCGCCCAGCACGAAGTTGACCGCCGGAACGAGACTGCTGCAATCGTAGGGCGCCGCAAGGCCCGGAAACGGATCCGCGGAGAGACTGGCTTCCAGCTCGTTGGTGATGGGCAGTGTGTACGAGGTGAAGACGTCGGCAAACGTGTAGGTGCGTGAGCGGCCGCGCACACCCATCGACCACTTGTCGACGGACACACCCAGCGGTTCGAGCAGGTAACGGAACAACGCGATCTTGGTGTTGGTGGAGCCATAGATCTCGCGGTCCACGAAGAAGCCGCCGATCACCGAGTCGGCGCTGCCCGCGTCGATGCTCCGGCGAAACACTTCCTGGCGAAGCCGCTCGAGCGTGGTGCTCGTGCGTTGCGAAGTCGCCGCGCCAAACTGCTCGATCAGGTCGATCTCCGGCACCGAGGGCGCCACCAGGTAAACATCCCCGTCGCGATCGAGATTGAACTTCTCGATATCGGCTTTCCGGCGCGGCATGCTCTGGCGCCGGGTGAGCGTGTCGGCGACGATCTGGTTGAGCGTCAAACTACCGTGCCGCGACGTGAAGAAGCCCTGGTCGAACGTGAGTACGGGCGGCGTGGTGGAAACCACGGAATTCATCGCCGCATTCACTGCCAGGCAACCCTTGTTGATGGCCAGCGCCACCGGGCGGGCGTCGAGCGGCACGCTGCCGGTAGCGAAACGATGATTGGCGAGCTCGTTGCCGATGCGAGTCTGGTTGAAATTGCCGTCGGCGCCACCCAGCAGGTCGAAGAACTGCACGGCGCGACCTTCGTCGTTGGTCGGCGTATTCACTGCGTGCAGCACGACACGATCGCCGCTGCGCTGCACGGTGGTGGTGGCGCCCGACATGCCATTGAACTCGTAGCCGATCGCCGCGGTGGTCGTGCCCACGGGCGCGGGCTCCGTGAGTACGAGGCCGGAGTCGAACGAGAAGTTCACGTGGCCATCGTTGGCGCCGCCGTTGGTGCGCGTGATCACGTCATTG
>Ga0190271_10002251_pt1 | contig 11579 bp, 8 predicted proteins | sample Popmic356T_FD_133747 | JGI IMG/M metagenome (GOLD analysis project Ga0190271, IMG submission 133747) | Populus adjacent soil microbial communities from riparian zone of Weber River, Utah, USA - 356 T | ecosystem: Environmental > Terrestrial > Soil > Riparian zone | place: USA: Utah | collected...
ACCCAGGCCGACGACCGTATGCAGCAGCATGTTGGAAACGACGTGCAGCGAGATCGCGGTCCACAGCGAACGCGTCGCCAGGTAGGAGTAGGCGAACACGAAATGCATGGCACCCGTGGTCAATATCATCTTGAGCAACGCCGGCAAATCGAGTCCCGGAAGATGAAACAACCCGAAGGGCACGGCGAGCAGCCAGAGCGCGCGAGTGGTGCCCAGCCATTGCGCCAGCGCGATGAGCAGGTATCCGCGAAACAGCAGTTCTTCGTTGAAGTTACTGGAGAGGAATTTCAGGGCGGCAACGGGAATGGCAGCCGGTGGCAGTGATCCTGGAAGTATTTCGAAGGGCGCGACCAGGTAGAAGACGCCGAGCAGTGCGAGGACCAGCGCGCAGGCAGCGAGGATGCCGATCACGAGTGCCACGCCGTGCGCGGTCGTGAGCGCGAGGCCGAGGCGGTCGTTGGCCAGATGATCGCGTTGCAGAAGCCATCGACTGCCCGCGATCAGCAGCGACGCGGCGACGACCGAACACGCGAAGCGACCTGCCATCGCGACGGCTCGATCGCCCGGAAAGAAAACGATGCCCAATTGCATCGCGAAGATGGCGATGCCGGCAAGCGCGAAAAACCAGCACAGGGAACTCAGCCGCGGCCCTGGCCGAAGCGGCGATGCGTCGTTAGTCACGGCGGGATTCTGGACTCAGCCCTTGTGCCAATACAGGTTGTAGCGTTCGTGGGTGAGGCGGAACCAGGGAATCATTTCCACGCTCTTGCCGCCGGCAAAGCCCCGGGTGGTGAACGAGAGCGAAGCTGCGTCGGTACGCGAGGTGCTCGCGACGAGTTCATTCAGCGGCTTGCCCCAGACCGGTATGTCGATAACCTCATTGAGCATCTCGCCGGACTGCCGCTCATTGATGATGAGTTGCGAGCCGGGTGTGAGGCCTGCGGTTCCCAACCGGCCAGCGAGAACGATGGGTCCGTAGACCAGCGCGCCCGTGTCCGTCTCGCCGGGCAGTGTCTCGACGCGCAACGTCATCGGCATATGCACTTCGACGACATCACCCGTCTTGAATCGGCGCCGCAGATCCGTGCCCTTCACGGCCTTGCCATTGATCGAAACCTTCATGACATCGCACCACGCCGGTTTACGGATCGAGAGTGCAATCGTCTGCGGTCGATCGAGCGTGAACGTGAGTCGCGTGGAGTCCGCGTCCGGGAATCGCGTTTCCTGCTCGAGCGTGATTCCGCGTTCACGCCAGTCGAGCGTGGACGCGATGAACAGATTGACGATCAGTGTGTCGTCGTCGCGCGCGTAGATAGCCTCGCCGTAACGCGCATGGTTTTCGAGGCCCGAACCCGTGCAGCACCAGAACGAATCGAAGGGTGTGTGATAGAGGCGCACGTATCCCGGCCGGGTGGACTGGAAGTACGTCATCATCCCCGTGACCGGATCCTGCGAGGAGAGAATGCCGTTGAACAACGCACGCTCGAAGTAGTCGATGTAGTTCGCGGAAGGTTCGCGCGCGTACAGCGCGCGCGTCAGCCGCAGCATGTTGTGCGTGCAGCAGGTCTCCATGGTCTTGGCAGACCCCAGGCGACTTGCGAACTCGTTGCGCGGGAAGAAATGTTCCACGTCGGAGTTGCCGCCCGTCACGTAGGTGCGCGTTCCGGTCACGGTTTTCCAGAAGAATTCCGCCGCCTTGGCGTATTGCGGCGACGAAACGTGTTCGGCGATGCGCGCGAAGCCCACGACCTTCGGAATCTGCGTGTTCGAGTGCAGGCCATCGAGCGTGTCGCGGCCTTCGAAGAGCGGATCGAGCAGTGCCCGGTGCGAGAAGCGCTGTGCGAGTTTGAAGAAACCTTCGTTGCCGGTGATCGCGCCTACGTCCGCGAGCACCTCGTTCATGCCGCCATGTTCGCGGTCGAGCATCTTCTGCATCTGCTCGTTGGACACGTCGGCGCTCGTGTCGTGGATCCATTGCGTGAACTTCACGAGCACGTCGAGCGCGGGCTTGCTGCCGCGGTGCAGGTGCGCATCGCGCAGTCCGGCCAGCACTTTGTGAGTGGTGTACCAGGGCACGCCGGCGAAGGGCTTGCCCGCGAGGCTGTCGGTGAGCGGCGCGACGCCGTCCGGGAAGGCCGTGAGCCAGCCGCCGGTCTTTGACTGGCAATCCGCGAGCTCGCCGACGATGTAGTCCACGCGTTCGGCGAAACGCGCGTCGCCTGTGGATTCGTACATGCAGGCCGCGGCCGTGAGGTAGTGGCCCAGCGTGTGGCCGTGGCAGCGGATCTCGATCCACGGCTCCACCGACTCCCAGCCGCCGTACACCGGCGCCCTGGGCGCAAGGCCCGCATTCACGCGGAAGTTGTGCAGCATGCGGTCCGGCTCGAGCTGCAATAGATAGGCGGCGTCGAGTTTCTGCGCTTCGAGGAATGGCCCTGGTCCGAGGCGCACCTGCGCGAGCGGGAAATAGCGCGCCTTCTCCGAGGCAGTGCCGGACACGACGTTCGCCCGCGTGCAAGGCGCGCACACGAACACCGCACCCGCGCCGAGAATCTTCAATGCCTCCCGGCGCGAGTGTGTCATCGGAATATCCTCAGACCGCCAGGTGGACCACGGTGTACGAACGCGCCGGCAGCTTCACCGACATCTTCGCGCCGGCACTGGCCACGTCCAGCTTGGTGGTCACCACCTTGTTGGGACTCTCGAAGGTGTTGAACGCCTTCAAATCGGCGCCTGTCACTGTTTCGCAGGCGAGGACCTTCGACGGTGTGACGTCGTCGAAGCTCAGCGCCAGCTCGCGTTCGTTCGACAGGTCGCGGTTGAGCGCGAACACGGCGACCTGCTTGTTGGCCGCGTCGTAGGTGGCCACGACGTCGAGGAAGGGCACCTCTTCATTGCGTGCGAAGTCCGGGCGCAGCCCGGCGGCACGGATTGGATAGGTCTCGCTCTCCACCTGGATGTCGAGCATGCGGCCGTGCGCGTATTTGAGCACCATGGCGTACGGATAGAAGATGCTCTGGCGAAGGATGCCGTTCTCGTTGGTGACCAGCGGCGCGATCACGTTGACGATCTGCGCGAGGCAGGCGAGGCGCACGCGATCGGACTGGCGCATCAGCGTGTTGAGGAAGCCGCCGGTGAGCAGCGCGTCTTCGAGGTTGTAGACCTCTTCGAGCAGCTTGGGCGCGTATACCCCCTTGCCGTCGAGATGCTCGACGCTGCGTGCGCGATACCACACGTTCCACTCGTCGAACGAGAGCCACAATTTCTTCGGCGAGCGATAGAGGCCCTGCACGTAGTCGGCCACCGCGGTGATCTCCTGGATCTGCCGCTCCATGTCGAGGTTCTGCGCGAGGAAGCGCTCGCTCTTGCCGCCCGCGAGTTCGGGCTCGTTGCCGAAGTAGTTGTGCAGCGAGATGCCATCGACCAGGTCGTAGCACTCTTCGAGCACTTCGCGATCCCAGGTGAGGTAGGTGGGCAGGATGGTGTTGCTCGAGCCGCAGGCGATGAGCTTCACGTCCGGGTCGATGACGCGCGCCTGCTGGGCGATGTCGCGCGCCTTGCGGCCGTATTCACGCGCGGTGAGCCGGCCCATCTGCCACGGACCGTCCATTTCGTTACCCAGGCACCAGTACTTCACCTTGTGCGGCTGGTCGTAGCCATGCGAGCGGCGCAGCTCGCTCCACTTGGTTCCCTTGGCGTAGTTGCAGTATTCGATGTAGGCCACGGCCATTTCCGAGGTGCCGGTGCCGAGGTTGAACCCTAACAAGGGTTCCGTGCCCACGGCCTTGGCCCAGTCCATGAAGTCGTTGGTGCCGAACTGGTTGGTCTCGATCTGGTTCCAGGCGCGTTCGAGCACGGTGGGCCGGTTCTTTTTCGGTCCCACGCCTTCCCACCAGTTGTAGCCCGAGACCATGTTGCCGCCCGGGTAACGCATGATCGGGACGTGGAGGTCCTTCACCTCTCTTATCGTGTCCGTGCGGAAGCCGCGCTTGTCGGCGAGCTTTGAGCCCGGCTCGTACACGCCGGTGTACACGGCGCGTCCCAGGTGTTCGAGAAAGGCGCCGAACAGGCGGCGGTCGAAGTCGGCGCGCGGCGCGAGCAGACCCAGCGTGGCGCGCGCGGTACGCCCGCTGCCCTGTGAGTAGCTAGGCAGCGAGAAGGCGGAAGAGGCGGCGATGCCGGCCCCCGCGAGGCCCAGCTGGGAAAGGAAGCGGCGTCGGCTCGAGTTCTTTTTCATCGTTCTACTCCGGAAGGGGAAGTGAAACGCGCGCCAGTATATTCAGCGCGTCGTGGAAGGTCGGACATCGGTCGATACCGGGTTTCGCATCGTTGCGAGACACGGAAAGTGAGCGCTAACAAGGTTTATTTCATGAGGTACCGTTACCACTCGTGGACGTTGCGCGAAGCGCTGCATACGATCGCCGCACGTCTTCGCAAGCCCTGGAAGAACCCGCACGTTTGACCGGACCCTGCCTGCAAAGCCGTGGAACGAAACCGGCGCCGCCATCGCAATAGCTGCTTGGCGGCGTCGGGCCCACGACTCCGGCTTTCGATCAGAGCTGGACGAGCGTTCGACGCTCACATCGCCTCCACGCGGTATTCAATCCCGACGCTGTATGACGCTCCCGGACGCAGCACCGCTGGCGGAAAACGCGGCTCATTCGGCGCGTTTGGAAATCCCTGAGGTTCGAGGATTACGCCGTTGCCGAGCGTGGGGTGGCTGCGCGCCAGGAACTGGCCGTTGTAGAACTGCAGTCCCGGCCCGCCCAGCATCGTCAATTTGATGTCCTGATCCGGCGAGGAAAGCTCGCAGGCGCAATCGGCGTCGTTCGCGAGCACCCAGCAATGGTCGTAGCCGCCGGCGAGCGAGAGCTGCGGGTGCGATTCGATGGGCGGCGGCTGCAGCGGACGGCTCGTACGAAAATCGAACGGGGTGCCTTCGACGGATGCCAGCCCGCCTTCGGGGATGAGTCCCGGGACCACCGGTAGATAGTGATTGGCGGGAATGCGCAGGCGCTGGTCGGTGGCCGGCAGGCGCGGATCGGCCTGCAGGTTGAAGTACGGATGATAGGTCAGGTTGATGGGCGTGGCCGCGTCGCTGCGCGCGCCCAGGATGATCGAGAGCGATCCGGGTTTCACCACGAGCTCGGCCGTCACTTCGACGTTGCCCGGGTATCCCTCCTCGCCATCGGGCGACGTCAGCCCGAGCAATACGCGTCTCGTTTCCGTGAAGTCGAGCACGCGCCAGACACGCTTGCCAAAGCCCCATGCGCCACCATGGAGGTGATTCGCACCTTCGTTGGCCGTGACCTCATGGACTTTGCCGTCGAGCTCGAAACGCGAACCGCCGATGCGATTGCCAAAGCGGCCAACCAGCGAGCCGACATACGCGCGATCGAGCTCGTATTGCGCGAGGCCGTCGAAGCGCAGGATCAGATCGCGACGCACGCCGCGAACCGGATACGTGAGACGCCGGAGGATCGCGCCATAGGTCAGCACTTCCACCTGCAGCCCACGCTCGGTGCCGAGCGTGATGGCGTCGATTCCGCGGCCGTCCGCCAGCAAACCAAAAGGGCGGATCATGCGGGTGGCCTGCGTTCGTTTTTCATTTTTTGGGCGCGGCCTTCGATGAGCCGCTGCGCCACGCAGAACAGGAACAGCAGGATGCCCACGACGATGCGTGTCCACCATGAGCTCAGCGTGCCGTCGAAGATCACCAGTGTCTGGATGATGCCGAGGATGAGCACGCCGACCACGGTACCGGTGACGTAGCCGACGCCGCCGGTGAGCAGCGTGCCGCCGATCACCACCGCGGCGATCGCATCGAGCTCGAGGCCCACGGCATGCAGGCTGTAGCCCGAGAGCATGTAGACGGTCATGGTGATACCCGCGAGCGCGGCGCAAAAGCCGCTGAGCGCGTACACGCCCACCAGCGTTCCGCCGACGGGCAGACCCATGAGCGCGGCCGAGCGGGCATTCCCGCCAATCGCGTAGACCGTGCGCCCGAAGCGCGTCGCGTGCGCCAGCCAGAGCGCCGCGGCCACGGTGACGATCGCGATGGCGGCGCCGCTGGATAGCGAGCTTTGTCCCAGCGGAATGCGCATCTCGGCGAGCGAGACGAACAGCGGATCGCGCACCGGGATCGATTCGGTGTCGATGAGATAGCAGAGCCCGCGTGCGACGAACATGCCGGCGAGCGTGACGATGAACGGCTGCAGGCGGTAACGGTGGATCAGGAATCCCTGCAAGGCACCGAAGACGGCGCCGCCGGCCAGCAGCAATGGGATGACCAGCAGCGGACTCATCTGCGCGTGCTCGATCAGCGCCGCCGCGGCCATGGTCGTGAGCGCCAGCACGGAGCCCACCGACAGATCGATGCCGCCGGTGAGGATCACGAATGTCATGCCGATGGCGGCGATCAGCAGGAAGGCATTGTCGATCGCGAGATTGAGGAACACCTGCGGCGCCAGGAAGCCGTCGTAGGCCAGTGCACCGAAGGCCACCATGGCGAAGAACAGCAGCAGCGTGCCGGACAGTGGCACCAGCCGGCGATCGAAGGCGGGAAGGGTGATGGCGCTCATGCGGAAGGTCCTGCCGCCTTCGATACTTCCGTCAGATCCGCGGGCCGCATGGCGAATTGGCGGATGCTCGCGCGGAACTCGGCCGACTGCAGCAGCATGACCACGAAGATCAGCGCGGCCTTGAACACCAGGTTGACCTCGGGTGGCACGCCGAGCGAGTAGATAGTGGAAGTGAGCGTCTGGATGATCAGCGCACCGATCGCCGTGCCCGCGAGACTGAAGCGGCCGCCGGTGAGGGCGGTGCCGCCGAGAGTCACGGCGAGGATGGCATCGAGTTCGAGCAGCGTGCCCGCGTTGTTGGCGTCGGCGCTCTTGACGTTGGAGCTGATGATGAGCCCGGCGATCCCGGCCGCAAGACCACAGAACCCGTACAGGGCGAGCGTGATCGGGCGTGCGCGCACGCCGGCGATGCGCGCCGCCAGCGGGTTGATGCCGATGGCGCGTATGAAGAGCCCGAGCGGCGTGACCGTCAGCAGCGCATGCAGGGCCACGATGACGGCGAGGGCGAGTACTGCCGCGAACGGCAGCCCGAGCAGGAACCCGTTGCCGAGGTAGTCGTACGGCGGATAGTAGATAGTGATGATCTGTCCGCCGGTGATGAGCTGGGCGATGCCGCGCCCGGCCACCATCAGGATCAGCGTGGCAATGATGGGTTGCATGCCCACCGCCACGACCAGCAGGCCATTCCACAGCCCGCAGGCGAGCGCGACGGCCAGTGCCGCGACGATGGCGGCGCCCAGGCTGCTGGTCGCGCTCACGCAAAGCGCGGCGGTTGCAGCAGCGATCGCGACCACCGCGCCTACCGAGATGTCGAGGCCACGCGCGGCGATCACCAGCGTCATGCCCGTGGCCACGAGCGCCAGCGGCGCCGCGCGATTGAGGATGTCGATGAGGTTGCCGTACAGGTGTCCGTCGCGCCATTCGAGCGCGAGGAAACCGGGATTCACGGTGGCATTGAGCACGATGAGCAGCGCCAGCGTGACGCACGGCCAGAACAGCGGCAGCGTCAGTACCCTGCGTGCCCCGGCGCTCATCGATGCACCGCTTCGGCTGGCGCGGCGATGAGTGCGTACACCTGGTCTTCCGTGCAGCCTCCCGGCAGCGTGCCGACCTGGCGGCGATCGCGCATCACGACGATGCGCGTCGACACGCGCAGCAGTTCGTCGACTTCGGCGGAGATGAACAGCAACGCCATGCCCTGCGCGGCGAGTTGCGTGAGCTGATTCATGATTTCCTGTTTGCCCGCCACATCGATGCCGCGCGTGGGTTCATCGAGGATCAGCAGCCGCGGCCGGGTAGCCAGCGCGCGGGCGATGAGGCACTTCTGCTGGTTGCCGCCGGAGAGCTCGCCGATCGGCACGTCGAGACTCGTGGCGCGGATGTCGAGCATCCGTGCGAGCCGGTCGGTGAGCTCGCGGCGCTCGTCGTCGGGGAGCTTGCGCCACAGACCCATGCGCGCCTGCAGCGTCAGCACGATGTTGTCACGGATGGAGAGATCTTCGACGATGCCTTCGGTCTTGCGCTCTTCGGGGCAGAACGCGATGGCGTGCGCGATGGCCTGCGCCGGATCGTCCAGCGCGACGGGTTGCCCGCTCACGCGAATTTCACCGGCATCGGCGCGATCCAGTCCGAACAGCAATCGTGCGGCCTCGGTGCGGCCGGAGCCTAACAAGCCGGCGAGCCCGAGGACTTCCCCGGGCCTGATCTCCAGGTTCACCGCCGCCACGCTGCCGCGGCGGGCGAGATCCTGCGTGCTCAGCACGGGTGGTTCGCCCGCGTCATCCTTGGTTGCCGCGGACGCCCTGGCCGTCGCCGCAATCCCGGCGCTCACCTTGCGACCCACCATCGCTGCCACCAGCGCGGCATGATCGAGCTCGGCCGCCGGGTACTCGCCGACCAGCCGTCCGTTGCGCAGCACCGTGATGCGATCGGATACCGCGTATACCTGGTCGAGAAAATGAGTGACGAACAGGATCGCCATGCCTGACTCACGCAGACGCCGCATGGCCGTGAACAGTTTCTCGACTTCGTCGCTGTCGAGGCTCGAGGTGGGCTCGTCGAGAATCAGCACCCGCGCCGAGATGTCGATGGCGCGCGCGATTGCGACCATCTGCTGCAGGGCGACCGAACACGCGCCGAGCTCGCGCCTCACGTCGATATCCACGTCGAGACTGGCCAACAAGGTGCGTGCGCGCTGGTTCAGCGTGCGCCAGTCGATGCCGGCGCCGCGCGTCCAGCGCCGCATCGGCTGCCGGCCCGCGAAGATGTTCTCCGCCACCGACAGGTTGGGACAGAGGTTCACCTCCTGATAGACGGTGCTGATGCCGAGGCGCTGCGCTTCGCGGTTGGTGGTCGGCCTGATGCGTTGCCCGCCGAGCCGGATCGAGCCGCGCTGCAGGACCTCGGCGCCGGTCAGCACCTTGATGAGCGTCGACTTGCCGGCACCGTTCTGGCCCATGAGCGCGTGGATCTCGCCCGCGCGCAACGTGAAATCCACGCCGTCCAGCGCCGGTTTGCCGGCGTAGGCGTGCACGATGCCGTGTGCCTGCAGCAACGGCGTGGCCTCAGTATTTGCGGGTAGGCAGCACCTGCGCGGCTGTTTCTTTCGGGAACACCGATTCCTCGGTGACGATGCGCTTCGGAATGGGCTTGCCGGCCACCACGTCTTTCACCGCCGCCATGAGCTGCGGGCCTAACAAGGGGCTGCATTCCACCGTCACATTGAGCTTGCCTGCGATCATGGCTTCGAACGCGCCTTTCACGCCGTCGATGGAAATGATGATGATGTCGGTGCCGGGCTTGAAACCGGCTTCTTCGATGGCCTGGATGGCGCCGATGGCCATGTCGTCGTTGTGCGCAAACAGCACGGTGATCCTCTTGCCTTCCGCTTTCAGGAAAGCCTCCATGACTTCCTTGCCCTTGGCGCGCGTGAAGTCACCGGTCTGCGAGCGGATGATCTTGAAGCGCGGCTCGGCGGTGATGATTTCGGCGAAGCCCTTCTTGCGATCGTTGGCGGGCGCGGAACCCACCGTGCCCTGCAGCTCGACGATGTGGATGTCGCCCTGGGCGGCCTTGCCTTCACCCTGGGCGTAGTAATCGAGCAGCCATCGGCCGGCCTTGCGGCCTTCCTCGACGAAATCCGAGCCGATCAGCGACAGGTACAAAGACGCGTCGGAAACCTCGACGGCGCGGTCGGTGAGGATCACGGGAATGCCGGCGGTCTTGGCCTCGCGCAACACGGTTTCCCAGCCGGTTTCGACCACCGGTGAGAACGCGATGACGTCGACGCGCTGGGCGATGAACGAGCGCAGTGCCTTGATCTGGTTTTCCTGCTTCTGCTGCGCATCGGAGAAACGCAGCGTGATGCCGGCTTCCGGCGCGGCGGTCTGGATCGAGGTGGTGTTGGCCGTGCGCCATTCGCTTTCGGCGCCGATCTGGCTGAACCCGAGCACGATGGGCTTCGTGGCATTGCCGTCCGCGCTCTTGGGTTCGCCGCCCGAGCAGGCCACGAGCAGGGCCGCGGTGGCGGCGGCCAGCATCATCTGAATGAAGCTCTTCATCGTTCCCCCTTGAAGTAGTAAGTCCCTAGAGTGCGCGAACGCCGCCAAAGGTGAAACCACCGTGCGCGTACGCCAGCGGGTTGGCCAGCGGTGCACCGAGTTCCGGCAGGGCGATCTCGAAGACATCGCCTTCCCGGGCGGTGAAGCCGTCCGCGAAGCTCAGCGTGGCCGTGCCGAAGAAATGCAGATGCACGTCGCCCGGGCGCCGGTGCGCCTGGTATTTGAAATGGTGGTATTCGAGATTCGCGAGCGAATGGCACATGTTGGCTTCGCCGGTGACGAACGGGCGTTCCCACACGATTTGCCCGGCGCGGCGGATGCGGCTCGCGCCTTCCATGTGCGCCGGCGGCGCGCCGGTGCGCAGCTCCGGCCCGATGGCGCAGTGACGCAGCTTCGAGTGCGCGAGATACAGGTAATTCCTGCGCTCGGTGACGTGGTCGCTGAACTCGTTGCCGATGGCAAACCCCAGCCGTTGCGGCGTTCCGTCGGCAGCAATGAGATAGAGGCCGACGATTTCCGGTTCCTCGCCGCCGTCGAGCGCAAAGGAAGGTGAGGGAAGCGCCTGCCCGCACGCCACCACGCAATCGCCATCGCCTTTGTAGAACCACTCGGGCTGGGCGCCGGGTCCGGTTCCCTCGGCCGGACGGCCGCCTTCGACACCCCACTTGAACATCTGCATGGAGTCCGAGAGCGTCTCCGCCGCCAGCTTCTTGTGCATCTGGTCGCGCGTCGTGGCGCTGCCGTAATGAGTGAGGCCGGTGCCGGACACGAGGCAGCGCGCGGGGTCCGCATGCGTGAGCGGCGCGAGGACGCGGCCCTCTTTCAGCAGCGCGGCATAGGGAATGGAAGGCGTGCCGGCCCGGCTCGAGGCAAACGCGTCGAGCGGCTCGGCTGCGGACGACGCCGCCTGCGCGAGCTCATAGGTGGATTCGAATGAGCCGACACTTCCAACGGCAGTTCCGTCGTCGGTGACCCAGCCCACCCGCGGTTTCCCGCCTTCTTCGAGGAATTGGATGAGTCTCAAGATGCCGAATCATGGGATTCGTAGCGATATCCAACAAGCCCGGGATTGCTACGGAGCTATATTCATCGGTATATAGATGCTTGGGGCACGGGGGAATACAAGAACATGTCGACGACTACACCCTGGTTTATCCGTGCGCGCCTGAAAACGCGACAGCTCATGTTGCTCACCGCGATCTGCGACGAAGGCAACATCCATCGCGCCGCCGAGGTGCTGAACATGTCGCAGCCCGCGGCATCGAAGCTCCTCAAGGATCTCGAGGACATGCTCGGCGTTTCGCTGTTCGAACGCCAGCCGCGCGGCATGCGGCCTAACTGGTACGGCGAAACCATGATCCGGCACGCGCGCATCGCGCTGTCGTCGTTGCGCGAAGCGGGCCAGGAGATCGACGCGCTGAAGGCCGGGTTGTCCGGC
>Ga0190271_10002252_pt1 | contig 11574 bp, 15 predicted proteins | sample Popmic356T_FD_133747 | JGI IMG/M metagenome (GOLD analysis project Ga0190271, IMG submission 133747) | Populus adjacent soil microbial communities from riparian zone of Weber River, Utah, USA - 356 T | ecosystem: Environmental > Terrestrial > Soil > Riparian zone | place: USA: Utah | collected...
CGAGCGCCTCTACGTCGCCCTGGAAGGCGACTCCGACGCCGTGCTGCGATGGCGCTTCGCGGGTGAGGACGAGCACACGTTGTACGGCGTCGAGCTGGCGGACGCCGCGCGCGCGTCCGGCGGAGAGGCGGCCGGTCCGCTCGTGCCCTTCGGTGCCGGGCACGGCTTCAATCCCCTGACGCGGTTCCTGGAGGCGGCGCGCGATGGTGCGCCGTCCCCATTGCCGTTCACCGAGGCCGCCGCCGCGCATCATCTGGTGGATGCGATGTACCGCTCCGCTGACCATGGAGGGACCGTGATCGAGGTAGGCGAACCGTGACCGTGTACGTCGGGCTGTTGCGCGGCGTCAACGTCGGCGGCAAGACGAAGCTGCCGATGGCCGACCTTCGCCGCATCGCCGAGGGCTGTGGCTTCGAGGACGTGCGAACGTACGTGCAGAGCGGCAATGTCGTGTTCCGGACCAGCGGAGCAGCGGCGGCAGTGGCGAAGAAGCTCCGGAGCGCGATCGCTGCCCGCACGTCGCTCAACCCGGCGATCGCGATCCGCTCCGCCGCACAGCTGGCCAAGGTCGTCGAGCAGTGCCCGTTCGATGACACCGCCAGCGTTCACGTGACGTTCCTCGTCGAAGGCGCCAAGGGCGCGGCACCGAACGTGGACCAGGAGCGGTTCGCTCCGGAGCGCTGCGAGGTGCGGGGGAAGGAGGTCTACCTGTACCTCCCGAACGGCCTGGGGCGCAGCAAGCTCGCGCAGGCGTTGACGAAGGGCGCCGCCGCGGCTGACGGCACGACCCGCAACTGGCGCACCGTCACGGCCGTGCTGGAGATGGCCCGGGCCTGACTCCGACTTGGGCTCTGAGAGGGGGGTTCGGGGTGCCGGCCGCAGGCCGGCTCCAACAGCCGAGCGGAAAGGCTTCGCCTTCCCGCTCGACCCTGATCAGATCTCGCCGCGTCGCGACGACACGACACCGGTGTCGAACCCGGCGAGGTGCAGCCCACCGTGGAATCGGGCGTGCTCGATCTTCAGGCAGCGGTTCTGCACGACGGTGACGCCGGCGGCGGTGGCGATGGCAGCCGCCTCGTCATTGCGCAGCCCGAGTTGGAACCAGAGCGTGTCCACACCTCCGAGGGCGACGACCTCTTTGGCGACCGCTGGCAGGTCCTCACTCCGACGGAAGACGTCGACGAGGTCGGGCGTCCCGGGCAGGTCCTCCAGCGACGGATGGACACGTCGACCGAACACCTCTCCGCCCTTCGGGTTGACGAACCAGGCCTCCTCGAACGAGCAGCTCGACGACAGCAGGTAGGTCGCCACGAAATAGCTGGCTCGACTCGGGTCGGTCGACATCCCGAGGATGGCGACGGTGCGCGTGCGGCGGATGATCTCGAGTCGCTCCCGTGCCGACGGGTCGGCGACTGTCGGCTCAGTCATGCTTGACCGCCGCGTTCAGTGCCTGGTCAAGATCCCAACAGATGTCCTCGGCGTCCTCCAGCCCGACCGAGATGCGCACGAGATCCGGGCCAACACCGCCGGCGACGAGGGCGTCGTCGTCGAGCTGCTGATGCGTGGTCGACGCCGGATGGATGACGAGCGTGCGGACATCACCGATGTTGGCGAGATGGCTGCACAACTGGACCGATTCGACGAATCGCCGACCCGCGTCACGGCCACCGACGACACCGAATGAGACGACAGCGCCCGGACCGCGCGGTAGATAGCGCTGCGCACGAGCGTGGTCGGGGTGATCGGGTGTGCCGGGCCAGCACACCCACGCGACCGCCGGATGTTGTTGGAGGAAGTCGACGACTGCACGCGTGTTGGCGATGTGCGCGTCCATCCGCTGCGGCAGCGTCTCGACGCCTTGCAGGATGAGGAACGCGTTGAACGGGGAGAGCGCAGGCCCGACGTCGCGCAGCTGCTCGGCACGCAGGCGCGTCAGGAACCCGTATTCGCCGAAGTTCCCCCACCACGAGAGCCCACCGTAGGAGGCGACCGGGTCGGTCATCGCCGGGAAGTTGCCATTGCCCCAGTCGAAGCGACCCGACTCGACGACCACCCCGCCCAACGAGGTGCCGTGACCGCCGAGGAACTTCGTCGCCGAGTGCAGCACGATGTCGGCGCCCCACTCCATCGGCCGGCACAAGTACGGCGTGGCCGTCGTCGAGTCGACGATCAGCGGGATCCCGGCGGCGTGGGCGACGTCGGCGAGGCCTTCGAGGTCGGCCACCGCACCTGACGGGTTGGCGATGAGCTCGGTGTAGATGCAACGAGTCGTCGGACCGACTGCGGCTGCGAACGCCGTCGGATCGGTGCCCGGCACGAACGTCGTGACGACGCCGAAGCGGGCGAGCGTGACCTCGAGCAGCGTGCGCGTGCCGCCGTAGAGCTGCGCCGACGACACGACGTGATCGCCGGCCCGGCACAGCGCGGCGATGGTGAGGAACTCGGCGGATTGACCGCTCGCCGCGGCGACGGCGCCGATGCCGCCCTCCAGGCTGGCGACACGCTCCTCGAACACGGCGACCGTCGGGTTGGCGATCCGCGAATAGATGACGCCGAACTTCTGAAGCGCGAACAGGTCGGCGGCGTCAGCGGCGTCTTCGAACACGAAGCTCGTGCTCTGCACGATCGGAACGGCCCGTGCTCCGCTCACCGGGTCAGGACGGGCGCCGGCGTGGATCGCTCTCGTACGGAAGCCCCACGCCCGATCGCCGGTCATGGGACCATCATGCCGGAGGCCGCTCTTCGAGCTCGCTTCGCAACCTCCGGTTGCGAAGCGAAATCACCGTCGGTAGGGATGGAGGCCGTTGGCCGGGATGGTTCCGAGACGGCCGGCCTGGAAGTCCTCGACGGCCTGGACGAGCTCTGCCCGGGTGTTCATGACGAACGGTCCGTACGCCGCGATCGGCTCACGGATCGGCTGCCCGCCGAGGAGCAGGACCTCCAGCGATTCTCCGCCGGACGCGGAGCCATCCAGCGTGATGGAGTCGCCGCCGCCGAACACCGCCAGCTGGCCGACCTGCACGGGCCGGCGCTCGGCCCCTGCGCTGCCCGCGCCGGCGAGCACGTAGGCGAGCGCGTTGAAGGCGGTCGGCCACGGCACGGTCAGCCGGGCGCCCGGCGCCACCGTGGCGTGTGCCACGACGATCGGTGTGTGCGTCGAGCCAGGACCGCGGAAGCCGCCGACGTCACCGGCGATCAGCCGGAGCAGGGCGCCTCCGTCGGGCGACGACACCAGCGTCACCAGGTCGGCGTCGAGGTTCTGATACCGCGGCGCGGTCAACTTGTCGGCCGCTGGCAGGTTCACCCACAACTGGACACCGTGGAACAAGCCGCCGCTGACCACGAGCTCCTCGGGAGGCGTCTCGATGTGCAGCAGGCCGGATCCGGCGGTCATCCACTGGGTGCCGCCGTTGGTGATCGAGCCGCCTCCACCGTGCGAATCCTGGTGCAGGAAGGTGCCGTCCATGATGTAGGTCACCGTCTCGAAGCCGCGGTGCGGATGCCAGTCGGTCCCTCGCGGCTCGTACGGCGCGTACTCGACCTCACCCATCTGGTCCATGTGGATGAACGGGTCGAGGTCACGTGGATCGACACCGGCGAACGCTCGACGCACGGGAAAGCCCTCGCCCTCGTGGCCCTGCGGCGCCGTGGTCACGGAGCGGACCGGACGATCGCGCTGGTCAGGACCCAGCTCGGCGAGGCGAGGCAACGTGGCGGTGTCGGCGGTGACGGCAGGCATCTTCGCTCCTTGAAGTTCTTGCGTACGCAAGTATAACCGCGACCGGCCCCTTTCTGTTCCGGTGCTCCCTACGCTGGCTCTATGGACGTCCGCGATGCTCTCACCGACTGCTCGGCACGCGCGCTGAACGTGGCTCACCGCTTCTGGATGTCCGTCTCCGGGGGCTTGTTCGGTCGCACCGTCGGCTCGATGAAGGTGGTGGAGCTGCACACCGTCGGCCGCAAGAGCGGCAAGCACCGGGCGACGATGCTGACAGCACCTATTGCCGAGGACGACCGCGTCGTGCTCGTTGCGTCGAAGGGCGGCGACCATCGGGATCCCGACTGGTACCGCAACCTCGTCGCCGCGCCCGATGTCGAGCTGACGATCGACGGAGACCGCTCGCCGTGGCGGGCGAGGACCGCGACGGCACAAGAGAAGGCGGATCTCTGGCCGCAGATCACGTCCGCGTACAGCGGGTATCGCGACTACCAGCGGCGCACGGACCGGGACATCCCGGTCGTCATCTGTTCTCCGCGCTGAGGCGCTCTCGCGGGTACTCGGGGTACGACTCCTTGAACACCCCGGAGTGCAGGAGCACCCGCGCCGCGACAACGCCTCGTTCGGCATCGGTCACGGTGCTCCGCGTCCAATAGCTCTCGGTGCGGCGGCTCTGACCGAGCCCGACGATCTCGTGCTCGACGACATAGGCCTGGTCGACGAAGACCGGCCCGCTGATCAGGCGGACCTCGAGATCAAGGAACAATCCGAGTGACGGACGGCGGACCGGGAGGTCGGGCCCGGCCTTGTGCACGAGCACGCTGATCATCTCGGTCGGCACGACGGCTCGCCCCCAGGGAGATGAGTCGGCGCCCTCGGGCGTGTACCAGTCATGGCGCTCTGTGATGCACTCCAGCTTCTCGGCCAGGGAGAACGGATACAGCGCGCCGTTGCGCTCGGCGTGGGTGATCGACACCGGTCGCTCCTGGCGCTGGCGCATGCCGACGTGGAGCTGGTCGACGATGAACAGCTCGCCGGGATCGCCGAGACGGTTCAGACGAGCCTCGAGCTCCGTCTCCGGGTGGTCGGGCCCGACCGACGCCGTGCCGGCCAGCACCGGACGCCCGTCGGTGAGGTGCGCCTCGATGCGCGCCGCTCGCGGCCCCGTCGTCGTCATCGACGCCTGGACCTCTTCCCCCTCGACCACCATCGTCTGGAAGTGGCTGCTGATGCAGCCCTGCTCGAACCACTCCGTGCCCCAGAGCGCCACGGCTAGCGGGTCGAACTGGCTGAAGTGTGTCGGTGCCTCGATCGGTGCCCCGGTCAGACCGAGCGACGCTGCGGTGTCGCCGTCGTGGACGCTGGCGTGGCCGTCGTAGCTCTGCTCGCCGAGCAGCTGGGCCGGCGATCGCAACGGCCCGCTGACCGTGATGGGCGTGTCGAAGCCCGCGTCCGTGAGCTCGGCCATGGTTCGACGTTATCGATGGCCGATCGGCAGCGTGACGACGAACCGCGCGCCTGGCCCACCCTCGACGACGATCTCGCCCCCGTGACTGGCGACGAGGTCGTGAGCGATTGCCAGCCCGAGTCCGGTCCTCCCCGCGCCACCCGACCGAGCGTCGTCAAGTCGGGTGAAGCGCTCGAAGAGCTCAGCGCGACGCTCTGGCGGGATCCCGGGGCCGTCGTCACTGACCGTGAGCACCGCCTGCCCGTCTCGCTCGACCAGCCCGATCTTGACGGTCGAGGTGGCGTGGCGGACGGCGTTGTCGATCAGATTCCGCACGACTCGCCGCAGCTGATCGGCGTTTCCGGCGACTTGGGCTGCTGACACGGCGGTCGCGTCGATCGTTGCGCCGATCGCCCGGCGGGCTCGGACCTCCTCCAGCACGAGGTCGTCGAGGTCAACTGGGCCACGGCCGCTGTCGAGCGCACCGGCGTCGGCACGGGCCAGCACGAGCAGGTCCTCGATCATCCGCTGCTGGGCCTCCAGCTCCTCGAGCAGGCTGGCCGGCGTCGCGGTACCGGCCTCCAGCTCCGCCCGCATCCGGGTCAGCGGGGTGCGTAGCTCGTGCGAAGCATCTGCGACGAAGCGGTGCTGGCGGATCGACGACCGCTCGAGTCGTTCGAGCATCTCGTTCATCGTCGCCGCCAGGCGCGAGATCTCGTCATGGCCGGCGGGCTCGGAGACACGGCGGTCCAGCTGCTGCATGCCGATCGCGGCGACCTGCGCCCGGATCGCCTCCACGGGGCGCAGCGTCCGGCCGACGACGATCCACACGATTCCGGCCAGCGCCGCGATCGCCAGCGGAACGATCCAGGCCAGCGAGGCGATGAGTGCGCCGACGTTCTCGTCGACGTCCTCGAGCGAGGACGCCGCGAACACCACACCCTGTGTGCCGTCCGGCGCGACGAATGCCTGGGAGGCGACGCGGTCGCCTTCTATGTCGTCGTAGCCCGCCGACCGAACGAGCTCTCGCCCGTCGTCCGTGACGACCAGGATGCCGACGTCGTCGTCGCCGAGTGTCCCGTCCGCCACACCGCCTCCGGAGGCGAACGCAGCCGCCACGCGGGCGGCGTCCCGCTCCAGCGCGTCGTCGAGCTGCTCGACGAAGGCGGCGCGCTGGCGGGCGACGAGCAGGAACGACGTGACCACCAGCACGATGGCGACGGCGACGGTCGCCAGGAGCGTGACGCGCAGGCGGATCGTGCCGCCACGCCGCTCACCGGCCATCTCTGCTCGCGGTCGTCGTCGCCTCGATGCGGTACCCGGCACCGCGCACGGTCGTGAAGTGGTTCGTCCCGAAGGGCTGGTCGATCTTGCGCCTCAAGCGGCCGACGTAGACCTCGACGATGTTCGGGTCGCCATCGAAGTCGAACTCCCACACGGCGGCGAGGATGTCGCGCTTGGAGTGCACCTGGCCGGCGCGCCTGACGAGGAAGGCGAGGACGTCGAACTCCCGAGCGGTCAGGGCGATCTCCGTGTCACCGGACCACACGCGGCGCGCCGTCGTGTCGACGCGCAGCTGGCCGACGTTCATCGGAGCCGGATCGCGGCCGCCGGCTCGCCGGACCAGCGCCCGCAGCCGGGCGACGAGCACCGGGAACGAGAACGGCTTGGTGAGGTAGTCGTCGGCGCCCGTGTCCAGCGCCTCTGCCTCGTCGAGCTCGCCATCCTTTGCGGTGAGCATGAGGATTGGCGTCCAGTTGCCGGCCGCCCGCAGGTCGCCGCACACCAGGTAGCCGTTGCGCCCGGGCAGCATGATGTCCAGCACGATCGCGTCGTAGGCGCCCTCGGTCGCCATCCACAGTCCGTCGTGGCCGTCGAGCGCGATCTCGACCGTGAAGCCTTCGTCCTGCAAGCCGCGAGCGACGGCGCCGGCGATCTTGCGGTCGTCTTCGACGACGAGCACCTTCACTGTCGACCTCCCGCACGGGCCACCGTCCACGATGCCACCTGAACGGACGCTGAACGCCACGGTTCAAGTGGCAGTCCAGGTGGCAGTTCAGGTGACAGTCAGGTCATCGCGGACACGATTGACCCATGACGCGTGGAACCAAGATCCTCTCCGCCGTCGGTGTCGCCATCCTCGTGGTCGCCGGCGGGTTCACGTACGCCAGGGCGCAGAGCGGCGACGACGGCGACGGCGACGAGGTTGACACGCCGATCTCGGGCAGCGACCTCGAGCGGGCCAGTGCCGCCGCGCTCGTCGCCACTGGTGGAGGCCGAGTCACCGGCACCGAGGTCGGCGACGAGGAGAGCTACTACGAGGTCGAGATCACACTCGAAGATGGCTCACAGGTCGACGTCCAGCTGGACGAGAGCTTCCACGTGGTGGGCTCGGAGGACGACGCCGAAGCGGACGACTGACCGAAAGTCCGAACTGTCCGTCGCAATCGATCGAATCGGCCCGATCGCTACGGACAGAACGGCCAAACGGACGGCCGAAGTGTTGACTGTCACACCCCTTCGTCATGCTCCAAGACATGACGGCCACCGTCCTGCATCTGCCCAGCGCCCGCTCCATGGCGACGCTCGACCTCGCCGGCCTGGCGGACCTCCGCGCCCGGATCCGGGGGATGACGTACGCGTTGGCCGGTCGCGTCACGGTGCTCGAGGAATCCGGCGGAGCGGTGACGGCGAACGTCCTCGGCAGCGGCCAGACGCCCTACCAGGTCGATCTGTGGTTCGACATCGGCGGGCTGGTCCAGCGTTGCACGTGTCCGGCCGCCGAGGACGGAGCGTTCTGCAAGCATCTCGTGGCCGTCGTCGTCACGGTGACCGGGCGGGCAGAGCCACACGCGTGGAGCGCCTGCGCGCACGAGGTCATCGACGCCGTTGCCGAGCTGCTGGAATCCGGCCGAGCCGACGACGTTGCCCACTTCTGTGAGGAGGCCGTCCACTGCCTCTTGCGCAGCGCCGGCGAGATCGACGACCCGGACGCCATCTCTCGTCTCCTCGACCGCATCGGTGAGCTCCAAGGTCGGGCGGTCCGCTCCGCTCGGCACCCGGCGGTGAAGTCATGTCGACGCTGATGCTCTGGGTCTGGCGCGGCCAGACTGCGCTCGATGTGGGACGAGGTCGGCGACGGCTGCTTCCGACGGCGGTACCGCCGCTACGACCTCAACATCGGTGTGGTGCGCGGCGCCGAGGCACTGCTCGTCATCGACACGCGGGGCGATCTCCGCCAAGCCGACGAGCTGCTCGACGACCTGGCCGAGTTCGGCCGCCCGGTGCGCTGGGTGATCAACAGCCACTGGCACTTCGATCACGTCTTCGGGAACCAGCGATTCGTCGAGCGTGCCCGCAGCACGCCCGCAACATCGGCTCGCCCGACTGCCGAGGTCGATGCCGACCTGCAGCTGTGGGGACACGTCGACCTGCCGCCGATGCTGCTCGACAACGAGGTCGAGCTGCGTGCTGCGCTGCGTGAGTTCTACGACGAGGACGCGTGCGCCGAGTTCGACCGCGTCGTGCTCGTCGCGCCCGACCACCTCGTGGCGGAGCGCCACGTCCTCGACCTGGGTGACCGCGGCGTCGAGCTGCTCCACCTCGGACGGGGCCATACCAGCAACGATCTCGTGGTCGTCGCCGGCGATGCCGAGGTCGTGTTCGCTGGCGATCTCGTCGAGCAGTCAGCGCCGCCGGCGTACGGCGACGACAGCTATCCGCTGGAGTGGCCGTCGACGGTGAACGCACTCGTCGCGATCGGCAGATCGACGTTCGTGCCGGGACACGGCGACGTCATGACGTCGGCGACGGTGGCCGACCAGCTCGCAGGCATCGCCAGCGTCGCCACGCTGATCAGGGACCTCCACGCGGCCGGTATCGCCGCCGGGGATGCGCTCGACGAGGCTGCGGATCAGTGGCCGTTTCCTCGGCAGTCACTTGCGAACGCGGTCGCCCGCGGGTACCTCGCCCTCGGGCCGCCGTCGCCGAGGAGTTGAGCGGATCGGCCAAGCGGGCGAGCGCCGCTGCGCAGCGGCGGCAGCGAGCTCGGCAGGTGAGTTGAGCAGCTTGGCTGCGAGACGAACTCGAGGACACGAGCAGATTGGCGGGGGGTTCGGGGGGCGGAGGCTCCCGCCGGAGCCCCCCGATTGCCGATCGGTCCGGCTTGACCGGTCGATCGGCCGTGCTTCTTCGGTGCCGGCCGGAGGCCGGCTCCACCAACCGAGCGGAAAGGCTCCGCCTTGCCGCTCGAGCCCTTACTCGTTCACGTTCTCGACGAGGAACGAGATGCGCACCAGCGCGCCCCACTCGTCCATGTTGTCGCCACGCAAGCCGACCGATACGACATCGAGCGCCTTGATGTTGCGCAGGCTGCGCCCCGCTTCGGCGAGCGCGCTCTTGACCGCGTCATCGGAGCTGGTTGTCGAACGACCAACGACCTCGATGATCTTGGTGACAGCCATGAACGTCTCCCTTCCCTGATCCTGGTCGGCGCAGCCTGCCACAGATCGGGAAGGGTCACGTGAGCCTCTCCGTCTCGGGAGCCCGGCGAACGAGGCAGTACGGCAGCCCGGACGGATCGGTCATCGTGATCCAGCGGTCGTGGCGGCGGAGCACCCGGGCACCGAGTCGTTCGTGCGCCGCGGCGAGTGCTTCTGGATCGTCGGTGGCGATGTCGAGGTGGGCACCGGCGGTCCGTCCGGGTGCCGCATCGTGGAGACGTTGCAGGAGGAGTAGCAGCGGCATGCCCGCCGGCGCGGCGAGATAGGAGTACTCGGGATAGTCGACATCCCGGAGCTCCCAACCGGTGAGGCCGGCCCAGAACGTGGTCTCGCGCTCGTAGTCGTCGGGCGGGATGTCAACGCAGAGCACGTCGACCAGGCTGCGCTCGCCGTCGAGCGTCGTCGGTGCCGGCCGGACCGACTCGCCGTGATGGCCCACGACGCAGAACGCCAGGCCCGCCGGCGAACGCATGACGATCACATCGTCCAGCACCCTCTCGACGGACGCACCGAGTGTCTCCGCATGACGCGCCGTGGCCGGGCGATCATCGACGTGGAGGTCGAGGTGGCAGCCGCCGTGAGGACCGGCGACCCGTTGCACCCGCAGGTAGGCGTCGCCGTCCGTCGGCACGAGCGTGGCGAATTCGTCGCGTGTGCCGCGCGTCGGCGACAGCGTCGACGCCGTGACCTCCAGCCAGAAGTCGGCGCCAGCTCGGAACCGCTGGTCAGGGACGTCGAGGAATGCCGTGAGCCATCGCACCGTCACGGGTGCACAACCTATGGTTCGCCCGATGAGCGACACCGCAACATTGGACGAGGTCAGGACGTTCGCTACCCAGCTGAGCCCATGGGCGCATCTCGCCACGGTCGGCGCAGACGGCATGCCCGACGTCGCGCCCCTGCACCCGCGTGGGAAGCCGGGACCGTGTGGGCGCTGATCTTCGTCAACTCGGTCAAGGCCCGCAACGTCGCCGCTCACCCTGAGATCGCAATGCACTGGCAGGTGACCGAGCAGGGTGATGGTGTGGAGGTGTGGGGCACGGCAACCGTGCACACCGACGTCGAGACGAAGCGCCGGCTGTGGGACGGCGTCTTCGACTACAACCTCAACGACTTCGCGCCGGGCGGCCCAGATGGCTCACCGGAGGTCGCCTTCATGTCCGTCGTCCCCAGCCGGGCGGTCATCGTCCTCGCCTACGGCATGAAGGGACTCAGGCGCTGGACGGCTGACTGACGCGGACAGCAGCCGCCAGCCGCGCAGGGTCGTAGCCACGGTCGACGCCCCCGACGATGATCACCTCACCGTCGATGTGATCGGTGCGCAACGGGAGGATCGCCTGGTAGGCGGGTGACTCGTACCAGCCGTGCGCCTCGTCGACGCCGGGGAACTCGACGATCACGATGGTGCCTGGCCACGTGCCCTCGATGACCTCGACTTCGGCGCCGTGGACGAGGAATCGACCGCCGAACGGGTCGAGCGTGGCCTGGATGCGCTCGAGGTAGTCGAGCACGTCGTCATTGAACTGCGGAGTACGCAGGTGGGCGATCGCGTAGGCGTTGGGCATGCCCTCAGCCTGATGGATGGGGCGCGCCGCAGCGATGACGTCTCAGGTCATGCGCTCGTCGACGAAGACGCCGTCGACAAGGTCCTTGAACCGCTGCAGCTCTTCGGCAGGCGCGTCGATGCCGCGCCGAGGTCCCGGGTCGGCGAGGTGGTCGCGAACGAACAGCCGAGCCACGAGCTGCCCGCGGTCGGTGCCGAACTCCCTCTCCTCCCAACCGGCCTGCTCGAGCAGCAGGGCGGCGGCATACACGTCGACCATGTACTGGGCCAGCGGGTACAGCCGCGCTTCACCCGTCGGGCGGTCGAGCGTCCTCCAGGCCTCGATGGCGTCGGTGAGGTCGAC
>Ga0190271_10002253_pt1 | contig 11572 bp, 8 predicted proteins | sample Popmic356T_FD_133747 | JGI IMG/M metagenome (GOLD analysis project Ga0190271, IMG submission 133747) | Populus adjacent soil microbial communities from riparian zone of Weber River, Utah, USA - 356 T | ecosystem: Environmental > Terrestrial > Soil > Riparian zone | place: USA: Utah | collected...
ATCTCCTCCTGTACTGGCCTCACTCGGCGGGTCGTGTCTTTGGCGGGGTTGACCTGGATATGTTATCGTTAACGGGAACGCTAACATACGGCGGGAATCCTGTCTACTTAGCACTGTTTCGGTAATGTTCACGGTCCCGTTATCGATAACATCTCGGGAGACATCGAGTCGGCGGCCAACTTCGCGAAGAAGTCACGTTCCGGGAGGAGCTAGGAAATGCTGGGGTCGCGTCACAGAGTCACGATCAAAGATGTGGCGGCAATTTCCGGCGTGTCGACACAGACGGTTTCCCGGGTCATCAACAATCGACCCGATGTGGCGCCCGACACACGAGAGCGGGTCGAGGACGCAATTGCCACCTTGGGCTACAGGCCGAGTGCCGTGGCTCGAACGCTCGTGGCCAGACGGAGCAACGCGATTGGCGTCCTTCTCGCCGGCATGGGGTACACCGGCACCACCCTGACCTTGGCCGGCATCGTCGACGAGGCAGCCAACCTCGGGCTGACGGTCCTGATCGCCGAGCTTCCCGAAGGCGACAGTCTCGATGATCCGCGTCCTGCCATCTCGGCCCTGGCCGAACGACACGTCGACGGCATCATCATGTCGGTCCCTGATGTCGGGCACTCGGTCGACCGCATCAGAGCTGTGCTTCCCGAACAACGTGAGCCGGTGGTGTTCGTCAAGGCGGGCGTGTCGGATACGTACTCGAGTGTGCTGGTCGACAACGCGGCCGCCATCGAGGAGGTCGTCGATCATCTGGTCTCGATCGGTCGGACGAGGATCGGTCACATCTCGGGCCCTCGCAGCTGGCACGAAGCCCATGACCGCCGGGAGGGATGGCAGCGTGCATTGCGCAAGCACGCACTCGAGGCCGACCCCGGGCTATGCGAAGAGGGCGATTGGTCTCCCGGAAGCGGAGCCGCAGCCATGAGCGCCCTTCTCGATCGCCGTCCTGATCTCGACGCGGTGGTGGCTGCCAATGACGGAATGGCCCTCGGGGCGATGCACACATTGCGAGGTCGAGGACTGCGAATCCCCGAGGACGTGGCGGTCACTGGCTTTGACGACATCGATGAGGCCGCGTGGTTTGCACCAACTCTCACCTCGGTCGGCCAGCCACTCGAGGAGATGGGGAGACAGGCGGTCAGGAGGCTGTGGTCTGAGTTCAATGGCGACGCCACCCCCGCCGTCGTCATCCCCCTCCGCGCCGAGCTGATGATTCGCGAGAGCACGGTGGGTGCGGGAGATCTGGAGCCCGAATAGATCGACGGCGGCTGCGACTCCGGCTCTGTGACAATGGCCGTCGTGGGCTTCTCGTTCCATCTCTTCTGGGATCTCGCTCCGCCAGCCCGTGAGGTACTGGTGACAGTCCAAGTCCTCGAACCGCCGACTGTGGACCGTCTCTACTTCTGGGCCATGCAGGCCTCCTTCCTCGACGGCGCCGGCTCGCACGGAGCCGGGCATCTGGGTCTGCAATGGAATCCCCGCTATCCCGACCACAAAGCGGTCAACTGGGGAGGCTATGCCTCCGAAGGCGCCATCCTTCCCGGTTCCGGCTCGTCTCTCCCCAGCACCCCAGGGGATCCGAATACCCGGGATCTCCCCTGGCTTCCGGGGCGGAAGTACCGCCTGCGGATCTACCCCTCTCCGGAGATCGGTTGGAGGGGCGAGGTCACCGATGTCGAAACCGGTGTGGTAACAGTCGTCCGCGATCTGCACGCCGATGGTGCCTATCTCGGCCGTGTGATGGTGTGGACCGAGCTGTTCTGTCAGTGTTCCGATCCACGAAGCGTCGTCGCCTGGTCCGCGCCTGTAGCGATCGGTCTCGGTGGAGAGGAACTGGTCCCCAAAGCCTTCCGGGTCAACTACCAGGCCAACGGTTGCCCCAACACCAACGTCTACTCCGATGACGGTGGCGTGTACCAGGCCACGGCTAGCGAGCGGACCACGCCCCAAGGCTCCCTCGTGGCGACCTGATGCCACATCGGCCGGGCGGGATGTTTCGGGTCATGAATCAGCCCGGTTAGGCGAAGCGCCGTATTCGCTGAGTCTTGCCGTTGCCGGGACGTCGACGATCGACGATCGCGTCGGGCATGAAGACCGCCTGAAGAAGCGCCCGCGATTGAGCGACAGCCTCGGCTCTCTTGAGGAGCTGCAACACATCAACGAGGAAGTCGGGCGAGTCCTCGAACTGGCTGAGGTCGAGTCTGTATTTCTTCCAGACTTGGCCGAGGACTCTGAAGTCTTCGGAACGCCGATTCTGATCAGTTTCGTCGAGCGCTCGTCGAAGGTGCCTGGAGAACAGATAGGCGGCTTTCCCCTTCTTCGACAACGAGTCGAAGTCGATCTTCTGCTCCAGGTACAACTGGACTTCCTGTCCGAGGAGAGGTGAGCGCTCGAGGGCGCTGATCACGCAGCTCTCGCCAATATCCGACCTCATCGTCTTCTGTCGTCCTGTTCCTATAGGGATCTGTCGTGCCATGCACTCCCTACGGTTCGAGAACGCGCGCGATGGCGGCAACGAGGGAGTGTTTCGAGCGGACTCGCTCGACATGACCCTTATAGGCGGACCGACCTCAACCGAACGTAAAGACGGGCGCGGCTCGATTAGGGCGTTGTCACCTCCAGACCGACCGGGATCACCAGGCGTGACTGTGACGGGTCATTGGTGATCACGAACAGGGCCGCTCGATATGCACCTGGTTCCAAGCCGGCCGTGTCGGCGCTAGCGACCAGCTCCTGAGACTCCCCCGGCGCGACGATCCCGCTGACGGGCGCGACCGTCAGCCATGGAGCATCACCGCCGGGCAGGAACGAAGCTGCGTAAGGCACGAGATTCTCCAGGATCAGACCGGAGTCTTCACCGAACTCGAAGGCATACTCGAGCGTCTGCGCCGTGCCCAGGACCATTCCTGCCCCGAGCCGGTATTCGATCATCGTCGGCTCACCACTCCCTGCCCCGGTCGTGATCACGAGGGCATCCTGCGGGAGATCGAGGAAAGTCGAGTGACTGGCGGCATCGCCGGCGAATGGATTGGGGACGCCGGCCATCGCGGGGTGGTCAGGCGCCAGGACGTCGTTGGCGTCCTCGAAGACCTCCTCGACGATGTTGGCACCTCCCGGGAGAGGCGCGCCCCCGAAGGAACCGCCGTTGAACCCGGCCGACGCAGCCCCCACCCAGACGAGCCCGCCCCGAACGGCGAACTCCTCGAGTCTGGTGAGATTTTCCGCGTAGGCGTTGTAGAACGCCTGAGGCTGGTCGTTCGACACGATGACGGCCTGATAGGCACCGAAGTCCACCTCACCCATCCCGTCCGAGCCGACGATGTCGTACGGGATGGTGTGGGCGTCCAGGACCTGGAGCAACGCGTCCGAGTCCCAAGGCAGCGCATCCATGAGCACCAGAACCGGGCCACCACCCTGATTCGGCGTCACAGCCGTCCCACTAGTTCCCGCCGTCTGCGAGGTCACGCCCTCGGGGCGCTGTCGGTCGGGCCGGGCCAGAGCCGCTGGCACCTCGACCTCGATGATCTCGAAGTCGAGGTCGGCGAAGCCGGCATTGCCCAGGGTCATCGAGGACGACGCCGTCTCATCCGGCGCGAGAGTGAATGCCGGTGGGTCTCCTTCCAGAGTGACGACAGGGACCTCGGGATTGATGACCACATCGAGAGTGGTCTCGACCCCGGCGACGACCGACGCCGTTACCGTCGAAGCCAGGTAACCGCCCGCCGAGACCTCCAGGTCCCACTCCCCCTCGGGACCGAACAGCAGGTAGGTGCCGTCCTCCGCCGACGTGGCGCCTGCGGATGGGTCCGAGGCGAGATCGAGCGACGCACCGGAAACCGGCTCCCCTGTCAATGAGTTCGTAACCGTCCCGGTCAATGATCCGAAGTTCTCCGGCAGCGCCACCTCGAGCGTGACGGGGACGCTGATCTGAGGCGTGCGGGGGTCGTTGCCCCGCACCACGAGCTCGCCCTCGTAGGTGCCCGGTGCGATGTCGGTCCCGCCAAAGGTGACTGTGACCTCTTGTGAGCCACCAGCCTCCGTGATCCCTGAGACGGGATCGACCGACATCCACGGTGCGTCGCGGAACGGCTCGATGGTGCCGTGACCAACATCGGGGGCCCAATCAGTGGGCTCGAAGAAATCACCGAGGACCATGGCGACGTTCAAGATCCCGTCGTCGTCCCCGAGCAACTCGAATGGCAGGTCGAAGCGCACCGATGAGCCCTCGACCACAACGGGTACCTCGGCGATGATCTCGAACGAGAGCGCATCGACTACGAGAGCCACTCCGTCGAGAGCGGCGAACATGTCGACGAAGTACTCCATCCCGACATCCTGCGTCGGTTTCCCTGAGACTGCCTCCGCGGGGATACCGGTGTTCGGATCCTGGTCGATGTCCAGGAACACATATCCACCGAGCTCGCTGGGCAGCTCGGCGAAGTCCACCTGGAGTGACATCTCCGCACCGTCGGAGCCCGCGCTCACCGAGGTGATCTCCGGTGGCGACGTAGCGTCATCGTCTGGGTCGTCGATGATCTCATCGAGTGGGCCCTCGAATGTCACTCCCGGGACCTGAGTCACCTCAGCCCCCTCTGGCAGCGCGAATGGCGCCCACTCGAGAGGACGGAGGATCGCTTGCCCGTCGACGTTCGGGGCGGGTGGCAGATCGGGAGGGGTGACAGCGGTCTCGCGTTCCTTGATCTCCCAATCGAGGCCGGCCGTTCCCGTGTTGGCGACAGTGAGCGTTTCGGTGACTGACCCGCCCAACGGGGCCGAGACGGCAAACGCTTCGGGTGCGACCTCCAGCTGGGCAGCGTCCAGCGCGAAGTCGAGGACGGCCTCGTCATCGGGCGCGACCTCGACCGATTCCGTCGCTGACACGTAGTCCTCGGCGCTGGCCGTCACCACATAGCTGCCATCGATCACCTTCAACGAGTAACGGCCATCCGCATCGGTCGTGGCGTTCTGCCCTCCAGGGCTCGCCACCACCAAGGCCCCCTCCACCGGGCCCCCGTCGTTGGCATTGGTGACGACACCTGTGATCGTGGCGTTCGCCATCACCTCGAAACGAACCGCCCCTCCAGTCGTAGCCACCGGTTCCCTGAACCCGTATTGGAGCGCGTCATCGCCTCCCGGGCTCTCGATGCCGATCGTTGCTCTGTCCCCTGCACCGATGCTGCTCACACCGGCGCCCCAGTGGATCTCGACGGCGTCGTTCGAGAACACCTTCACCTGGAACGTCGCCGGAACGTCCTCTCCGAGGGGCCGGACGTCTCGATATTCGATCGTGGCCCTCCGGACGGCACCGGATCTCCCGAAGTCGTAGAGCACCTGGCCGGAGCCATCGACGATCAGGTCCTGCCACAAGGCGTAGATCGCCCCGTTCGGGTCCTCGGGATTGGGGATCTCAGTGTTTTGGAATGGGCTGAAGAACGGGTCTAGGAACCCGAGGTGCCCGTTGGTCCCCAAATAGAGCTCGGAGAACTGCTCCCCGTAGAAGGTAAAGGGACGGGGCAACAGCAGGCGCCCATAGGCATCGTCCCCATAGAGGGCGCTCTGGGTGGAGACCCTGTCGAAGTCGGAGCCGATCGGCCGGCAGCCGTGCCCGAAACGATCGAGCTTTCGGCCCAGCTGGAAGTCCAATCGCTGATGACGATCGACGACGACCTCCGATGTGGACGGCTCGAGACACCCGCCCTGGCTCGCCTGGATGGTGTAGGTGCCAAGGGGAAGAGTCAGTGAGTACCGGCCGGACCGGTTGGTGAACACCGGATCGAGCGGAGTACCAAGGGCCTGAACGGCCACCCTTCGCAGGGTGTTGCCATTCTCCGCGCTGAAAACCCGTCCGGTAAGGGTGAATGTCGGAAGCACCTCGAGCTGCAGATCGAGCTGTGTCGTCTGATCCTGAGTGATCACGATCCCAGCCGCGGCCGCTGTCTCGTACCCGAATGACGACGCCGTGACGGTGTACGTGGCTTCCGGAAGCAGGAGCGTGAACGTGCCGGTCTCATCGGCGATGCCTTGACCGGTGAACGCATCCGAGATAGCGGTGATCTCGGCCCCGGGCAGCGGTGCGCCGCTTCCGACGTCGGTGATTGTCCCGGTCAGCGTCCCCCCGGTGGCGGCAACGGCGACCGCGGCTGCAGCGTCGATCCTCCCCTCACCGTGGACGTTGTTCGGGTCGCCGTCGGCGTCGCCGCCACACGAGGTGTCCACGATGTTCACCGCAGTGGTGCGGACGATGTCAAAGGTCTCCTCCGCCTGTCCGATCAGCTCCGGGCTGGCCGAAAGCACCAGGGCCATGGCCCCGGCCACATGGGGGGCCGCCATCGAAGTCCCGGAGACGATCTCATAGCCGTCCCCAGGCACAGCCGACAGCACGTCGACTCCAGGTGCGGACACGTCGGGATTTATCTTCCCGAACACCGACGGCCCTCGACCCGAGAAGTCGGCGATGACGTCGTCGATGTCGGTAGCACCGACACTGAAGGATTCGTTGAAGTCACCGGGCGATCCCCCGGCTCCACATTCCGGCCCAGGATTGCCGGAGGAGAAGATCGGGAAGATCCCGGCGGCGCGCCAGGCGGTGACTATGTCCTGATAGAAGATGTCACCGGGACCGCCCCCCCAGGAGTTGTTGATGATATGAGGGGCGAGCGATGGGTCCGGGTTCTCGCCGGCGAGGTCGGTCGGGGCGAGCATGAATTCCCCCGAGGAGAGGAGAGCGCTCTCCGAGCAGCCCAGGTCCTCGCATCCTTTGGCTGCGATCCATCTGGCTCCCGGAGCGACGCCGATGTCGGGCGTGAAGGGCCCCGGGCCGTCTCCGCCGACGATGGTGCCCATGGTGTGGGTCCCGTGAAAGACGTTGTCGCAGGGCTCGTCTCCGCAAATGCCGCTGGGATCCCACCAGTTGTGATCATGGGTGAACGATCCGTCACCGTTGTTGCCTCGATACTGGTTGACCAGGGCCGGATGCGTGTACTCGACCCCGGTGTCGATGTTGCCGACGACGATCCCGCCACCGGTGACGCCTGAGGCCCACGCCTCATCAGCGCCGATCTTGTCCACTCCCCATTCCGGATCACCAGCCGCCGCCGCGATGGCGGCCGCGGTCTCGACTGGTCGGACCAGCGGGTAGATGATCTCCGGCCTCACCTCGCTCACACCGGCGATAGAGCTGATGCGATCTGCCAGCGCCTGATCACCCTCGAACACGACCTGGTTGCGAAGCCAGAAGGCTTCATATGGAGCATTGGCCGCCTCGAGGGCGCGTATGACCTGAGCCTGGGTGCGCTGCGCCGTCTGGAGCAGAGACTGCCGAACGGCGGCGAGACGCTCATCGCGATCCTCGATGGCGGCCTCCTGGCTGAGATCCGCCTTGGCGTCGAGCTCCGCGACCCAACGTCCGGTCTCGCCGACGGTGTCCGTGGTCAGGGATTTGGCGTCCAAGTCGTCGGGAGATTCCTCGACTAGCTGAGCCACCTGGGCCAAGTGAGCCCCAACGCCGGCCGACTCCACAATCGGCTCTCCCGAAGCGGGAATCACTGTGAGCATCAGCCCGACAACGGCCAAAAGCACGAAGACACGTCGCATCCAAGCCCCCTTTTCACTTGTCCCCGAATCCGCCGCTTCGCAGCGCGGAGAGAGCATGGAACCTACCCCTCGAAGCGCGGGGCGGGGGCGGTGCATGCGAGATGTGGCTGGAATACCAAACGCGAGGAATCCCCCAGTTGGTGGACCAGGGGATTCGCCGCGGTGGGTAGGGAGTACCAGACCGGGAGGAGAGGAGACTCCCAACCCTGCACAGGTCTTTCCCGATTCCGGGATGGACCAAACGCTTCTACCCTCCCCGCTCCAATGACGTTCGATCGAGCTGCGACGAGCCGAGATCAGCTCCTGCGGCGAGCCCTCGGACTCGCCTATTTCACCGTCGCCTGGAACGTCATCGAAGGGGCGGTCGCAATCTGGGCCGCGGTCGACGCTGGGAGCGATGCCCTCCTCAGCTTCGGACTCGACAGTGCAATCGAGTCGATCTCAGCGCTTGTGCTCATCTGGCGTCTACGAGTCGAACAACGAGACGCCGAGCGTGCGGGTGAGGTCGAGAGCCGCGCCCTCCGACTCATCGGGGTCTCCTTCTTCATCCTCGCCGCCTACGTCATCTACGAATCGATAACCACGCTGGTCAACCGTGAGCAGCCGGACGTCTCGATCGTCGGCATCGTTCTCACCACGCTTTCGCTGATCGTCATGCCCATCCTCGCCCGACGGAAAGAGCAGGTTGGCGAAGAGATGGACAGTATGGCGGTCCTCGCCGACGCCGCCGAGACCCGAGCTTGTTTCTACCTCTCCATCGTCGTTCTCACCGGACTCGTCCTCAACGCCGCACTCGGATGGTGGTGGGCAGACCCGCTGGCAGCACTCGGTGTCGTCGTCTTCCTGATCAAGGAAGGGCGAGAGGCCATGAGCGGCGAACACGGCGACCACTACCACCACTAGCCAAACGGAGTTGCGGGAACCCGCTTGACACCCCATTCATACAACCGTATGGTTGTATGAATGCAGATCGCCCCACCCGACTTCGACCGCATGTTCGGCGCACTGGCGGACCACACCCGCCGTGACATCGTGCGCCGCGCGATCGATTCCGAGGAGGGCGTCGCAGAATTGGCAAGCCATTACCCGATGAGCTTCGCGGCGGTGCAGAAGCACGTCGCGATACTCGAGCGGGCCGGCCTTGTCACCAAGCACCGCATCGGGCGACGGAAGGTCGTCCGTACCAATGTCGAGGGGCTGCGCATGGCGCGTCGCCTGCTCGATCAGTATGAGGAGCTGTGGCGCGGCCGGATCGACCGCATGACCCAGCTCGTCAACGAGTACACGAGGGAGTCACAATGACCGTCACCGCCGTCCACAAGGACCCCCACGCCCTGAGCCTCATCCTCGACGCCGAGTTCGAGGCCTCACCCGAGCGGGTATGGGAGCTCTGGTCGGACCCGCGTCAGCTCGAGCGCTGGTGGGGCCCACCGACCTACCCGGCCACGTTCACCAAGCACGACCTGAAGCCCGGCAGCCGCGTCGAATACCACATGACCGGACCCGACGGCGACCAGCCGAAGGGTTACTGGGATGTTCAGACCGTAGACCCCCCGCACTCCCTCGTCGTCCACGACGGCTTCGCCAACGAGGACGGCTCACCGAACACGGAAATGCCGACCGGCGAGATGCGCGTCTTGATCGAGGAGCTCGGAGCGGGTCGGACGCGGATGTCGATCGTGAGCATCTTCCCGAGCACCGAGGTCATGGAGCAGCTCCTCGCCATGGGCCAGGAGGAAGGACTGACCCAGGCCGTCGGCCAGATCGACGCCATCCTCACCGAGAAGGGAGCAACGCTGTGAACCTGACAAAAGAGACCACACGCACGATCGAAATGCCGGGCGCGACTCTGGCCTACGACGTCCGGCCCGGCGACGCGCCGGACATGACTCCCCTGTTCCTGATCGGATCGCCGATGGCAGCTCCCGGCTTTGGCACTTTGGCGAGCCATTTCACCGACCGCACCGTCATCACCTACGACCCGCGCGGGAGCGAGCGGAGTCAGTTGACCGAGCCCACGAGCCCGCCGACGCCCGAACAGCACGGCGACGACCTGCACCAGATCATCCAGGAGCTCGGCAACGGTCCTGTTGACCTGTTCGCAAGCAGCGGCGGCGCGGTGAACGCCCTGGCCCTGGTCGCCCGGCACCCTGAGGACGTAGGCACGCTGGTGGCGCACGAGCCTCCACTCCCGGCGGTCCTACCCGACCGCGAGGTCGCCATCGCGGCCGCCCGTGCCGTCCACGAGACTTACATGCGTAGCGGATGGGGAGCCGGGATGGCTCACTTCATCGCCGTCGTCAGCCACCCGGGCGAGTTCCCGGACGACTTCGCCCAGCGGCCCGGACCCGACCCGCAGATGTTTGGCATGCCGGCCGAGGACGACGGCTCGCGGACCGACCCGTTGCTTGGGCTGGCACTGGTCGGGTCCATGGGATACGAGCCCAACTTCGAGGCGCTGCGCGCGGCCTCGACCCGGGTCGTCATGGCCGCCGGCAATGAGGAAGGCACGATGGCCAACCGTGGCGCCTACGGCGTGGCCGATCGGCTCGGCACCACGGTCGTCGTCTTTCCGAGCGGCCACGGCGGCTTCCTCGGCGGCGAGTACGGCCAGATGGGCGAGCCGGATGCATTCGCGGCCAAGCTCCGGGAGGTCCTCGGAGAAGGCTGACCCGACAAGACTGCTCGCCGATGAGATTCAGATTGATGGACCGTCTGTATTGGTATGTGGGCTGACGAAGCGCCCCATCCCGAGGAGCGAGTGGACCGATGAGCAGGCAAGGTGGAGCTGAATCGCCCGAGGTGGCTGCGCACGGCCGTGACCTCCGGACATTCCATCTCCTGGTGGCCAACACGCTGATCGCGGTCACGGCCAACAACTTCCTCTGGTTCGCCCTCGTGTTCTGGGTGTACCTCGAGACGCGTTCAGTAGTCGCCACGTCGGTGATCGGCGGGGTCTACATGCTCCTGTTTGCCGCCTCCGGGATCTTCTTCGGCACATTCGTCGACGCTCACAACCGAAAGACCTCGATGACGCTCTCCAGCGCGGGGTCGCTGGTGTTTTTCCTGCTGGCGGCGATCGTCTACTTCCTGGCGCCCGAAGGAGCCATTCCCTCGTTGTCTCAGACTTGGACCTGGGTCTTCGTCGTCCTGGTCCTCGCTGGGGCGATCGCCGGAAATCTGCGGTCGATTGCACTGTCGACAACCGTCACCCTCCTCGTGCCGGCCGAACGACACGACCGGGCCAATGGTCTGGTTGGTACCGCCAATGGCGTTGCCTTCGCACTCACCTCGGTATTCAGTGGCCTGGCGATCGGTCTCCTCGGAATGGGCACGAGCCTGGTCATCACGGTGATCGTGGCCGGCTTGGTGACCGCCCATCTGCTCACCATCAGAATCGACCACGACACGGCGAGCCAAGTGGGTCCGGACGGTTCTAGCACTGTGGATTTCAAGGGGGCCATGCGGGCAGTGCGGTTCGTGCCCGGGCTCCTCGCTCTCCTTCTCTTCAGCACGTTCAACAACTTCCTCGCCGGCGTGTTCATGGCGCTGATGGACCCCTACGGGCTGGAGTTGGTGTCAGTGGAGGTCTGGGGAATCGTTCTGAGCATTTCGAGCTTCGGCTTCATCTTGGGCGGCGTGTTGGTTGCATCGAGAGGTCTCGGCTCCAACCCGGTGAGAAGCCTGCTGTTGGTGAATGTGGCGCTCTGGACCATCACCATCCTGTTTCCGATTCGCTCTTCGATAATTCCGGTGGCGATCGGGTTCTTCATCTTCATGACCCTGATGCCCGTGGCGGAAGCATCTGAGCAGACGATCATCCAAAAGGTGGTCCCATTTCAGGAGCAGGGCCGGGTCTTCGGTCTCGCTCAGACTCTCGAACCCGCGGCTTCTTCCCTGACCACCTTTCTGATCGGCCCAATCTCTCAAGCCTGGGTGATCCCCTATATGACCGACGGAGCCGGAGCCGACA
>Ga0190271_10002254_pt1 | contig 11571 bp, 8 predicted proteins | sample Popmic356T_FD_133747 | JGI IMG/M metagenome (GOLD analysis project Ga0190271, IMG submission 133747) | Populus adjacent soil microbial communities from riparian zone of Weber River, Utah, USA - 356 T | ecosystem: Environmental > Terrestrial > Soil > Riparian zone | place: USA: Utah | collected...
CCGGAGGTGAACAGCATCAGCGGCAGCTCCTCGGTGACGGCGATGCGGACCGTGTCCGGCCATTCGACGACGACGCGGGCCGAGGCGATGCGGGGAAGCGCCATCACCCGACGCCGGATGTCGGCGGCGTCGACATCGACGAGGGGGTGGCCGGTGCTGAGGCCCGACGCGTCGATGATCTGCTGCGCCGGGATCGGCCCGTTCCCGCTCACCCGGATCACGTCGGTGTCGAGCAACGGCGATCGGACGACTCCGATCGAGATCGCCACGAGGGCGACCACCACCGCGACTCCGATGAGGATCCGGTTGCGCCGTCGGCGCGCCTGGCCCTCGACGTTCTTGCGCCTGCGATCGAAGCGTGGGTGCGCCTTCGAGCGCGACGGGTCCTCCCCCGTGGGGACAGGGCTGCGGCGCGTCATCATCTCGGTCACGTCGAGACCTCGGTGTCACCGGATCCCACCGCATCAGCGAAATCCCCGAAGCCGATCATCCGGGTCTCGGGCCGGAGGTCGATCCCGAAGCGATCGCGAACTCTCCTGGCCACCTCGACCATCAGCGCGAACACGTCGTCGGCCGAACCGCCGGCGTCCGCCTGGAAGAAGTTCGCGTGCTTGGTCGACACGTGGACCGACCCGACGCGCAGGCCCCGGCATCCGGCCGCGTCGATCAGGCGACCGGCCGAGTCGTCGGGGGGGTTCGCGAACACCGACCCGGCGTTCTGCCCTCCTGGTTGGTGCTCACGACGCCACTGGACGATCTCGGAGAGCTCCGCCTGTCCCGCGTCGACCGACCCGTGGGTGAGGGCCAGCGTCGCCTCGGTCACGACCTGCGCGGCGCGCACCGACGACGCGCGATAGCCGAGGTCCAGTTCGTCGACGGACATCTCGCCATCTTCCCCGCTGTCGACATCGACGAAGCGGATGCTGCGCAACGAAGCCGCCATGTCGGCGCCGTGGCCGCCGGCATTCATGCGGACCGCTCCGCCGATGGAGCCCGGCACCCCGACGGCCCACTCGAAGCCGGTCAGGCCGGCGGCCACGGTGCGCCGGGCGACGACGGGCAGACTCGCAGCGGCACCGGCGCGGACCGTGGTGTCGTCGACGTCGACCGTGGCGAACGATTCGCCGAGACGAACGGCCAGCCCATCGAATCCGTGGTCGGCGACGAGCAGGTTCGATCCGCGCCCGACCACCAGGATCGGAGGTGGCGGCGACGACGTCGCGTCCGATGACTCGACCACTGCCCGGGCGATGCGCCGGAGCTCGCGCTGGTCGATCACCTCGACGAACCAACGGGCCGGTCCCCCGACCCGATAGGTGGTCATGGGGCCGATCGATGCGCCGACCTCGAGGCGGGAGCCGAGGAAGCTCAGGGCCCGTCCGACGTCGACTGCGGGTTCGACCATCACTGCCGTCCGCGGGCCGCGAGGGCCTCGATCAGGTCAGGTCCGAGCGTCGTGACGTCGCCCGCCCCGATCGTCATGCACAGGTCGCCCGGCCGTAGCTCACCCGCCAGATAGGCCGCGACGTCGTCGAGCGTCGGCATCCAGGCCAGCCGTCGCCAGGGATGGAGGTCGAGCACGGCATCGACGATCAGCTTGCCGGAAACCCCCGGACGTGGGGTTTCGCCGGCGCCGTAGATGTCGGTGACGACCAGGACGTCGGCGTCGCCGAACGCGTCGGCGAACGACGCCCACAACTCGGCGGTGCGCGAGTAGCGATGCGGTTGGAAGACGGCAACGACCCGCCCCCACCCGCCGCTGCGTCCAGCGGCGAGGGCGGCCCGCACCTCGGTGGGCAAGTGGGCGTAGTCGTCGACCACCGTGACGCCGTCCGCCTCGCCCCGCCGTTCGAAACGACGGGCGACCCCCGTGTAGGTCGCGAGCCCGGCTGCCCCCGCAGCAGGATCGAGCCCGGTCTCGGCCAGGAGTGCCAGGGCTCCGGCCGCGTTGGTGGCGTTGTGTGCTCCCGGCACCGCCAACCGCACCTCCACCGCTCCACCGGGGCCGTGCAGGGCGAAGGTCGATCCGTCGGGACCCAGGGTCAGATCGGCCATGCGATACGTCGCGTCCTGGGCCTGGCCATAGGTCACGCATCCCGTGACACGACGGGCGAGCGTCGCCGACCCGGGATCGTCGGCGCACGCCACTCTGGGGCCCTCGGTGCCCTCGAGGAATTGAACGAACGCCGCGTTGAGTGCGTCGAAGCCACCCCAGTACTCGAGGTGGTCGGGCTCGACGTTCGTGACGATCGCTCCGGCGCGGGGACCGGACAGGAACGAGCCGTCGCTCTCATCCGCCTCGAGCACCAGGAACCGTCCCGACCGGTGTGCGGCCGCGCCGCCCAGAACCGGAACCGCTGCGCCGATCAGGTACGACACGTCCTCACCTGCGGCACGCATCGCAACCGTCAACATCGACGTCGTCGTCGTCTTGCCATGGGTGCCCGACACCGACAGCAGCGGCCGGACCGCGGCGAGGGAGGGGAGGATGTCGATCCGACGCAGGATCGGAAGGCCCCGTCGCCGCGCCTCGACCACCTCAGGATTGTCATCGGCCACCGCGGTCGACACCGCGACGGCGTCCACATCTCCCACGTGCGCAGCATCGTGGCCGATCCACGTGGCCACGCCGAGCGCGGACAGACGATCGAGCGAATCGGACCCGCTCTGGTCGCTCCCGGTGACGCGGTGGCCCGATTCGGCGAGGAGGGTGGCGATGCCGCTCATGCCGGCGCCCCCGACCGCCACGATGTGGATCGAGCGGGGCTGACCGAGGTCCAACGTCGTCATGGGACGGGTCGGGCCGATCGAAGAACCAGATCCGCGACCGCGGCAGCGGCGTCGGGCCGCGCGAGCGCCCGGGCGGCGTCGCCCATGACCTCGGCCCGGGGCATCGCCCCCAGCAGTTCGCGTTCGAGTCGATCGGTGTCGAGCTCGTCGTCGGGCACCAGCACCGCCGCACCGGCGGCGACCAACGGACCGGCGTTGTAGCGCTGGTGGTCGCGGGTGGCGATCGGGAGTGGGACCAGGATCGCACCCAGACCGACGACGGCGAGCTCGGCCACGGTCGTCCCGCCGGCCCGGCACACCGCGAGGTCGGCCGCAGCCAGGACCAGTTCCATCCGATCCTGGTACCGGATCGGCTGATACACGAGCTTCGATGATGTGAGGTCGACCGCTCGGTCCTCCCAGTCTCGGGCGCCGATCACGTGGTGCACCGCGACGTCGTCCCGGTCGGCCCATCGCTCGACCAGGCCGTAGGTGGCACCGTTGATGCGGCGAGAGCCCAATGAGCCGGCGAACACCGCGATGACCGTGCGGTCGAGCGGGAGGTCGAGCTCGCGCCGCGCCGCGTCGCGGTCGCGGTGAGCGGCGACGGCGAGGATCTCCTCGCGCACCGGGTTGCCGGTGACCGTTGCGTTCGGCAGGTCGGTGCCGGCGAACGGGACGGCGGCGCCACGTGCGAAACGACCGACGAGCCGGTTCGCGGCGCCGGCACGCGCGTTCTGGTCGGCGATCACCAGGGGGACGCGCCACACCACTGCTGCCACCGCACACGCCGCGCTGGCGAACCCGCCGAGCGAGAGGACGACACCGGGTCGGCGTCGGCGCACCAACCCCAGCGCCTGCCACTGCGCCCGTACGAGACCCCACACCGCGCCGAGGTTGTCGGTCGTCAGGCGGCGCTGGATTCCACGCCCCGGCAGGAGGGTGACGCCGTAGCCCGCGGCCGGCACGGCGTCCGCCTCGGGGCCGCGCTCGGACCCGACGAAGTGGATCGCGTCGCGCTCGACACCGCGACGCTCGAGCTCGCGGGCGACCGCGAGCCCGGGCAGGAGGTGGCCGGCAGTCCCACCTCCCGCAACGAGGACGCGCGTGTCTGCGCCAGCTGGTTCGGCCGTCACGAGTCGCGGGCGATGGCGATCAGGACGCCGACGCCGGCGAGCGACATCAGGAGCGACGACCCGCCGTAGGAGACGAACGGAAGGGTGATGCCCTTCGTGGGCAGGGTGCCGACGGCGACGCCGATGTTGATGAGCGCCTGGAACCCGATCCACGCCGTGATCCCGAACGCCACCAGGCGACCGAAGACATCGGTTCGCCGCATCGCGATCGTGCAGCCGGCGATGGCGAAGACCAGGAACAACGAGATCACGAGCACGGTGCCGACGAGGCCGAACTCCTCGCCGATCACGGCCAGGATGAAATCGGTGTGGGCCTCGGGCAGGAAGCCCCACTTCGCGCGGGAGTACCCGGGGCCCGATCCGAAGAACCCCCCGGACGCCAGTCCGATCTGGGACTGGAGGACCTGGTAGCCGGCGCTCGTGTTCTTGTCCGGGTCGAGGAAGGCCATCAACCGTTCGACGCGGAACTGTTCGAGGAACAGCAGCGCGCCGACCGACACCATCCCGAGCACCCCGGCCAACGTCGCGACGGTCCGCAACGGGGAGCCGGCCAGGAGGAGCATCACCAGGACGATGAGACCCAGGAGCATGGTGGTGCCGAGGTCGTCGCCGGCCAGCACGAGCGCACCCATCAAGCCCACGATCACGCAGATCGGCTTGAGGATGGTGTTGTCGACGATGTCGCGCTGGCGCGTGGCGAGCAGTTGGGCGAGCCACAGGACCAGCACCGGTTTCGCCAGTTCCGACGGCTGAAACCCGAAGCTTCGGTAGCCCAGCCAGCGGGTGGCGCCGTTGGCTCCCTGTGCGAGCGGGTTGTCAGGGACGACCACGAGGACCAGGCAGATCAGGACCAGTCCCATCATCGGTCCGGCTACTCGCCGCATCGTCGTCAATGGCACCCTCGACACCGCGAAGGCGACGACGCACCCGAGGCTGAACCACACGATCTGACGGGCGACGATCGACCACGTGGAGCCCGTCTCCTTGACCGATTCGACCGACGAGGCCGAATAGACCATCAACAGGCCGATGGCGCACAGGAGCCCGACGGTGACGATCAGCACCGCCTCGGGTCGAACCCCGCCCAGGAGGCCGACGGGCGCGGAGCGCTTCCTCGCCGATTTCGGCGCGGGGCGTCGACGCACCGATGTCGTGCGCCCGGATGCCCCGGCTTTCGCGCTCCCCGCGTTGGTCGAGGCTCGGGGTCGGCGGGTGGCGGTCACGTCGGAACCTCGAGTACCAGCGCTTCGACCTCGGAGCGGAAGTGGTCCCCGCGCTCGCCGTAGGAGCCGTACCAGTCGAACGACGCGCAGCCCGGAGACAGCAGCACCACATCGCCCGGACGGGCCATGGCGTGTGCCGCTCGGACGGCCTCACCCATCGAGGTCGCGACACGACCGGGACGATCGCCGAACGCGGCGAGCACCTCGGACGCGGACTCCCCGATGCCGACCACCGCCCGGACCTGGGCGGTGACCTCGCTGAGACCGGACAGATCGAGTCCCTTGTTGCGTCCGCCCGCGATCAGCACGACGGACGGGAACCCGCGGACGGCCGCGATCGTGGCGTGGGGCGCGGTCGCCTTCGAGTCGTCGTAGAACGCGACGTCGCCGATCCTGCTGACGAGCTCGACGCGATGGGGCAGGCCGCCGAACGACCGGAGCACGGTCCGCACCCCGTCGATCGAGGCCCCTCCGGCGAGCGCGGTGGCGGCGGCCGCGAGCGCGTTCGAGCGGTCGTGGGGCAGGTCGCGGTGCAGTTCCGCGACCGCGACCAGTTCAACGCCATCGGCTGCCACCAGCACCCCATCAGCTTCGTGGAACGACGGAGCTGATCCGGTGATGGTCGGATCGAGTGCGAACCGCACGATCGCCGGGCGGTCGGACCAGTCGGGCTCGGCCGCGAGCACGACCGGATCGTCCGCGTTCACGACCGCGACATCCGTCGGACCCTGGTGGGCCCAGATCGCAGCCTTGGCCCATCGGTAGGCCTCGATGGACGTGTGGACGTCGAGGTGATCGGGTGCGAAGTTGAGCCACGTCCCGACCGATGGCGCGAAGCGTCGACTGTGGGCGAGCCGGAACGACGACGCCTCGACCACGAACCGTTCGATCGACCGATCCTCGATCGCCGCCACCAGCGGGACCTCGAGGTTTCCGACCGCGGCCGAGGTGACCCCCGATGCCTGGAGCATCTCGTGGACCAACGTCGTCACCGTCGTCTTGCCATTGGTGCCCGTCACTGCGAGCACCGGCCGGTCGTCCCACGCCGCAGCGAGGTCGAACTCGCTGAGCACCGGCCGATCCGTCGAGCGGGCGAGCGAGAAGAGCTCATGTCGCTCCGGAAGCCCTGGGGTCGGCAGGACGGCGTCGACCGACGCGACGAGATCGGACAGGTCGTGACCAACGGATCCGACGTGGATGTCCTGACCCAGTTCGTCAGCCAGGGCGGCGGCCATGGGCGACGGCTCCCGGTCGTCGGCCAGGACCACCCTCAATCCGTGCTCGGCGAGGGCCCGCGCCGCGGCCACGTTCGTGATGCCGAGGCCGAAGAGAAGGAATGACTGCTCGTCGAGTGGGGTCACACCGCTCACCGCCCGTTCGCGGCACTCACCCGAGACCTCCGGCCGCGATGAACTCTCGGTAGAACAGCCCGATCCCCACCACCGTGCAGCCCGCGGTGATCATCCACATCCGGACGATGACCGTGGTCTCGGGCCATCCCATCAACTCGAAGTGGTGGTGGATCGGGGCCATCCGGAAGATGCGCTTCCCGGTGGTGCGGAACGAGACCACCTGCAGGATGACAGACACCGTCTCGATCACGAACAGCAGGCCGATGATCGGGAGCAGGAGCACCGTCGACGACGACAGGGCGAGCGCGGCGAGACCGGTCCCGATGGCGAGCGAACCGGTGTCGCCCATGAAGATCCGGGCCGGCGCGGCGTTCCACCAGAGGAACCCGGCGCACGCCCCCATCATCGCGGCCGCCACCACCGCGAGATCGAGGCCCACGCTGATCTCGTAGACATCGGGGTGACGGAAGATCCAGTACCCGATGAACACGTATGCCGCGAACACGATCGAGCCGGCTCCGGCGGCGAGGCCATCAAGCCCATCGGTGAGGTTGACGGCGTTCGACGCGCCGGCGATCAGCAGCACCGCCCACACCACCCACGCCCACCGGCCGAGGGTCCAGCCGACGTCATCCCATCGCGTGAAGCTGATCGTCGTGTGGACGTTGGTCTTCATGACCATCACGATCGCGAACGCCAGCGCGACTCCGAGAAGGCCGACCATCTTCGCCGTCTTGTTCAGTCCGAGGTTGCGCTCCCGCGAGACCTTGAGCCAGTCGTCGACGAAACCCACCAGCCCGGCGCCGACGATCGCCCCCATACAGGCGAGGCCGGTCCACGTGAACACACCGGCCTTCTTGTCCCACCAGTCGGAGATCACGTAACCGGCCAGCGCACCGGCGACGATCGCGACGCCCCCCATGGTCGGGGTCCCGGCCTTGACCGTGTGACCCTCCGGGACGTCCTCGTGGATCGGTTGGCCGATCTTGCGCGCCACCAACCACTTGGCGAGCCCGATGGTTCCGAGCAGCGACACGATGACCGCGATGCCTGCGGCGAGCACCAGACGGATCACGGCGCACCCGCTCCCGTTCCGACATCGCCGGCGTCGGTGAAACCGAGCGCCGCCAACTCGTCCCGGACGACCTCACGGTCGTCGAACGGATCGGTGTGATCCGCGAAGACCTGGCCCTGCTCATGGCCCTTTCCCGCGATCACGACGACGTCGCCCGCTTCTGCCCCCCGGACGGCGAGGCGAATCGCGACGCGACGATCAGGTTCGATCTCGGGGGCATCGGCGCATCCTGTCCGGATCTCGTCGATGATGCGAAGCGGGTCCTCGGATCTGGGGTTGTCATTGGTCACGATCACGCGATCGGCAGTGGCACATGCCACGGCACCCATCTCGGGTCGCTTGAGCGCGTCACGGTCGCCACCACAACCGAACACGACGGTGACTCTGGCCCCTCCGGGCGCGAGGTCGCCAGCAGCGCGGAGCACCGACTCGAGGGCGTCGGGGGTGTGGGCGTAGTCGACGACCACGGAGAAGGGCTGACCGACCCGCACCGCTTCGAATCGGCCGGGAACGACCGGCAGCCGGCCCAATGCCTCGACGATGACGTCGACGTCGACCCCGACGTCGATCGACGCTTCGGCAGCCGCGAGCGCGTTCGACACGTTGTGACGACCCGGCAACGCGATGTCGGTGTCGCGCCCGCGCCAGCGGAACGAAGAACCGTCCGGGCGGCACACCACCCGGTCGAGGTCGTCGAGCGAGTAGCCGCGAACCGTCGGTCCATCCGACGAGCCGCCCGCGACGTCGAGCAGGAGCCGACCGTGAACGTCGTCGACGTTCACCAGGGCCGTGCTCGCTCGTCCGGGCTCGAACAGCTTCGCCTTGGCGGCGAAATAGGCCTCGTCGGTCCCGTGGAAGTCGAGGTGGTCACGACCGAGGTTGGTGAACACGGCGACGCCGAAGTGGATCGCGTCGACCCGGTGCAACGCGAGTGCGTGCGACGACACCTCCATCGCGACGTCGGTCACTCCCTCCTCGACGTACCGCGCCAGGTCGGACTGGAGGTCGGTCGCCTCCGGGGTCGTGCGGGCACCGGTCAACGTGCCGATCACCCGGACCTCGCGACCGGCGTGAGCCAGGATCGAACCGAGGATCGAGACAACGGTGGTCTTGCCGTTGGTACCGGTCACACCGACGATCGACAGTCGATCCGATGGGCGGCCGGCGACCTCGGCCGCGGCGCGAGCCATCGCGGCGCGGACGTCGGCGACGATCAACTGCGCGGCGTCGACGTCGAGCTCACGCTCGCACAGCAACGACGTGGCACCTGCGGCAACCGCGTTCGCGGCGAAATCGTGCCCATCGACCCGGAGACCGGGCACGCAGCAGAACAACGCGCCCGGACGTACCGCCCGCGAGTCGTGGGTCACCGAGTCCACGCCGACCGACGGATCGCCGGCGATGCGGGCGTCGAGCATCGAAGCGAGCATCGCAACGGTGACCTGCTCCTGAGCCACGGTCGGCGTCCTTCCCTTTCGTTCGATCTTTCGCTCGCGCGGTCGCGCGCCGAGTGGTTTCAGGATGCCCCGCTCGACGCCCACTGTCGGGCATCACCCGTCATCCGACGCGACCGACCCGACGGTGCCCGATCCATTGCGGGGAACCGTGGTCGTCGTGGTCGAGCCGGAGGCGGCGGGGGTCGACCCGGTCAGGCCCCGATTCGGGGAGGCACTCACGATCGTCGTCTGGTCGGCGCCCGTGGCCGCCACCGCGGCTCCGGCGGTCGCCGGTGCGGCCCGCAGCGGCCGGTCCGCGCCGGCACCCGGCGTGGTCGGAACGGTCGTGGGCGCCGCGCCGGCGCCGGGTGTGGAGGCCGTCGTCGCGGTGGGAGCGATTCCGAGCTCGCGGATGGCCAGTCGGGAGAGGTCCGAGAAGATCGGGCCGGCGGTGAGGCTTCCGCTCGAGCCCACCGGGGTGTCCTGGAGCATCACCGTGATCGACACCTGCGGGTTGTCGACGGGAAAGAAGCCCGTGAAGGTCGTCACGTAGTGGTAGTTGCCGTCCGCCCACCGGTAGCCGTCCTTCTTGTCGACCCGCTGCGGGCTGACCATTCGGCTCGTACCCGTCTTGGCCGCCACCGGGAATCCCGGAAGGTCCCACTGCTTGCCCGTGCCCTCCTCCACCACGGCTCGCAGGGCGGTCGAAACCTGGGCCGATGTGGACGGAGAGATGACAGGCCGCGGCGGCGTCTCGGCGACCGGGAGTCGGTTCCCGGCGGGATCGATCGTCGCGTCGACGAGGCGCGGTGCCACGTACCGCCCACCGTTGGCGATCACGTTGTACGCCGACCACAGCTGGATCGGCGTCGCGGCCTGGTGGGTCCCGATCGCGGAGGCCGCGAGGTCGGGATCGGTCCACTTGTCGATCGGCGGGAGCACGCCCTTGCTCTCCGACGGTGTCTCGATACCGGTCTTCGAGCCGAACCCGAAGCTCTTGAGTGCCTCGTACAGCTTCTGCTTCCCGAGCTGCTGGGCGATCATGATCGTCCCGACGTTCGACGACTCGGCCACGATCTGTCGCGCCGACATCGCCTCGACCGGATGGGGATCGTGGTCGGAGAACGTCCGGTCCTTGACCTGGATGTGGTCGGGAACGCTGAACACCGTGTCGGGGCCGACCAACCCGGCTTCGATCGCCGCCGACACCGTCACGAGCTTGAACACCGAGCCCGCCTGGTAGGCGTCGGAGAAGGCGCTGGGCGACGTCGCCAGCTTCATGGCGCCGGACTCGTCGTCCTTCTCGACACCGGCGACGGCGAGGAGCTCGCCCGTCGTCGGACGACCGATCACCGCGATGCCGCTGCCGGCGCGGGCGTTGGCGGTGCCGTTGGCGAGAATTCGCTCCGCCTCGTACTGCATCGTCCGGTCGAGGGTCAGCTGCACATCGGAACCGGGCTCGGCCTTCCTCGTGACGTTCTCGGCCCCGGTGATCGTTTGTCCGCTCACGCCCCGCTCGACCATCACCTTTCCATTGGTCCCGCTCAGGGCCTTGTTGTAGACGCGCTCGACCCCGGCTCCGGGACCGGGACCATCGGCACCCATCGTCCCGATGATGCGCAACGCCGACTCGCCGGCAGGGTGGACCCGTTCGCTACGGGCCTGAAGGGCGACGGCGTCGGCCAGCGTCGCCGTTGTCGTCTCGGTCGCCGTGGCACCGGACGGTTGGGTGATCGTCCGCTTCTCCTTCGCCAGGGTGCGTCGGGCGGCGGTGGCAACGTCAGGATCCACGTCGTCGTAGAGCTTCACGAAGCGATCCGACTCCTTGGCGGCCGCGATCTTCTGGTCGATCTCGACGGGGTCGCGCTCGATCGCGGCGCCGAGCGCGTTGGCGAAGTCCCGGATCTGCCCGGCGGTCGTCACCCCGAGCGCGGTCAGGACCACGCGGTCCACCCCGACGACCGTCCGTGGCATCGAGATGGCGAGCTCGGTCCCGTTGCGGTCGTAGATCGTTCCGCGCTCCGGCGGCAGGTCGACCTCCCGCATCCGCTGCTCGATGCCGCGCTCGGCGAGGCCGCCGGTGTCGCGCAGCTGGACACCCACCAGCTTCCAGAGCGGCAGCAGTGCGAGGACGGCGAAGATGCCACCCACCATCCACAGGCGGCCCGACACCGAGAAGACCGGTGCCTTCGGCCGCGCCCGACGCCGGGGTGCTGGCGGACGACGCACCGGTCGCTTCGGACCTGGCCCCTGTCCCCTCGATCCGCCCGCCGGACGCTTGGGAGCCGGCCGGCGCTGGCTCGATGACGCCGCGGGCCTCCTCGGCGGAGCGGGGCGACGCTCCGTCGCTCGACGACTCGACGGAGCCGAGCTGCGGGAAGCACTGCGGGATGTGCTGCGCGGCGCCCGGGAACTCGTCGACCCGGGCCGTTCAGGCTTCGAACGGGCAGGCTTGGACCGGGCCGGCTTGGAGCGGGCAGGGTTGGACCGGGCGGCCTTGGGTCGAGCCGGTTGTTGCCGTGCCGGCTTGGGGGCCCGGCCTCGAGTCGGACCCGTTCGGGATGTGCTCCCTCGTGTTTC
>Ga0190271_10002255_pt1 | contig 11571 bp, 11 predicted proteins | sample Popmic356T_FD_133747 | JGI IMG/M metagenome (GOLD analysis project Ga0190271, IMG submission 133747) | Populus adjacent soil microbial communities from riparian zone of Weber River, Utah, USA - 356 T | ecosystem: Environmental > Terrestrial > Soil > Riparian zone | place: USA: Utah | collected...
GATCTGGAACTCTTCCGGAAGCTGTCCCTGGACCTGATCTCCATCACCGAAGACATCGAGGCTGGGCTGATGGCCTCGGTCGAACTGGGGACGTATTTCCAGCAGCAGGTGGATCAACGGCGCAGCACGCCGACCGATGACGTCATCGGTGACCTCGTCGCGGCCGAGATCGACGGGGAGAAACTGACCGACGAGGCGATCATCTCGTTTCTGCGCTTGCTGTTGCCTGCGGGACTCGAGACCACCTACCGGTCGTCTGGAAATCTGCTGCAGCTGTTGCTGACTCATCCGGACCAGCTCGAGGCGCTGCAGCGGGATCGCGACCTCATTCCCGCCGCCATCGAGGAGGGGATCCGATTCGAGACCCCGCTGGTCCTGGTGGCGCGCAACACCACCCGCGATGTCGAGATGCACGGCATGACGATCCCGGAGGGAGCGCAGGTCAACCTGTGCATGGGGGCCGCCAATCGCGATGAGAAGCGGTGGGACAACCCCAATGCGTTCGACATCCACCGCCCGCGGCGCGCGCACATCTCGTTCGCCGGCGGCATCCACAGCTGCCTGGGGATGCATCTGGCCAGGGTCGAAACGAAGGCGATGCTGACCAGCCTCTTCGACCGTTTGACCGATTTCCGACTAATCGCCGACGACGATACGAAGATCGTCGGTATGCCGTTCCGCTCCCCCAAGCATCTGCCCGTCACGTTCCGGCCCACCTCGTGAGGACACGCGCAGCGATCCTGCACGACATGGGCCAGCAGTGGTCGGTCGAGGAATTCGAACTCGACCCGCCGAAGGCCGGCGAGGTGCTCCTCGAAATGGCCGCCGCCGGGCTGTGCCACTCCGACGAGCACATCCGCAACGGCGACATGTCCGTGCCCAACGAAGTGATGGAGTCGTTCGGCCTGCCCGGCATGTTCCCGATGATCGGCGGCCACGAAGGCTCGGGTGTGGTGCTGGAAGTCGGCGATGGCGTGACCGAGTTCGCGCCGGGCGACCACGTGGTGACGTCGTTCGTCGCGGTCTGCGGCACATGCCGGTGGTGCAGCTCGGGCATGGAGTACATCTGCGATATGGGCGCCCAGGTGATGATTCCCGGTATGCCGACGGACGGCACCTTCCGCCATCACACCGCCGACGGCCGCAACCTCGGACATCTCTCGAAGGTCGGCGCATTCTCGAAACACACTGTGGTTTCCACGGATTCGATCGTCAAGATCGAACCTCACCTGCCGCTGCTTCCGATGGCGCTTTTGTCGTGCGGAATCCCGACCGGGTACGGCTCCGCGGAGAACCGGGCGAAGGTGAGGACGGGCGACACGGTCGTCGTCATCGGCGTCGGGGGCATCGGCACAGGTGCGCTCCAGGGGGCGCGTATCAACGGCGCGGCGCAAATCATCGCGGTCGATCCGGTGGAGTTCAAGCAGAAGTCGGCGCTGGGATTCGGCGCGACACACAGCGTCTCGTCTGCCGAGGAAGCCGCCGACTTGGTCCGCGACCTGACCCACGGGGTGATGGCCGACAGCGTCGTGGTGTCGCCGTCGCTGATCTCAGGAGACGACGTGCAGGCGGCCTTGAGCCTGACCCGCAAGGGTGGAACCTGCGTGCTGACAGGGATGACCGCCACCACGACGAATTCGATCGCGATCAACCTGCAGGAGTTCATCCTGTGGAACAAGAGCCTGGTCGGAACTGTGCTTGGGTCATGCAATCCGCGGGTGGACGTCCCCCGTTTCGCGCGACTCTATGAGGCAGGGCTGCTTCAGCTCGACGAGATGATCACCCGACGGTATCGGCTCGACGACATCAACGAGGGCTACCAGGATCAGCGGGGCGGTGAGATCGTGCGCGGCATCATCGATTTCAGCCTCGACTGATCAGAGGATGCGGGACGGCCGGCCCTTCCAGTAGCGCTCGCGGATGCGCCGCTTGTAGAGCTTGCCGTTCGGATCGCGCGGCAGTTCGGCATCGAATTCGACGGTGCGCGGACACTTGTACGTGGCGAGGTTCGCTCGGCAGTACTCGATGAGTTCGGCCTCGAGTTCGGGTCCCGCCTGCACACCGTCGACAGCTTGTACGACGGCCTTGACCTCTTCGCCGAACTCGTCGTTCGGCACCCCGAACACCGCTGCGTCGACGAGCTTCGGGTGCATGACGAGGAGGTTCTCGGCCTCTTGCGGGTAGATGTTCACCCCGCCCGAGACGATCATGAAGGTCGAGCGGTCGGTGAGGTACATGTAGCCGTCCTCATCGAGGAAGCCCATGTCGCCGAGGGAGCGCCAGCCGCGGTCGTTGGTCACCGAAGCCGTCTTGGCGGGGTCCTTGAAGTACTCGAACGCCGGGCCGCCCTCGAAGTAAAGCTCGCCGGACTCCCCCGCAGGCAGTTCCGTCCCGTCCTCGCCGACGACATGAACCGGGCTGAACGGCTTGCCCACTGATCCGGGATGCGCGAGCCACTCCTCGGGACCGATGATGGTTCCCGCGAAACCCTCTGTGCCCCCGTAGTACTCGTGGATGATCGGGCCGAACCAATCCATCATTCTATGCTTGACGTCGACCGGGCACGGGGCCGCAGCGTGGATGACACATTGCAGGCTCGACACGTCGTAGCGGCTGCGGACATCGTCGGGAAGCTTGAGCATCCGGACGAACATGGTCGGCACGAACTGCGCGTGCGTGACCCGGTGTTCGGAGATCAGGCGAAGCACGGCTTCGGCGTCGAACTTTCCCATCATGATCGAGGCGGCGCCCACTCGTTGCACCGCCATCGTGTAGTTGACGCCCGCGGCGTGGTACAGCGGCGCAGGCGACAGATAGACGCTCGCCGGGGTCATGTCGTAACGCTGGGCGAGCGAGTACTCCAGTACTTTCTGCGCCCACGACCCCTGACCGTCCTCGGGCAGCGGTCGCCGAACGGCCTTGGGGCGTCCCGTGGTTCCCGACGAGTAGAGCATTTCCGAACCGTCGGAAATCGCTGGAGCCGGACTTGAGTCGGCCATCACCTCGTCATAGGACCGCCAACCGGGCAGTGCACCGTCAATGCAGATGTGAACGTCGACGCCCCCGTTGACCGCTGTGATCCGGCTCCCGAGTTCTGCCATCGACGCGTCGATGAACACGGCTTTGGCGTCGGAGTCGCCGATGACGTAGGTCACCTCGTCCGCTGTGAAGTGGGTGTTCACCGCGCTGTAGTACAGGCCGGAAAGCTGGCAACCCCAGGTGATCTCGAAGAACTCGGGACGATTGGGCAGAACCAGGGCAACTCCGTCGCCGCGCCGCAGCCCTGCCTTGTGCAGCAAGGCGGCGACGCGCTGGCTCCGTTCGAACAGCTCGCCGTAGGTGATCGTCGCGCCATCGTCGACGATCACAGCGGGTGAGCCCGGATCACCCTCCGCGTGATCTGCGATGTTCACCTATGTGGCAGAACCATTTTCGGCAGTGGATGCGGCGGCCTGTCGCTTGGCCATCTCGGACGGCAGCACCTTGTCCTTGAACACCCGCTGAATCAGTTCCTGCACGTCCTTGCTGATCGACGCGAGCGCGACGAGGTCGTTGGAGCTCTGCCAGTGCACGCGCATACCCATCAGCTCCCATGCCCGTTTGAGATTGGCCTTGGTCAGCATCAGCGTCGTCAAAGGGGCTTGGGCGATGTGGCGGGCGATCGCGTCGACGCGCGCGTCGAGATCTTCGCGCTTGACCACCTCGTTGACAAGGCCGACTTCGAGCGCCCTCTTGGCGTCGATCACCTCGGCGGTGAACAGATAGTAGGCGGCGCGGCGCCAGTTCATGAACACCCATGGCTCGATGGAACATTCGCCGGACGGCATGCCGAAGCCCTGCAACGGCGGGTAGGAGAAGTACGCGTCGTCAGAGGCGATCACGATGTCGGTCGTCAGCCCCATGTGTGTGCCGCCGCCCACGCAGTAGCCGTGCACCTGCGCAATGGTCGGTTTGGAGAACTCCCACAGGTTCAGCGTCGGCTTGACGAACAGATCGGACTGCGCCTTCCAGGGGTGCCCGGTGACCATGGCGTTCTCCACGAACGCCGGATAGTCGGTGGCGTTGTCGCCGATGGCATGTCCCGAGCAGAAGCCTTTTCCGTTCGCCTTCAAGACCAGCACCTTGATGTCGTAGTCGCGGTCGGCGTCGAGCAGCGCGGCATCGACCTCCTCGGCGAGCTTCTGGTCCTGCGCATTCGCCTTCTCGGGCCAGTTCAACGTGATCTTCGCGATCGGCCCATCCTTTTGGTAGATGATTCTCTCGCGGGTCTCGTTGAGATCCATACGTTGTCCTCCTCGGTTATGACGTGATGACGCCGATTTCGGCGCCGATGTCGTAGGTAGTCCCGACCGTGCCCGTCCACTGCACGGTGCCCGATGCCCCCGCTTCGATTTCCTGCTCCACCTTCTCGGTGGCGATGGTGTAGATGGGCGTGCCCTCGTCCACATGCTCGCCGGCCTCGACCAGAAGCTCGGTCAGCTCGGCCTCCGACACGGCGACCGAAACCCGTGGAATGCGAATGAGGAAGTCAGGCACCGGCATCCGCCTTGTCGAATGTCCGCTGCACAGCCTCGACGACACGCGCCGCCGTCGGATAGATCAGTGCCTCCAGCGACGCTGCCGCGGGTGTCGGAACGAACCTCGCGGCCACCCGTTCGATCGGCGCGGACAGGTCACCGAAGCACTCGGCCTGAAGGACAGCCACGATTTCAGCACCTGGGCCCGCGAACTGAACTGCGTCGTGCACGACCACCGCGCGCCCGGTGCGTCGCACCGACTCGACCATGGTGTCCACGTCCAGCGGCACCAGCGTGCGCAGATCGATGACCTCCGCGCTGATGCCCTCCCCCTCGAGCGTCTTTGCCGCGGCAAGCGATTCGAGCATGCTGCGGCCGTAGCTGATGAGCGTCACATCCGACCCCGGACGTTTGACGTCGGCCTGACCGAGCGGGATTCGGAAGCCGGGATCAATTGGCACCGAACCCTTCTGGGCCTGCAACCGGATCGTCTCGACGAACAGGCAGGGATCTTCGTCGAAGATCGCCGACGCCAACAAGCCCTTTCCGTCGCGCGGCGTGGACGGCACGATCACCTTCATCCCTGGGATGTGCATGAACCAGGCTTCCAAGGTCTGAGAGTGCGTCGCCCCTGTCGCGAGACCGCTGTATACCTGGGTGCGCACGGTGATCGGCGCGGTCGTCCGGCCCGCCGTCATGAACCGCAGCTTGGCGGCGTTGTTGATCAGCTGGTCGGCAGCGATACCGATGAAGTCCATGATCATGATCTCCGCGACCGGCAGCAGGCCGTCTATCGCGGCGCCGATCGCAGCGCCCAGGATGGCCGCCTCCGAAATCGGCGTGTCCAGCACGCGGTCATGACCGTATTTCGTCGACAGCCCGGCGGTGGGGCCGGACGCGCCGGGGTCGGCGATGTCCTCACCGAGCAGGAAGACCCGGTCGTCGGCGGCCATGGCCTGATCGAGCGCGAGGTTCAGCGCCTCACGCATCGACATCTCCTTCTCGTCCATAGCCTTCCTCAGACGGGGTAGCGGATCGGGGTGGCGTACACGTCTTTGTCGAGTTCGTCGGCCGAAGGCGCGTCGGCGGCAAGGACCGTCTTCAAGGCTTCCTCCACCGCGGTCAGCGCACCCTCGTCGATGCGGCTGAGTTCCTCTTCGGCGGCATGGCCGCTGTCGATAAGCGTTCGACGGAATGCGGGTACCGGATCGGCGGCCATCGCCGCCTCCAGTTGTTCCTTGGGGATGTAGGGCATCCGGTCACCGAAGTAGTGGCCGCGGAAACGGAACGTCACGCACTCGATGAAGGTCGGTCCTTCGCCGTTGCGGGCCTTGTCGATCGCCTCGGCGAGCGCATCCGCGACCGCAAGCGGGTCGTTGCCGTCGACGCGGACACCAGGCATTCCGTAGCCGGCCGCACGGTCGGCGACATGTTCGATCTTCATCGTGTCGACGGTCGGCGTCATCTCGGCGTACAGGTTGTTCTGGCAGACGAAGACAATCGGAAGATCCCACAGTGCGGCCATGTTCGCAGCTTCGTGGAACGACCCGGTGTTCGTCGCTCCGTCACCGAAGCTGACCGCCGTGACGCGGTCCAGCCCCTTGCGCTTGGCGGACATCGCCAGCCCGACACCGACGGGCGGGCCCGCTCCGACGATTCCCGTCGACAGCATCACGCCCTTCTCCGGCTTCGCTATGTGCATGGTGCCGCCCTTGCCGCGGCTGGCGCCAACGGTGCGCCCCATCATCTCGCCGTAGATCTCCTCCAGCGGAACGCCTTTGCCGATCAGATCGTGCAATCCGCGGTACGTGGTCACCAGCTGGTCGTCGTCCCGCAGCGTGACGCCCATCGCGGCGGCAATGGCCTCCTGCCCGCGTGACGGCCAGTACACACACATGAACTCGCCGGTGCCGATACCCTTCGACAGCCGGTCGTCGGCCGCCTTCATCAACACCATCAGCGCGTAGATGCGTTTCTGAACGTCCGCCGGAAGCGTCACGGTCCGAGCGACCCGATCTCGCGGTACACGTGCGGAATCGGCTTGGGGTCCATGGCGATGTTGTCGAGACCGGTCAGCGCCAGTCCGCCCATCTTCTGGGCGGCGGCATCGAGGTCGTCGCAGTCGAGTTCATAGATGGCGATGAATGGACCATCGCCCTTCGTCGGTGCGAACCGGCGGGCCGAAACGATCCCGTCCACCGACAGAATCTGCTCCAGATGCGTGTCGTTGTACCACTTGTGGTACTCCGCCTCCCGGTCCGGCGAGGCCGGCATCGTCTCGACGTAAATGATCCCCTTGGGCACCTTCGCTACTCCTTTACGCCGACCACGGTTTCACTTTGAGGAACCCACCAGCGTCCACTCGAAGCTGTTGGCCCGTGATGTATCGGGCGGCATCGCTTGCGAAGAACACCACGGCCTCGCTGATGTCTTCGGGTTCGACATACGGAACCGGCATCGCCTGCACGACGGGGAAGACCAGTTCCGCTTCCTCGCGGGTCGGCTCCTTCAGATCCGGCCGAAACGCCCGGTACATCGGCGGACTGTGCAGCATGTCGGTGTTGACGTTGGTGGGGTGGATTGCGTTCATCCGAATCGAGAACGGGGCAAGCGCGAGCGCGAAGTCGTTGACATAGTGCGCCCCAGCCAGTTTCGCAAACGCATAGCCCGCACCACCGGGACCGCCGTCGATACCCGTTGTGTTCATCGACGACATGAAAGCGGCATTTGATCCGGTCACCACGATTGATGCGCCGGCCTGCAGATGTTTCAAGCTGGCGTGCACGAGATTGAGGACGCCGAGGAGCTCGACGTCGACCGCGTCGGCGAACGCCTGCGGCGGCAGGCCCGCGGTCAATGGGCAGATCCCCGCGTTGGCGACGACGATGTCGAGCTTCCCGAACTCGGCGACACCGCGGTCGATCGCTGCCGAGAGTGCGGCGCGGTCGCGGACGTCGGCGATCTCGGCGTGTACACGCCTGCCTTCCTTCTCCACGAGTCGCGCCGTCTCGTCGAGGTCCTCCGGTCTGGCGAGCGGGTACTCGTTGGTCGCGATGTCCTCGCAGATGTCGACGGCGATGATGTCGGCGCCTTCTGCGGCGAGCAGCTGCGCATGCGACCGGCCCTGACCCCTGGCGGCTCCGCTGATCAGCGCTACCTTGCCCTCGACCCTTCCCATCGCCGCCCTCCATGTCGACTGTCCGTGCACGACCCGGTCAGGAACCCTTCGAGTCACCTCGCGAATCGCTATACTACCTAAAATTATAAAGATGCCAATCGGCCCGATCTCGAACAGGACACCGTGGACTTCTCATATCCGGTGGAGGTGGAGCAGTTCCGCAAGGAGCTGCGTTCGTGGCTGTCAGCCAACCTGACCGACGATGTGAAGGACGCCGACAGGCGCCGCGGACGTGACCCCGATGCCTTCGACACCCTGCGGGCGTGGGATGCGGCGGTGGCCGACGCAGGGTGGGGTGCGGTGTCCTGGCCGCAGGAATTGGGCGGTCGCGGCGCGACGGTGCTCGAGCAACTGGTCTACGCCGAAGAAACGACGCGAGCGCGAGCTCCCGTGCCGCTCAACGTGATCGGCATGAACAACATCGCTCCGGCGATCATGCACTACGGAACCGATACCCAGAAGCGCACGCTGCTGCCCCGCATGGTGCGTGCCGACGACATCTGGTGTCAGGGCATGTCGGAGCCCGAGGCAGGCTCCGACCTGGCGTCGCTTCGGACCCGCGCCGTCCGCGACGGCGACGACTTCGTCGTGAACGGTCAGAAGGTCTGGACGTCGCTCGGGCACCGCGCCGACTGGTGCCAGCTGTATGTGCGCACCGATCCTGAGGCGTCCAAGCACAAGGGCATCTCCTGTCTCATCGTCGACATGAGGCTGCCGGGCATCGAGGCCCGTCCTCTGGTCACGCTCAACGGTGCCGCCGACTTCGCCGAGGTTTTCTTCAACGACGTCCGAGTTCGCGCCGACGCCCTGCTCGGACCGCTCGATGCGGGCTGGCAGGTCGCCACCACGACGCTGAGCCATGAACGCGCGGGCGCGGCGCGACTGTATGCACAGATCGAAGTCCAGTTGGCCGACCTCGTGGCCGATCTGGCCGGACACACGATCGATGACAGGCCAGTGCTCGAGGACCGCGGGACTTTGCGCAGGCTCGGCGATCTCGCAGTCCGGATCAACTATCTCGAGTTGCTGTGCAAACGGTCGATCTCGGCGACGCTGCACGGCGGTGACGCGCTCGGATCGGCCAGCCTTGCCAAAAGCGTGTGGGCGGAGTTGGGACAGGACCTTGCGGCGCTGGCGTACGACGTACTCGGCACAAACGAACGGTGGGTCGACCGGCGCCTTTCGACGCGCTCGCTGACGATCGCAGGCGGCACGACCCAGATCACCAAGGGCATCACCGCTACCCGCGTCCTGGGACTGCCGCGCAAATGAACCTGGAACTCACCGAGGAGCAGATCGCGCTTCGCGACACTGTCCGACAGTTCCTGGCCGAAAAGGCCGGTGTGGCAGGCTATGTCCGGCCGTTGCTAGACGATTCGACGGGCACAACCGACGGGGTGTGGCGTGGCCTCGCGGACATCGGCGCGACGGGTGTCCTCGTCCCCCATGAGCACAACGGTGCGGGTATGACGATGGTGGAGGCCGGCGTCGTCGCCGAGGAGTTGGGCGCCGCGCTGTATCCGGGACCGTGGTTGTCGAGTGCGGTCGCGGCGGCACGCGCGCTGGTGCGGACCGGAGCCGACGGTGGGCTGCTTGCCGGGATCGCGGACGGCACGGACATCGCCACTGTCGGCGGGCTGAGCGGCCACCGGCCCACCGCAAACGGAGCGACGCTGAGCGGCGAGCTGGCCGCGGTGCCCGACGTCGCGGCGGCCACCGTTCTTCTGGTGATCGCCGACGGACCAGACGGCGTTGGGCTGTACTCCGTCGATCCCTTGTCCGACGGAGTAACCGCGACGGCGCGGTCACACGTGGACCCGACCCACAAGTTGTTCGATGTCGCCCTCGATGGCGCGGCAGCGAAGCGGTTGGCGGACGCACCCAATGACGTCGTCGACGCACTCACCGACGACGTCATCATCGCGCGGGCCGCCGATGCGCTGGGTGCCGCGAACACGGTGATGAACCTGGCCATCGAATACGCAAAGGTGCGCAGGCAGTTCGACCAGCCGATCGGCAGCTTCCAGGCCGTCCAGCATCTGTGCGTCGACATGTACGAATCGGTCGAACTCGCGCGCAGCGGAATCATCCACGCGCTGTGGGCCGCCGATGCGGCCAAGCCCGCCGACCGGCACCTCGCCGCACTGCGCGCCAAGGCGTTCGCCGGCAGGTTGGCCTCCGTCGGCGACACCGCGATCCAGGTGTTCGGCGGCATCGGCTTCACGTGGGAGCACGATGCCCACCTCTATCTCAAGCGCCTGTTGGGCTGGAGCGCCTACCTCGGAGCACCCGACCGCTACCTCGAAGAGGTCGGTACAGAACTCGTCAGCGAACTCGACCGAAAGGTGTTGCAATGACGCAAGTCCTGAGCGGAGTGCGGGTCATCGAACTCGCCTCGTGGACATACGTGCCCTCGGCGGGTGCGGCGCTGGCGGACTGGGGCGCCGACGTCATCAAGGTGGAGGACGTCAAAGCGGGGGACCCCGGTCGTGCGCTGGTCATCGGTGGGTTCACCCGGCAGAACGCAAGGGCCGATGTCGATTTCATCCTCGAGATCGGCAACCGCGGAAAGCGCAGCGTCGGCATCGACATCAAGACTGAAACCGGCCGTGAGTACTTCGGTCGCCTGCTGGCCACCGCCGATGTGTTCCTGACCAACTGGCGGCCCGGCGCGCTGGAACGGGCGCGGCTGACGGTCGACGACATCCGCGCGTTCAACCCGAACATCATCATCGCCCGCGGAACCGGGGCCGGTGTGCGCGGGCCGGATCGCGAGAAGGGCGGCTTCGACGCCGCGACCTATTTGTCCCGCGGCGGGGTGTCCTACACGATGACGCCGTTCGGCACCGAGACGCCTGCCGTCCAGGGACCGGGATTCGGCGATCTGCAGGGCGGTATCACGCTCGCGGGCGGCGTGTGCGCGGCGCTTTTCCGCAGAGAGCGCACGGGCGAGCCGTCCATCGTCGACGGGTCGCTGCTGGCACAGGCAATGTGGACGATCGCACCGTCGATCTCGGTCGCTGATCTGTTCGGCATCGACGGGATCCCCGGTGCCCCACCGGGACTGGCCATCAATCCGCTGGTGAACCGCTACAAGACCCGCGACGGCAGATGGCTGCAGATGGTCTTCCTGCAGCCGGACAGGTTCTGGGCGGGTTTCTGCGAGCGGATCGGCCTGCCCGAACTCGCCACCGACGAGCGCTTCGTCCCGTCGAGCAACCTCATCGCCAACGCCGAGGAGGCGTGCAAGCTCGTCGGCGAGCGGCTTGCCAGCGAGGATCTCGCATACTGGCGCGAAGCACTCGCCGACGAACCGGGGGTGTGGGCGGCGCTGGCCACCCCCAAGGAGACGCTCAACGATCCGCAGGTGATACCGAACGGCTACGTCGTCCCCAACGTCGACGACCAGGGTGTCGAGTATCAGATCGTCGCCGCACCAGTGCAATTCGACGAAACACCCCCGCGCGCCGCACGCGCTCCCGAACATGGACAGCACACCGAGGAGATCCTGCTGGAGCTCGACCTCGACTGGGATGACATTTCGGCGGCCAAGGACAGCGGCGCGATTCTGTAAGAGGAGAGGTTCATGGCACTGGAGCGGCGCGAACTCGAATCGGTCATCTATGAGCGTGAACCGCCGATCGCCCGGATCATCCTCAACCGTCCGGACAAGGCCAACACCAAGGACGCCAGCCTGGTGCAGGAGGTCGACGCCTGTCTACGCGAAGCCGACCGCGACAAAGAGATCAGGGTCGTCATCCTCAAGGCCAACGGCAAGGGCTTCTGCGGCGGCCACGTCGCCAGATGGGGTCCCGACGAGAACCCGTATCCAGACTTTGGAGACACGTTCGAGGACCTGTACAAAGGCACGGCCGA
>Ga0190271_10002256_pt1 | contig 11567 bp, 8 predicted proteins | sample Popmic356T_FD_133747 | JGI IMG/M metagenome (GOLD analysis project Ga0190271, IMG submission 133747) | Populus adjacent soil microbial communities from riparian zone of Weber River, Utah, USA - 356 T | ecosystem: Environmental > Terrestrial > Soil > Riparian zone | place: USA: Utah | collected...
GCCCTCGGGCCGACGGCTATGCCCGGCGTTTAGCCCTGGCGAGACTGACTGAAATACCCGCTGCGGGCGCGCACGGTCAGCTCGCGGCGCCTCGTTCTCACGTCCAACTCGTACCAGCCCGGTGTCCTGGCCGCTTCGAAGGCCAGCAGGTACTGGTGACGGAGCTCGGTGACCAGATCCCGCGCGGCCTGGCTTGCATGGGCCGGCGCGCTGACCATGAACAGCGTCCCGCCCGTCCAGTACGCGAGATTGGAAAGGTGCGTGGCGACCGGCGACGTGTCGGCGCCGACGACCGCGGAATCCTGGCCGGGATGATCGAGCGGCGACAGCACCGCGATCACGTAGACCGGCACGTCGATAGCGCTGGCCATCCCGGAGACCTGCGACGGGGTCAGCTTGCTGCTGGTGTCGATGCCGTCGGTGATGACGATCACCGCGCGCCGCGGCGAGGGGCGGTCGCTGAGCGCCGCCGCCGTCTTGCCGATGGCGTCGTAGAGGGACGTCTGGCCGACGGCGGTGAGCGAGTTCACCGCGCTCTTCACCTTGGCCATGTCGGTGGTGAAGTCGACTTCCTTGCGCAGCTCGGCGTCGAACGAGAACAGGGCGACTTCGTCCTGCGCCGGGTTGACCCAGGCGAGGATGTGCTCGACCGCGCGCTGCCCGGCCGTCATCTGCATCGCGCCGCGCATGCTGCCGCTGACGTCGAAGAGGATGCCGAGGCTGATCGGGCCCTGGTCGCTGGACTTGAACTGGACGATCTGACGGAGCTGGCCGCGCTCGAAGACCTGGAAGTCCTCGCGGAGCAGATTGTTGACCGGCCGCCCCCGCGAATCACGGACCACCGCAGTCACCGAGACGACGTCGACCGCCGCGCGGAAGGACGGCGTTTGCGCCACGGCGACGCCCGTCGTCGCCGGCTGGAGGCCCAGGGCGGCCACTACCGTCGCCGCTGTGCACATCCGCGCAAACCGTGTGTCACGTCGTCTCACGGGGCCTCCCTACTTCAACGATCCTGCCAATCGCCACAAGTCACCGAGGTCAGGCCACTTATCGGTTTTGATGGCAGTAACTGCAGGGCTTAGGAGGCGGCCCGAACACCCAAAATGGTGAAAGGAATACCTGAATACGGGTCTGACTATGTAAAAAGTTTCCATTCCAGCTCTGCGCTTGGCTTGGCGAGCCGGCAGAGCTGGCTGGGGACCCCCTGGCAGTGGCAATAGATGAGCTTATGCAACGGGCCCGTGATTTCGCGGCCGACCACAGCCTGTCGGGCTCGGGATCCAGCGGCACCACCACAGGTCGCGTTGCCATGCGCGCCGCCATGTGTCGAAAAATCCTGCGAAGGGGCTGCGCCGGCGCGCCGAGGGGTGTTGTCGAATTGGTCACGAGCGACGAGAGTAGAATTTCCAGATGCCTTCTTCACCCTCCGCCGCGTCGGCGATTCCGGTCGCCCGTCGGGTCAACAGCTTCAGCTACGCGATCCGCAACATCGTGGCCGAGGCTCGGAAGGTCGAGGCTACCGGGCGGGCGGTCCGCTACCTGAACATCGGGGATCCGATCGCGGCTGGGTTCTCGACCCCGCCGCACCTGATCGAGGCCGTCAGCCACGCCATGCGGCTCGGACAGAACGGCTACACGCCGTCGCCGGGCATCCTCGAGGCCCGCGAGGCGGTCGCCGACGACTTCAGTGCACGCGGCTTCCCGGTCGATCCCGATCGCGTGCTGCTCACCACCGGCACGTCCGAGGGCATCGAGATCACCCTGAACGCGCTGGTCGATCCGGACGACGAAGTCCTCGTGCCCGTGCCGACCTATCCGCTGTACACCGCGGTGGTCGCCAAGATCGGGGCGAAGTCGGTGTTCTACCGCACCGATCCCGACAATGGCTGGCAGCCCGATCTGGATCACATGCGGAGCCTGATCACCGATCGCACGCGCGCGCTGGTCCTGATCGATCCCAACAACCCGACCGGGGCGGTCTATCCGCGCGAGACCAAGCTCGCGATCATCGAGCTCGCCGAGCAGCACGGCATCACCATCCTGTCGGACGAGGTCTACGGCGATCTCGCCTATGCCGGCCCGGTGGAGCCGCTGGGATCGCACGCGCCCGATGCCGCGATCGTGGCCTATTCGTCGCTGTCGAAGGCGTATCTGGCGCCGGGCTGGCGCGGCGGCTGGATGGCGGTGGGCCGGTCGAAGCGGCTCGATCCGGTGCTGGCGGCGGTCAAGAAGCTCGCCGACGGACGGCTGTGCAGCCCCGGGCCGATGCAGCACGCGATCACCGCGGCGCTGCGCGGCGATCGCTCGCATCAGCAGGTGTTCAACGCGGCCCTGCTCGAGCGCGCCCAGCTCACCGCGGATCGCCTCAACGCCATCCCGGGCATGCGCTGTGTCATGCCGCAGGGCGCGTTCTACGCGATGCCGCAGGTGACGCTTCCGCCCGGACGCACCGACGAGGACTTCGTCCTGGGCCTGCTGCGCGACACCGGTGTCCTGGTGGTCTACGGATCGGGCTTCGGCTGCGACCCGGCCGCCGGCACCTTCCGCGTCGTGTTCCTGCCCAGGCCCGAAGAACTTGCGCGCATTTACGACGACATCGCCGACTTCACCGGCCGTTACCTGGCGTCGGCCTGAACGCGGCGGCGGAGCCGAAAGTCAGCCGGGAGCCGCCCTTCTCTCTCCGGATTGCGGCGTACCCCGTCGCGATCCCTCGCCAAATCCGGAGCAAACTCGGCTGTGTGCGCCTCGCACACTTGTCGTGCGCGCGTGGCACGGAGCTTGATATGTTCTCCGGCACGATGGACGTGTCCGCCCCACTCCCCACGGACCCCTTCGCGACCATGCGCACGTGGTCGCATCGTGCACTGGCGTTCACCCAGTCCGAGCGATTCGGCAACGCGATCATCATCCTGTTCTTCGTCTCGCAGGCCCTCGACGGAGCGCTGACCTACCTCGGCGTCACCATCCTCGGCCGCGATGTGGAAGGCAACCCGCTGCTGCACTGGCTGATGGGCGCGGCCGGCCACGGCCCGGCGCTGGCGCTGGCCAAGCTGACGGCGGCCGGCTTCGGCATCGTCCTGCACCTCGCCTCGGTGCACCGCGCGGTCGCCCTCCTCACCCTCCTCTATGTCTGCGCCGCGGTCGTCCCCTGGATGGCGGTGCTCGCGATGACCTTCGGCCACGGGCTGTTCTAGCCGCCTGCCGCGCGGCCCGCGTGCCCGGCTCTATACTCGCGGGCATGCGCACGGATCCCCTCGCCTACCTGGCCGCGGAACTCGACACGCTCGGCGCGCAAGGGCTGCGCCGCCCGCTGCGCGAGCTGACCGGCGAACAGGCGCATCGCAGCGTCGTCGACGGACGTTCGGTCGTCAATCTCTCGTCGAACAACTATCTCGGGCTGACCAACCACCCGTCGCTGAAGGCGCGCGCCATCGACGCGATCGAGCGCCTCGGCGTCGGATCCGGATCGGTGCGGACGATCGCCGGCACCATGGCGATCCACGCCGAGCTCGAGCGCCAGCTCGCCACGTTCAAGCAGGTCGAGGCGGTGGTCGTCTTCCAGAGCGGCTTCACCGCCAACGCCGGCACGGTGTCGTCGATCCTGACCAAGGAAGACATCGTCATCTCCGACGAGCTCAATCACGCCAGCATCATCGACGGCTGCCGCTTGAGCCGCGCCACCATCAAGGTCTTCCCGCACAAGGACGTCGACGCGGCGCGCGCCATCGTCCGCGGTCTCCCGAGCGGGCCGCGCAAGCTGCTGATCACCGACGGCGTGTTCAGCATGGACGGCGACCTCGGACCGCTGCCGGGGCTCTGCGCGCTGGCCGAGGAGTACGGCTGCATCATGATGGTCGACGACGCGCACGCCAGCGGCGTCTTCGGCCGCAACGGCCGCGGCACCGTCGATCACTTCGGCGTGCACGGCCGCGTCGACGTGCAGGTCGGCACGCTCTCCAAGGCGGTCGGCGCGCTCGGCGGCTACGTCGCGGGCAGCCGCGCGCTGATCGACTTCCTGCACCACCGCGCCCGTCCCTTCCTGTTCTCGACCTCGCATCCGCCGGCGGTCGCCGCCGCCTGCCTCGCCGCCATCGATCTGCTGCTCGCCGAGCCGCAGATCATCGAACGGCTGTGGGACAACACGCGGTTCTTCCAGGCCGGACTCAGGACCCTCGGCTTCGACACCGGCCTCAGCGAGAGCCCGATCACGCCGGTCATCGTGGGCGAAGGCGCCAAGGCGATGCAGCTCTCGGATAGACTCTTCGCGGAAGGGGTGTTCGCGCAGGGCATCGCCTTTCCGACCGTGGCCCGCGACCGCGCCCGGGTCCGCGCCATCGTCACGGCCACCCACACGCGCGACGAGCTCCAGTTCGCCCTCGACGCCTTCGCCAAGGTCGGCCGGGAACTCGGTCTCGTCTAAGGGCGTCGAATCAAGGGACACCATCAACCCGTGACCACCGCCACGACCGGCGACGCCGGCCAGACCCCGCCGGGGACCGCGCATCGCGCCAAGGAGCTCTTCGACGTCTACACGAAGGGCCTCAAGGCGAGCGATCTGCAGCTGCTGTTCACGCGCGACACGCGCGAAGCCTACGAGTTCTTCTCGCGCGGCATCGATCGCACCGGCATCGATCAGCAGCCCTGGCACCTGCGCGCGCTGACCTACGCGAAGCTGTTCTTCGTTGCCTTCACGATGCGGCTGTCGCCGGCGCACCGGGCCATCTACGTGGTCGCGCTGATCTCGACCATCATCGGCCTGATCAAGCTGTTCGCCGGCTTCCACTTCATGACGCTGATCAAGGTGAAGCAGGTCGAGCTCGGCCTGCCGATCCCGGCCTGGAACGACAGCGTCATCTTCCTCTGCATCGGCTTCGTGCTGCTCAACCTGCTGATCGTGCTCGAGGTCGCCGATCGCCTGTCGCTCAAGCACGACCTGACCGTCGCCCGCGACATCCAGCGGGCGATGCTGCCGCAGGGCACGTTCCGCGCGCCGGGCATCGAGGTGCACGGCGAGACGCGTCCGGCCAACACGGTCGGCGGCGACTTCTTCGACATGATCCCGCTCGCCGACGGACGGGTGATCGTCGCGCTCGGCGACGTCGCCGGCAAGGGCAGTCCGGCGGCGCTGCTGATGGCCCTGCTCCTGGCCATGCTGCGCACGCTCGTCGACGAAGGGCTGCCGCCGGGGCCGCTGCTCGAGCGTCTCAACGTGCAGCTGCTGCGCCATGCCCCGCGCTCGCGGTTCGTCACGATCTTCTTCGCCGTGCTCGACCCGGACGGCCGCATGCTGTGGGTGAACGCCGGGCAGAACCCGCCGCGCATCCGCCGCGCCGACGGCCGCATCGAGGAGCTGCACGCCACCGGCGTCGCGCTCGGCCTGTTCGAGGGCACGACCTACGCGACCAGCGAGCAGGTGCTGCGCTCGGGCGACATGCTCGTCGCCTACAGCGACGGCATCACCGAAGCCGAGAACGTCGCGGGCGTGCCGTTCGAGGAGGAAGGGCTCGACGCCGTCATCGGCGCCTGGGCCGCCGGCTCGGCGCCCGAGATCACGCAGGCCGTCCAGCACGCGGTGCTCGCGCACGTGGGCGACGGACGGGTCGGCGACGACCTCACGGTCCTCGTCCTCCGGCGGGCGTAAGCCGCCGTCACAACGGCGGCGCTGCGTTTGCGCGTCCCCGCGCAGCCCTGCTCGTCCGCACACAACCCATCGAAATCGCCCCGGCGCGAGCTGCCGGCCGCCGGTTGCGCGGTTTTGACGAACCGGCCTTCTCTCCGGCTGAACTGCCCGAGGTTTCGCTCCGGGCGGCCATCAGCTGTGTGAAGATGTCTACAGAGGTTCAATCTGAGGCTGATGGCCCGGTGGTCGTCGTGCGCGCTGGTCGTGCTCGGCCTGGCCGTCGTCAGCGGCGCGTCGGTATCGGCCCAAGCGGCCCCTGCCCAGCCCGCGGCGGCGCCGACGTCGGTCGACACCGGTCTGGCGGCGCTCTACGCGCGGCTCGAGCAGGCGCTCGTCGCGGGTGAGCCGTCGCAGATCCTCGCGTCGACGTCGGCCGCGGCGACCAACGGCGATCGGCTGTCCGCGTTCGCGCAGAGTCAGGCGTTCGCCCGGGCGGTGCGCGCCGTCATCCGCGAGCGCGATCGCGCGCCGCTCGAGGAGGCCGCCGAGGGCACCGCCTACCGCATGCTCCTCGAGGTGTTCGTCGAATACGAAGGCGGGCGCGCGGCGGCGCGGACGTGGTCGATCGACGCGACCCGGACGCCGGCGGATGGCGTCTGGCGCCTTTCCGACGCCGAGGCGCTCAGCTCCGCGGACGGCCTCAACCGCCTCGCGCTCAATCCGAACCGGCAGTTCCGCGTCCGCGATCTCGCGGTCCGCGCCGAGGATCTCCAGCTCACGTTCCCGAGCGGCGTCGCCTACGTCGCGTCGACCCAGGACGGCGAGACCGCGATGGTCGTCATCGGCGACGGCGCGATGCAATTCACGCCCACGCCGGCGATGGAGCGGACGCAGCTGCGCATCTTCTCCGGCGAGACCGAGCTGCGCGTGCCGATCGGCGCCGCCTTCCTCCGCTATCACCCGGTCGATCGTGACGATCACATCAGCGGCACGCTGACCGAGGAGCCGGTGTCGGCGTCGAACCTGCGCAAGGCCCAGGCCATCTTCGATGAGGAGATCGGCAAGTCGTTCGGCATCGAGCTGGCCGACCTGAGCCGCGAGCGCTGGTCGCTCATCCCGCCGGTCGGCGACTTCCTCACCGAAGTCCGCACCAAGGGCCGCTTCGGCACGCTCACCTACGTGCGCTCCGGCGGCGAGGCCGAAGACATCTCGCTGTTCCAGCGCGCGCGGCGCCGCAACGTCGCCGTCTACACGTCGGCGCAGCGCCTGAAGACGCGCGGCTCGCGCGAGTTCAGCGAGGACGACGAAGCCGACTACGACGTCTCGCACTACTCGATCGGCGCGACCATCGATCCCGATCGCCAGCAGATCGAGGGCCGCACCGAGATGCGCCTGACGGTGCGCGCCACCGCGGTCGGCACGCTCACCATCAAGCTGGCCGAATCGCTGAACGTGTACGGCGTCGCCGCCGAAGGCATGGGACGGCTGCTCGCGCTGCGCGTCCGCGGCCAGAACAGCGTCCTCGTCAACCTGCCCCGGACGATCGTCCGCGGCACGACCATCTCGCTCACGATCACCTACGGCGGGCGCCTGCCGGGTGCGTCGGCGGATCGCGAGGCCGTCGCGGTGCTGCAGGACGTGGCGTACCAGGAAGAGTTCGCCCACAGCGCCGAGCCGCGCCTCCTCTACAGCAATCGCAGCTACTGGTATCCGCAGGCGCCGGTCACCGACTACGCGACCGGCGTGCTGCGGCTGACCGTCCCCGACAAGCGCGCCTGCGTGGCCTCGGGGACGCCGGCCAGCGGCAACCCGGTGCGCGTCTCGAGCACGCGCGGCCCGCTCCTGCGCTACGTCTTCCTGGTGAACCAGCCGGCGCGCTACTTCTCGACGGTGATCTCGCGGCTCGATCAGGCGGGCGACGCCGAGGTGAAGGGGTCGTCCCCCGTCACGGTGGCGGTGCAGGCCAACCCGCGGCAGCGGGGCAACGGTCGCCGCAAGGTGGCGGAGGCGGCGGCGATCCTCGACGTCTACGGAGACGTGCTCGGCGACTTCCCGTATCCGAGCCTGACGCTCGCGCTCGTGGACGACCCGCTGCCCGGCGGCCACAGCCCCGCCTATTTCGCGCTCGTCAACCAACCGCTGCCGGCGACCAAGTTCACCTGGGCCAACGATCCCGTGGCTTTCGATGGCTACCCGCAGTTCTTCCTGGCGCACGAGATCGCCCACCAGTTCTGGGGCGGCGCGGTCGGCTGGGAGAGCTATCACGAGCAATGGATCAGCGAAGGCTTCGCGCAGTACTTCGCGCTGCTCTACGCCGAGCGCTCGCTCGACGCCGACCGTGTCACGGACATCCGCCGCAAGCTGCGCACGACGGCGACGTCCTACGCTGATCAAGGCCCGATCTGGCTGGGTTATCGCCTCGGGCACCTGCAGGAGGACGGACGCGTCTTCCGCGCCCTCCTCTACAACAAGAGCGCGCTGGTGCTGCACATGCTGCGGCGCTGGGTCGGCGACGACGGCTTCTTCCGCGGCCTGCGCGCGCTCTACGCGCAATCGCGCTACACCAAGATCGGCACGAGGCACGTGCAGCGCGCCTTCGAGACCGAGTCGGGGCTCGACCTGACCCGTTTCTTCGAAGGCTGGATCCGCACCGCGGACACGCCGCGGCTGCGCGCGTCGTTCGAAGCGTCCAGCGGCGGGTCGGTGTCTGTGCGGATCGACCAGCTCGGCCCGGTGATGGACGTGCCCGTGACGGTCTCGGTCATCTACGCGTCCGGCGCAGCCGACGACCACCTCGTCAAGCTGTCTCAAGGATCGACGTTCGTGCAGCTGCCCGCCTCGGGCCCGGTGCGCGGCGTCGAGCTGAACCGTGACGAGCAGGCGCTCATCGTCGTCGAACGCGGCCCCGCCCCGCGAACCCGGAACGGCGATCCCATGAGCAGCAGCAAGTCCGTCCCGCAGCTCAAGCGGTCGAACTGACGAAGCCCAAGCGGGCTGAGGTCGACGGCACGGTCACGCGCCGTCGACAAATCCTACTGGATATAGATGGCTGTGACCCGGGACTGGCCCCGGACCGGCTCGAACACCAGCGCGAAGCGGGTGCCGCCGTAGTCGTAGAACCGCGTCACCCGCTCGCCGAGCGGGCCGACGTCGGAGCGCTCCTCGCCGGTTTCCGCGGCCCGGCCGAGCGTGTTGACCACATCCGCCAACGTGCTGCCGACGCGGACTTCCTTCCCCGCCGAGAGCAGCAGGTGCTGGACCGAGACCGCGCGATCCGTCAGGCCGGCCGGTGCGGCGGCGGTGAAGGCCGGAACGGGTGAGCTGACCGAGGCGGTCGCACGCAGCTCGCGCATGGCGAGCGACGCGACGCCGACCGAGGCAAGGAGGAACAGGGCGGCCACCGCCCATTCGACGAGGGACCCTAGCCGGACCCGAACAGCTTCCATGACGCCTCCTCTGGGGAACGGAGGGGTTCTATCGGAGTGCCTCTACGGGGGATCCATACTCTACGGACGGGTCCGGGCACTGTCAAGGCGGCGGAACCCCGTACTGGCCCCGGGTATCGCCCGCAGTCAAGGCGCCGGTATATGATCCGGTGGGTTTCCCTGCGGCAGCACGCACCCGCCAGACGCTTATGGACACAGTCACGCTCACGATCGACGGCCGCCAGGTGACGGTCGCCAAGGGCCGTTCGGTCCTCCAGGCCGCCATCGAGGCGGGCACCAAGGTCCCGTACTACTGCTATCACCCCGCGCTGGGCGTGGACGGATCCTGCCGCGTCTGCCTCGTGAAGATCGAGAAGATGCCGAAGCTGCAGGTGTCGTGCTCGATCCCCGCCGCGGAGGGGATGGTCGTGCACACGGCGACCCAGGAGGTCGAGGACGCCCGCGCCGGGGTGTTCGAGTTCCTGCTGCTGAACCACCCGCTCGACTGCCCGGTCTGCGACAAGGGCGGCGAGTGCCCGCTCCAGGACTTCTCCTACGCGTTCGGCCGCGACGACAGCCGCATGGAGTTCCAGCGGCGCACGTTCGACGGCGACGGCGTCAAGGCCGACGTCGACTTCGGTCCGACGCTGATGCTGAACCGCAACCGCTGCATCCTCTGCACGCGCTGCGTCCGCTTCATGCAGGACATCGACGGCGACGCGCAGATCGGCATCATGAACCGCGGCAACGGCAGCGAGATCGCCACCTTCGAGGAGCACGGCGTCCACTCGCTGCTCTCGGGCAATCTCATGGACGTGTGCCCGGTCGGCGCCATCACGACGCGGGACTACCGCTTCAAGTCGCGGCCGTGGGACAACCCCAGCGCCGTCGACACGATCTGCACACTCTGCGAAAAGGGCTGCAGCACCACGATGTGGCTCCGCGCTAAGCCAGAATGGGCCAAGGGCGCGCAGCTCGTGCGCGTCACGCCGCTCCTCAACGAGGCGGTGAACGGCTACTGGATGTGCGACATCGGCCGCTTCGACTACCACTGGATCGAGTCGGACGCGCGCCTGACGCAGCCGATGGTGCGCGGCGCCGGCGGGCTGGCGCCGACGCCCTGGGACACCGCGATCGCGGCCGCGGCCAAGGCGCTCAAAGCCCAGGGCCCGCGCTTCCTGCTCTCGGCGCACGCCTCGCACGAAGAGCTCTACGTCGCGGCGCGCATCGCGCAGCACCTCCTCGGCGACGCCGCGCAGAGCGCCGTCGACGTCACCTGGACCAGCAGCGCCAAGCCGCAGCCGGCCGGCGTCAAGTTCGTGGTCCCGACGGTGAACGCGCCGAACGTCGGCGGTGCGCGCCTGCTCGGACTGACCGGCGCCGCCGCCGGTGAAGGCGCCCCGGCGCTCGACGGCCTGCGCGCCGACGTCGAGGCCGGCAAGGTGTCGACCCTGTTCGTCCTCGATCCCGGCCCGGCCGGCTCGCTCGGCGACGTCGCGTGGATCGCGGCGGCGCGGGCCAAGGGCACGCTGAAGACGCTGATCGTGCAGGGCGTGGTCGCGACGCCGCTCACCGAGGCGGCCGACGTCGTGCTGTCCGGCGCCTGCTGGGTGGAGAAGGAAGCCTGCTACACCAACGGCCAGGGCATCCTGCAGACCACGTCGAAGGTGATTCCGCCTCCGGGCTACGCCCTCGAGGACACGGTCGTCCTGCTCAAGCTCGCCGCCGCGCTCGACGCCGGCCTGACGATGAAGACCACCGCCGACGTCCGCGCCGACCTCGCCACGATGGCGGGCCAGGTGCCCGGCCTCGCCGGCATCGACCAGGTCGCGTTCTCCGAGCTGAAGACCGCGTCGCACTGGCTGGAGTCGTCCAACCCGATGGAGCGCGGCAAGTGGGACGCGATGTTCAACGACCTGCCGCCGGTGAAGTTCGCCGACACGCTGCAGCGGCGGCCCGCGGGCAAGGTGATCCCGCTGGTCGAAACGAAGTAGACAGGGAAGGCATCCAACCTTCGTGGAAGACGTCTCCTATCTCGCGGCTTTGGTGGCCGGGTTCCTGTCGTTCGTGTCGCCCTGCGTGCTGCCGCTCGTACCGGGCTACCTGTCGTTCATCTCCGGCGTCTCGCTCGACAACGCCCACACCGGCACGGCGCTTCCGGAAGGCACGACGCGGCGCGTCTTCCTCGCCTCGATCGCCTTCGTCCTCGGCTTCACGTGCGTGTTCGTCGCGCTCGGCGCCTCGGCCAGCAGCATCGGCGCGCTGATCAACGACAAGCTCTGGATCCTGACCAAGATCGCCGGCGTCGCGGTGATCCTCTTCGGCCTGCACACGATGGGGCTGCTGAAGATCAACGCGCTCTACCGGCAGGCCCAGATCGACGTCAAGCGCAAGCCGGCCGGGCCGCTGGGCGCGTTCGTCGTCGGCCTCGCCTTCGCCTTCGGCTGGACGCCGTGCATCGGCCCGATCCTCGGATCGATCCTGGCGCTGGCGGCGCAGGAGGGCACCGTCACGCACGGCGC
>Ga0190271_10002257_pt1 | contig 11563 bp, 13 predicted proteins | sample Popmic356T_FD_133747 | JGI IMG/M metagenome (GOLD analysis project Ga0190271, IMG submission 133747) | Populus adjacent soil microbial communities from riparian zone of Weber River, Utah, USA - 356 T | ecosystem: Environmental > Terrestrial > Soil > Riparian zone | place: USA: Utah | collected...
GCAGGTCACTCACCACGCCACCGCCGATGCTTGGCCAGGCGCTCTGCCCTGTCTTACGTCAGCACCCTCAAGCAAGCGCTTCACCTGTCGCGCTGTGCCCTCAGGGTCAACAGCTCCAAAGATGTTGATGACTGGTGCGTTGCCACCGCCTCTGCGTGTGGTGGCGTAAGTGTTCACACCGTCAAGCCCGTTGCTCAACGTGCGCACTCCTGCACCGTCAAGCGATAGCGCGCGCCCAATGGGAATGACTGACGCAGCTGCACCGCCAGCTGACGTGCCTGACGCAAAGGGATTGATGGCGTCAGCAACACCCTTCACCTTGTCAAAGCCAGACCCAATGGTGTCAAAGATTCCACTGAGCTTGTCCCACAGCCACTCAGCTTTACCAACCACCCACTCAAAGACACGCTGCACCGCATCTTGCAGCTCATCAAGGTGGTCAATGAAGAGACCCAATGGCGTGACGTGCCAGACGTTTTTAATGAAGGCCCACGCATCTTTAATGCGGTCTTGCACCCACGCCCACACCGCTTGTGTTGCACGCTTGATGTCGTCCCAATAGTTGATGATGATGCCAATGGGGTTGGTGTGCAGAAAGACCCACTTGACAAACGCCCACGCCTTGCTGATGGCGTCACCTAGCCAGTCCATCACCGCAGCTGTTGCGCGCTTGATGGCGTCCCACGTTGCCCTGATGAAACTATTGAGCCAGCTGAAGAGCTTGCTAGTCCACTCTTTAATCTTGTCCCAGTTTTTCCAGATGATGACCGCTAGCAACACCACAGCTGCAATGACCCAGAACCAAGGGCTTGAGAGAAACGCAAGGTTCATCAGCTTGATGAGCGCAATGACCTCTTTGATGATGGCCAATGTCTTGAGCGCAAGTGACAGCGCAATGATGCCAGCTGCAAGACCAGCGACGACAGCACCAAGCGCGGTGAGTAGTCCAGCATTCTCTTGAGCCCATGTGGCAAACGCCATGACAATAGGCATCAGCTTCTCAAAGGCAGGCAGCAACGCTGCGCCGATTGCCTCTGTTATCTCACCAAACGCAACGCTCATCTTTGCTGAGCCTGTCGCGCTTGCTTCAGCAACACCGCCAACCTGTTTCTCAACAGCACCCATGATGACCGCTTGAGCTTTGGCAGCTTCACCGTTCTCAGCAAACGCGGTGATCTGCTCTTGCTGTTGCTTGGTGAGTGTGACACCAACGCGCGACAGCGCGGTCATTCCCTTCACAGGGTCTTGCAGCGCTTTGCCCATCATCACAGCTGCGCTGTCCATTGAGCCAAAGCCCGCCGCACTTAGGTCAGCTGACAGTGCGGTCACACGCGCCATGCGCTCAGTGCTCTTGCTTACCTCACTGAAGGTTGCAAGCTTGGTCTGTGCGCCCTTGATAATCTCATCGTCCACACCAATCTGTTTGCTCAGTGCGTCTGCATAGTCAAGCGCCTCTTGTGTGTTGCGTGACAGACCCATTGACTCAAAGACCTGGCTGAGCTTTGCGTTGGCAGCGGCTGCCTCTTCAGCTGCACCAATGCCTTTCATTGCAATGGCGCCGAGACCTGCAAGAGCTATGCCAGCTGGCAGCGTTGCTTTCTCAATCGCTGCACCAGCTTTGCCCCACCCACCTTCAGCTTTCTGAATGTCAGCGGTGGCAGCGTCAAGACCTTTGGCTGAATACTCAGTGAGAATCGGAATGACAATGGCCATGACTCACCGCCTCGCAAGACTCATGTTGGCTGTGTCAGCTGCGCTCTCACACGCTTTCATCACCGCTGACTGAATCGTCATCATGCGCGCCTCTGCCGCTGGCCATGCCGCACGTGATGCCATGCCACCCTCTGCCGTAAGACCGGCAATGAGCGCGCTGCCTTGCGCTGTCGCTCCTGAAGATGCACGCCCTGCCATGTCATAGATTGAGCCACCCACGCCCTTGACCAAGATGCTGACCAAGGGCCACGTCTTGACTGTGCCACTGGTGCGCGCTCTCCCTCCATACTTGGTGCCGACAGTGCGCGCGCCTGAAGCTAGCCAGCCAGTGCGCCCTCTGTGATCCATGCCTGACAAGGGAGCTGTGGCGGGCAGAGCGATAGCAACAGCTGCACGCAACGGCTCAGCTGCAAGCTTGATGTCTTTCATGGCTGCACGCTTCAGCGCTGGCTCAAGCTTCTGCAAGGTAGACATTGCCTCTTTGACACCAAGCACTTGCGCTGTGGTGATGACTGGTGGCTCAGCTCCAATGGTCACCTATGCCTCACCTTCTCTGCCTGTCGCTTGATTACCTCAACGTAGGTGGTGACCTCATCCCACGTCAGCTGCTCAAGCTCGCGCAAGCCAATGCCAGTCTCAATGCTTAGCTCAATGAGGGTGCGTCGATAGCTACCTCTGCCAATGCTTTTGGGTCATCGCTCACTGGCGTCAGGTCATCAACAGTGGCAAGCCACGCCTCCACTGATTCACCCACGTCAACGCCCTCAAGCTTCAGCTGCTCCATCGTGAGCTGTGCAAGGTCAAGCATCCCTAGCCCACCTTGAGCCAGGTCACTCATGCGTCTGCCACTTTGCTTCTCCCACCCAATGAAAGCCAGTGGGCTCACGTTGACCTCACGCTTCTCTTGCCCTTGCTGCTCAACCTCAACCTTCAGCTTCATGCCTCTGCTCCTGTCTTACGTCACTATGCGACTGACTCAGCCCATGCTAGTGAGCCACTGACTGTCAGCTCAGCTGTGCACGTGACAGCACCGTCAGCGGGAATCTCTGCACCAAGACTGGTGACGATTGCCTCACCACTCCATGCGGCAGGCGTGGTGCCACCGCCAGTCTCAATGCTGAGCGTGCCTGATGCACCAGCATCAAGCGCTGCCTTGAGCGCTGCATAGAAACCAGTGCCAGAGCCAGCGTCACCGTCATACAGAAAGTCTGCACTGACAGTGCTCTCAACGCCCTGGCTGACAGCAACGCTGCCACCTAGCGTCTGTATGGTCTCGCTGCTCGCGCTCTCATCAACGCTCGCGCTGGTGATCTGTGCTGTGCCCTCTTCTGTTGCGTAGGTGAAAGTGCACACCTTGCCGGTAATAGCGGTGGCCATGACTAACCCTCTTCCTCTGTGACGTGCGTGGTGAATGTTAGGTCAGCTGCCGCCACCTCAGCTGCACCAATCTTGACCAAGCGTGGCGCCATGATTGATGACACCTGGCCTACCTTCTCTAGCTCTTTGCGTGCGTCCCACGTCAGCTGCTCTAGTCGCTCTAGCGCAGCTGCGTTGCTGCCACTGAAGCTGGCAAGGCAAGTGACCAACAGTGACACAGCTGTCTTGCTGAATGTCAGCTGTGCTGCCCACTCAGCTTCAGCGGGCATCAGAAGCACGGCAGGTGGCGTGACTGTCTCAGGTGGCGTGCCATAGATAGTCACGTTGAGCGGTGTCAATGCGGTCACCGCTGCCTGTCGCGCTTCTGTCATGGGTGATGTCATGCGACCACAGCGCCCCCGTATGGCGTGCACGGCCCTAGCAACCCAATGAAGCGCTGCACTAATCCAGGGCCAAGCAAGTGCGGTGTGCTCTGTGGGTTGAGGTCAACGCCCACCATCTGACCACCAGGCGCGTGACGTGATTGCCAGACCTGCACCGTCATACCAAGCAACGCCTCAACACAGTTGAGGTGCAAGCTGTGGTCAACGTCAGTGAGCAACGGTGTGACCGCTTGCTCTGTCGCATCAATGACTGACTGAAGCTCTGCATCTGACGCAGCTGTCTCAGGCAGGTCAAGCACTTTGCGCAACGTGTCAACAGCAACCAATGACATCAGCTCACCTCTTCCAGAGAGAGGGTGCTAGGCAGGGCTCTGCGCATCCCCACCCTGCCTAGCGCCTTTCACTCTACGGTGTTGCGGTGCACTCACACAGAGCGGCTGGCTGACCAACCAAGCTCTTTGCGCGCGCCTCTGCAAGCAAGGTGAAGATGTTGCTGGTGAAGGTGTCTGCGTGTGAGTCAGTGACATAGATAGAGACACCAGTGCGGTTGAGCAAGGTGACGCCATCAGTGAAGTTACCCACCAACGCGGTGCCAGCTGCAAGCGCACCAACAGCGACGACAGGTAGACCCCAGTAGCCACTCTGCATGGTCGCGCCCATCAGCGTGCCACCCATGATCTGCACGTCAATCGCTGCGTAGTCAGCCGGGTTGAGCGCAATGGCGTTGGGCTGGAAGCCCGCGCTCTGCACCTTGCCGATTCCCACGCGGATTGCAGAGAGCAGGTCAGCGGCTGTGGCGTCAGGGATGGTGCCCGTTGCCGCTGCAATGGCAGCTGCAATCTGAGCCTCAATCTTGTCAGCCACACCGCGCGACAGGTTGCCCTCAATGAAGCTGCGCAGCGCACTGGAATCTTCCAGCGCCTGACGGCTGGCTTGCACCCAATGGGCCACGGTCTCAAGTGAGACAGGCGTGACAGTGGCTGCCAGCGTTGCCTCTGGCTTTGGTGCTCCCTCAGCCACCACAGCTGCAAGCGGCGCAGCGGCAGGGTACGTGACCCAATCAATCACGTTGGTCTGCACGCTGACCTTGCCCACCAGTGCGGTGAGCGGGCGCTGGTCAGCTGGCGCAGCTGCGTAAAGCTTTGGCTTTGGTGGCATGAATGCTGAGCCAGGGCTTGCACCAGTGGTGATGGGTGCACGCATCTCAAGCGGGTCAATCTGTGGAATCTCCACCACACCGCTGCTCTTCATGCCGCCTCGCGCCCAGTCTTGGTAGGCACGTGACTCAATGAAGGCACCAGCTAGGTCAGTGGTCTCAGGCGCCTCAGGTGTGCGCTCTTCTGGCTTTGGCCCACCAATGCGGGTGATGAGGTCTGCATAGCGCACGCTTGACTCTTGCGCGCCAGCAAAGGTGCTGAGCCTGTCATCAATCTGTGCGCAGCGCTCCTGAATCCTCTTGACCTCTGAGGTCTCAGGGTCAGTGAGGTCACGGTTGTCTGTCTCTGCCTTGCGTGCGTAGCCCTCAATGGTGGCGCTCAATGCCTCGCGCTCTTCCATGAGGGTCTTGAGATAGCTCATGGCTCTCCCTCTAGACGTGTGTGTGTTCGGTCAGGCGTGCGCGGTCTAGAGGGTGAGCGGTCTGCCGTAAGGCAGATGATCGGCCCTGATGCGCGGTGCTGTGCAGACTCTAGCGCCAGAGACCGATGGGGCGCGAGGGGTCCACCTCTGGCATGGGTGGGAGGGTCACCCATGACAGGTCACGCACTGGCTCCCTGAGGGAGAGCACCTCTGCTCCATCGTATGCACCCAGGGGGGTCAAGCTCACCTCTGCCAGTGCCGCCTCAACCACGTCACGCACCCCATCGGTCATCTTGTCTTTCAGCGTGCGAAACCCCACAGAGACCTGAGGCAACAGACCCTCTCTCAGCTCTTCCAGCGCCTGCCTGCCGTGTGTGGTGTCAGCAATCCTGAAGGTGCCCAGTGGCCCTGCCTCTGTGTCACGCAGCTCAAGCGCGGTGCCAATCGGTCTGTCATGGTCATGGCTTCTGAAGAGTCGCATGGGGCGCTTGGCTGTGTTGGCCAGCTTGATGCTGTGGCGGAATGCACCACGCATGAAGCGCTCACCGCCACGGTGCTCAGTGGTCATGCTCACCTCACCGTAGGGAACCAAGAGCGCGGTCATCGTGCGCCCATCACCCTCACTCAACCCGCGCACCTCAACGGCAAACGGTGACAGCTCTGTGGTGCCTTTGATGATGGTCATGCTGACTCTCCCTCTTGCACGGCTGTCAGTGCCGGTAGCCCTGGCTCTTGTGTCGTTGGTGTTGGTGTGTCTATCTCTGGCAAGCCCTCAGCTCTGCGCACCTCATCAACGGTGAGCCACCCTTGAGCTAGGCCAGCTGTGTAATACGCAACGCGCGTGCCGCTCTCAGCTCGCGCCATCCCTGCAAGGTTGACGTGCAAGCTGGTGCCTAGTGGAAACTCTGAGTCAAGTGCAGACTCAATCCGCCTGGCCCACGGCAAGAGCGTTGATCTGACGTAATGCTCAGACCTTGCCTCAAGGTTTGCATACGTGTTGCCCTCTGATGGCAAGCCCAACATAAAGCTCTCAACGCCGAACGCATTAGCCACGTCGAGAATGGCAGAGCGCTTGCCCTCACTCAGCTCAGCTGTCTCAGGTGGCAGCTGCACTGGCACAAAGTCTGTCGTTGCATTGAGCACCGCAATGCCGCGCGCTGTGAGCGCGCCATGCTTCTCTTCCCACTTGCTGCGCAACGCATCAGCTTGTGCCTCAGTGAGATTGGGTGCAGACACCTTGAGATAGCCAGCGGGAATGCCAGCGGTGAAGATGCCAGTGGAATAGGCACGCATCATGCCTGCCTCATCCCACGCCTTGAGGTGACCAGTGATGGCGCCTCTGCCACGCCCACCCCAATAGGGCGCCATGCCGCGCAAGTGAATGACCTCATGCTGTGGCAGGTTGAGCCACGTGTTGTCTACGGTCTTGAGCCAGTAGCCCGCGCTTGGTCTGTTGGCATCTGTGGCAGCTGGTGTCACCACGTCAACCAACAGCGGGTGAAGGGTGAAGAGCGGTGGCACTGGTGCACCGTTGATGTCACGTGACGGCACCCACACGAAGCCATCCCCATACCAAAGCGCTGACACCAGCGCTTGCGTCCAGAAGCTGACAGCGCTGAGCGGTGAGAGACCGTCAGCTGACCAGCTGGTGAGCCTGCCGTCAGGGCGCGCAAGCTGAGGGTCAGCTATCCAGCGGGGAGGTGTCAGCTGCTCGCGCCCTTTGACCACCTCCCACGGCACGCCAGCTAGCGGGTCACAGATGAGGGAGGTGGCGCGGGTGATGGCAGGGAAGCCACCGCCTGAGGTCTCAAGAGAAGCGGCTGCTGCGTCAGCGGTGGCAAAGCCTGAGCCTTGCTTGCCGAACGCCAGCAAGCTGCTCAGCGTGTCTGGCCCTAGCCAGTGAAGGTCTGGCTGCTCGATCACCCAACCGTCAGGGTCATTGAGCAGAAGGTCACCCTTGCCTCTGTTGTGGTCAGTGCGTGTCCACCATGCCATGAGGCTGCCTTACGTCAGAAGATGGCGGGCTCAGTGCTGCCTTGCGTCACGATAGACCACGCGGCCCACAACGCGCCACGTGCTGCGTCTGTCGGCATGGGTGAGCGGGTGCCGCTCATCACGGTGCCTGAGTCTGTGACCACCACAGCTGCACCAGTCACTTGAGCTGCAAGCTGTTGGTCACCGTCATGCGCCAGCGTGCCCTCATCAATCATTGACTGGAAGAGGTGTGTGGCTTGCCGTGTCTCTTTGATGCCCGCCAGCTGCACCTCACCAGGGAACGCACCACGATCAATCATCTTGTCTAGGGACGCACCCAACAGCAAGCGCGTGCCAGGGTGCGCGCCTGCCACGTCATGCGCCATCGTCAACGCCTGCAAGAGCCTCATGCGGTGTGCTGCCTTGAGACAGACCTTGCCGTCATCGGCGTGCCATGCGGTGACCAACGTGGCACCGCCACCGCTGATGGCGTCCAGCGCCAGCACCAACGGCACGCCCTCTGGCACCTCAAGCCCGCGCACCTTCAGCGCATCCCATGAAGCTTCAGACGCCAGCGCCAGTCTGCTTGCCGATGGCCAACGGTTGAGCCACTGAGCTGACCAGCTCTCATCACTGGTGCTCTTCTGCCACTGGCTCACCATGAATGCGCGGCGCTTGTCATCCCAATACGGTGACGCCTCGCGCCAGCCCCGCTCATCGTCAAGCTCACGTGTGGGCGCAGCTGACCACTCAAGCATCAGCGCATCTGTTGGTGACTCAATCTGTGCCAGCAACGTCTTGCGCATGTTGGGCACCATTGGTGTTGCGTCAGGGTGCGCGGTGCTCACTAGGTAGAGCTGTGGTGACTGGCGCGTGATGAGGGTGGGAATCAAGCGGTCATCAACCACGCCAGAGTCAACACCCCACGCCTCATCAACCACCGCCATTGCGAGGGTGAAACCGTAGCCCGCATGACCCACCGCGCGGATTAGCCAGCGCGCGCCATTGGGATGCTCAATCCTCTGCTCACCGTTTGCTTGCCTGACCAGCCACCCGCTCTGCTCACCAGCCCACAGCATTGCAGGGCGCCACACCTCACGTGAGACATCAAGGTGTGTGCTGGTCAAGAGCACGGTGTCAGGCTCAGCGTTGCCGTAACGCCCGCCGCACTCAAGCCTCTGCATGACCAGCTCTCTAAGGGTGAAGCTCTTGCCGGTCTGGCGCGTGGTCGAGACCAACAGCGTTGCCCAACAGAGCTGGCCAGCTGCGTCATGCTCTAGTGCACGGTATGCCCACAGCTGTTGCCACCATCTGAGCCTGATGCCACGATCACCGCACCATTGCACAAAGCTCAGCCCGTAGCTGCCCACCGCTTGAGGGTGAGGTGCCGTTGCTAAGCGTGGCCAGGTGTCACGCTCAGTGGGCTTAGGTAGTCCCCACCCGTAGACAACCGATGACCACGCTGGCTCTTCAGTGATGATGTCGCTGTCCAGCGCAAGAGCGTGCTGACTTACGGCAGCATTGGGTGACATTGGGGAGAGAAGCGCGACGGATTCAGGGTGCACTCGCGCGCGTTCTCTAAAACTTTGCGCGCGTTTGCGTTTTGCGTTTTGTGTTTTGCGTTTGTGGCATGACCAACACAACGTGATGCCATTGTTTGTGTCCCATTCAGGGCCACCATCAGCAACCTCATGCACGTGGTCAGCTTGCAAGCTTTGTCCACTGAGGTCTTGATGACCGCATGATTGGCAACAGTGTTGGTCTCTCTTCAGTACCTCTGACCTGAAGCGCTGTTGCTTGCCACCTGTCTGTCTGCCCTCTGTCATGGTGACCACTCCCGCACTGTGACCAGCACGCCTGGCTCTTGCATTGCGCCATGCCCACCGGCATAGCTCTTGCTAGCGGTGAGCTTGGCAACGTGTCTGTCATCAAGCCACACGCCTGCATCAGTGCAGCTATCTGCCACGCACCTGACCAGCTTGTCTAGGTCAGGTGTCTTGTGTGATGGGTAGGGCAGCTGTGGTGTCTTGGCTATGCGCTTGCCTAGGTCTAGTGGTGGCTGCATGGTGAAGCTGGCTGTCAGGTGAATGGGCACGTCACGCAGCATGACCCAATCGTTGAGACTCATTGCCTCTTGTGCTGCCTCAGCTACTGTCTTACGCCAGGCTTTCAGCGTAACGCTGTTGACAGGGATGAGCCTAGCCCTGGCCACTCCCAATCTCTGAGCGCCCACCACTCTCATGCTGCCTTGTGGGCAGGGTGAGCCAATGGCTACCCATGAGAGGTGCGGTGCCTCTGTCATGTTGGCAGGTTAGCTCCCTTGCCACTGTTGCATGAGCGGTGCGCGGGCTTGAGGTTGTCATCATCGTCAGTGCCATAGGCTTTGACTGGTGTGAGGTGGTCAATGGTCAGGGCCATCTTGTGATTGTGGTGCAAGCTCACGTCAATCAGCTCAGTGCAGAGGTGGCACACGTACCCATGAGCAAACGCTATGGCAAGGCGCTCTGACCTCTTCCACACTTTGCGTCTGCGCTTTGGTGGTGTCGCACCATTGGCAGCTTTGATGCGCTCTCTGCGTAGGCGCTTGTGCTCTGCCGCGTTGCATGTTGCGTCACAGTAGGCATACACCTTCCACCCACTCTTGAGCATCACTGGCTCAATCAGCTCATCACAGCTGGCAAAGCGACACACGCCCGCTGGTGGTGGTGGCGTGCGTCTGGCTAGAGCTGCGCACGTCTTACAGTGCTGGCCATAGCTGCGCTTTGGCTGCCCGCACTTGTCACACGGTGGGAAGCTGGCCATTGCCCTTGTCAGCACTGTGCCGTCACGCCAGCGCTTGAGCAACCCACCTGCCTCTGTCTTGTGGCACCTCTTGCAATGACCAAGCGCAATGCTGAGGTGCGTGCCCTTGCTCTTGTCCCAATAGCGCCTGAATCGCACTGACTCACCGCATGTTGGGCATGGGTGCCAGCCATCATCAATGGGCTTGTGAGGGTCTAGTGGGTCTGGCTGTGCCCTTGGTGGCTTTGGCACCAGCACCCTTGGCTCACGCTTGCTGTTGACGTGCACTGGCGCGCTCACAGCTGCACCCTTTGTGGAGCTATGGAGGTGGAGGTGGAGCGCTCCACCCACCTCAACCCGCTCTCTTGATCTTGCATGACCGCTCTCCCTCTTGATCTATGTCTATCTATGACAATGTATGACGTGTGTGTGTGTGTTGTGTGTGTAGTGATCTAGGTGGGCCAGAGAGGTGCAGGGTGGAGACCTCCACCTCCACACCTCTCTGACCTGCACTTGTGGAGGTTTGACCTCCACTTAGCGCTCATTCAGCGCCCACCGCTTGCCTGTCTGCACAGCTCTGCCCTGCATCTGCAAGCGCATCAGCCCATCGTCAAGCCAGCGCCTGTCACGGCTCTCTAAGGCTCTGCGCAGCTCAGACGTGCTCTGAGAGCCATGCTTGGCCATTGCGCGCTCTAGGCGCCCTGCAATGCGCTCAATGGCGTGCTCAGCCTCTTGCTCAGCTGAGCGCCTGACCGTGATGGTCTCAACGGCTGCGCTGACCTGAGCCTTGCCAGCTTGCTCAGCTATCCACTCACGCACGCCATCAGAGGTCTCAAGCACCACGCCAGCTAGGCGCCAGTCATCAACGGTGATCTTTGGTGGCTTGCTGCCACGCTCAAGCAAGCCCAACGCCAGCGCCAGCTTGAGCCTGGCCAGGTTGCGGTGGCCATCAAGCGTGCCGCTCAAGCTCTTGGCTTGCTTGAGGTGGTCTTGCCTCACCTCAGTCACCACGCTCTGTGGCACTGGCACGCCCGCCAGCTGCACCTCTTGGCCATGACTGTTGATGATCGGCGTGACAGGCTCAATCTGACAGCTGCGCCCTGGCACCCACTGTCCCCATTCCAGCTGCCCTGGCCAGTCAGGGATTGAGTCAGCTGCCAGGTCATCATCAACTAGCGCGGTCAGCCAGACAAAGCGCTGAGGTGTGCCAGCGTGAGCCTCTTTGCCAGTGAGCAGATTGGTGCACCGCTCTGGCTGAGCACCCACCAACAGCCCCAATCGGTAGTCAAGGCGCGCCACAGCTGTTGGTGCGTTGCGCTGCGTAGCTCCCAACCTGCCGCCACTCCATGCGGTGCGCAGCGTGGCTGTGGTGCTCGCGCCTAGCCCTGCCTGGCCCATGAATGCGTCAACCTCATCAGAGTCAATGAGCAGAGCGTGCTCACCCTTGAGCCAGGTCTTGCCCTCTTTGGTGCCAAGAGCCTCAACCATGCCCTCACCCGTACCCATCGTGATCTCTTTGACGGTGCCACGGTCAGGGTGGTCAGCGTCTGACCATTCAGCGGGCAGAGGTGCCACCAGCGGCACCAGCTCAGCTGCCACGCCACGTGCTGCGCTCTTGCCGCCTCCTGAGCCCATCACCAGCGCCCCAAAGAGGTTGGTGCTGGCTTCTGAGCCCACGATGGGTGGCAAGACCCACGTGGCGTCTAGAGAGCACGCCACACGCACCAGGCAGGTCAGCAAGAGACCGTCAGGGCCAA
>Ga0190271_10002259_pt1 | contig 11556 bp, 9 predicted proteins | sample Popmic356T_FD_133747 | JGI IMG/M metagenome (GOLD analysis project Ga0190271, IMG submission 133747) | Populus adjacent soil microbial communities from riparian zone of Weber River, Utah, USA - 356 T | ecosystem: Environmental > Terrestrial > Soil > Riparian zone | place: USA: Utah | collected...
GCGGCAAGAGCACGCCCGGCACCTACGTGATGCATCGCCTGAACCGCACCGAATACGGCAATGCGATTCGGGACCTGCTGGCGCTCGACGTCGACATCACGGAACTGCTGCCGAGCGACGGCGCCAACTACGGCTTCGACAACATCGCCGCGTCGCTGCGCACGTCGCCCCTGCTGCTCGAGCGGTATCTGCTGGTCGCGCAGCGCATCAGCACGATGGTGGTCGGCGACAAGAACACGCCGCCGGGCACGACGGAGTATTCGATCAGCCGCGAGTTCACGCAACGCCAGCACGTCGACGGCCTGCCGTTCGGCACGCGCGGCGGCACGCTGGTCACCCACGTGTTCCCGGCGGACGGCCACTACAAGCTGTTCGGGCGCCTGGTCCGCGGCGTCGAAGAGGGCTATGCCGGCGTCGAGGGCCAGGAGTACCCGGAGACCTTCGTCGTCACCGTGGACGGCGAAGAAGTCTACAGCGCGCAGATCGGCGGGTTCGAGGACCACGCGGTGCAGGCCAAGGACATGAACGAGGCCCAGAAGCTGGTGGACGCTCGTATGTCGGGGCGGGTGTTCGTGACCGCGGGCCCCCACGAAGTGGGCTACACGTGGCGGGAGCGGCCGACCAACCGGCAGGACGTCTGGGTGCCGTCCCAGCGCGACAGCCAGGAAGTCCACATGGTGGGTGGCCACGCGCGCCTCAAGAACGTGGGCGTTGAAGGGCCCTACGACGTGAAGGGCATCAGCGCGAACCCGAGCCGCGAGCGCGTGTTCGTCTGCAAGCCCGCGTCGGCCGCCGAAGAAACAGCCTGCGCGACCCGCATCTTCACCAACCTGACGCGCCGCGCCTATCGCCGTCCGACGACGGCGGAGGACGTCGAGGCGCCGATGACGTTCTACCGGCAGGCACGCGCTGGCGGCGAAGACTTCGACGCCGGCATCCGCGTGGGCCTGGCCCGCGTGCTGTCCAGCCCCTCGTTCCTCTACCGGATCGAGGAGGACCCGGCCACCCTGCGGGCGGGCGCCGCCCATCCCGTGAGCGATGTCGAGCTGGCGTCGCGCCTCTCGTTCTTCCTCTGGAGCAGCATCCCCGACCAGCCGCTGATGACCCTGGCCGTTGCCGGCCGGCTCCGCGAGCCGGGCGTCCTGGCCGGGCAGGTGCGGCGCATGATCGCCGACCGGCGGGCGGACGCGCTGGTCAGCAACTTCGTGGGGCAGTGGCTGCAGTTGCGCAACCTGGAAGCCAAGGTGTCGCCCGACCTGCTGATGTTCCCGGACTTCGACGAAAACATCCGCAAGGCGTTCCGCAAGGAAACCGAACTGCTCTTCGCGCACGTCCTGCGCGAGAACAAGAGCGCGATGGAGCTGCTGAGCGCCGACTACACGTTCGTGGACGAACGCCTGGCCAAGCACTACGGCATCCCGAACGTCTACGGGTCGAAGTTCCGGCAGGTCAAGCTGACCGACCCCAATCGATACGGCCTGCTGGGACACGGCAGCGTCCTGTCGTTGACATCGGTCGCCACCCGGACGTCGCCCGTGCTGCGCGGCAAGTACGTCCTGACCACGTTCTTCAACACGCCGCCGCCGCCGCCGGTGCCCAACGTGCCGACGCTCGAAGAGAGCAACAAGACAGCGGCGCCAAAGACGGTGCGCGAGCAGTTGGAGCGGCACCGCCAGAACCCCACGTGCGCGTCCTGCCACCGGATGATCGACCCGGTCGGATTCGCCCTGGAGCAGTACAACTCGGTGGGTCAATGGCGCGTGACGATGCCGGACGGCTCCAAGCTGGACACCGCCGGCGTCCTGGCGGACGGCACCAAGATCGACAGCCCGGTATCGCTGCGGAACGTCATCCTCGGCCGTCCCGCGTCGTTTGCCACGATCCTCACCGAACGGATGATGACCTACGCTCTGGGCCGCGGCGTCGAAGCCTCCGACATGCCGCTGGTCCGCAGCATCACGAAACGGGCGGCGCTGAACGACTATCGCCTGGGGGCGATCATCCAAGGCATCGTCGAGAGCCCGGCATTTCAGATGCGGACCAAACCGGCACAGACCGAAACCACGAACCTAGTCGCGAGGGGACAGTAGCCATGATCATCACGAAGAAGCACTTATCCCGGCGTACGTTCCTGCAGGGCACCTTCGGCGCCGCGATGGCGCTGCCCCTACTGGATGCCATGGTGCCGGCCTTGACCGCACAGAGCCGCACCGCGGCTGCCAGTCCATTCCGCTTCGGTGCCATCTACATGCCGAACGGCGTGTTCCCGGACACGTGGCATCCCACGCAGACGGGCGCCGACTTCGAGTTCAAGCCGGTGATGCAGCCGCTCGAACCGTTCCGGAATCAGCTGGTCACGGTCAGCAAGATGAAGGCGCCGTGGGGCGAATCGGTCCACCTGGGCGCCAGTTCGGCGTTCCTGAACGGCACGGGGCCCGTGGGCGCCCGCGACGACTCGGGCGACGCCTTCGGCAAGATCCAGTCGAAGAAGACGGCCGACCAGTACATTGCGGACGCGGTCAGCGGCGATGCGCCCCTCCGATCGCTTGAAGTCGGCACCGAGGACATGGGCACGGCGGCCGGCGCGTGCGACGGCTTCCCCTGCACGTTCTTCAACGCGCTCTCGTGGCGCGACGACACGAGCCCGCTGCCGGTCGGGATCAACCCGCGCGTCACCTTCGAGCGGATGTTCGGCGAGACCGGTTCACAGCAGCAGCGGACGGCGCGCCTGAAGGAACGCCAGAGCCTGCTCGACTCCGTGATGGCCGAATCGACCAAGCTGCGCACCAAGCTGGGCGCATCCGATCGCGCCATCCTGGACGAGTACTTGAGCAACATCCGTCAGGTTGAACAGCAGCTCGACCGCATGGAAACGCGGCTGGGCACGCTGACGGGCAACCCGGAAGCGCCCCTTGGGATGCCGGAAGCCTTCGACGACCACATGACGGTGACCTACGACCTGATGCACCTGGCCTTCCAGGGCGACATCAGCCGCGTGTTCTCGTTCATGATCGGCCACGAGGCCAGCGACCGCGGCTACGCGCACATCGGCATCCCGGAGACGCACCACAGCATCTCGCACCACGGGAACGACGCCGAGAAGCTGGCCAAGTACGCCAAGATCGGCACCTACCAGATCGTCAAGCTGTCGGAGTTCCTCGAGAAGCTGAAGAACACCAAGGACGGCGACGGGAACCTGTTGGACCACTCGATGGTCTACTGGGGCAGCGGCATGAGCAACGGCAACGCGCACGACCGCAGCAATCCGCCGGCGGTGGTGGTAGGCGGCGCGCACGGCCGGATGAAGGGCAATCGGCACATCGAGGCCAAGGACGACATGCCGACGGCGAACCTGCTGCTGGCCATGGCGCACGTGGCGGGCGCCGAGATCGAGAAGATGGGCGCCAGCACCGGTCGGGCGGACCTCTAGCAGCCGTCGCTCCGTACGACAACCACGGGGCTGGCCTTCGGGCCAGCCCCGTTTACTTTGTACGGGCCGCCGCCGCCGTCCGTTCCTCGGCCCGGTGTCCCGACAGGATGTTGAACATCCCGTAGTTGCCTTCGTGGCACGCCACCTCGTAGATCTCGCCCTCCGCGCGGTCCATGGGGACCTCGATGGTCCACGGTCGGGCGAACACGGTGGGATCCTCGACGGTGGCGCGGTAGGTCAGCGTCGAGGCGTCGGTGCGGGTGAAGCGCTCCACCACGCGCAGGTTCTCGTCGCTGGCCCCGTTCAGGTATCCGACACCGAATCGGCTCTGGTGGTTGAACTTGAGGTTCCGCGTCTCGACCACCAGCGTGTCCCCTTCCCAGTGCCCGCGTGAATCGCCCGTCCATTGGGTGATGGACGGTGAGAGGGCCGCACGGCCATCAAGGGGAATCACCCGGGCGTCGTGGTTCATCTCGACGAGGATGGTGACGTAGCCGGGTGCCTGCTCGATCCGGTAGTTGTTGTTGTACGGTTCCGGCAGCATCGGCACGGTGGCCCCGAACAGGATGCAACGCTCGGTCAACCACCGGTCGTGCCAGCTGTCGGCCGGGCTCTTCTCGGCGGCCGCCAGGCGAGCCGCGACCCGGCGCTGCGCCTCGGGCAAGAGGGCGGGCAGGCGCCCGTCCGGCGGATCGACGATCAGCGAGGTCCTGAGGGTCTTCACGCCGCCCTTCCCCCGCTCGAAGAAGGCATCGTTGTAGGCGCCGACGTCGCCGGGACGCAAGGGGCGGTCGGCGTTGGTCTGCTCCCGCCGCTGTTTTGCGAACGCCGCGTTCTCCTCCGCCGTGAAGAAGGCCTTCGTCCCCAGTTCCGGCGCGCGCTGGAGCGGCGTCAGGGTGGCGTTGGACCAGGTGCCCTGAAGGTCGGGGTCGCCCCACGGCAACCGCCCGGAGGCGCCCGACTGGGCGGCGAGCGATCCCGCGAGGTGCAGGCCAAGGATGATCGCCGCGCAGGCCGTCGGCAGACGACGCACACTCATATCCCCTCCTCCTGGAGAAGCCCGACTCCCGGGCGAGAGCATACACCGCGGGGGCGTGTGATAGGCTCCGCCGATGCCGGCGTCGCCCGCCTCGCTTGCCCCGTCCGTGCCCAGCACCCACGCGCCGGCAGCCGGCGTGGACGCCAGACGCGTCGCCGTGGCCAGCGCCGTCGGGACCACCATCGAGTGGTACGACTTCTTCATCTACGGCACGGCCGCGGCCACGGTCTTCGGTCCACAGTTCTTCCCGCAGGTGTCCGAACTGGCCGGCACGCTCGCCGCGTTCGCCACGTTCGGCATCGGCTTCATCGCCCGCCCGCTGGGGGGCGTGGTGATGGGCCACTACGGGGACCGGCTCGGCCGCAAGTTCATGCTGGTGTGGTCGCTGATGCTGATGGGGCTCGCGACGCTCTGCATCGGGCTGCTCCCCAACTACGCGGCCATCGGGGCCTGGGCGCCGGCGCTGCTCGTCGTGCTCCGGTTCGTGCAGGGCTTCGCGCTGGGCGGCGAATGGGGCGGCGCCGTGCTGATGTCGGTGGAGCACGCACCCCAGGGCCGGCGCGGTCTTTTCGGCAGCTTCGTGGCGCTGGGGCTGCCGATCGGCATCATCGCGTCGAACCTGGTGTTCCTGGTCGCGTCGACGGCCGTGGCGCCCGACGCGTTCGCCGCCTGGGCGTGGCGCGTGCCGTTTGTCGCCAGCGTGTTCCTGGTGGCGATTGGCCTCTGGGTCCGGCTGGGCATCGCGGAGAGCCCGGTATTCGCCAACGCCCTCCGGTCCCACGCCGCGCGGCCGATGCCGGTGGTCGAGGTGCTGCGAGCCAATGGGCGCACCGTGCTCCTCGCCGCCGGCACGTATTTGAGCATCAGCAGCCTGGGCTACATCGTGCTGGTGTACTTCGTGACCTACGCCACGAGACAGCTGGGGCTCACCTTGCCGACGACGCTGTCGCTGGTCATGGGATCGGCGATCCTGTTCGCCGGGTCGATCGTGCTGTTCGCCCATTACTCCGACCGCCTGGGCCGTCAGCGGGTCATGCGGTGGGGGCTGGGGTTGCTCGCGCTCTGGTCGCTGGTGTTCTTTCCGCTGGCCGACACCCGGAGCGTGCCCCTCATTGCGCTGTCGCTGGCCGGCATGCTGGTCATCCAGGGCGCCTATATCGGCCCGCAGCCGGCGGTCTTCTCGGAGCTCTTCCCCACGACCCTCCGCTATAGCGGCGCGTCGCTCAGCCTCACGCTGGGTACGCTCCTGGGCGGGGCCATTGCGCCCAGCGTGGCCACGGCGCTCTTCGGCCTCACGGGCACATCGCGGTACATCACCTACTACATCACGACGATGTCGCTCATCTCGTGGCTCTGTTCGCTGGGGCTGCGCGAAACGTATCGCGACAGCCTCGAGTAGCGGCCCCGGACCGCTACATCGGGCGCGGCGGCTCCGGCACGTGCAGCAGATACGGCGTGTCCCGCAGCTCGCGGCCCAGCCGCGCGTGGCGGCACCGCCACACCTCGAAGCGCCTGGCCATCGTGTGGAGAAACTGCGCCCGGCGAACCGACAGGGACTGGTCTGCCGCGCGGGCAAAGAACGACGCGCCCAACCCCGCATACCAGCGGATGTTGTGGCGGTCCCGCATCTGGTTCTCGAAGAAGCCCGTCATCAGCAGGCACTGGGCGCCGGCCTCCTCCATCAACGAGGCCGTGAGCACGGCGTCCGGCTCCCGGACGAACTGGTCGAACACGGTCGCCAGCGTCGCCGGCGCCGGACAGGTGGTACTGTCGGTGGACACCAGCGAGTAGTGCGCGAGCACGCTGGCGTTGTAGAGCAACTCGTCGGCGTCCACGCCCTCGTCGCACACGTCCTTCAGGCCCGTGACGAAGAACTCGAGTGTGCGCCGTTCGTCAACCGAAAGCAGTTCTCGCAGTGGCCCCATGGTGTGCCCTCCGCGTGCGGTTGGCTCCACACCGGACGACGTGGCCGTCGTGGAGGGTTGGTCTGGACATTCGGCGCCAGGGCCGCGAGACTTTACCCTATCCTATTTCGTCGCAAAACCAGCGCGCGGGTCGAACTTCAAGCCGTCGGCCCGGACGGCGTTCACCCAGATCGCCGCGGGGCGACCATCCTTCATGGGATTGCCAGTGATGGTCAATTTCGTTCCCGGTCGCAGATCGCTCGGCTTGATGCCGGCGCGGCGCAACGTGCTGGGGCCCTCCGCCTCGAACCCCCACGTGACCACCTTCCCGCTCTTGTCCGTGACGTCCACGAGCAGCCACGAGTGGGGATTGGTGAGCTGGAACTCCTTGACCACGCCCTCGACGGTCACCGTCTTCTTGTCGTCGAACATCGCCGCCGAGTGATGGGCCCCGGGCGTGTCCGCCATGGCCAGGAGCATGACTACCCCGGCCAGGGCGGCCATCTGAGCGCTGGGACGAGTGGTCATCACTTGCCTCGCTGCGCGTCGTCTTGCGCCGTAAAGGTGAAGTTGTTGAACTGGGTGGTGCCGTCGCCCGTCTGGAACACCGTGTTGTTCTGGTTCTCGGCGCAGTTCCAATACCGAATCCGCAGGTCCGGATCGCTGAGCTTCACGTAGGACTGCCTGACGTACCACGCCTCGGCCAGCGCCGGCGGGTCGTAGACCCACACGTCCGCGGTCAGGGTCTTCCCGTCGGCCTTGCGCCAGATCTCCACCGTCTCCACCTGCTCGGTGTAGTCGGGGTTCGAACGCTGATAGATCCCCGCCATCAGCTGGTTGGTGTGGACCACCAGCTTGTCGCCGTCCCAGAACCCGATGGAGTCGCCGTTGTAGAGCGGATACCGGTCTTCCTCTGGCACATGCGCCCGGCCATCGGTGTAGACGCGGCGGATGTCGTTCACCATCTCGTTCACGAGCCACGTCTGGTTCGGCGTGACGACGAACTCGCGAAGGAACGGCTCGGTCAACCACCGCGGGTGCCCGGGCGGGGCGCACGTGGAGATGGGATCCCATTCAATCCCCTTCTTGACGTCGGCCACGCGCTTCTCCAGCCTGGCCTGAAACTCCGGCGTCAGCTTCGCCGTGGTGATGACGCCGGCCGGCAGATCGGGATCGAAGGTGAAGCCCTTGTCCGCCGGCCGCGAATACACGCCGCTCCAGTCCGGCATCGCGGCCCACGCGAGCGCCTGGCCACCCTTGGCTTCCGCCTTCAAGGCGTCGTAGAGCGCCTGGGCGGTCTTGTGCTGGCGCCCCAGCTCCGCGAGTTGCTCCTTTGAGCGGTCCGGGATGGATCCTGCGGCGACCTGCGCCGACCCGCCTGGAGCGGTGCCCGCCGCGGGCGCATTTCCTCCACTACACGCGGCCAGGAACAACGCACATCCGAGGGCTGCCGCGGCACGTCCGCACACGCTGCTGCGTTTCATCCGGTTGTCCTTCCGCGAACGAGGGCGAGCCGTGCATCCGCCCGTCATTGGCGGAAGGGTACCGCGACGAAGCCGAGACCGTCAAACGCAGACCGCTCGCGGCCGCGCGTCGATCGAGAGTTGGCGATGGTCGGTCTCGGCTCGCGTCTCGCGATCCGGACGCCGGGCCAGGAATATTTGTCACCCGGCTTCGGTTCCGGGACACTAGAATCGCAGTTCCTTCGGCCCCTGGGCCCAGGCGCACAAGGCCCGATTCGCTGCGACGAGCCCACATGGACCACCTGGAACACACGCTCGCGAACATCACCATGGCGCCCTACATCGTCAAGGCGATGGCGCTCATCGGCGTGAGGCGCAAGGGTGGCAGCAACATGTTCCGGCACCAGATCAGCACCATGGCGATCCTCCTGGATTACAAGATCGTGGATCCGGTCCTCCTGAAGGCGGCCGTCATCCACGACCTGTTCGAGGACGCGCCGTCGATGCCGGGCGTCACCAGGGACGAGATCGCCACGATCGATGCGGACGGCCCGGCCGTGTACGCCCTGGTGATGGAGATGACGATGCGGACCGGTGCCGGCGTGCGCGAATCAAAAGGCGGGTACCTGACGCGACTGATGACCCAGGGCTCGCCGCGCGCGAAGGTCCTGAAGCTCGCCGACCGCATCAGCAACATGACGGCCCTCGGCTTCGTGCACGACGCGCCGTTCGTGAGGCGGTTCCTGGCCGAGACGAAACAGTACGTCCTGCCGCACGCCGCCGCGGTCAACGAGGACATGCACCGCGAGCTGACGGACCTGGTGGAGAATCGTGAGCGCCTGCTGGCGGCGCTGCGGATGCCCCCCGACGGGCCTCCGGCCGTGACCTAGGGGCACGGCCGACCTTCCACGCGCGACGCATATGACGGCACCACGCTTCGGGTCGTTCGTCGGGGGGGCATGGCATGCCCCGGAGGGGGGCGCGACCTTTGCCGACGAAAACCCCGCCGTCCGGGGGTCCGTCCTGGCGCACTTTCATGCCTCGACCCCCGCCGAGGTGGTGGCCGCCATCGACCACGCGACGGCCGCCTTCCGTGGCTGGCGCGCGACGCGTGTCGGCGAGCGTCAACAACTCGGCCAGCGGTTCCTCGACCTCCTGCGCCAGCGACAGGACGAGGTGGCGCGCATCGTCGCGCTCGAGAACGGGAAGACCATCCGTGAAGCCCGCGCGGAGGTGGCGTCGGCTCTCGTCGAGGGCGCGCACCACGTCCACCAGATCGCCACGTTCGGCGGGCACGCCCTGCCGGCCGGCGTCGGACCCTACACGGGGTGGATGCGCCGGGAGCCGTTGGGGGTCGTGGGCGTCATCAGCCCGTGGAATTTTCCGATGAACGTGATGTGCCGCAAGGCGCTGCCGGCGCTCCTCACCGGGAACACGGTGGTGTTCAAACCGGCCACCTTCACACCCTGGTCGGGGGTCGTTCTGGCCGGAATCTTTGCGGATGCCGGCTTTCCACCGGGGGTCTTCAACTGCGTGACGGGGCAGGGGCAGTCTGTCGGCGGCGCCCTCCTCGACGACCCACGCGTACGGGCGATCTCGTTCACGGGCTCGACGGCCGTGGGCAAGCAGATTCAGGCCCGCGCGGCCGCCCGGCTTACACGCACGCAGTTGGAGCTTGGCGGCAAGAACGCGCTGATCGTGATGGACGACGCGGACCTGGACGCCGCGGTCGACGCGGCGGTGGTGGCCGGTTTTGCCTGCGCGGGCCAATGGTGCACGTCCACGAGCCGCCTGCTCTTGCAGCACGGCATCCACGACGCGTTCCTGGAGGCGCTGGTCGAACGCTGTCGCGCGCTGCGGGTGGGCGATCCGCTCGACGAGAAGACCGACATGGGCCCGGTGGCAGGGCCCCAGCAGTTCGCGGCCGTAACCGCAGCGATCGACCGCGCGCGGCACGACGGCGCCCGGCACCTGACGGGCGGTGTCGGAGACGGTGTCGGCTACTTCGTCTCGCCGACCGTGCTGGCCGGCGTCACGCCAACGATGGAAGTGTTTCGAGAGGAGGTCTTCGGGCCGGTGCTCGCCGCGACGCCCTTCGCGCGGTTGGAGGACGCGCTGGCACTGGCCAACGACTCCGCCTACGGGCTCTCATCGGCGCTCTTCACGCAAGACGTGGCGTCCGCCATGCGCTACATCAACGACATCGAATCGGGCCTGGCGCACGTGAACATCCACACGGGCTTCAAGGACCCTGGCCTGCCGTTCGGCGGCTGGAAGGACTCGGGCTTCGGCCCTCCGGAAAACGCGCAATCGGGCCTGGAATTTTTCGTCGAGCAGAAGGCCGTCTACATGAAGAGCTAGATCATCGGCCCCCAGCTACCCGAACCTGGAGGCCGTCGTGCGTCAGCGATTGTCGCGGTCGGCGCCGCCGCGCCCCCCGCGCCCGCGGCCTCCGCCGCCGGGCCGCGCCTGAAGCCATTGGCGCATCTGGTCGCGCTGCCTGGTCAGCTCCGCTTTCTGTTCCGGCGTCAGCACGGCCAGGGCCTCGGCCTGCGCCCGGGCCCGCGCCAGGGCCAGGGCGCCGGCCGCCGCTCCCAGGTCGGTCGCCTTGCCCTCGTCCACCTGGCCAGCCTCGGCTGAAGCCGCCAGAGCCCGCCGTGCATCTCCCAGTTGGCGCGCCAGCGTGGACAGTTCCTCACGCCGCTGCCCCGCCAGGGATCGCAACTGCTCGCGCTGGGCCTCGGTGAGGCTCGGCAGATTCCTGATTGACAGGCCAATCGCACCGTCGCCCCGCGGGCCACCGGGCCCGCCTCGGCCGGCACGTCCGGGCCCCTGCGCCTCCGCGGACACTCCCGCCACCACCGCGACCAGCAACGCCGCCACGGCCAACACTCCGCCGGTCCCTGCCACCACTCGAATTCGTTCCTGCTGTGTGAACATGTCTGCCTCCCTCGAATGCGTCCTGAACCATTGGACGATGCGGCCCGTGGCGACCCCTGTACGCAGACGTGAAAATTCGGTGACACGCGTCCGGACGCACGGCCCAGCGGGATAATCGGGATACGTCATGGCCACGGCCCCCCGATCGGCGCTCGTTGTCGAGGACGACCCGCACATCCGCGAGCTGGTGTGCCTGCACTTGGGCCTGGAAGGGTTCGACTGCCAGTCGGCCGACACCGGGACGGGCGGACTGACGGCCCTCAACGAACGGACGTTCGACGTCGTGGTCCTCGATCTCATGCTGCCGGGGGTCGACGGCGTCGCGATCTGCCGCGCGATGCGGCGTCAGGGCCCCAACCGCCGCACGCCGGTGCTGATGCTGACGGCGCGGCGGGAGGAGTCGGACACGGTCCTGGGCCTCGACAGCGGGGCCGACGACTACGTGACCAAGCCGTTCGGCGTGCGCGAGCTCGTCGCGCGCGTGAACGCGCTGACACGCCGCGCCCACGACGGTGAGGCATCGCCCGAACGGGCCATCGCCCGCCTCGGCATCGAGCTCGACCCGGCGCGCCGATCCGTCAAGGTGCGCGGCGTGGCCATCGAGATGACGCGGCAGGAGTTCAGCCTGCTATACGTGCTGGCCTCGCACCCGGGCATCGTCTTCTCACGCGAACGGCTGCTGGCGAAGGTCTGGCACGGAGAAGCGTTCGTCACGGAGCGCAGCGTCGACACCCTGGTGAAGCGCATCCGCCGGAAGATCGAAGTGAACCCGTCCGAGCC
>Ga0190271_10002260_pt1 | contig 11552 bp, 11 predicted proteins | sample Popmic356T_FD_133747 | JGI IMG/M metagenome (GOLD analysis project Ga0190271, IMG submission 133747) | Populus adjacent soil microbial communities from riparian zone of Weber River, Utah, USA - 356 T | ecosystem: Environmental > Terrestrial > Soil > Riparian zone | place: USA: Utah | collected...
CCGAGCGGCTCGGTCACCGCTGCATAGCGCCAGACGGGCAGCAGCGTGCGCGACAGCCTCGGAAACAACGTGCCGAGGTGCACGTTGCCCGCAAGCACGACGGAATAGGCTCGCATCCGCGCCGCAGGCGTGATGATACGTTTGCGAACACCGGATGGGTCGATGCTGACAACCGGCGTCTCTTCGAAGATGCGGACGCCGGCCTGCTCGGCCAACGTGGCAAGGCCCCGCGCATAGTTGAGCGCGTGCAGATGAAACGCCCTTGGATAATGCATGGCGTGGAAATAGCGGCGGGTCTTCAGCGCATCGCGCACGCGCTCGACCTGCCAGCCCTCGACGTCGGCGCCGAATTCGTCGCCGATCAGCTGCAGACGGTGCACCAGCTGATCGCCGTTGTCGGTGTAGGAGACCTCCAGCACGCCGTCGGTCAGATCGACGCCGGGGATGCTCGCCGCCGTCGCACGAATGTGCTCGGCTCCCGCTTGTGTCAGCGCCCACAATTCACGGGCATCCTCACGGCCGACGCGGGCAATCAGGTCGTCGACCTCACCGCCGAAGCCGGGGGTCACGGTACCGAGATTGTAGCCTGACGCATTCCAGGCCAGTTGCCGCGACTCCAGAACCGCGACCGTCGCGCCGAGCTTCGCCGCCTCGAGCGCCACCGAAAGTCCGGCAATGCCGCCGCCGACAACACATACCTCGACGTCCAGATCGAACGTCAGGCGCGGCCGCGCCTCCATCGGCGCGGCGAATGCCCCGTACCAGCCTAACGCCTCGCTCGCCGCCTTCGTGTTCATTGCCGCCGTTCGTGCGTGATATTGCATTCTTTAGGGGGCATGCGAATGGTTGTCACGTTGCCCCAGCCGGCCATGTGCAATATTCCGCAGATCGACCAAGCCGAGACCGTTCAAATGCGCCGATTGCTGTTGCTGCGTCATGCCAAGACCGAGCGGGAAAGCCAGAGTGGCCAGGATCGCGACCGGCGCCTGGACTCCCGCGGCCGGGACGACGCGCCGGTCATCGGCCGCTACTTGGCCGAAGAGAAGCTCGTTCCCGATCTTGCGCTGGTTTCGCCGGCGACGCGGACGCGCGAAACATTTGACCTGCTCGCATCCGGTCTCGAGCCGGAACCTGCAATGGAGGTCATTCCCGGCCTCTACGGCGCGGATGCCGCGGAGCTGCTGCAGATCATCCGGGCGGCCGGCCAGGCCAACAGCAGGCCAGCAAAGAGCGTGCTGGTCGTGGCGCACAATCCCGGCCTGCACGAACTGTCGCTGGCGCTGATCGGCAAGGCAAAAGGCAACGATCGCGAGGCGCTGGAGGAAAACCTGCCGACCAGCGGTCTTGCGGTCTTCAAATTCGCGATCGACGATTGGGACGATCTGTCGATCCGCCACGGGACGCTGGAGCGGTTCGTCAGCCCGAAACGGTTGCAGCGCGAAAACGATTAGCGGCACCCTGGACCGGGGAATCTGGCTGAACGCGCTTGGCCAGATGGCTGAAGCTGTGACAGCATGGCGATCGGGGACGAAGACGCATCTGCAGGTCGGCCCTGCCGGGCGCCTCGTTAGAACATCGCTTGCGCGTAATCCGGCTCGCCGGCACCGGCGGCTGCGTTTGTCGCGAACATGTGCGGGCGATCAGCCACGGAGGCGCAGATGTTCAAGAAAATCCTTGTGCCCGTCGATCTCGCGGACGCCAGCTACGCCAAGCCCGCGATTGCGAGGGCCGCTGCACTCGCGGATGCGGGCGATGGCAAGGTGAAGATCCTGAACGTCCTGCCGATGACCCCCGTGATGCTGGCGGAATACGTGCCCGCAGATTTCGACACCCAGCAACGGCAATCCGCCGAGGAAGCGCTGGCAATCGTCGCCAGTGAATCGGGGCTCGAGCCGGACCAGATCAGCGCAGTGGTGCGTCAGGGCGGCATCTATCACGAGATTCTCGAAGAAGCGGCCGCCTTCCATGCCGACCTGATCGTCATGACCTCGCATCGCCCCGCAATGCGGACCTATTTTCTCGGATCGAACGCCGGCCACGTCGTGCGTTACGCCAAGTGCTCGGTGCTGGTGGTGCGGCAGTAAAGAAGCGAACAGTAAGCAGCGAATAGCAGGTTGCGCTCAAGACTACTCACTCCACGCTCACTACGGCAACAAGTCCTTCGGCACCTGCGCAGGATCATAGCGTCGCGGCTTGTTCCGCAGCAGCCAACCACCGGCATACCAGGCGGACCAGCCCGCGAATCCGAACAGGAACAGCACCGCGATGGCCTGCTGCTGCAATCCCTCCAGCGAACCGCCAAACAGGGCGCGAAACGCCAATCCGAGAATCGCGAGCATCAGCAGGGCGAACGTGGCGGACGCCAGCACGAATACAAACTTCGGTAGACCTGCGACGCACACGACGCCGCTTCGCTCGGCGGCGAGATGCCGGTGCAGTTCCTCGATGAATGCACGATAGTCCTCACTCTGCGGCGTCAACGCGACGATGCCGGCCCACGTGGCGGACACGATCCTGAGCTTGCGTGCGTTCCTGTGACGAAGGTCCGCGCGAAAGCGATGCCTGAGCATCGACACGGGCCGGTAGGTGAGACGAATTTCCGCGATGTCGCTGTAGCTCCAGTTGTCGCTGCGAAATCCCGTGCTGAACGACAGACCCTGTGCGGTCAGTTCAAGCGAGAACGGCGAGCCTGCGACCGACGGCTTGTACACGTATCGCACGGATTTGGACGGCTCGTCGGCGATCATCTTCATCAGGTCCAGACGCATCTTTGCGGCGCGGCGCTTGCCTTCTTATCAGCCTCTATCCTAGAAACGGAGTCTCGCCAAAGCCGGCAGCAAGCTGCAAACCGATGGCCGAACAGGAAATCTATCCCCGCAACATCGTCATCGCCGGCGCGATGGGGTGCGGCGTGCTGCTTGCGCTTGCGGTTCACATGCTGGGCCAGCGCTTCGGCCTCGACCTCAGCGGCCTGTGGCGCAGCGACCAGGTCAACGTCGTTCCGCTTGCCGCGGCGGTCGCCTGGTGGCTGCTCGCCACCGTCGGTTTCGGCGGCGGCTATATCGTGGCCACACTGATGGTTGGCGCCGCCTCAGGGCAAATGTCGCGCGCCATGTGGCAATTTCTCGCCGCCGTGCTGGTGCTGCTGCTTGCAGGCGCGGGGCTCAGCGCATCCGGACCGTCCACCGGGCCCGTCATGGCGAAGGTGCTCGCGGGTGTGCTCGCTCTGCTGCTCGGTGCCGGTATGGCGTTCTGTGGGGCGCACTTTGCCACACGGCGTAACTGACCGCACGATGCAACAATTCACCTTCGGTTCATGCGCGGACTGCAAGCTTCGGCAGGCCGCTTGCGGCCAAACATCGCGGCGCGGCTGTCATAAATGGCACTGCGTCGAAATGATAAACGCGGATTTGCCCATCGAATCGGAACCGCATGCTTCCGCGCACTGGATTTACCGTGTTGATGCAGGCCGCAAAATTGTGCTCTATGCGTGATCGCAAGCGGACACTTTCGTCTCTGTTTGTACCGGCCGCCTGCCTAGTGTGGTGGTCCGCCACACTGCCTCGCCGGGAGGGCGAATGTATCTGTTTCTGACCGCGCTTCAGCGTGGTTTCCACGACTGGATCGGCTGGAAACGCCTCGGCATTGCGGCCAGCCTTCTCATCATCGTCATCGCCGTGTTGACGCTTTTGCGAATGCTCAAGGGCGTCGATGTCAACGTCATCCTGCTGGCGTTGCACGACACGTCGCCGGGCCAGATCGGGCTTGCGGCGTTGTGCGTGGCATGCGCGTTCTTCACGCTGACCTTCTATGACCTGTTCGCGCTGCGCACCATCGGCAAGAAGCATGTGCCGTATCGCATCGCCGCACTTTCGAGCTTCACGAGCTACACGGTCGGCCACAACGTCGGCGCGACGGTTTTCACCGGCGGTGCGATCCGCTTCCGCATCTATTCGGAATGGGGCCTGTCGGCGATCGACGTCGCGAAGATCTGCTTCGTTTCCGGCCTGACGTTCTGGCTCGGCAACCTGTTCGTACTGGGCATCGGCATGGTCTGGCACCCCGAAGCGGCATCACAGATGCACCCCTTGCCGGCGCAGGTTAACCGCCTGATGGGCATCGGCTGCGTCGCTGGCATCGTGGCCTATCTCGTCTGGCTTGCACTCGCACCGGGCCGGCGTGAGCTCGGGCAGAACGGATGGAAGGTGGTGTTGCCGTCGGCGCCATTGACCTTGCTGCAGATCGCGATCGGCGTGGTCGATCTCACCTTCTGTGCGCTGGCGATGTACATTCTGATGCCGTCGCAGCCCCCCATCGACTTCCTGTCGCTGGCCGTTGTCTTTATTCTCGCCACGCTGCTCGGCTTCGCCAGCCACGCACCCGGCAGCCTCGGCGTCTTCGACGCGATGATGCTGCTGGCGCTGCCGCAGTTCAGCAAGGAACACCTGCTGGCTGCTCTGCTTGTATTTCGCCTGCTTTACTTCGTCATCCCTTTCATGATTTCGATCACGATCCTGGCGTCACGGGAACTCTGGTTCAACGTGATCCAGCCCTGGCGCGAGCGGCGCAGGATGAACGGCGCAGAGCCGGCCGCCTCCCCTGGCGAATAGCCGGGAGCAGGTCTTCCCTGAAACAAATCCTCCCGGCAACAAGGCTTTCTCTGATGCGCTGGATTCTGCCGGTAACTGCTCCCATATTTCCGCCTCATGGAGGGGCTTAACCGAAAGCTGCATCAACCTCTGCGGGCGACTTCCCCGATGCCGACGGTCCGTTACAAAGCTTCTGGCATGATTGCTGCAGCCGTGCTTGCCGCGCTCGCAGCCGCGGATGTCGGTTGCGCGCATGCCGCCAACCCGGGCGCGATGCAGATCAGCTGGGAGGTGCGCAATCGCTTCCGCATGTTCAGGGAGGAGCGCGACTTCCAGCTGCATGTCGAGGCCGCCAAGAACCGCGACGTCCTCGGGGCGGAGCAGGCACTGGCGATCCAGAGCGATGGCCGCGGCTGGGCGCGCAACACACTCGTGCGACTGTGTGTCGATCAGGCCGGCAAGATCGCCCAACCGTGCATGCGTGAAGGTGTCGGAGAGGACTACCTGACGCCAGCCGACCACCATGTGACGGTGCGCCTGACCGGACAGGTGCCGCAAGGCGCGACCTGCGCCTGGAAGTTCGACGACGGCGCCACGTCGCAGGAACAATCTTTCGACTGCGCCGAGCCCATCAACATCCGTCTGCGCTACGGCCAACCGACCACGGTCGCGGTCGACGTCAACACCGGACCGGAAGTGCCCGAGCGCCTTACTGAAGAAATCCAGGTTCGTGACATCCTGATCGCCGGCCTCGGCGACTCCATCGCTTCCGGTGAAGGCAATCCCGACCGGCCGGTCGAACTGTCGAGTGGCGGATTCTGCTTCCGCAACTATCTCGGCGGCGGCGAGTATTATCGGCCCGGCCGCGCCCGCTTTCAGGGCGACAAGAGCTGCGGCACAGGCGGCGCCCTGCCGCAATGGCAGCGCTTCAACGCGCAATGGTCGAACGCCGCCTGCCATCGCTCGCTGTACAGCTACCAGGCCCGCACGGCACTCGCACTGGCTGTCCGGCATCCGCACGTGGCCGTGACCTTTCTGCCGCTGGCCTGTACCGGCGCAACCATAGACAGGGGCCTGCTCGGATCGCAGCGCGCGCGCGAATGCCTCATCACGCGCAATGGCGTGAACTGCCAGGGCACGGTCAATGCGCAGCTAACCGAACTGCGCGAAACGATGACCGCAGCAAAACGCCGGCAGGCGGAGCGGCAGATCGATCTGATCCTGCTGTCAGTCGGCGCCAACGACATCGACTTCTCCGGTCTTGTCGCCGACGTGATCGTCGAGAAATCCACCGAGCGCTCGCTGTTTTATCGCGGCGGCGTGCTCGGCTCGGTGGAGGCGTCGCGCACCGCGTTGGCGCGCAACCTGCCGCAGGATTTTGCCAGGCTGCGCGATGCGCTGAAACCGCTGGTCGGCGGCGATCTCGGTCGCGTCGTGTTCGTCTCCTACGCCAATCCGGCGCTTGCCAATGGCGCTCCTTGCGCGAACGGGCGCGACGGCTTCGACATTCACCCCGCCTTCAATGCCGACCCGCAGCGGCTCGCGAATGTCGTGAGCTACATGCAGAACGAATTCCTGCCGCAGCTGAAGAATCTCGCGCTCTGCCAGGGCGGGGTGCTGTGCCGCGATCCGAAGCACGATCGCATGACGCTGGTCGACAGCCACCAGCCCGCTTTCGCCGGCCACGGCATGTGCGCCCGCTCGGGCAACGATCCGGAGTTCGACCAGCAGTGTTTCTCCGTCAAGGGCGAGAGCTTTCAGATTGATCCGGTTGCCGGCGCCAGCAATCCGATGGTCTGCGGCCAGAGCGCCTCCGAGTTTCGCGCCTATTCGCCGCGTGCGCGCTGGATCCGCACCGCCAATGACAGCTACTTCGCGGCGATGACCTACCCGCAGGGATTGCAATCGTCGATGCAGCCCACCGATATCCATGACGCGTCATGGGGCGTGCTTTCGGCCGTGTATGGGGGGGCGGTGCATCCGACCGCCGAAGGCCATGCCGCGATGGCCGACGCCGCGCTGCCGGCGGCGATCAGCGTGCTCGGTCTTGGCGCGGCGTCGCGCGCCGGCACCGAGGAATTGATGCAGCAGCCGCTGCGGCGACCCGAGTAACAGCGAATTGTATTCAGCGTGATCGAGATCACTGATCCACGGTCATGAAAGAGGCACGGTCCGCTCCTTGCATCGGCTTGAAGCTCCGGCGCTTCCCTCGCCCGCGCAACTCCTGTCTCGCAGGTAACAGCACAAGCAACAGGATCCGACTAAACGAACCCCGTCGCGCGTAGCCACGACGGCGAAACTTCAAAGGCTGAGCTTATGACCAGGCGTCAAATTCAAAGACTGCAGTGCCGGCTGCGCCGGGGCCTGAACGGACTTTACCACGGCTATCTCGCCAGCGTACTGCACGAACTCCTGGCCCACGACCGCTCGGGCGAAATCAATCGTGCACTCGCAAGCCTTGCGGACCTTCGTGTTGCCAATCAGATAGCGCGCGCGAAGCCGCGCAACCGGTCGATGGTTCAGCGAGACCTGAAGCAGCGCGGCGATTTCGGCTGCGCGCGCGTGCGCGAACAGCTGTGGCGCCTGCAGCACCTGCCGCTCGACCTGTCAGCCGTCGGCCAGCCTGCGCATCGCTGATAGCTGTCACCCGCTCGCGGGCTGAGCCGTTGACCGTCGCGTCGTCATGCGTGGCAATGCGTTTCGCCCCAGTGCTCGAACCGGTCGTCTCCGGCGGACTCATCGGCACCAGCAACCGCGCTTACCATTGGTAGCGCGCAATCCCCTTCCCTGCGTAGCCGCGGGTCTGGCCGGAGAACTCGCCCTCGAACACAGCGGCGAGGGAGATGCCGTTCATCCATCGCACATCCGCCGACGCGCTGACGAGCGCAGCGTCACGCGCCTGTGCCGCGCCAGTGACCACGAATGAGGGTGCCGGGATCGACTGGAAGCTTGTGCTCAGGAAACGGCTGTCGTCGAAGTAGTGCGCCCACGCCGCACGGCCGCGCAATGTCACGAGCGCCGTCTGCAGCACAAACGACTTGTCGGCGCGTACGCCCACCTCGCTGCGTGCTGTCGTCACGTCGCGCGACGAATAAATCAGCACGAGGGTGTTGAGGCCCAGCGGCAGAGATTGATCGTTCCGGTGTTGACGATGCTGTTGAGGGCGCCCGCAGTAAAGGTGGTGGGCGTCCATGCCGAACCCATTTGGGCCGACATTGATCGTACCGCTGTTGACGATTGTTGGAGTCGCCGAAGACGAGGATGCGGGTGCCGCTATCTCCGACCGTGACCGTCCCGGCGTTGGAAATCGCGCTGTTGTCGCCACCCAGCGCGATGCCACCGCCGAAGTCGCCGCCGACGATCACGCCAGTATTGGCGAGCAAGGCGTTGTTTCCCTGCACAAATATCGCGATACCCCCGTCTCCGATCGCGATCGTGCCGCCATTCCGAACGGTCGTGCTGTTGCCCTGCGCCAGGACACCGACACCGCCGAGGCCCGCTGTGATGGAAGCGCCGGCGGCGTTGACGATCGTGTTGTTGTCGTTGATGGCAATGATGCCGCCGGAAAAACCGCCACCATCGCCGATTGCAATCGCGCCGAAGTTCGTCACCGCGCTGGTGCCGGCGACGAAAACGCCAAGGGCGTTGTCGCCCAGCGTGAGCGAGCCGGTTGCCTCATTGACGATGGTATTGCCCACTCCGGCAAAAACGCTGACGGTGCCGGCCACTCCATTGACCGCGCCGATGTTGGTGACGGGCTGTTGTCGCCGACCACGATGCCGAATGCGCCGGCTCCGAGCGTGATCGTGCCTATGTTGATGATGTTGTTGGCGTTGGCGCTTGCGATGGCGTTCGTGCCCGCGCCTGCAGTGAGGGCACCACGGTTCGTCACCGTATTGCCGTCGTTGACCTGGATCGCAGCCGTGCCGTTGTCGAACACGGTCGCTCCGGGCTGAACATTGACGGTCAGGTTGTTCACGCCGCCGCCGGCCTGGAAGCCGTCTGGATCGTTGCCGTTGCAGGTTACGGTCTGGCCGCTGACCGCGGGATCGGGCGTGCATTGCGCCTTGGCGGCGGACGCCGCGAACAGCGATGCGGCCGCCGCAACCAGCGCGACACCCAGCGATAACCTAATGCGCACGCCGCCCCGCATCCCCACTCCGCCAAACGCTAAAGCGGCCCGGAAACCGTCCGGACCGCGCTCCCTTATCGGTATTTGGAACTCAGGCTACCGGGCCAAACGAGTGTTCACAATTGGACAACGCCAGCGGGAACTCATTGTTCTGCAATGCGATGATTCCGCCACAGTACCATTTGGGCGGTGTCGGGAGGCGGCCTGTCAGGCCGTCGCTGCCGGACGGCTGTTTTCACAGTCCATCCACAGCCCTCCCACAGAGTTATTCACAGCTTGTGGGCCTCAGCGGTGCGGCAAGCCGAAAGCCCCCACCGAGGGCGGTGCCCCTCACCCGACCCCGAGCTTCTTCTGCAGGCTCGAGGACGAGGTCGTGTACTGAAATACCAGCCGCTTGTCAGGATAGATGTAGCGGTGCGCCTTCTGCGACATCAGCGCGCCCTCGTGGAAGCCGGAGAGAATGAGCTTCAGCTTGCCGGGGTAGGTGTTGATGTCGCCGATGGCGAAGATTCCCGACACGTTGGTTTCGAACGCGGACAGTTCGACCGGGATGAGATTGTTCTCAAGCTTCACGCCCCAGTTGGCGACCGGGCCGAGTTTCATGGTCAGGCCGAAGAACGGCAGCACGGTGTTGCAGGGGACCTTGAAAGTCGTGTTGTCGTTGCCCTTGACGACCGCAGCCGTCACCTGCCCGCCCTCACCCTCCAGCGACGTCACCTGACCGAGCTTCATCTGCATTTTGCCAGCCTTCACCAGCGCACGCATCTGCTCGACGCTGTGCGGGGCGGCGCGGAAATCGTCGCGACGGTGCAACAGCGTCATGCTCCTGGCGATCGGCTGCAGGTTGAGCGTCCAGTCAAGTGCGCTGTCGCCGCCACCGACGATCAGGATGTCCTTGTCGCGGAACGTCTCCATCTTGCGCACGGAATAGTACACCGACGTGCCTTCATAGGCCTCGATGCCCGGCACCGGCGGTCGCTTCGGCTGGAACGAGCCGCCTCCGGCCGAGATGATCACGACCTTGGTCTCGAACACCTGGCCCGCGTCGGTGGTCACGCGAAACATCGGATCGCCAATCTTCTCAATCGTCTCGACCATCTCGTTGAGATGGAATGTGGCGCCGAACGGCTTGATCTGTTCCATCAGTGCGTCGGTCAGCCCCTGCCCGGTGACCATCGGAATTCCGGGGATGTCGTAGATCGGCTTCTCCGGGTAGAGCTCCGCGCACTGCCCGCCGATCTTGTCGAGGATATCGATGAGGTGGGCCTTGATGTCGAGCAGACCCAGTTCGAACACCGCGAACAGTCCGCACGGACCCGCGCCGATGATCAGCGCGTCAGTTTTGATTGTCTCACTCATGGTGGCTCTTGAAACCGCTGCAGATAAAAGGAGATGCCGGCGGAACTGGCCGGCCCGGCGGGTTGGTGTAGCCAAGCAGGGCGCGCGGGGGAAGCGATAAATTGCGCATGACGCTGTGTGGATCGAACTTGTAACACCTCCAAATTTACCTGTAAGGCCAAGGGGCTGGAGAGTTCACCCGTGAATGCACCCGAAGCCGTCAAGCCCCCGCGGCGCGCCTTGCGCAGCCTTGAGGATTTTCCGCACCGGACGACCGAGAGCGTCCGCTTCGCGGATATGGACGGCAACGGACACGTCAACAACGCGGTGTTCTCGAGCTTCTTCGAGGCCGGACGGGTGACTCTGTTTCGCGATCCCAGACGTAATCTGAAGCTGATGCCCGACGGACTGATCTGGACCCTGGCGCAGATCACCATCGACTACCGCGGCGAGATGCATTGGCCGGGAACCGTCGAGATCGGTATCGGCCTTGCGAGCCTCGGGCGCACCTCCGCGGTGTTCGAGCAGGCACTGTTCTTCGAAGGCCGCTGCACGGCGACCGCGAAGGCGGTCAACGTTCTGGTCGATCTGGAGACGCGTCGGCCGACGCCGATTACCGACGAGATCAGGTCGAACTAAAGACCCTGGATGTTCGCGAAGGGCTGAGCGCATGAACCGCACGGCAGTCATCCTGTTGTTGTTGTGCGCGACGCATTCGCCATCTGCTGCGCAGCAGTACACGCGCGAGAACCTGCGGGTTCCGTTCGCGGCCGCCGGTCCGCGCGGTCTGGAGGCGCTGCTGGTGCGGCCGGCCGATGGACGCCGCTATCCCCTCGCCCTCATCAGTCACGGTTCGCCGCGCCGCGTCGAAGAACGGCCGCAGATGACGCCGGGACGCTACTACATGCAGGCGCTCGAGTTCGCGCGGCGCGGCTTTGCGGTGTTGATCGTGACGCGGCGCGCCTACGGAACCTCCGGCGGCGACTATGCCGAACGTGCACCGGTGTGCGGACAGAACGAATACGTGAATGCTTCGAACGAAGCCGCGAGCGACCTCCGCGCCGCAGTCGAATTCATGCAGACGCGCACGGACATCAGCAGCCAAGGCATGATCGCCATCGGCCGGTCCGCCGGCGGCGTCGCGTCGATCGCGCTTGCTGCCGATCCGCCATCGGGGCTCGCCGCGGTGATTAGTTTTGCCGGCGGTCGGGGTTCACGCGGCGACCGAGACGTCTGCGGTGCGGACGCGCAGGTGGAATCGTTTGGCGTCTTCGGACGGACCGCCCGTGTGCCGATGCTCTGGGTCTATTCGGAGAATGATCAGTACTTCTGGCCGGAACTGGCGCAGCGCTTTCACGCAGCGTTTCAAGCCTCTGGCGGCCGTGCGAAATTCGTGGCGGCGCCACCACTCGGCCGTGACGGCCATTCGCTGTTTTCAGAGGTTGGCGCGTCGCTGTGGATACCAATCGTCGATGGGTTCCTGCGCGAGCAGG
>Ga0190271_10002261_pt1 | contig 11551 bp, 9 predicted proteins | sample Popmic356T_FD_133747 | JGI IMG/M metagenome (GOLD analysis project Ga0190271, IMG submission 133747) | Populus adjacent soil microbial communities from riparian zone of Weber River, Utah, USA - 356 T | ecosystem: Environmental > Terrestrial > Soil > Riparian zone | place: USA: Utah | collected...
CCCGCCAGCAGGGCCGGCACGACCAAGTAGGGCAGCAGCAGGATGCCCTGAGGCAGCGCCAGACCGACCACGAAAGCCGCCAGGATCCCCTCGACGAAGAAGATCCAGCGGTCCGCGAAGAACGTCATCGTGGTGGCGGCCATGGCCACGGACCCGATCGCGAGCAGGAACAGTACGCCCTGGATGACCTTGGGCTCCTGGAACGCCAGAGCCAGCCCGAGGACCGTTGCCAGGAAGAAGGTCCGGGCCGTCAGCCCGAGGCGGCCGCTCCAGGTCATGTTCTGCCTGAGAACGCCTCGAACATGCTGATGCCGGCGGGACCGAGGACCGCGATGAACAGACAGGGGAGGATGCAAAAGATCAGTGGCACCAGGATCTTGATGGCCACCTTCTGAGCCTGCTCCTCCGCACGTTGCCGCCGCTTCGTGCGGATCTCGCGCGACTGGACGCGCAGCACCTGGGCGACGGGGATGCCCAGGGCGTCCGCCTGGACCATCGCGGAGACGAAGCCCTTCACGTCCGCCACGTGCGTGCGGTCGCCCAGCGCGCGCAGCGCGGCACCACGGCCCATGCCGATCTGCATCTCCTGCAGCACCCGGGCGAGCTCCTGCGCCAGCGGACCCTCGGTGTTGCGGGCGACCTGTGACAGCGCAGCGTCGAACCCGAGCCCCGACTCCACTGAGATCGTCAGCAGGTCGAGTGCGTCCGGCAACGCTCGTTGCATGGCGTTGGTGCGCTCGTAGCCCTTCTGGTACAGGTACATGTTCGGGGCCATGTAGCCGGCCATCGCGAGGAGGATGCAGACGCCGAGCGTGGTGAGCAGCCCGAAGCCGAAGAGCATGGTGACGACGAGCCCGAGGGCGAGGGTGACGACGAACCCGATGAACTTGAGCGACGTCACGCGGTCGACGGTCCAACCCGGCGGGTTGCCGGCTACCTCGAGCTTGTGCCGGATCCGCTCGTTGTGGTCGGACGGCGTCAGCTTCTTCGCGATGCCGAGGGTCTTCTCGGTCATCGGCGCCAGCACGCGGTCCTGGAACGACGGCTCCAGCTCCTGGCGGAGCTCAGCCGGCGCAGCGGTGAACGCCTCGATCACGGTGAGACTCTTGCTGACGCCCCTGGCCTCGTTCGTGAAGACGCCGACGGCCGTCAGGGCGAGGAAGATCGCCATGAAGATGCCGAGGATCCCGGCGATGAGAACAAGGGTGCTCATCTCAGACCTCCACCTTCACGAGCTTTTTCATCCAGAAGATCCCGGCGGTGAGAAGGACCGTCATCACGATCAGCATGGCCCAGCCCAGCGGGTTGCTGAACATCGGCTCCACGTACGACGGGTTGGCCACCATGAGGTACGCCATGAACCCGATCGGCAGGCCGCCCAGGATCCACACGGACAGCCGGCCCTCCGCCGAGAGTGTCTTGACCTGTCGCTCCAGGTACTCGCGTTCCCGGATCGTCTCGGCGACCTTGTTGAGGAGCTCTGAGAGGTTGCCGCCCACCTCGCGCTGGATGCGGATCGCCATCACCACCCACTCGAAGTCCACGCTCTTCATGCGCTCGGAGATGCCCATGAGCGCGTGCTCGATCTCCACGCCCAGCCGGGTCTCGACCAGCGCGCGGCGGAACTCTGCAGCCATCGGGTCGCTGCCCTCGCGCACGACCGTGTCGACCGACTGGGCCAGCGAAAGACCTGCCGAGAGCGATCCGGCCATCAGCTGAAGCGTGTCTGCCAGCTGGTTGTTGAAGGCGGCCACCCGACGCTTCTGCTTGAAGATCAGGTAGATCCACGGCGCCATGAGGCCCAGGACGAACCCGACGAGCATGAAGAGCACGCTGCCGCCGCCGAGGAGGAGCCCGCCGATCCCGAAACCGATCGCGACGCCCATGTGGACGAGCAACCACTCGGCAGGCTTCAGCGCGAGCCCGGCTGCCTCGAGGCGGTCGCCCAGCGCGGTCTCCAGGCCCTGCTGACCTTCGAGGACGCTCTCCGCGACAGCGACGGCCTGCGAGGTGACCGATGCGTTCTGCGCCTCGGCACGGCTGGCCTCGGCCAGCTTGCGCGCGCCCTTGCGCGTGTAGGCCTCGATGTTCCTGTCGACCTCGTCCTGCCTGGAGTCCCTCACGCCGCCCACCGCCAGGACGATGATCAGCATGACCGCCAGCGCGGCTGCGGCCAGCCCGCCGTACATCAGGCCCGGCGGAACCTGCAGCCCGGGTTCGACAGGGGTGAGCTCCTGCGCGGCGACCTCGCCGCCACCGTTGGCCCCGCCGCCTCCGGGGATGCTTGCGAACGCCTCGGCCGTGGTGGGGACGCTGTCCACCTGGAGGGTGATCTCCATCGTGCCCTCAGTGCCGGCCATCTCAGCCGTCGGGACGGCGGTCACGAGCACCTGCTGGGCGAGCGTCTCGGCCTCGGAGGCGAAGAGTGCCGAGAGGGCCTCCGGGTCGTCGGCGCTCAGCACCTGGCCGTTCCCCGCGTCGGCCAGCCGCTGCAACAGCGCCTTGTCGGTCTCCTCCTGAGCCAGCGCGACGACGTCGACCTTGGCGCCGGACTTCTCGATGGCGGTCGTCGCGTCCTCGATCGCGGTGTTGCTGGTGTCTCGCCCGTCGGAGAGCAGGAGCACGTCACGTGCACCCTCCGTGCCGCTGGCGCTCACTGCCTCGATGACGCCGTCGTAGAGGCTCGTCTCGCGGCTGAGCTCCAGCCCTGCGATCACGTCGCGGACCGCGTCCAGGTCCTGGGTCGGTGGTTGAGCCAGCTCGACGTCGCTGGCGAAGGTGACGACGCCGACGTCGACACCCGCCGGGACGTTGTCGAGAAAGGTGTTGGCTGCTTCCTTGGCGGCCTCGAACCTCTCGCCCTTCATGCTGTTGCTGACGTCCATCGAGAGGATGACGGTGCGCTTGATGTCGTCGGTGGCGCCGGACAGCGGCTGGGCCGTGGACTCGACGGGCTCGCCGTTGAAGGTGGTCGTGACGGTGTCCAGGTCAGGGCTCACCCCGTCCGGCAGGTCCTCGAGCGACACCACCACCTGGAGGCCGTCCTCGTTGGGCTCGAGATGGTCGATCGTGGCGTTCGTCGCGAACGCGGGCGCCGTGACGAGCATGGAGCCGACGAGCACGGCGCCGAACCAGGCGGCGCCGAGGAGACGCCGCCTGCGGAGGGCGCGAGGACGGGGTGCTTCGTGCATGTGACCTAGCCACCGTCCCGCGCGAAGAGCATCGGATCCACCTGCACGTTGTTGTGCGAGAGCTTCTCCAGGAACTTGGGTCGCAGCCCGGTTGCCTTCATGCCGCCCTTGCTCCGGCCGTTCTCGTCGAAGCCCAGTGAGTGGTCGAAGAGGAAGACGTCCTGCAGCGTGATGACGTCGCCTTCCATGCGCTCGACCTCGGTGACGTGCGTGATCCGTCGCGAGCCGTCACGCAGACGCGCCTGATGGACGATCAGGTCCACCGCCGAGGCCACCTGCTCGCGGATGGCGCGGACCGGAAGGTCCATGCCAGCCATGAGCACCATGGTCTCGATGCGCGCGAGCGTGTCACGCGGGCCGTTGCTGTGGACGGTGCAGATCGAGCCGTCGTGGCCCGTGTTCATGGCCTGGAGCATGTCCAGCGCAGAGCTGTCCCGGACCTCACCGACGACGATGCGGTCGGGACGCATACGCAGTGAGTTCTTCACGAGGTCGCGGATCTCGATGGCGCCGCGACCCTCGATGTTGGCGGGTCGAGACTCGAGTCGGAGCACGTGGTCCTGGTGGAGCTGGAGCTCCGCGGCGTCCTCGATGGTCACGATGCGCTCGTCGCTCGGGATGAACGAGGACAGCACATTCAACGTCGTCGTCTTCCCGGCGCCGGTGCTTCCCGACACGATGATGTTCAGTTTCCCGCGCACACAGGCGGAGAGGAAGTCCGCGGTCCGCGACGTGTACGTGCCGAACGCGACGAGGTCGTCGGAGGTGTAGGGGTCGGCGGAGAACTTACGGATTGTGAGCAGCGAACCGTCGATCGCGAGCGGCGGGATGACGGCGTTCACGCGCGACCCGTCCGGGAGGCGCGCGTCGACCATCGGGCTCGACTCGTCGACGCGACGGCCGATGCGCGACACGATCTTGTCGATGGTGCGCCGGAGGTGCTGCTCGTCGCTGAACCGGCCGTCCACACGCTGCAGCCGACCCGAGCGCTCGATCCAGATGTCGTCGCAGCCGTTGACCATGACCTCCGTGAGGTCCGGGTCGCGCAGGAACGGCTCGATCGGCCCGTAACCCAGGATGTCGTCCGCGATCTCCTGCGCGATGCGGGTCCGGTCCGCGGGCGTCAGGATGACCTCGTCGTCCTGCATGGCCTCCTGGAGTGCCCCCCGGACCATGCGCTCGAGTTCGCCCTGGGTCAGGTTCGCGTCGTACAGCTTCGGACCGAGCTGCTGGAGCAACTGGTTGTGGACCGTCGCCTTGAGCTCCCGGAAGGCGTCCGTGTCGGGCTTCCGCGTCCGGCCGGGACCCTGCGTGGCCTCGACCTCGCTGCTTGTGGACTGGCTGGCTGCGCGGTCGCGGGACGCGGCCGCAAGGCGGTCGGCGAGACTGCTCATGAGAACTACCTTCCTCGCCGGAGAAGGCCGCGCTTCGGGGTGCTGGCGGCGCGCTTGGACTTGTCGGGCTGGTCGGACGAGGCGCCGGCGACGGCGCCGCTCGTGACTCTGTCGGCGAGCCGGTTCAGGGCGAGGCTCACGGGGTGCTTGGGGTGGGACGAGGTGATCGGCTCACCGGCGTTGGTGGCGTTGGCCACCTCTGGCGACGTCGGGATGGCCTGCGCGATCTTCATGTCCAGCGTGGTCTCGACCTTCTCCGGCGCCAGCCCCACCTTGTCGTCGGCGCGGTTGAGCACCAGGTGCCGCCGGGGCTTCGGGAAGTTCAGGAGGTCGAGCGTCTCGCAGGCGATCTTGACATTCTTGAGGGTGGGAACGTCCAAGGTCGTCACGAGCAGCAGCTCGTCGGTCTCGTCGAAGGCTTGGAGCACGTGCTCGTCGAACGCGGGGGACGTGTCCACCACGACGAAGTCGAAGTTCTGCTTCAGGATCGCGAGCACGCGGGAGATCAGCGACGCAGGGATCGAGTCCTTGGCATCCGGCTGCACGGGGGCGACCAGGGTCGAGAAGCCCTTGCGGTGCGGCGTGAGCAGAGGCTCCAGCACGGTGAAGTCGAGGTCGCTCTCGAGGGCGACGGCGTCGGCGATCGTGCGCGCCGGGAACAGCTGGAGGGTGATGGCAATGTCCCCGAAGCCGAGGTCGAGGTCGACCAGGCACACTCGGGCGTTCTCGCGCGCGGTGAGGCAGACGGCGAGGTTCGCTGCGATCGTGGTCTTCCCGACGCCGCCCTTCGGTGAGAACACGGTCAGGAGCTTGCCCAGCGGCGCGTCGTCGCCCCGGGGGTTGGGCCCAGTGACCGCCCGGTAGACCTGCTGTGCGCGCTTGATCGCCTCGCCCAGACCCGTCAGGTCCCGCTCCTCGACCACTTCACGCATGCCCGAGCGAAGGGCCTCGGCGAGGACCGATGTGTCGACCCTCCGGCGCATGAGGATGACGCTGACCGCGGGCCGCGTGACCCGTAGGTTGTCGGCGAGCGCGGCTGCCGCTTCGAGGTCGACCGTGGGTCCGAGGACGATGGCATGCTCGTCCGGCGACTCTGCGAGGGCGCGGCGCAGCTCGTCCAGGCTCGCCACGTGCCGAGCACCCGGCCCGGAGACCGACAGGAAGAGCTCAGCGCTGGCTGTGTTGCTCTCGACGATGATCGGCATGGTCATCCGAACAGGTTGTCCTGGGTGACGCCGGGTCCGGCCTTGACCTTCGACTGGTCGTTCAGGAGCGCGAAGGTCAGCTCTCCGTGAGTCGAGGCGTACATCACCTTCTCGGCGTCCCGCTGGTCCACCGCCAGGGTGAAGAGGGTGCGAGGCAGGCTCTCCGTGGTCGTCTGGGCGCCGTCGGTCTTGGTTGTCGTCGAGGTGGTCATCGTGGACTGGGCGACGGCGATGACCTGCACCCTCGGCAGGAGCACCCGGACGCCTTCCTGACCCTGGGCCGTCGTCGGACCGTTCATGAACAGGGCCACGTCGGAACCGGGCGACACGAAGCCGGCCACGCGACCCGTGTCCGAGAGGTTGATGGAGATCGCGACCATGCCCTTGGGCAGGGTGAGCGCGTCCTGCTCGCCGGGAGACCCGAACTTCGACGCAGTGATCTGCTCGTTGGGGTAGATCCTGGTGAGCGCCACCAGGCTGCCGCTGCTGCCCACGGAGTCCATCGCGCCGTCGAGACGCTGCTCCGCCGGCACCTCGTCCAGCTGCAGCTTGCCGGTCTCCTGCGCCTCGGCAAGCGTTTCTCCGGCCTCGATCTGGCCGACCGCCTTGAGCACGGCTACGGGGGCCTGCTCCTCCTTGGCGCGGTCGTCTGCCCCTTGGACGTAGAGCCAGACCATCCCAGCCCCCAGCACCGCCACGAGGGCGGCGACCATCAACAGAACCGTTCTGCGTCCCATGCCTGACCCAGTCTTTCCACTATGTTCTTCCGGCTGTGCTCGAGCCGGTGCCGACGACCCCGGCACCTCCCAGCGCTTCGGTCGTTATGACCACGTCCAAGGACCCGGTCTAGGTAAAGAATCCGGCATCCTGGCCCCCGCCGTCAGGCGAATCACGAAATGTGTCACACCGTTCACCAGAGCAACTTGCGTCGCCTGGAACGGTGAGTGATCCTCCCGAATCAGGATAAATGGATCAGTCGTAGAGGTCTGCGATTTCGCGACGGAACTCCCGCATCACGAGGTTCCGGCGGACCTTGAGGCTCGGTGTGAGCTCACCAGACTCCTCGGTCCAGTCGACGGACAGGATCGCGAACCGGCGGATGGACTCCGCCCGGGAGACGGCTGTGTTCGCGCCGTCCACGGCCTGTTGGACGTCGGCGACGAGGTCCGGGTCAGTGGCGAGGGCGGCAAGGTCGCCGTGCTTGTCACGCTGGCTGCGCCACACGGCAAAGGCGTCCGGGTCGAGCGTGACCAGCGCGGCGACGTACGGGCGGCCATCGCCCACGACCATGCACTGGCTGACCAGCGGGTGAGCGCGGATCCGGTCCTCGAGGACAGCGGGGGCCACGTTCTTGCCACCCGAGGTGACCAGGATCTCCTTCCGCCGCCCCGTCACCCTGACGAACCCCTCTTCGTCGATCTCCCCGAGGTCACCGGTGTGCAGCCAGCCCGCCTCGCCGAGCACCTCGGCCGTGGCGGCCTCGTCGCCCCAGTAGCCGCGGAAGACGAGGTCGCCGGCGATAAGCAGCTCGCCGTCGTCGCTGACCCGCACCGTGGCGCCGGGAACCGGACGACCGACGGTGCCGATCCGCATCGCGTCGGGCAGATTCACCGTGACGGCACCGGCGGTCTCCGTGAGGCCGTAGCCCTCGAGCACGGGGATGCCGATGCCGCGGAAGAAGTGGCCGAGCCGCTCCCCGAGCGGAGCTCCCCCCGAGATCGCCCACCGACACCGTCCCCCGAGCGACGCGCGCAGCCGCTGGTAGACGAGCCGATCGAGCACGCGGTGCTGGGCGCGCAGCACCGGGCCGGGCCGCCCGTCGTCGAGTGCCCGGCTGTAGGCGATGGCGACGTCGGTGGCGCGGTCGAACATGCGACCGCGTCCGTCGACCGTGGCGCGCTGACTGGCGGTGTTGAAGATCTTCTCGAACATGCGCGGCACCGCGAGGACGAAGGTGGGAGCGAACGACTCGAGGTCGTCGACGAGGTGCCTGACGTCCGCGGTGTGGCCGAGCCGCACCCGGTTCTTGACAGCGCCCACCTGGACGATGCGCGCGAAGACGTGCGGGAGGGGGAGGAACAGCAGGGTGGCCGCGTCGTCGGACTCGAAGAGCTCGTGAAGCTCGGCGGTGGTGCCTTCGAGCTCCACGAGGAAGTTGCGGTGCGTGAGGACGCAGCCCTTGGGACGGCCCGTCGTGCCCGAGGTGTAGACGATGGTCGCGACGTCGTCAGCGGTCACAGCCGTGCGCCGTTCGTCGAGGCCCGCGTCCGACGCGCTCTCACCTCTGGCGACCAGCCCGGCGATGTCTGCTGCTCCGTCGGCGTCAGGTTCGATGGTCCAGATCGACTCGACGACCGCGGCCCTGCCGGCGGGCTCGGTCAGGCGCGCCGCGTGCGCTGACTGCTCCACCACGGCGAACCGCGCCCCCGAGTCGGCCAGCAGCCAGTCGACCATGTCGGGGGCGGACGTCACGTAGATCGGCACCGTGACGCCGCCGGCGTACCAGACCGCGTAGTCGACGAGCGTCCACTCGTAGCGGGTCTTGGCCATGAGGGCGACCCGATCGCCGTGCGCCATCCCGGCGGCGACGAACCCTTTGGCCAGCGCGCGGACCTGGACCAGGAACTCGCCCGCCGTGACGTCCTCCCAGGTCTCGCCGGCCCGCCTCGAGAACGACACCGCGTCAGGGTGCTCGCGAGCGTTGGCCTCCACGTCGTCCAGGAGGGTGGCCGAGTCCGCGACGTCGCTGACTAGCGGTGTGGCGAACTCCCGCACCGGCGACCTCCCGACGATGGACCCTTCTGCGCCGCCGAGGCTACCGGTCGCGCATCAGGGGAGGGCCTCCCTGTCCGGTGCGACCTGGCAGTTCCGTCGAGGAGCCACGTGGGTAGTCTCGTGCCGTCCGACCCGTCCCCGCAGGAGGACCTCTGTGGCCGACCAGACCAGCTCCTCGATCGTCATCGCCGCTGATCCGGCCCAGGTGATGGACGTGATCGCCGACTTCCCGCGCTATCCCGAGTGGGCGCAAGGCATCCACACGGCCGAGGTCCGGGAGGAGTTCTCGGACGGGCGGGCCAAGGACGTGTACTTCGAGATCGAGGCCAGCCCCATCAAGGACTCCTACACGCTGACCTACCAGTGGCACGGCAACGACTCGGTGGACTGGACGCTGGTGTCCGGCAAGATGCTCAAGAAGCTCGATGGCTCCTACGTGCTGACCGCGCAGGGTCCTGGATCCACCGAGGTCACGTACCGGTTGGCCGCCGAGCTCGGGATCCCCATGATCGGCATGCTCAAGCGCAAGGCGGAGAAGGTCATCGTCGACACCGCCCTGAAGGGGCTCAAGAAGCGGGTCGAGTCGATCTGAGCCGGTGAGCGACGCGTCGGACCCACGGGTCATCCTCTTCACCGGCAAGGGCGGGGTCGGCAAGACCACCGCCGCGGCCGGCACCGCGGTGATGGCCGCCGCGCAGGGCCGGCGCACGCTGGTCATGTCGACCGACACCGCCCACTCGCTGGCGGACACGCTTGGGGAGCGCGTCGGCGCCGAGCCCACGCCCCTCGGACCCGACCTGCACGCCCAGCAGGTCGACACCCAGCGGCGGTTCGAGGAGTCGTGGGTGGAGATCCAGCGGTACCTGCTGACGGTGCTGGACGCGGCCGGGGTCGACCCGATCACCGCGGAGGAGCTGACCGTGCTCCCTGGCGCCGAGGAGGTCCTCGCCCTGCTCGAGCTGCGCCGCCAGGTCCTCTCCCGCGCCTGGGACGTCATCGTCGTCGACTGCGCACCCACCGCCGAGACGCTGCGGCTGCTCGCGCTCCCGGAGGCGCTGGGGTGGTACATGGACCGGATCTTCCCCATGGAACGGCGCATCGTGAGGGCGCTCAAGCCCGTGCTGGCCAAGGCGGCCGGGGTGCCGATGCCGCACGACTCGGTGTTCGACGCCGTCGAGAAGCTGCACCGCGAGCTCGAGGAGGTGCAGGAGACCCTGTCAGGCAAGAACGCCAGCGTGCGGCTCGTGCTGACCCCCGAGACCGTCGTGGTCGCCGAGGCCCGCCGGTCGCTCACCACGCTGTCGCTGTTCGGTTACCAGGTCGACGGCGTCGTGGCCAACCGCGTCTTCCCCGCCGACGAGGCGGACGCCTGGCGGGCCGGATGGGTCCAGGCGCAGGCCGAGGTGCTCGCCGACGTGGAGCGCTCGTTCACGGGCGCGCCGGTCTGGCGCTCGGCCTACCAGCCGCACGAGCCTGTCGGGCTGGCGCAGCTCGAGTCGTTCGCGGTCGCGGCGTACGGCGGGGACGACCCCCTGGCCCGACCGGCGGGACCCGGGCCGATGACTCTGCGCAGGACCGAGTCCGGGGCCACCTTGCGCATCGAGCTGCCGTTCGCCGAGCGCGCCGATGTCGACCTCGCGCGCCACGGCGACGATCTCGTCGTGACGGTGGGCTCGTACCGTCGTCTGCTCCCCTTGCCCACGGCCCTGCGTCAGCACCAGGTGACGGGGGCGCGGATCGACGACCGGGCCCTGCGGGTCAAGTTCACGGCGCGGGAGGAGAACGCATGAGCTCCGACGACTCGAGGCAGCGACCGGATGAGCCAGGAGGCGCCAGCCGGGAGCCCGTGGGAAGTGTCGGCGAGGAGGCGGCCAAGCTGATCAACGCCCTCAACGACTGGGCGAAGGAGGCCGGCGTGGGCCATGCCCATGCGGCGGCCTCCGCCGCGAGCGGCGTGGCGGCAGGGCTCAAGAACGTCGACGAGCACATCGCCACCGGATCCTCCGAGTGCACCTACTGCCCGATCTGCCAGATGATCAGCCTGGTCCGGCAGACCAGCCCCGAGGTGCGCGCCCACCTCGGCGTCGCGGCGAGCTCGTTGCTCAAGGCCGCCGCCGGGCTCCTGGAGACGTCCGTGCCCTCCGACAGGTCATCGGCGGGCGGCGTCCAGAAGATCGACCTCGAGGACCACGCGGACGACGACGCCTCATGGGATGAAGGTGAATGGGACGGCTAGCCGAGTCGTCGACTCCTCCCTCAGTCGACCAGGCGCAGTACCTGAGGGAAGCCAGGGCCGAAGCTGGGACCTATCGGGGTGTTCGCCTGTCCATCGGGGAGAGCGTCGGTGCTGAGGAAGATGACCTTCAGCGTCTGGACCTTGAAACCGCCACCACTGCCTGTCACGCCCAGTCCGTTGGTCGTCCCGGTGTTGTAGGCGTTGTTCGCCTTCGTGGCTGTCATGGGCTGGTCGGCGATGAAGGCCGCACGGAAGTCCACGATGGAGTACCGGTTGCTGCCGCCTGAGATGGTCTCCTGCTTGAAGACCGGCACCCAGGCGAAGCGCGGTGACTGGTAGATCTCCGGGTAGAACTTCACCGGACCTGCGTAGTTCCGGCGGGCCACGTCGCCGATCTCGGTCGTCGTGTCGATCATGAAGCAGGTCAGCAGGTCGTCGTTGAGCGACCTCCCGCTCCCACTGACCGCGGCTGTGTTCGTGGACCCGTTGCGGGCGCATCCGCCGGAGCCATCAGGGTCAGCCGAGCTCGATCCCGTGTCGAGAAGGCCCTTGTACAGGCCGGACACGCCGGCCACGAAGCCGGGGGTCGCGGTATTGCTCGTCATGCCGGTATCAGTGTCGAGGCAGTTGGTGCTCGGCCGACGATTGGATGCGTCGGAGATGACCGCGCCTGGGGTTGCCGCCGCGCACTGCCAGGGAGGGGGCGTGCCGGGCATGAGCGCAAGGCTGAGGGGCGGCTCGAGCCCCAAG
>Ga0190271_10002263_pt1 | contig 11549 bp, 10 predicted proteins | sample Popmic356T_FD_133747 | JGI IMG/M metagenome (GOLD analysis project Ga0190271, IMG submission 133747) | Populus adjacent soil microbial communities from riparian zone of Weber River, Utah, USA - 356 T | ecosystem: Environmental > Terrestrial > Soil > Riparian zone | place: USA: Utah | collected...
CCTCCGGAGCGATCGACAGGCTCGCGGTCGATATCGCACCGATCGACGTTTTTTGGATCGATCTTCCGAGAATCGACCGGCAGCCTGTCGATCTGCCGAGGGGTAGTGTGATGCGCATGGATGCGCCAAACGAGCGCCCGCAAACGTGCCCCTGCGCTTCTCCCACATTCAAATCGGTAACACGCTTGCCCGCGATCTATGTTCGTGACCTCAACATGTTAGGTCACGCGCACACCGAGAGCTCCGGACAGTAGTGCTCACGTGAGGGATTTCGCACCGCGATGGTGCAAAAAACCCTGCGTGTCGCGCAGCAGCTCGGCGAGCTCCTCGAGACCGGACTTCGCCGCAGCGTCGGCGGCCGTGAGCCCGTCGGCATCGCGGAACTTGGGATCCGCGCCCTGGGCGACTAGTAGCTCTGCGATCTCGAGCGCCCGTTCCTCGGGCGGCGACAGGAAATAGAGCGGTGTCCGGCCGTCGCGAGTCGCCTGAACGAGCTGCGGCTCCGCGTCGAGGACGGCACGTAGCCGCTCGAGCTTGCCGGCGCGCACGAGCGCGATGACGTCGCGGCTGACGCCGCTCAGCAACTCGACCATGTCGCGGTTGCCCGCCCATACGGCGTGCCCAAGCGGTGTCGAGTGGTACTTCTTGTCGCGGCTGTCGATCGTCGCCGCCCGTTCGATGAGGAGCTTCGCGACGCGCACGGAATTGCTGTGGGCGGCCGAGTGCAGCGCGGTCCAGCCACCGTGCTCGACGTCGGGCGACACGCCGAGCTCGAGCAACATCTCGGCGACGTCGACACGGTCGCGATTCGCCGCTTGATACAGGGGCCCCGGGAAGCCGCGGTACTCGGGATGCGCCGCAAGCAGCCGAAGTGCCGTCGCGCGATCGCCGCTCATGCACGCCGCTTGGAACGCATGAACGTCGTCGAGGCGTTCCGGTTGTGCGCCGAAGTCGAGCAGCAGCTGCGCGAGCTCCGTGAAGCCGCCGAGCAGCGCTTCCGTGTGCAGATTGCGCTTGTTGTAGAAATGCGGTGCGGTCGCGTGCGCGCCGCGCTCGAGCAGCCAGCGTGCTCGCTTCACGTGATTGCGCGAGACGGCGTTGCCGAGCAGATAGTCGAGCATGCCGTTCGCGGGCCACGCTTCCTTGCTGCGCCAGCGTTCCGAGTCACCCACAGCGTCGGAGCGCGAGTACAAGAAATCGAGCCAGAACGTATCGTCCGCGCTCAACGACGTGTTGTAGAGACTTTGCGTGTCGTACGGATTGGCACCGCGCTCGATCAGCAGCTCGGCAAGCTCGACGGCGCGCGGATGGGGAGCATCGCGTTGCTCGCCGTCGCCGATGACACCCGTCAGCAGCGTGAACGGATTCTCCCAGCCATCGTTCCACTTGGCGTTCGGGTCGGCACCGGCGTCGAGCAATGCGCGCGCAATCGCAACAGCGTGCTCGCTCGGTTCCGCGAGCGGCAGTCGCGCATAGCAGAGGTACTGCAACGGTTCCCAGCTCTTTGGCCCTCCGCCGGCTGACGCCACGGCTGGGTTGCTCGCGAGCCGCCGCCGCACCTCGGCCACGTCGCCAGCGACGACAGCCGTGTGAATGCTGAAGCGTGCGACGTCGGGATGCTTGCGCAGGATGTGTGCCGCAAGCGCTCCGCTCTGCCGTTCGATTGCGTGGCGCAAGAAATCGTCGGCACGCTCGGCTGCGCTGCGCTTCGCGAGCTCGCGATCCGCGAGTGCTTCCTTGAGCGCCGCCCATCCGGCAAGGCCGTGCTCCAACGCGAGCGCATGCTGCACCTCGCGGAGCGCGACGTCGGTGCCGGCGCTAGGAAACGCGCGCCGCAAGCGGTCTCGCGCCGCAGCGTCGTCTTCGCGCAGCGCTTTCAGCCAGCGCTTCGCTTCTTTCTTCAGGGATTCGAGAGTTGCGGCAGCACCGAGCGTGCGGCTAGCGGATTGCGTCGACATAGCACCACCTTCCGTTATCGCCTGGCGTCCGCTGAATGCAGGCCGGAAAGAGGTTTGAGAAAGCCCTTTCGGAGCGAGTGGGTGGGAAAATTCCCTTGCCGCGGACAGGAGGCGCCCCAGAGCGCGCTGGCGCTAGTCTCGAAGATCGCGCGGCGCGGTGTCAACCGGTTCGATCAGTCGCGGTTGCCTCGCAAACGTTGCGGCCAAATGCCGGACTTGCCGGGCGAGAGAATGCCGTTCGGATCGACGGCGTCCTTCAGCAGCTCGTGGAAGCGCCGCATCGCGTGATCGTTGAAAGAGTACATCTCGGCGACCTGGTCCATGAACGCGATGTGCGTTCGATACTCGGCCCAGCCGTTCTCGGCCGACACCTCGACGAGGCGCTCGAAGATCTCGCGGCTCTGGCGGTTCTGCTCCGTGTCGCGCGACATCGGCAAACCGAACAGCAGCACGAGCGCCCGCGGGTTGTACGACCACGGCAGTGCCGCGAACTGGTTGGCGGCGGGCAGGGCGAGCTCGGCGTAGAGCTCTCCGAACACTCGCTGCGCTTTGAAGATCGCCTCGCCCGTCATCGGAATGATCGGCGAGAACCCGAGGTGCCCGCCGCCTTGCAGCAGCCCGAACACGCCGAGCGACGGGACGCCGAGCGCGACGGCGAGGGTCGGGTCGTTCTGGTCGACGTCGGCGGGAAACACGTAGCGGCGCCCGTCCGCGAACGTCGCGCCCGGGATGGCGCCAAATTTCTCTTTGACGTATTCCCATTGCGCGTCGATGAGCTTCGGCGGTCCCCAGAAGCGGAGCTCCGCGCTCCAGTAGGGCAGGTTGCGCTCGCGCGCCAAGCGATCGAGCTCTGCGATGGAAGGGCCGCTCGGCATCTCGAAGAACGAGCCGCCTTGGGAGACGTGATAGCTGAGGAGCGGGCTCTCGAGCAGCATCGTGCCGCGCAGGATGTCGGAGTTCATCAGATACGCGTAGGTCTCCATGAACGGCACGAGGTCGTCGTGCTGCGCGACGTTGACTCGGCCGTCGCGATAACCCTCGGGCGAGGGCATGAGCCACAGCCCCATGCGCGTCACGATGCCGAAGTTCGACTGCGAGAACAGGCCGTCGACGAGCGGGCCGAAGCCGTACTTGTATTGGTGCCAGACCTCGGAGTTCGTCATGGCGCCCATGCCCGTGCGCAGCACTTCGCCGTTCGCGAGCACGACCTCGAGGCCGCAGACGGCGTTCCAGTGGTCGCGCATCGGCGTGCGGCCGCCGCCGCGCTCGAGCGCGTTGCCGACGGGCGAGCCCCAGCCGGGGTCCGCGGGATCGATCCAGACCTTGAGGCCGCGTTCCTGAATGTAGCGGTAGAGATCGAAGTAGCTGACGCCGGGCTCGACGACGGCGTAGTGCGTCTTGTCGTTGACCTCGAGGATGCGGTTCATGCGCTTCAGATCGACGACGACGCTGCCGGAATACGCGGGCGCGGAGCCGCCATAGCCCAGGTTGCGACCCGTCGAGATCGTCCACAGCGGAATGCGGTGTGCGTTCGCGATCCTGACGACGGCTTGCACTTGCTCGACGGTGTCGGGTGCAACGGCGGCGGAGGGGACTCGATCCTCGGCTTCGCCTTTGAACGGCGAGTACGCGTCCCGATAGAGGTTCATGTCGGCGTCCGACGTGAACACCCATTCGGCGCCGACGGCGTTACGCAGCTCGGCGAGCGCGCGGGCGAAGTCGCGTTCTGAGATGCCGGGCGGTACAGCCATGGCCCGCTCCGTTGTTATTGGCCGAAGGCCATCATAGAACAACGTCAGACACAGGCGTCGGGCCGATGTATTTGGCGCGCGGGCGGATGATCGCGTTCGCCTCGTACTGCTCGATTGCGTGGCCGATCCAACCGATGCTTCGGCCGATCGCGAACAGCGTCAACGCGGCGCCGCTCGGCAGGCCGAGCGCGCGGGCGACGGCGACGAGCGCGAAGTCGACCGTCGGCGCCTCGCCGATGACGGCTTTGGCCGCCGCGGCCAGCTCGCGCGCGAGGGTGGCCGTCTTGCCCTTCGGAAGCATTGCGAGCAGCAGTGCGGCACGCGGGTCGCCGCCGGGATACAGCGGGTGGCCGAAACCTTCGATGATCTCGCCGCGGCGCAAGCGTTCCGTGAACGCGGCGCGCAGGTCGGCCTTGCACGGCAGCGTGTCCCAAAAGGCATCGAAGCGCGCTGTCGCGCCGCCGTGCTTCGTTCCCTCCAGCGCCGCCAAGCCGGCGATGACGACGTTGTACGGGGACGCTCCCGCCGAAGCGACGCATCTCGCCGTGAACGCCGATACGTTGAGCTCGTGATCGGCGCACGCAATCAGCGCGGCGCGGATCAGCTCGGCCGACCGTGGGGCGTCCCACGCAGATGCTAACGTCGCATCGACGGTCTCTCCGGCGCGGCCGCTGCCGGCTGCTACGCTCGTCAGCAGCCAGAGAATTCTCCAACCGGTCTGCGCGACCGTGCGCGGCCGCAGATCGTAGGCGAGGGGATCGCCAGCCGAAGCGAGCGCGAGCGCCGACTGCGCCGCCGCGATAAACGGCACGCCGCCGCGCGCGCGCGGTGCCGCGGGCGTGCGCGGCGGCGGCCCGAGCAGGCTGCCCGCTGCGGTGCCGGTCCAGAGCAGCGCCGCGACGTCGGCGACGGAGCGCTCGCGCGCGAGCGCGCCGGCGTCATGGCCGCGGTGGTAGATGTGCCCGTCGGCGATCAGAGTGATCGCGGATTCGAGGATCGGCAGCCCCCAGTGCAACGCCTGCTCGGCGGCCTTCTCGGGGTTGCGGCGCTCGCGCGAGCGCGCGACCAGCCGCTCGATGTCGTCGCGCGCGTAGCGACTGCGCCGCTCGCCGCCCGGGGCGGCCTCGGAACGGATTCGTCCGCGGCTCACGTACGCGTACAGGGTCGCGCGGCTGACGCCAAGGGCTTCGACGGCCTCGTCGGCGTCCAGCCACGCAGCTTTCGTTTTTGCCATGTTGATTGTTGAATCAATATTGACTAGTTAGTGAACGGACCATACGTTGGCCGGCATGGCGACGCAAATATCCATGCGAGCGAATCCAGGCCTCGAAGGCGTCATCGCGGCCGAGACGCACCTGAGCCACGTCGACGGAGAACGCGGCGAGCTCATCGTCGCAGGTCATCAGCTCGAAGAGCTCGTGCGGCGCGACTACGAGGACGTCGTCGCGGAGGTGTGGGAAGCTGCGGGCGTCCCGCGGCAGGGCCGCGTCGTCGCACTGCCGCTGCCGGCAGCGACGGTAGCGCTGCTGCGCGCCGCGGCGGAGCGCGCCGTGCCGCCGATGGACGCGCTGCGCATGGCGGCGGGCACGCTCGCGGCCGAAAACGACCTCGCAGCCGCGCATGCGCTCGTCGGCTCCTTCCCGACGATCGTCGCCGGGTACGCTCGCCTGCTGCGCGGCGCGGAGCCGATTGCTCCGCGCGCCGGCTCGAGTCTCGCGAGCAACTACCTTTACATGCTGACGGGCTCGGAGCCGCACGCAGAGCTCGTGCGCGGCCTAAACGTCTATCTGACGGCCGTGGCGGATCACGGCTTGAACGCATCGACGTTCGCGGCGCGCGTCATCGTATCGACGGGCTCCGACTTCGTGTCGGCCGTCACGGGTGCCGTCGGCGCGCTGAAAGGGCCGCTGCACGGCGGCGCTCCGGGGCCGGCGCTCGACACGGTGTTCGAGATCGGCTCGGCCGAACGCGCCGAGGCCGTGCTGCGCGCGAAGATTGCGCGCGGCGAGCGACTCATGGGCTTCGGGCACCGCATCTACAAGGTGCGCGACCCGCGTGCCGACGTGCTCGCGGCTGCCGCGGCGCGCATGTTCGAGCGTGCAGGGGACCTGCGCCTCTACGAGCTCGCGCGCGTCGTCGAGGCCACGGCGCTGCGCGTCCTCGAGGAGCACAAGCCGGGCCGGCGGCTCAAGACGAACGTCGAGTTCTACACCGCGTTGCTGTTGCACGGCCTCGGGATCGAGACGGCGTTCTTCACGCCGACGTTCGCGATCGGTCGCGTTGCGGGTTGGACTGCGCATTGCTTCGAGCAGCGCGCCGTGGGGCGCTTGATCCGCCCGCAGAGCGTCTACGTCGGCCACGTGCCGCGTTAGCGTCTAGAACTGGACCTTCATGCCGAGGCTCAGCAGGGAAAAGCTGCCGAAGTCGGGGCGAGTGCCGTAGTACGACAAGTAGGCGCCAAATCTTCGGCCGAAGTAATACTCGCCCGCCATGCGCCACGCGATGTCAGTGCCTGATCTCGTTTGTTGCGCAGTCGGCACGAAAGAAAACAGACCCCCTGCAGCGTCGATATCCCACATGCTCACACCCAAGGCGGGGACGAGGCGCAACTTTTCCGTCACAGGAAACGCGTAACCGGCCATGACGCGGTTTTCCTGATAGGCGTAGGTACCGCCGAGGAACAAGCCCACAAGGTTGAAGCCCGTAGTAGAGCTACCCTCGATCGCGACGTTATTCGCGAAGCGATAGCCGACTCCAATCTCAGAAACAAACGTGTCGTCGCTGCTGATGCCATTCGAGATGGCTGCTCCGGCATCGACGTTGAGATCGCCGCCGCCGCCGCCGAACGTGAGATTCACGCCCTGCCCGAGACAAGCAGCAGAGGGGAACACCGACAATGCCGTTGATAAAACGCACGCGGCGAGCTTTCGCATGGCGGGGAGTGTACGTTGCGCGCCGGCCAAACACCTGCGATGGAGATCACGACCGTGCGTTGTCGGCGCGGCTGTGGCACGAACCTTGCTGCCTCTTCCGGCCTTTGCCCGGCATCGCCGGCGCACGGCAAACCCTCACGAGCCGTTTACAAAAAGGAGATATGCCATGGAAGATTTCGATCCACGTCGAAGGCAGGACGAAGAGCGCCAGCGAGCGCGTCAAGAGGACCAAGGCCGGCGCGAGGACCAGCGCTTCGGGCAGCAGCGCAGTGAAGAACGTTCGCGCTTCTCGCCGGATTGGTCGCGCGAGGGCTCGCAGCCGAGGTATTCGGACGAGCCGTACTACTCCCGCAACCGCGAGCCCACGGGCACAGAAGAGGGCAGCCACTATCGCGGCTCTTACAGCCGTTCGGCGACGCCGTTCTCGTATCCCGGCGGCAGCGGCTATGTCTATTCAGAGTCGGTGACACTGCATGGGCCTTACACGGGGCGCGGCCCGAAGGGCTACAAGCGCTCCGATGAGCAGATCGTCGAGGAGGCGTGCCAACGCCTCGAGCGCGACGGCGAGATCGACGCGAGCGAGATCGAGGTCAGCGCCGAAGAGGGCGTGATCCGGCTCCGCGGAACGGTGCAAGACCGCAACATCAAGCGCCGCGCCGAGCAGTGCGTCGAATCGATCTACGGCGCGCGCGACGTCATGAATGAGCTACGCGTGTCGCAGCAGAGCAACTCGCAATCGCAGGGCGGGCAACGCACGCAGGCGTCACAGAGCGGTCAGGGATCGCAGACGTCCCAGAGCTCGCAAGCGTCGGGGTCGCTGGCGTCCACACCGGGCATGCGGCCGGCCGGTGCGCCGGCCTCCGAGCAGCCGGGCGAGGACAAGCGCACACCGAGGCACTAAGCGCGATGCGCCCGCCGGCGCGGCACCCGCTGCGCCGGCGTGGCGTTACTGCTTCGCGGCGGCTTCCTTCTCGGCGACGCGCGCGCCGGAGAGGATGTTGGCCATGCCGTAGTTGCCTTCCGTGCACGCGTATTCGTAGAGCAGGCCGTCGAGCTTCGTCAGCGGATACACGCCGCCCCAGGGCTCGGCCCACGTGTCGGGATCGACGACCGTGAACGCGTATTCGAGCGTGTCCTCGTCGACGCGCGTGATGCGCTCCGTGACGCGCATGTTCTCGCTCGCATTGCGCCAGGCGGATTCCGGGTGGAAGCCCGCGGTCTCGATGACGAACGTGTCGCCGTCCCAGCGGCCGACCGAAGTGCCGTTCCACTGCGGGAGCAGCTTGGCGGGCAGGGGCCGGCCGTCCGTCGGGATCACGCGCGGGTCGCCCATCTCGCCCTGCACGATCACGTAGCCGGGGCTTTGGAAGATTTGCAGGTTGCTGTTGTAGCCGCGCGGCAGGATCGGCGGTTGCGTGCTCGACCAGATGACGCAGCGCTCGGTCAGCGAGCGCATCTCGGGGCCGTCGAACTCTCTTCCTCTGCGCACTGCGGCGCGTTCGTCGCGGCGGGCGGCAGCGGCGGTCGTCAGCGGCGGGATGCGGCCGTTCTTCGGCTGCGTCACGATCGACGTGCGCAGGTTCAGCGAGTGCACGCCTTCGTTCTCGCTCAATTGGAACTGGCCCATGCTGTAGTGGACGTCCGCCTGCGTGCCGGGCTCCGTTTCGTCGTCGCCGAATCTCTGCTCGAGCCGTGCCTTCGCGAACTCCTCATACTCTTCACGTGAGAGGAGCTCTTTGTCGGCGAACTCGGGCGCCCGCTCGAGCGGCGCGGTCGTGAATTCGGAGTAGGCCCCGGTCAGATCGGGATCCCCCCAGGACGTGCGCGGCTGCTTCTGTGCCAGCGCGCAGAGTGGGGCGATGGCCGCAGCCAAGCCGGCAACGATTAGACACGTGTGGTGTTTCATTGGCTCGATGCTCCTGCCGGAGGCCCTGTTCCCGGCTTGCGCAGATGCCCGTAGATCTTCTCTTCCGCGTACGGCTCGCACTTGAACTCGAGGATGCGGAAGCCCTCGTCGACGATTCGATAGAGCGGCATCCGGATCGTCCACGGCCGTGAAAACACGGTCGCGTCCTCGATCGTCGCTTCGTATTGCAAGTGATTCGGCCCGAGCGGCGTGTAGCGTTCCGTGATGCGGGCTCCGCCGCTCGCGTAGTTGCCCGCTCGATCGAGCCAGGTGAGGCCGTTCAAGCCCGTGACGTCGACGACGAACGTGTTGCCGTCCCAGCGCCCGTTCGACCAGCCCATCCAGCTGTCGAGCGGCGCTTCTTCCTTACCGTCGACGAAGATGCGCCGGAACGCCGTCGCGAACTGGTAGTAGATGACGACGTCGCGCTCGCTCTGCAGGATCTGGAACGGATACGGCATGTACGTCGAGCGCGGCACGCCGCCCATGTAGCACTTGCCTTCCGGGTCCTCGACGAGGCGATTCTCGAAACGGCGGTCGCGCTCGGCGCGCGCCTCGGGCAAATATGGGATCTCGCCGCCGTCGACGACGCCGTGCCCCGGCGGCACGGCAGCCTGTGCGCCGAGCTCGAGCAGCACCGGGTAGCCGGATACGTGCGGCTCGATGTTCCAGTGCGCCGCATTCAGCGCTTGCCACGTGCCGGAGAGATCCGGACGGCCGTTTGCGGCGCGCGGAAACTCCGTCAGGATTTGGGCGTGTGCGGTGGCGGCCGCAACGAGGGCGAGCGTGACCGCAAGAAGTCGTTTCATTTTGGGGCGCCGGTCTCTTCGCCGGGCGCTGCCGTGCCGCCGAAGAACAGCGCGCGCCCGTCTGCGAACGTCATGTCGCGGCCCACGGCTTTGTTCGTGCCGTCGCGTGTGCCGTAGCCGCGGACGATGAGCTGCGAGCCGATCGGAATCGAGTTCTTCGTGATGCCGCGCCGCACGAGCGCGTTCGGGCTGCCGCCTTCGACCATCCAGATGACGGGCTTGCCGTCCTGGATGACTTCGACGTGGATCCACGAGTGCGGATTGATGAGCTCTACTTTGACCACTTTGCCTTGCAGCTCGACCTGACGGTTCACGTCGAACTCGGTGGCGAAGGCGTGGTGCGCGTACGCCCCCGCCGTTGCCAGCAGGCATGCCATACCAGGCACCACCAGCGTCAGAAGTCGCATGGCCACTCCCCCCTATAGTCTTCAGCTCCGCTCGGCCAAATAATGCCCGAATCCGCGGCAGCGCGCCTAGCTCGAGAGAACCATGAAACTGGTGCCTTTTGTACTCGAAGAGTGGCTTGCGAAATATCGAGATACGGTCGACCACCATCTCGGGATGAGCACAGGGCCGAAGTGGACCCTGGCTGAGATCCGGGCACTGATGACGGACGCGGAGCGCGCGGGGTTCGACGGTGCCGCGCTCACGTATTGCCCGACGAAGGGTCGCGAGCCGTTGCGCGTAGCGCTGGCTTCGATGTACGGCGCCGATCCCGACGAGATCCTCGTCTTCAACGGCGGCGCGGAGGCCTTGTTGGCGCTGTTCTTCGTCGCCGGGGAGCCCGGGTCGAACGTCGTCGTGCCGACGCCGTCGTTCGCGCCGTTCATGGAGGTTCCAACGGCGCTCGGTGTCGAGACTCGGCGCTACGAGCTGCGCCTAGAGAACGGCTTCGCGCCGGACGTCGACGAGATCATGCGCCTCACCGACTCGCGGACGAAGCTGATCCTCCTGAACACGCCACATAACCCGAGCGGCGCCGTCGTTGCCGAGGACGCCGTCCGTGCGCTCGACGAGTTCGCGCAGCGGCGCGGTATTGCGCTCGTCGTCGACGAGGTCTATCACCCCATTTATCACGGCACGCCGGCGCGGTCCGCCGGCGAGTACTCGCGCGCCACCGTGCTCGGCGACTTCTCGAAGTCGTTCAGCTTGCCGGGCCTGCGGATCGGTTGGCTGCTCGAGCGAGATGCGAAGCGGCGCCACGAGCTCGAGAACGCGCATGGCTACTTCACCACTTCGACGAGCATGCTCGGCGAGCTGCTGGCCGAGGTGGCGGTGCGCAAGCGCGAGAGGATCTGGAGCCGGGCGCGCACCGTCAGTGCGCAGAATCTCGCCGCGCTCGCAGAGTGGTGCACGGCGCACGAGGAGCGCCTCGAGTGGATGCCGCCGCGCGGCTCGATGACGGCGTTTCCGCGCTTGCGCGGCGTGGCCGATGCTCGGCCGTTCTGCGTCGCAGCCGCCGAGCGCGGCGTGCTGCTCGCGCTCGGCGAAGCGTTTGGCGCGCCGGCGCACTTTCGGGTGGGCTTCGGCCTCGCGATGCCGCGTTATCGAGAAGCGCTCGCTATCTTGAGCGAGGTGTTGACGTCACGCCGGTTCTGACATCAATGAAGGCCGACGCGAACTTCACCGGCGAGGACTCTGGCCTCCACGCGGTGAGAACCTTCACCGGCGGCTGAGGACTTGCTGCCCACCAAGATGACTCGATTTGTCTCGGTGTTCTGTGCGCCGTCGACGGCGGTGTCTCCGACTCGGGCTCTCAGGTCGATGCGCCCCGTGGAGGAACGGTCGAAGTCCAGGTCGACGTTTCCGGCGCGGAGGCGCACGTCCGTCTCCATGGGCGGCAACGTCCCTCGCACCTCACCGGCGCCGGCGTCGATCGTGAGCCGCTCGAGGGACGGCAGGCGAACGAGCATGTAGCTGTGGACGTCGTCTTCGCTGAAGGTCAGCGTAAGCCGATCCCCGCGAACGCTCGACGTGAGGTCCAAGTCCGCAACATCGCCTTCTCGGTCGATCCACTCTTGCCGGGGTTCGATGCGAAGCTCCACTTCGATCTGGTCCCCTGCCGCGGGTTCGAAGGTGAGCTCTCCGGCGCGGTGCTCGATGTGCAGGTGCTCGATGCCCGTAGTGTCGAAGCTGTGGCTTCGCCGCACTTCATCTGCCCTCGCCGTGCCTGCGGTCGCCACGAGGATCAC
>Ga0190271_10002264_pt1 | contig 11549 bp, 7 predicted proteins | sample Popmic356T_FD_133747 | JGI IMG/M metagenome (GOLD analysis project Ga0190271, IMG submission 133747) | Populus adjacent soil microbial communities from riparian zone of Weber River, Utah, USA - 356 T | ecosystem: Environmental > Terrestrial > Soil > Riparian zone | place: USA: Utah | collected...
CGGCCAGCGAGCACGTACTGGACGACGGCTCGCGGAAGGCCTTCGCGTTCGGAGGCCAGCACGCAGATGTCGGCGCGGGCCACCCAGCGCTCGACGTCGGTCCGAAATCCCGGAAGTGCGACTTTCCCGTGGAGTCCCATCTCGCTGACGCGCGCGAGGATCCCGTTGCGGTCGCGGCCTTCGCCGAGAACTGCCAGCGCCGCAGAAGGCTCGGATTCCGCAACGCGCGCGAAAACGTCGAGGAACTCGATGACGCGCTTGCGCGGCTCGAGGGCGGCGATCATCACGAGCAGCTTCAGGCGCGACGCGTCGCGCGAGGAGCACCCGAATGCCGAGCCGATCTCCTCGTCGTCGATCGGCAGCGCCTCGCGGAATTGCTTCAGGTCCATGCCGCTGGGGACGACGCTGTGCTTGGGTGCGGGGCCGATGCCGTTGGCGAGCGCGGTTTCCATCATGCCGCGGCTGACATTGATGAAGGCGTCCGTGACGGGCGCAAGAAGGCGCTCGGCCGTCAGATAAGCGAGCTGTTCCGCCCGTCCGACGTTGACGAATGGCAGGATGTGGATGCCGTGCACGACGCCGGGTGTGCTCGCCATTCGGGCCGCGACGCGGCCGATTGCGCCAGCCTTGCTGGTGTGGGTGTGCACGATTTCAGGTTTGATTCGTCGCAGGAGCGTGGTGGTGGCGAATGCGGCCCACGCATCACCGATCGGTGCGAGCGGGCGGCGGAGCGCGCGAATCTGATGGGGCGTCACTGCGGGGTGCAGGCGGCACACCATCGCGTCACTGGCCTCGATGCCGTAGATCAGATGCACCTCGTGGCCCATCTCCGCCTGGCCGTTGCACGAGAGCAGCGTGTTCTCGTCTGCCCCGCCTCGGATCAGGCGCGTGATGATGTGAGCGATTCGCACGTGATGCGAACTGAATATGGACTGGCTACGCTGTGGCCGGCTATGCCGGGATCCGGCGGACGTGCGCCCTCGGCGTCAATAGACACCGCGTCCGTAAAGGGCCGGTATCGTCTTCACCAGGATCACGAGGTCCCGCACCAGCGACCACGAGCGAATGTATTCACGATCCATGCGGACCACTTCTTCGAAGTCGAGCACGCTGTTTCGTCCGCTGACTTGCCAGGGACCTGTGACACCCGGGACGACGAACAGGCGCTCCATGTGATGGGGCGCGTAGTGCTCGAACTCCTCGGGAACGCACGGACGCGGACCGACGAGGCTCATGTCGCCACGCAGGACGTTCCAGAGCTGAGGCAACTCGTCGAGCGACGTCTTGCGCAGCAATCCTCCGAGGCGGGTGATGCGCGGGTCGTGCCTGATCTTGAAGAGCCGGCTGTCGGCGTACTGATTGAGGTGCAGCAGCTTCGCTTTCTGCTGATCCGCATCCGCGACCATCGTCCGGAACTTCAGGATGTAGAAGTGCCGCCCGCCGAGGCCCATGCGAACCTGGCGGAAGAGGACTGGTCCCTTCGAGTCGAGCTTGATCGCGATCGCGATCATGGCCAGGAGCGGAGCGATCACGACGATCGCTCCGAGAGACAGCACGACGTCCATCGTGCGTTTGAGGGCGAGCTGCGGAAGCTCGAGGTGCAGCGGGTGCATGTGCAGGAACGATCCGCTTGCGCCATTTCGCATTTCGACCTGGGCGGTCGGCAATCCGCCGAGCACGTGCGGCAGGACATCAACGCTTGCGCCGAGCGTGAAGCACTCGTTAATCAACCCTTCGAGTGTCTCCAGTGGCAGGCTGCTCACGACGACGACCGCTTCAGCTCGTGCCGAGGAGAGCGCCTCGCGAAGGGATCCGATTCCACCGAATACCGGTAGCCGCGCCGACCCGAACGTCTGCGGCCCTCGTGTTTCTTCGGCGTCCGCCAGCCGCCCCACGACATGAAGCTCCGAGCCGCGTCGCGCGTTGCGTGTCAGGAGTGCCTGAACGTCCTGCGCCGAGCCGATCACGAGGACGCGACGCTGCAGGGCACCGCGACGGTAGAGCACCGCGATCACCATGTCGATGGCGAGTCGCGCCATGCACGCATAGATGCAGATGAGCACGGCCGAGTACACGAAGGCGGCCTTGTCCGGCAGCGGGGGAACGAAGACGAAGAGGCGCGCCTGAATCCAGCCGAGCGCCGCGGCGATCGCGACGCCAAAGGCGATTCGTCCGAACTGCGTGCGCGCGCGACCGCCCTTGTACGCGCCGACCAAGACGAGCGCCAGCGGCTGCAGGCAGAAGACCATGGCCAGCATCGGGATCTCGTTCGGAACAGGCCGCAGCCCGCCGTTCGACACGAGCGTCCATGTATCGAGCGCCGTGTAGACGCCGGCGAGGCCGGCGAGCGTGTCGCTGGCGAACAAGCCGAGCGATCGGAAGACCTGCCTGATGGATTCGATCCAGCCGCGAAGGGCTCGTTCGTCGAGCCATTTCCGGACGTCACCGGTTGGCAGTTGAGCAACCAGCGTAGACGTCGCTGAGGCTGCCTGATCACGATTGAGTTGGGCGTGGTGTGGCATGGGTCGGCGACTTTCGATAGGGCCCTCGCGGGCCCGGGGTGCATGGAATTAGTGCAGGAGAGGTGAGCGCGCCTTGGCTTTTGAGCGATACCCGCGCGAGTAATTGGCGTAGCGGTACTTATCGCCCTCGTCATCCACGCGATTGAGCACCGCACCGAGGAACCGGCCTTTGGCTCGTTCGAGTTGCTCGAGCGCCGATTGCGCGGCGTGACGGCTCGTCGTGTCAGCGGCAACGACGAACAACACGCCTGATGTTCTGTGCGCGAGGATGGCCGCGTCCGCGACGGCCATCACCGGCGGTGTATCGATCACGACGATGTCGCATTGCCTCTCCAGGAACGAGAGCAGTTCACCGAAGCGATGCGATCCGACGAGCTCAGCGGGGTTCGGCGGGTGCCCTCCTGCTGTCACCACGCTGAGATTGGGAATCTTGGTGGGTCGCGCGGCGGTAGTCGCATGCCCACCGCCGTTGAGGAGATTGGACAGGCCTGGCTCGAGATCGAGGCCGAACAGGTCGTGGATTCGCGGTTGCCGCAGATCCGCGTCGACCAGGATCACCCGGTGCCCGGCCTGCGCAAGGCCGACCGCCAGGTTCGCAGCGATGATCGTCTTGCCTTCACGTGGTGAGGCGCTGGTCACGACGATGGAGCACGGGCCGGCGTCGGGCGATGAGAACAGGACGTTGGCTCGCAGACCGTGAAAAGCCTCTGCAAAGCTCGATGGCACCGTCGTGTTGGAGAGCCGGTTCTTTGCAAACGCCCTCTGGCTCTTCCTCGACAGACGTGGAATCGCGCCTAGCGACGTGAGACGGAGATGAATTTCGACTTCTTCCTGCGTCTTCACGCGGGAGTCGAGGTACTCGACGAAGAACGCCGCGCTGACCGACAGGAACATGGCACCGAGCAGTGCGATCAGGAGAACCTGTTTCCGCTTCGGGCTGATTGGCAGGTCGGGCGCGGCCGCTCTGTCGACGAAGCGAATGTTGCTGATGGTGCTGCGGTCCTCGGACACGGCCGCTTGTCGTCCCTGCACAACGAGCGTGTCGTACGCCGCCTTGGCGTTCGCGACGTCGCGCTGCAGAACGGCGAGGTCGATCGCCTTGCGGTTCATCGACTGCGCTTCTGTCTTCTGCTGGTTCAGAGCGCTGGTCAGGCTCTCTTCCTGCGCCAACGCCGACTCGTAGTCGCGTCGGAGCGACTGCACGACGTCCTGGACCGCGGCGTGCAGCTTCTCCTCTATGGTCTTGATCGCTAACCGGACCTTGATCATCTCGGGATGCTTGTCGCCCAGCCGGTCGGCGAGTTGAGCTTCCGCGCGCAGCAGCGTGACGAGCTCACCGCGCTGCTGCTGCACAAACCCGTTGGCGAGCACCGCGGGGATCGCGGACAGCGCGTCCGGCTGGTCCGCAACGCTGGCGACCTGTCGGTAGGCCGCTTCCTTCTCCAGCCGATCCGTCTTGGCCTTGGTCACGGCGGCATTCAAATCCGCCAGCTTCTGCACGACGATGCTGTCGCCGATTTCCACGGTGACGTCGCCGGTGCGCTCCCGGTATCGCTGGAGTGCGTCTTCGGCCGCGGCGACCAGCTTGCGTTGCTCCTCGATCTGCCCGGTGAGCCAGGCCGACGTTTCACGTGTCTCATGCGATCGCACGTCGATGACGTCGGCGATGTATGTCGACGCGAGGCCATTGACGACGTTCGCGGCCCGCGCAGGATCGCTCGACTGGAACGTAACGTCGAGCAACCTGCTGTTTTGCACGGGAGTGACGGACAAGCGCGACACGAACGCGTTGATGGTCCGAGCCTGCGTTCGCAGCAGGTCGTCCTCCGGAGGAAGGTCGGGCGACGGTTCCTGAACCGGCTGCGGATTACGTGTCACCAGTTTGACGAGCTCGCGAACCTGCGCCCACGCCTGCGCAACGAGTGAGTTTTCCGGCGCGCGCAGCGACGGGTTCAGATCGGGGTCGCTCCACAGTCCCAGGGTCTCGATCGTTTTGCGGGCGAGGTTCCGGCTTTGAAGCAGCTGGTAGTGAGTCTGGTAATCCTGCTGCGTCTGTGTCTGGTTGCCCGCTTCTGCCGTGGCGCCAGTCTCCGAGGTTCGCGGCTCGATAATCAGACGGGCGCGCGCCTCGAAGACGGGCACGGTCGTCCGCAGATAGCCGATGGCACCGAGCACGACAGCCACGAAGACGAAGATCGTCAGAAACTTGCGCCGCAGCAGTACGTGCACGTAGTCGAGGAGGTGGGGCTCCTTGGGGTCACGGAGGGCGTGAACCGGTGTTTCGTCAGCCATGATGGGGGGGGTCTTAGAAGAACCGCTCGGGAACCGTCAGGGTGTCGCCCGGCTGGACGACATCGGTGAGCGTGGCGCGGTACTCTTTGCGTTCGCCGTTGACGACGCGGATGATGCGCATGCGGTTGACGGCGCCAACTGCTGTGGCTCCGCCCGCGAGCGACAGTGCTTGCAGCACTGTCGTCTCGGCGCGAAGGGGGTAGGAGCCAGGGTTCTTCACTTGTCCGTAAATAAAAACAGGTTCGGCGCGGCCGACAAGCACTGTGTCGCCATCCTGAAGCAGGATGTTCTGCGCGACCGCCGTCTCACTTTGGAGTGCCTTCAGGCTGACGGTGACGAGCGCCTTGGGATCAGGGGCGGTCGTGGTCAGCGCCGCGGGTCCGGCACCTTTGCCACCGCGAATGACGGTGACCTTATCGCTGGCATCGATCGTGGTGAAGCCGGCCTTTGCGATCGCGTCGAGCAACGTCAATTCACCAGTCAGTGGAAACGTGCCCGGCATTCTCACTTCGCCGGTCACGAAGATTCGCTGGCTTCGGTACGACTCGACAGAGACGGCGACCTGCGGATCCTTGAAGAAGCCATTGGCCAGACGGGTGCGAAGCTCCTGCTCGAAGGCGCGAATCGTCAGACCTCCGGCCGTCACACGGCCCACATACGGGAACGTGAAGCTGCCGTCGATCTCGACGGCATACTTGCCGCTGAGATCGGGTTGATCGAATACGACGATCGCGAGCACATCCTGCGGACCGATCGCGTAGTCGGTGCTCGTCGACTGTGCCACGGACGGTGTCGGGAGCACGATTCCGATCAGCAAAACGATGAATGCAAGTCCGAATGATCGAGTCATGGTCTCTGAAGCCCCGAGTCCACCGACCACATGACGCGAAGCCCCGAGTAAGGAGCGCCCCGCAGGGCGTCGGTCTCGCGTGTTCGATACGTCACATCAAACCCCACACGCCGTGACCGTGCCATGCGATAGCCCACGCCGAGTGACCACGTAGTGAGGCGATCGACCGGCGGTTCTACAGCGAGTGGCTCGAGGCCGCCAGCGAGTGGCTCGAGGCCGGCAATGGCTCTGTAGGTGTTCTGCTGCCAGTTGACGCCGCCGGTCACGTCGAATCGGCCGCCGAGGTGCCGGTCGACGTCGAGACCATACTGGTTGGTGACGTAATACGGCGTCAGCAGCGAGTAAGAGAACGAGAGATCACGATCGGCCCTGAATCTGAAACGTGTGAATCCCTGAAGGGAATATGACAGGCTCACATGCGCGACGACGCCGGTGAAGTCCTCGATCAATAAATTCTCTGGCCGGAAGCGACGGACACCGACGGCGGCTGAGCCGGAAATGAGCGCAGGAGGTTTGAACGCAACAGCTGGCATGAATGCGAAGGTCCTGGCATTTCGCGCCGGGATGTCATCGAAGTCCTCGATGCCGTACGTGGCGCGGACGCTGGCGCGCGTGATCGGCGTGATCTCGTGGTGAATCGCCAGCCATGCCGACTGCGTGCGCCGGTTCAGCGTTTCGCGCAAAGACGTGTCGTTGAAGATCGAGTCGTCGTCATATGACAGGCGCGAGACCCCGCCGCCTGCTTCGACCGACAGGCGCCGTGACATCCGCACCATGCCGCCTCCGCTGATGTCGGTAGTCGTATGGCGCACCCGCTGGTCGATTTCGAGGCTGGGTTGCCGGCGGCTATTGATATACGACGGTGAGAGGAATAAGGTGACTCGGTTGAGCGCATACTCGCCCCGGACTTTGATGTCCGGGTTGATCGATCGTTCGCTCGAATAGCGGTTGTAATAAATGAATTCGGCAAATGTGGATGTCGTGATGACCCCGCGGGTACCAAATGGGACGGCGACATCGACGCCTGGGACGACGGTAAACGTGAAGTCCGACAACTCAAGTGCGTTATTGAAGACATTGGTATCGATGCCAAGCTCATCGAGCGCGAGCGAAGGAGTGAGATAAAAGGGTCCCGCGTGAGTTCGTGCGCTCTCTCGCGGATCGGCGGTCTGCGCGAAAGACACTGATGCGCAGAGCACCATCGCTGTCGTGACAGAAACCAATCGGTTCGTCAACCACATGGTGACCAGTTCCATCTCGGCTGTTCTGAACAGAGCTTCGCCCCGTCACTTACAGAGCCTGGGAATGCTCCTGTCTTACGGAACCAGCTGCCCCAAGGGATGAGGCCGAACGGGTTCGAGCTTCTTGGCAGCGAATGCGACGTCCGGCTTCATGGGCGGACCCGACGTCTACGCCTTAGTGGGAATTGCGCCTTTCTCCTCTTAGTGGGAATGCGCCTTTCTCCTCGCTCTATCGTGGGGGAAACGATCTAGAAAGCGAGTGCACGTCGAGTATCAAGCTGTGAAATAGCCATGTCAAGCTCAGGAGCACAAGAATTTACCCGAAAGACGTGGGAAAAAAGCCCTACGGTCTTCTACTGAGACTCAGTAAAGGTTGCTGCGATGATGAACAGATTGATCGTCGTGATGCTCGCTTTGAGCGGTTCGTTGTTAGCGCAGACTCCGACTACAAAAACGTCACTACCGAAGAACGTGCGGTTGTATGTTTTCGATTGCGGGATGCTGACAATCTCGACCGAAGGGGTCACGCGTTATCACGTCACACCGGGCGAAGTTGGTGAGCCGCGTATGCCAGTGCCATGCTTCTTAGTCGCACATCCAAAGGGCACATTAATGTGGGACGTCGGTGTAATCCCCGATGAGATAGTCGAGAAGCAAGCCTCCGCCGGTGGCGCACGATATGACGTGAACTCAACCGCGGCGGCGCTGGTGAAACGAACACTGAAAAGTCAGCTGAAAGAAATCGGTTTCACGCCGGCCGACGTCACCTACGTGGCTATTTCACATGCCCACAAGGACCACTCCGCCAATTTGAACCAGTTCGCAGCGTCAACGTGGTTAGTAACACCCGCTGAGCGTGAGTTCATGTGGAAACCGGGTAACGAGCGAGTTGAGCCCTCGTTCTATAACAAGCTTGAGAAGAGCAAGTCCATTTCGATCGAGAAAGACGAATACGACGTGTTCGGCGACGGCACGGTTGTCATCAAGGCCGCGCCGGGTCATACCCCCGGACATCAGGTGCTGGTGCTGCGGCTCGCATCGACCGGCCCCGTGATGCTCGGTGGCGATCTCTATCACTATCCACCCGAACGCACACTGCACCGGGCACCACCGGACAACGAATTCAACGTGCAGCAGTCGGCGGCGTCTCGTTCCGCGATCGAGGCGTACTTGACGAAGACGAAAACGCCGATCTGGATCCAGCACGATTACAAGACCGTCGCGAACTTGAAAAAGTCCCCTGCGTATTACGACTAGGAACGATTGGGATGAACACACTGCTCGCAGACCTCCGGGTCGGAGTTCGGCTGCTCTGGAGAGACAAGGCATTCACGATCACAGCCGGGCTGACGCTGGCCGTCTGCATCGGAGCGAACGTGGCGCTCTTTTCAGTGGTCCGCGGGGTGCTGCTGAAGCCGCTCGCGATGCCGGATGCCGAGCACGTCGTGATGGCTGGCAACGTCTACCCTGGAGCAGGGGTTCACGAACCGATGGGTTCGGCAGTCCCTGACTACTTTGATCGGTTGAGTAATGTCACGGCCTTCGCCGAGCAGGCCGTGTTCAAGCGGAACGATCGCAGTGTCGATCAAGGCGGCACGCCGGTGAGCGTGGAGGCTATGACAGTCACGCCCTCGTTCTTCAAGGTCGCAGGGGTCGACCCGCAACTGGGGCGCACCTTCATCGATCAGAAAGGCGAAGCCGGCGACCAGTTCGAAGTGGTGATCAGCGATTCGTTCTGGCGGAACCAGTTTGGTGGCGAGGCTTCAGTCGTCGGCCGTAGCGTTCGCCTCGACGGTCGCCCTTACATCGTCATCGGCGTCATGCCGCGAGGGTTCAATCCAACTGACGACAAAGTCGAGTTGTGGACTCCGATGACGTTCACGCCGAAGGAGAAGTCGGACGAGTCACGGCACAGCAACACGGTTGGGTACTTCGCGCGTCTGAGACCGGGCGCGACCGTTCAACAAGCGCAGACGCAGGTCGACTCGTTGAACGCCGCCAACCTGGCTCGATTCCCGGCATTCAGGGAAGTCATCGTCAACGCGGGTTTTCACACCGTCGTGAGTCGACTGCAGGACCAGATGGTCAAGGATGTGAGAGCCACGCTCTATCTGCTGTGGGGCGGCTCGCTGTTCGTTCTTCTGATCGGCTGCGTCAATGTGGCGAACCTGGCGCTCGTCCGGTCGCGCGTGCGACTGAAGGAGCTCGCGACGCGCCTGGCTCTCGGCGCGGGCACCTGGCGAATAGCCCGGCAACTTGCCGTTGAACATCTCGTTCTCGCATGTGGTGCCGCCGTTGCCGGCATCGCGATCGGCGCGTTCGCGCTCCAGTCGATGAGCGCTCTGAGTCTGCAGGAGCTGCCGCGCTCGCAGGAGATTCGGCTCGACGCAGTTGTGGTGGTCTATACAGTGGCGGCCGCCATCGTGATCGGTCTGGTGCTCGGACTGATTCCTGTTGTAGCCACCATGTCGGCAAACGTTCTTGGAGTGCTGCGAGAGGAAGGACGAACTGCGACAACGGGGCGCGGTGCGCAATCGTTGCGCCGTGCGCTCGTGGTGACACAGGTCGCGTGTGCGTTTCTCTTGTTGATTGGCGCGGGGCTCATGTTCGCGAGCTTCAGGAAAGTGCTTGCCGTCGATCCCGGATTCACCACGCGAGGCGTGTTGACCGGTGCGGTGTCGTTGCCAGGCGCCCGCTACTCCGATGCCGACGCGGTCCGGCGTTTCACGACCGATGCCGTGCGGCGCATACGTGCGTTGCCAGGCGTGACGGCCGCCGGTGCCACCGACAGCCTGCCACTGGGAAACAGCGCGACCGCCTCTGCCATCCTCGCGGAGGGATATCGGTCGCGACCGGGAGAATCGCTTCTCGCTCCTGCCGCAGTGCGCGTCTCCGATGGCTACTTCGAAGCCATCGGCGCAACGCTTGTGGACGGCCGCTTCTTCACCGAACGTGACGCCGCCGGCGCTACGCGCGCCATCATCGTCGACGATCGACTGGCACGTCGCTTCTGGCCCGATCGAAGTCCGATCGGCCGTCGCATGTACTCGCCGAGCGACGATGCCGACCCGGCGGTGATCACCGACAAGACCGAGTTTTTCACCGTTGTCGGCGTCGTGAAAGAGATGAAGCTTCGCAACCTCACGGACGGCGACAACAACCTCGTTGGCGCGTACTTCTTTCCACTCGCACAGGATCCGCAGAGTGGACTCACGTTCGTAATGAGGACTGGCGGCGATCCCGGAACGTTGTCTGGCGCGCTGCGGCGCGAAGTGGCGGCGATCGATCCGCAATTGCCGGTGTTCGAGATGCAGCCGATGTCGTATTGGACGGATCGGTCGTTGGCCAACCGTCGCTCGCCCGCATTGCTCTCGATCGCATTTGGATTCGTCGCGCTGTTCCTGTCTGCGATTGGCATCTACGGTGTGCTCGCGTATCTCGTGACACAACGCAGGAAAGAGATCGGAATACGTGTTGCGCTTGGCAGCAGCGCAGCGGGCGTCTTCCGACTCGTGCTGCGCGAAGGGCTGGTGCTCGTCGCTGTCGGATTGGTCGTCGGCGGAGTCGGCTCGTTCCTGTTGCGCCGAACGCTCGAGAGCCAGTTGTTCGGTGTGACTGCCACCAACCCTGCGGTGCTGATGATCGTGAGCGCAGTGCTAGCCGCTGTCGCGCTGATCGCGTGCGCGGTGCCGGCCCGTCGTGCCACGAGGATCGATCCGCTGATTGCATTGACGGAATAGCCCAATCGACTCCCATTGACAGTCTATGTGAACGGCGATACACTCGCCGCTTACATAAACTGTCTATGGGAGCCGATCCCTCACGAAACCCTGACCTGCTGCGCGGCACGGTTGAACTACTCATTCTCAAGGCGCTGACGCACGGCCGGCAGCACGGCTTCGGCATCGCGCGCTGGCTGGAGGACGTCACAGACGATGTCTTGCGCCTGGAGGAGGGATCGCTCTACCCGGCCCTTCATCGGATGGAGCGGCGCAATTGGCTCGAGTCCGAATGGGGAATCTCCGACAACAACCGGCAGGTGAAGTACTACCGGCTGACACGTCTCGGCCGCGAATATCTGCAGCGTGAGAGCTCCGGCTGGAAGGAGTTCGCCACGGCAGTTTTCAAGGTCCTGCAGACAACGTGAGAGCGCGCTATGGCCAGAGCACCCATGTGGCGGCGGTATCTCCGATTCTGGGGCGACGATGCGCCGGCCGATATCGATAACGAGATCTCGTTTCACCTCGAGGAGCTCGTCAGGCATCTGAAGGCGCGCGGTCTGTCAGATCACGAGGCGCGTACTGAGGCGGCCCGACGGTTTGGCGATGTCGCACGTGTCCGTTCGGAATGTGTGACAGCCACAGAGCGATCGATGCGTGTCTCCAGGCGGCGTGACACCCGCGACGCGTTGTCGCAGGATGCCCGCGATGCGCTTCGAGCGCTAACCAAGAATCGCGGGTTCACGGTCGGCGCGGCTCTGATTCTCGCGCTTGGCATCGGCCTCAACACGACCTCATTCAGCTTCAATAAGGCGTTGCTCTTTCCGGCGATCCCCGTCGGCGATCCCGCAGGTATCGCGCGCGTGTGGTCGCAGAACATGGTGCAAGGCATTCTTGCGACGCCGCTCTCGGAGGGAGACATCGC
>Ga0190271_10002265_pt1 | contig 11548 bp, 9 predicted proteins | sample Popmic356T_FD_133747 | JGI IMG/M metagenome (GOLD analysis project Ga0190271, IMG submission 133747) | Populus adjacent soil microbial communities from riparian zone of Weber River, Utah, USA - 356 T | ecosystem: Environmental > Terrestrial > Soil > Riparian zone | place: USA: Utah | collected...
TCGGCTTTGGCGGCAGTTACGCGGAAAGCGAGGGTATGCCCGTGTTCGTCGACGACGACCTCGACCGCGGCTATCGCAATGTCACGGGCCGCTTCTCGTACGAATACACCGCCACGGACACGCTGACCCTGCGCGCACGCGCGTGGCAAGCCAGCGGCCGAACGGAATATTCCTCTCAGACATTCTCGGATCCGCCGTACGCACCTGCCTCGCAGGACTTCGTGAACGGCGTCGGCTCGTTGGAAATCGAATACCGGCGCCCGGAAGGTTTCGGCATGCGCGCCACGGCGAGCCACGCACTCGACGACATCGAACAGCTGCAGCCCGGCTTCGGGCCTGCGGAATTCGACTATGCGCGCACCGCACGAACCAACCTCGACGTTCAGGTCGACCTGGCGCAAATGGGCACTCACGCGTTGAGCCTTGGCCTGCAACGCAGCGACGAAAACACGCGCGCGCAATCCTTCGGCACGGTGTTCGACGAAGACACGGTGGTGACGCAGGCGTTTGTCCAGGATCAGTTCGAGCTCGGCCGCATCACCTCGCGGCTCGCACTGGGCGGCGTGGATCACGAAACCTTCGGCAGCGAATTCACCTGGAACGCGGAATTCGGCGTCGCATTCGACACCGGCACGCGGGTGACCCTCTCGGGCGGCACCGCATTCCGCGCACCCGACAGCACCGATCGCTTCGGCTTCGGGGGCAATCCGGATCTCAACCCCGAGGTCTCGGAACAGGTGGAGTTTTCAGTTCGCCACAAGTTAGGCGACCAGCACCAACTGTCGTTGTCGGCGTTCGACAACCGGATCAAGGATCTCATCGACTACGTGATCATCGACTTCGACACGTTTGAAGGCCAGAACCAGAATGTCGAGCACGCACGTATCAAGGGCGTGGAGCTGGGTTACAACTTCACCGGTTCAGCCTGGCGCGCACGCGCTGAGCTCACGCTGCAGGATCCACGCGATGAAACCACCGACGAACTCCTGCTGCGCCGCTCACGCGAAGCCCTGGTGATTGCGGTAAATCGCGACGTGGGCGCGGTCGATGTGGGCGTGGATATCGCTGCGGTTGGCGAACGCAAGGATTTCGGGTTTCCCGCCAACGTCACGCTCGATCCCTACACGCTGGTCAACGCCACTTTGCGGTATCGCGTCAATGACGCTTTGACGCTGCAGGGCCGCCTGGAAAACCTGTTCGACGAGGACTACGCCCTGGCGGAGGGTTACCGCACCGAGGGTCGCTCGTACACCGTTGGAGTACGCTACAGCTTCGAATAACTCTCGAAGCGCAGGGTGGCGGTATGGGCAATCGCTTGAGCAGGATCTACACGCGCACCGGCGACGATGGCACCACCGGCCTCGGCGACGGCGCGCGGGTTCGCAAGGATCACATCCGCGTCGAGGCCTATGGCACCGTGGACGAGGCCAATAGCGCCATCGGCGTGATCCTCAGCGTTCCCGGGTTGCCCGCGGACGTGGTTCGTTGCCTCACGGAAATCCAGCATGACCTGTTCGATCTCGGCGGTGAGTTGTGCATTCCTGGCACGAAAGCCATCAAGGCAGAGCAGATAGACACGCTCGAACAGGTGCTCGACAAGTTCAACGATCCGCTGCCCGCCCTCAAGGATTTCATTCTTCCGGGCGGCGGCCCCGCCGCCGCCCACTGCCACCTGGCGCGCACCATAGTTCGGCGCGCCGAGCGTTGCGTGTGGACGCTGGCGGGATCCGAGCAGGTCAACGTCGAAGTGCCGAAGTACCTGAACCGCCTTTCAGACCTGTTGTTCGTGCTGGCGCGTGTACTCGCACGGCATGAACACGGTTCAGAGGTTCTGTGGCGTCACGATCGCGGCGCCGGCCACTGAACGGCGACCAGGCAATGGACTGCCATGAGCGAATCGGATTCCCTGACTGACCTCATTCGGCGCGCCCAGGGTGGCGACGCGGCAGCACTCCGCGTCGTCTTCGACGCCACCTATGAAGAACTGCGCGGGTTGGCGCGCGCGCGGCTGCGCAAGGGCAGTCGCAACACGTTGCTGGATACCACCTCGCTCGTACATGAAGCCTATCTACGCTTCGCCGGCGCCGGCCGGCTGCACATCGGCGATCGTGAACATTTCTTGCGTTACGCCAGCCACGTGATGCGTTCCGTCATCGTCGATTTCGTGCGCGAACGCATTGCCCAACGGCGTGGTGGTGATGCCGTGCATGTCACGCTCAATTCTGAAATCGGCGACGCAACTGTCGCCGGCGAAAGTGAAATCCTGAATGTTCACGAAGCGCTCGAGGAATTGGCGCAACACGATGCGCGCCTGGTCCAGGTGGTCGAGATGCGCTACTTCGCGGGCATGACCGAGATTGAAATCGCCGCTGCCCTCGGGGTCAACGATCGCACCGTGCGCCGTGACTGGCAGAAGGCACGTTTGCTGCTGGCGGACGCGCTCAAGTAGCAGCTCGAGCGGCCTGTCCGGTTATCACCCGGGATTCCGTTATCGAACGACTACCGGCGCAAATTGCTTTGGAGCACGCTCATGCAAAAAATCCAGATCGATGCGGGCACGTGGGCAACATTGAATCGCCTGCTCGACGATGCCCTGGAACAACCCACCGCGCAGCTCCCGCAATGGCTCGACGACCTGCCGCCACAATTCGACGGCCTCAAGCCACGTCTGCGCGAACTTCTCTCGCGCACCGGCCTGCTCGAAACGGACGAGTTTCTGCACACGCTGCCGAAGTTCGAGCTCGAACCGGGCGATCTGACAGCGGCTCCAGTACGCGCTGAGCAGCCGGGCCAGGAGATCGGACCGTATCGGCTGGTACGCGAGGTCGGCAGTGGTGGCATGGGTGTGGTGTGGCTGGCGGAACGCACCGATGGCCTCATCAATCGACCGGTCGCTCTGAAGCTGCCGCACGGCGCCTGGAAACGCGCGGGTCTCGCCGAACGCATGGCGCGCGAGAGGGAGATTCTCGCCACTCTCACCCATCCGAACATTGCGCATCTGTACGACGCCGGTCTCACCGCCGATGGTCAGCCATACCTCGCCATCGAATACGTGGAAGGCCGTCGCATCGATGTGTACTGCCGTGAACAGCAGCTCGACTTGCGCGCCCGACTCAGGTTGTTTGCGCAAGTCGCCAATGCAGTCGCATATGCACACGGCAAGCTGGTCGTGCATCGCGATCTCAAGCCAGCCAATATTCTTGTTAGCGCAGAAGGACAGGCTCGACTGCTGGACTTCGGCATCGCGAAACTGCTGGACGACGGCCAGGCCAAGGAAACGCACTTCACCGAGATGTCCGGTCGCGCGCTGACTCCGGACTATGCCTCGCCGGAACAAGTCCTCGGCGAGCCGCTCACGACAGCCTCGGACGTTTATTCGCTGGGCGTGATTCTCTACGAGCTGCTGAGCGGCCACCGTCCGTACAAACTGCAGCGCGACTCACGCGGCGCGCTCGAAGACGCTATCGTTCAAGCCGAGTCGACTGCCCCCAGCGCGGTCGCCGACGGACAATGGCGCCACGCGCTGCACGGCGATCTCGACACCGTGATCCTCAAGGCATTGAAGAAGAATCCGGCGGATCGCTACCCCACGGTCCACGCTTTGTTGGACGACATCGAACGTTATCTCGGCGCCCGGCCGGTGCTGGCGCAACCGGACAGCCGCTGGTATCGCGCCCGGAAATTCATCCGCCGAAACCTGATTGCGGTCGGCACTTCGGGCGCCGTGTTGCTGGCGGTGCTCGTCGGTGCCGGGCTCGCTGCATGGCAGGCCCGGGTGGCGGTCGCGGAACAGAAGCGTGCCGAGGCCGTAAAGGAGTTCGTTGCCAGCATTTTTCGCGAAGCAAGTCCGTACAGCGGAACCGGTACGACCAGCCTGAGCGCAGTCGACCTTCTCAAGCAGGCGGAGAAGAAGCTCGGGAGCGGCTTCACCGAGCAGCCCAGGGTGCGAATAGAGTTGTTAGCGCTGATCGGCGAGAGCCTGCTCGCACTCGGCGACCTGGACGCCGCCGAACCAACGTTGAATCGCGCAGCAGCCGAGGCACACCAGACACTCGACGATCGCGATGGAATGGCCGTACGCATCGCACTGTTGCAGGCGCAGATGCATCTGATGCGCGGACGCGCCAAAGAGGCCCGCGCCGAGTTCGACCGTATCCTGCCGCTCATGCGCGGAGATCCAGAGATCAAACCGCTCGACCTGGCTGGAGCGCTGGGCAATCGCACCATGCTCGCCATCGAAGAAGGCGCGTACGACGACGCCGAGCGATTCGCACTTGAAGGCGCGCGACTGGCCACGACAAGACTCGGCAAAGACAACGATCAAACCATCACCAGCTCGATTCTTCTCGCGCTGGCTTATCGCTACACCAAGAAGTTCGAGCAGTCGCGCGACGCAGCGAAGGACGCCTATCTTGCCGCGGTGGCGCACTTCGGCGCGGCACCGCCACACGCGCGTGTCATCGAGGCGAAAACAACCTACGGCCGCGCCCTGGCCGATACCGGCGATCTCCCGGCCGGAATCGCACTCATCGATTCAGCCGTCGTCGACATACGCGCTTTGACCGGAGGGGAATCCTTTCTCCTGGGCACCACCCTGCAGAACCTGGTGGCGTATCGAATTGATCACGGCGAGCTGAAGCGCGCCGACGACAATGCCGCGGAGGCATTGAAAATTCTCGGCTCGCAGGTGCAAACCGAATCGGTAACCTACGCTGCGACACTGAGCGCGCGTGCGCAGGTCCGGCTCGCGCGCCGAGATGTCGCGGCGGCGCTGGACGAGCTGGATCGCGTCGTGCCCATTTTCGAACGCCTGCTCGGCGGCGAGCGCGAGGTGACGCTGCTGGCCCGCAGCGGCAAGGCGATGTCGCTGGCCTATCTGGGCCGTCTCGGCGACGCGCAAAATGAAATTGAAGCCGTGGCCAGGATCGCGCAGGGAAAGAAAGACCTCGAAATTGTGGCTGCGCGCATTGCGCAGGTACGCGGCACCATTGCCCGCATGCGCGGTGACCCGGGTGCCGCGCTGCGGTGGCAGCTGGCCGTGATCGCTTCGAAAGACGCACGGCCGAAGCTGCAACGCGAGCGCATGCGGGCGCAGGGGGAGATCGGGCTGATACGCCTCGACATGAACGAAGCCGTGGCAGCAGCCACAGCTCTCGAACAGTCGCTCCGTGAGTTCGAGCGCCTGGAGTCGCTGGTCACCCCGGCGCGCGCGGACGCACTCATCGGCCTGGGCAGGGCACGGCTCGCGCAGGGGCGTGCCGCGGACGCGTTGTTGCCGCTGGAAGCGGCGCACCAGTTCTGGCGCGAGTTCGCCCCTGAGAACCGCTGGGCGGGCGAAGCTGCGTTATGGCTGGGCCGGTGTTACCTGGCGCTCGGCCGCAAAGCGGAAGCCAACGAAGCCTTGATTCGCGCGCGGAAATTGCTCGCGGTTTCCCCAATTCCCGCCGACGCCGCACTGCTGACACTCGCGCGCAGGGCGGATTGACTCGAATCGATCGACGTGTCCGGTTTTGCCGGCGCAATCCGTTAGCCCCCACGAGAGGTACGGAATGAACACGGCTACGGAGGGCGGCACTCATGTTGCGTTCGGCAATCGACGCGCTGCGGCAATGACCGGCTCGATCGCCATGGTCGTGATGTTCACCGTGCTTTCCGGGCTGGGTGATGCCGAAGGCTTCATCCACGCCAGCAAGGTATGGCAGGACGGCCGCTTCGTGTGGGTCGAAGCGCTCAAGTGCATCGCCGGATTTCAGTTCGGCATGCTGATGTACTGGCTCGCGCTCTGGAAATTGAGCAGCCACGGCGTCGTGGCAGTCGAGGTTCAGACTTTGTTCTGGTTCGCTGCGACCATCATCGGTGTTGCGCTGCTCAGTGGCCGCGTCCTGCGCTGGCCTGCCATCGATAAAGCCGTGGCAGTCGCAGTGCTGACTGGCATCGGCTGGCTGCTGTGCCGCGGTGGGCGCGAGATCTAGCGAATCTGCACAGCGTCAGCGCGACGGCTCGAATATGTTGCCGACGAACTTCGCCTCAGAGCGCACATAGTCAGTGGCTGGCACGCACATCCTGCCGGCCTTGTAGATTTTCTCAGTGTCACCGGCCGCGACGCGCACCCTGATCGTGCTGCTGGCGACGGTGTACACCGTGATCTCCATGTCATCCCGCCCAGAGTTCCGGATCTCGAGACACCCATCCTTGTCCTGGCCAAAGAATGTATAGCGGCACGCATCACCCTGGCAGGCGCCAGCACCCAGTGCCGATGCGGCGTACAGACAGCCCAACGATGCGAGCAACAATTTCCTGATCATGGAAACCTCCGGAGATCCGTAGTTCATCGCAACCGCGACCAGTCGAACGACGGTCCCGGATCGGTCTTGCGGCCCGGGGCAATGTCGCTGTGACCGACGATCCGCTCACGAGGGATGGCATAGGCTTCTAACAACATGGGCAGCAGCGTGCGCAGGGTCTCGTACTGCGCCGCTTCATACGGCACTTCGTCCGTCCCCTCGCACTCGATTCCAATGGAAAAATCGTTGCAGGCCTCGCGCCCCTGCCAGACAGATTTGCCGGCATGCCAGGCGCGATCGTTGAACGACACGTACTGCTCGATCGCACCGTCACGACGGATCAGCAGATGCGTCGACACTCGAAGCGCCGCGCGTTCGCAAAATTCCGGGTGCGCCTCAGCCGGCAGGCTGCCCGTGAACAGGCGCGCGATCCAGGGCCCGCCGAACTCGCCGGGTGGCAAGCTGATTCCATGGAGCACGAGAAGATCGGGAACGACTCCGGCCGGCCGTTCATCGAAAAATGGCGATAACACCTGTTTGACTCCGACCATCAGGCCGGTGCTCACATCGACGCGCATGGCTGTTCCTCGAGCCCATCTTGCCACAGCAGCGTGCCACAATAGCCGCCCAAGAAATGGCACGCACCGAGCGCCCCATGAGTTCCGGCAATTCCGACTGGGTGACGCGCGATCTCGCGCATGTGTGGCACCCCTGCACGCAGATGAAGGACCACGAGTCCGTGCCGATGATCCCGCTGCGCTCAGGCCAGGGCGTGTGGCTCGAAGACTTCAATGGCAAACGCTATCTCGATGGCATCAGCTCCTGGTGGGTCAACCTTTTCGGCCACGCAAACCCGCGTATCAACGGCGCCGTGCGCGAGCAGTTAGAACGGCTGGAACACGCCATCTTTGCTGGGTTCACGCATCCACCCGCGGTGCAGCTCGCCGAAGAACTGGTGCGCGTGACGCCCGAGGGCCTCAGCCGGTGCTTCTTCGCCGACAACGGCTCTGCAGCCGTCGAAGTGGCCGTCAAGATGAGCTTTCACTACTGGCGCAATACCGGCCAGCAACGCAAGACACGATTCATCACGCTCGCCAACAGCTACCACGGTGAGACGCTTGGAGCGCTCGCGGTGGGCAACGTGGACCTCTACAAGTCCATCTACCGCCCTCTGCTCATGGACGTGATCACGGTGCCATCGCCCGACGCCTTCATGCGCGAGCCAGGAGTCGGTGCCGCCGAGCATGCACGGCGCATGTTCGTGCACATGGAAGCGGCCATCGCAAAGAACCACGGCGAAGTGGCGGCGGTCATCGTCGAGCCGCTGGTGCAATGCGCCGGCGGCATGCGCATGTATGACCCGGTGTATCTCAAACTACTGCGTGAAGCCTGCGACCGGTACCAGGTGCATCTCATCGCCGATGAGATCGCCGTCGGCTTCGGGCGAACCGGCACGATGTTCGCCTGCGAACAGGCGGGTATCCGGCCGGATTATCTGTGCCTGTCGAAAGGCCTCACGGGCGGCTATCTGCCGCTGTCCGCGGTGCTCACCACGGATGCCATCTACTACGCCTTCTACGACGAATACACGAAGCTCAACGCCTTCCTGCATTCGCACAGCTACACCGGCAATCCGCTGGCCTGCGCCGCGGCCAACGCCACGCTCGCCATTTTTCGCGATGAACCCGTGATCGAGCGCAATCGCGCCACGGCGGCACACATGCTCGGCGCAGTGGAACACCTTCGCGAACACAAACACGTCGCCGAAATCCGCCAGTGCGGCATGATCCTCGCCATCGAGCTCATGAAGGACCCTGGCACGCGCACGCCCTGGCCCTGGGAGCAAAGGCGCGGCCTGCGAATTTACCGGCACGCGCTCGAGCGCGGCGCGCTGATTCGCCCGCTCGGCACCACCATCTACTTCATGCCGCCATACGTCATCACGCGCGAGGAGATCGACCTTTTGTCCAGCGTCGCCACCGAAGGCATCGAGCTCGCATGCGCGTGACGCGCATTTTCGTCGAGCAGAAGCTCGTCTCCGGGAAGGGAGTCGGGCTGCCCGATCAGGCGGGCCTGCACCTCACGCGCGTGCTGCGCCTCGAGGCCGGCGCTTCCGTCACGCTCTTCGATGGCACCGGCGGGGAATATGCGGGCACGCTCGAGCGCGACGGCAAGAAGATCTGGGCGCGAGTCGGCGAGCATTCCGCCATCGAACGCGAATCGCCGCTGCCTGTGACCCTGATCCAGGGTGTGGCGCGCGGTGAGCGCATGGACCTCATAGTGCAGAAGGCCACCGAACTCGGCGTGACACGTATCGTTCCCGTGTTCGCAGAGCGCTCGGTGGTGAAGGTGGATGCCAGCAAGGGCGCGCGCAAGCTCGAGCATTGGCGGTCGATCGCAATCTCCGCCTGCGAGCAGTGCGGGCGCAATCGCGTGCCCGAAGTGGTTGAGCCGGCTGCGCTTGGTGACGCTGTGCGGGCGCTCGAGCCCGGCTCCGCGCGCTATCTGCTCGTCGCCGGCGCGCGAGTATCGCTGGCCGCGGCGGTTCGGCAGGATGCCGGCAAGCCACTCGTGCTGATGATCGGCCCCGAGGGCGGGCTCGCGGACCCGGAGCGCGATTTCGCAGGCGTCAATGGATTCACCGCGTGCTCGATGGGTCCGCGCATCCTGCGCACGGAAACCGCGGGCCTCGCAGCGCTTGCGATCATGCAGACCGTCGCGGGAGATTTTGTCTGACGGGAGTCAGCGCGCTCCAGGGCGCGCAACAAACCGCAGGTCACGGGGCCTGATCTTCTCCCAGACAAATCGCGAGCCTGCGACGCTCAGGTGATCGTCGTCGCGATACATCAGTACGGCGCCGAGCATCGCGTGGCATTTCGTGGCGTCACACAACGCATCCATGGGGTCGACGACATGCAGGTCGGGATCGTTCACCGCGTGAACCGCGCGGGCGATCGCCGCACGATATTTCGCCTGTTGCCGCTCTGTCCGGGCCCTGGGCACGCTGCAGTCGACCTCGGGCGTCGGCAGCAGGCGCTCGTACGGGCGCGCATGCAAACAACGCTCCGGCAGAAAATCGAGTTCGGGCACCTGCAACACCAGCGTCACTTCGCGATCCGACTCGAGTAACAGCCTGAGGTCGCGAACGAGCGAGCGTTCGAATGCCTCGACCGGCCCGGCAGTGGGAAAATCCGGCGAAGCAAAGTGGCCGACGCCCGGGAAGTCGAACTTTTTGGCCGCTTCGGCGGCCGTGTCGAGGTACATCGTGTTGCGAGCCGCCAGGACGACGAGCCGCGTGTCGGGCGTGATCGCCCGATAGGCAGTGTCGATCAGATTGGGGCAGGTGCCGCGCTTTCCCGGCGCGGCGTCGTGCCAGAAATCCGTGTGGCGCAAGTACAAGCATGCAGAGCTGCCGATGCCCAGGACGGAGGAATCCGGATACGCCGCCATCACGCCGGGCGACAGGGCATTGGCATGTGAATCCCCGATCAGGACGACCTGCGGCGCGCGGTCGTAGTCATTGCGAACACACAAGGTCTCGTCGCGAAGCCCGGGGTCATATCCATGGACTTCCATGCAATGCGGCTGATTGCGCAATGTGCGTGGCCAGGCGATCGGATCCTCGCGCAGCGTCGTGCGTCGCGGAAATCCGTCAGCCGCGAGGATCACGACGCCCCAGGCGGCGAGCGCGACGAGCCACAGGCCGAGCCATGCACCGATTCGCTTGAGATCGTTTCGCCGGCGCACGGGCCGCTCGACCAGGTGATACGTGAGAATGGCCAGCGCAATGGCAAGCGCGACCATGAGCAACCGCAGCATGCGATAGGTGGCGAGATCCTCGATGTCCACAATTCGCAGGAAGCTCAGCAGCGGCCAGTGCCACAGATAGAGTGGGTAGCTGATGAGGCCGACATAGACCACGGGCCGCCACGAGAACGCCGTGCGATTCGGCAATGCCTGGGGTCCGGCGATGATGAACATGGCCGCGCCCAACGTGGCAGGCACACCCACGAACGCGCCGAGCTTCTCGTGCACATCTCCCGTCATGGCGGCGGCGATCAGCAGAACTCCCAGAACGGAGATCGCGCTATGGAAGCCGCGTGAACCGCGAAAAAGTGCCGCGCCCGCCGGCATTGCCGCGACCGCGGCGCCGATCATCAACTCCCAAAAACGCGTGTAGGGCAGATAGAAACCGGACTGCGGGGACTCGCGGAAGATGATCAGGTGCGCGGCAAAGGACAGCACGGCCAGCACGGCGATCAGCATCAACGTGAGCACCGGCCGGTTGAGGCGCGCCATGAGCATCAGGAATATCGGCCAGACGAAATAGAACTGCTCTTCGACCCCGAGCGACCACATGTGCAGCAGTGGCTTCATGTGGGCGCCGACATCGAAATACCCGGTCTCGCTGAGCAGCACCAGGTTGGGAACGAAGCCCACGCTGCCGAGCAGCAGCTTCGCGAAGTTCTGCAGTTCGTCCGGCATCAGGATCGCGAGCGACAGCAGCGACGTCACGAACAGCATCAACAGCAGCGCCGGCAGGATCCGGCGGGCGCGGCGCAGGTAGAAGCCGGACATGGTGAACGAACCCGCGCGCAATTGCGCCAGGATCAGGCCCGATATCAGGTAGCCCGAGATCACGAAGAACACGTCGACGCCGAGAAATCCGCCGGGGAGCAGCAGGGGCGTGGCGTGGAATGCCACGACGGCCAGCACGGCCAGTGCTCTCAGGCCGTCGACGTCAGCGCGATAGTGATGTGCCATGTGGGAATTCATGGCGGAAGTCTATTCGACGATTGCGGACAAACCTTGGGCGATCGTCTTGTTAGCGGGGGAGTAGTTTGTCCGTCAATGCCCTCGAAACGTACCGGCGAAGTCTGACAAACAACCCCGGGCGCGAAATTACTCGACGAGGACTGACGTTTCCTCGGAGATCATTTCTTCGATGCGCTCGAGATCGGGGATCCACGGCGCTTCGTTGATCATGCGCACCTGCGAAATGATGGGTGTGCGCTCGGGAAAGGTTTTTGTCGGGTCGGGCCGCAGGATGTCGGCGCTCACGCGCACGAGCTGGGGGAAGCCCTGCGAGACGATGCCGTAGTAGCCACCTTCCACCTGGTTGCCGAGCGCGAACAGCACGACGACGCGCGTGCGGCCGGTGAGCGGCGGAATGGTCTGGCCGCAGGTGCCTTCGAACGACACCAGCGGAATCTGCCGGCTTCCCCAGGCGAACGTGCCCAGGTACCACGGCGGCGCGCCGGGCA
>Ga0190271_10002266_pt1 | contig 11547 bp, 9 predicted proteins | sample Popmic356T_FD_133747 | JGI IMG/M metagenome (GOLD analysis project Ga0190271, IMG submission 133747) | Populus adjacent soil microbial communities from riparian zone of Weber River, Utah, USA - 356 T | ecosystem: Environmental > Terrestrial > Soil > Riparian zone | place: USA: Utah | collected...
TTTCGCCGGCGCGGGGGCGGGCGCAGCAGCAGGCGCAGGCGCCGGTGTTGCCGCGGTTTTCGAAGTCGGATCCGAGCAGGCCGAGCCAAGCAAGGCCAGCAGCGCCGTCGCGCCGGCAACAGAAATCTTCTTCATCGAACCCCCTCGTTAATTGCTTGAAACAATGACGCGTGTGGGCAGCGCCGCCGCGGGCGCCGTTCCCATGTGAGTCTTCGAGATTTCGAACGAACCTTTGGCGCGCAGGTCCGCCGACGACGCGCCAATCCAAAAATCGATGCGGCCGGCTTCCACCAGCCACTGCCCGCGCGGGCCCCAGAACGCAAACTGTTCGGAGGTGAGGCTGAACGTCACGCGCTTGCGCTGACCGGCGCCCAGTTCGACGCGCTTGAAGCCGCGCAGTTCGAGCAGCGGGCGCGCGATGGTGGCCACCGGATCGCGCACGTAGAGTTGCACCACCTCATCGGCGGGCACTCCGCCCGTGTTCTCCACGGTGATCGAGATGTCGATGCGTTCGCCCGGGCCGACCGACTGCGTGCTCTGCGCGAGATCGGTGTAGCCGAACTCGCTGTACGAGAGCCCATGACCGAAAGGAAACAGCGGCGTGATGGGAAGATCGTGATAACGCACGGTGTCCCTGGCCAGGTCCGGATCGGCGGGGCGGCCCGTGGCGTTCGCGGCATAGTTGAATGGCACCGCGCCAGTGGTACGCGGGAACGCCGCCGGCAGTCGGCCTGCCGGTGAATACTTGCCAAACAGCACGTCGGCCACGGCATTGCCGCCTTCCACTCCCAGCATCCAGGTCTCGACTATTGCCGGGGCTTTCTCGGCGAGTTCCGCGATGGCAAGCGGTCGACCGTTGGCCAGCAGCACGACCACGGGCTTGCCCAGCGCCAGCACGCGTCGCGCCAGTTCCATCTGGCTCGGCGGCAGCTCGAGGCTCGAGCGGCTGCGTGCCTCGCCCGATTGATCGAAGTCTTCGCCGATCATGAGGATGGTTAGATCGGCAGCCTTGGCGAGCTTGAGCGCGGCGGGAATGCCGGTCAGATCGTCATTGCGTGGATCGGCGCCTGGCGCCGAACTGATCTTGAGGTCCGGCACCGCGGCCGTGATGCCCTTGAGGACGGTCACGACGTCTTCGGCCTTGCCCTGCGCGCGCCAGGAGCCGAGTTCGGACAGCCCGTCGGTGGCCAGCGCGCCGATCACCGCGATGCTGCGCAGCTTGCCGGGGTCGAGCGGCAGTAGTTTGCCCTCGTTCCTGAGCAGCACGATGGACTGGCGTGCGATGGCGCGCGCCGCTTCCCGGTGATCCGGGGCGAGCAGTTCGCGCGCCTCGCGCTCGACATCGTGGTACTGCATGGGCTTGTCGAACAGCCCGAGCTGTTCCTTGACGCGCAGGATGCGCAGTACGGCCTCGTCGAGTTGTTTGAGGCGCGCCGGATCGTTCGAAACCACCGACTTCAGGTCCTCGGCGAACACGCCGCCGACCATGTCCATGTCCACGCTGGCATCGAGCGCCAGCGACGCGGCCGCGGCGCGATCGGCCGCCACGCCGTGGTTGACGAGCTCGCCGACCGAGCCCCAGTCCGAGACCATGAGGCCCTGCCATCCCCAGCGTTCACGCAGCAGGCCGCGCAGCAGGTCGGGTTCGCGGTGGTGGGCACGCCGGCGATGTCGTTGAACGCCACCATGAACGAGCCGGAACCGGCACGCGCCGCCGCATAGAAGGGCGGTAGATAGACTTCCTGCAGCGTGCGTTCGGACACGTCCGCGGTGTTGTAGTCGCGGCCACCGATGGCGGCGCCATAGGCGCCAAAATGTTTGGCAGTGGCCATGAGTGCGCCCGGCCGCAACGTATTGCCGCCCTGGTATCCGGCCACCTGCGCCACGGCCATCCGCGCGCCGAGATAGGGATCTTCGCCCGCGCCCTCGACGATGCGGCCCCAGCGCGGATCGCGCGCGATGTCGATCATGGGCGCGAAGGTCCAGTGCAGGCCCGCCGCAGTGGCTTCCTCGGCGGCAATGCGGGCCGCGCGTTCCTGGGACTCGGGTGCCCACGTCGATGCCATGGCCACCGGTACTGGAAAGATTGTCCGATAGCCGTGCACCACGTCCATGGCGAACAGCAGGGGGATACCGAGTCGCGATTCCTCCACCGCCACCTTCTGGAGTTTTGCCAGCGGTTCGGCGCCCGCGACATGCAGATAGGAGCCCACGCCGCCGGCGCGAACGCGCGCCAGCTCGGCGTCGTCGAGGCGGGAATTCAGGGCCTTGCTGCGTCCACCGGCCCTCTGGACCAGCTGACCCAGCTTTTCGTCCAAGGTCATCTTCTTGAGTAGGACTTCCGGACGTGATGGTGTCTGTGCAATTGCATGTCCGGGGCCGGACAAGAGGACAACAGCAAAGCAGGCCACGGCTGCGTGGCGCATCGGGCGCAACAAGAGAGAATCTCCCCCCACGACGGTGTCAGGAATCTACCCGAAGCAACCGTCCGATGTCCCACTTTCAGGAGGGCTGACAGCCTTGTTGATGAAGATCCACGCGCTTGCGCATTGGTTATGGAAACGGCATGTGCCGCTGCTCCCCACGCTTCTGTGCGGGATCAATCGAGTGTTGTTCTCGGTCGACCTGCCCGCGCCAACTCAGATAGGTCGGGGCACGGTACTCAAACATTCCGGTCTCGGCGTCGTGATCCACCCGCGCGCCGTCATCGGTGAACGCGTGTTCATCAATCCCGGTGCAGTGATCGGCGGACGCTCCGGACACAAGCCCGTGCCAGTGATTGAAGACGACGTCGAAATTGGCGTCGGTGCCAAGGTGCTGGGGCCGGTGCGCATCGGCCGCGGCGCCATCGTGGGTGCCAACGCCGTGGTGCTGCACGACGTACCAGCCGGCGCCGTCGTGGTCGGCATTCCGGCGCGAATCCTGCGCAGCCGCCAGCTCGAACCGGTGATTTCACACTTCGAAGACACCGGTACATGAATTCCTGACGCGGGCGCGGCACACTTGCCGCATGCTGCGTCCCCTCAAGTTGTTTGCCGCCGTTCTGGGCGCAGCGAGCGTCGCTGCGGCGCAGGCACCGCAGCCCGCGCCGGGGACGGACCCGAGCTCGCCGGCCACCTATCTCGCGCGGCTCGCCGCGGCACGCATACCAGCCGATGCCGCGGCGGTGGTGGTGATGCCGGTTGGCGAAGGCACCCTGCGCTGGTCGGTCAATGCCGGCAGGCCGATGAATCCCGCCAGCACGATGAAAATCGTGACCACCTATTCGGCGCTGCACCTGTTAGGCCCGGCCTACACCTTCCGCACCGAGGTGCTCGCCGATGGACCGCAGGCAGGCGAGGCGTTGCGCGGCGAGTTGTACGTGCGCGGCGGCGGCGACCCGCACCTCGTGGTCGAGAACCTGTGGCAGCTGCTCGACAGGTTGCGCGGCTTCGGCATACGCCACATCCGCGGCGACCTGGTACTCGACAAGACGCTGTTTGAACCGCTGGCCCACGATCCGGGACAGTTCGATGGTGAAGAAGGCCGCGCCTACAACGTGGGGCCCGATGCCCTGCTGGTGAACTTCAAGTCCATCGCGCTGACCTTCGTGCCCGACACCGCGGCCCGCGTGGCGCGTGTCATGGTGGTGCCCGAAGTCGCCGGCTTGAAGTACCCGCGCATGGTGCCCGCCGTCGAAGGCGGTTGCGGCGACTGGCGTACGCGCCTCAAGGCCGACATCAACGATCCGATGAACATCCGTATCGGCGGCAGTTACCCGCTGGCCTGCGGCGAGCGCGCCATCTACCTGGGCGCCCTCGGGCACACTAACTACTTTGCCGCGGTATTCCGCGCGTTGTGGGAGCGGCAGGGCGGCTCATGGACCGGCAAGGTGCGCGAAGGGGCGGTGCCCTCGACCGCGCGCCTGATCGCCGCGCAGGAATCCGAACCTCTCGCCGTGATGATCCGCGACATCAACAAGTTCAGCAACAACGTCATGACGCAGCAGCTGTTCCTGACCATGGGGGCGGCGGGTGGCGAGCCCGGCAACCCGGCGCGCGGCGCCGCCGCGGTGCGCGGCCTGCTGGCGACGCGCGGCATCGCGGCGCCCGAACTGATCCTCGAGAATGGCTGCGGCCTGTCGCGCGTCGAGCGCATCTCCGCGTCGACGCTGGGCAATGTGCTCGCCGACGCCTGGAACAGCCAGTGGATGAGCGAACTCATGGCCTCGCTGCCCATCGCCGGCGTGGACGGGACCATGCAACGCAGGAACGTGACGGCCGGTTCCGCGCACATGAAGACCGGCATGCTCGAGGACACCCGCGCCGTGGCGGGTTACGTGCAGGCCGCCAGCGGCAAACGCTACATCGTGGTGGCCATCATCAATCACCCCAATGCCGGGCGCGGGCAGGGTGCGCACGACGCACTGCTGGAATGGGTGTATCGCACTGGTTGAGAGCCAGGGCCGCACGCGGCCCGCCTGTCAGCGTCTATAATTCGGCCCCCATGTCAGTCACACCTTCACGTGTACCGGTCACGGTACTTACGGGCTTCCTTGGCTCCGGCAAAACCACGCTGCTGAACCGCATCCTTTCGGAGAAACACGGCAAGCGCATTGCGGTCATCGAGAACGAATTCGGGGAAGTCGGCGTCGACAGCGAGCTGGTGATCGGCGCGGAAGAAGAGCTGTTCGAGACCAACAACGGCTGCATCTGCTGCACGGTGCGCGGCGACCTGATCCGCATCCTCGGGCAGCTCATGAAGCGCCGCGACCGCTTCGATTACATCCTGATCGAGACCACGGGCATGGCCGATCCGGGTCCGGTGGCGCAGACCTTCTTTCTCGACGACGAGCTCAAGAACCAGTTTCAGCTCGACGCCATCGTCACCATGGTCGACGCGAAGCATTTTGAACAGCACGTCGATGAACTGAACGAGCCTGCTGAACAGGTGGCCTTCGCCGACCTGGTGCTGCTCAACAAGACCGACCTGGTGGACGATGCGGCGCTGGCGCGCATCGAGAGTCGCATTCGCGGAATCAACGGCACCGCCAGGATCCATCGCACCAGGAATGCCGACGTGCCCATCGACAAAGTGCTCAACGTCGGCGCCTTCGATCTCAATCGTGCGCTGGTCGTCGACGAGGCATTCCTCGAACCCGAGTATCCCTTCGAGTGGGGCGGCGTCTATCAACTGGCCGCCGGTGATCATCTGCTCAAGACCGCCGGTGAACACGACCATCATTCGCATGATCACGAGCACCATGACCATGACCACGATCATGGTCACGACGGCGGCGGCCACGAGGGCCACTCGCACGAAGATCTGGACCTGGTGGTGCTGCCGGTAGCGTCAGCCAGCGCCGCGGCGCTCAGCGATGCCATCGAGCCCGCGGTGCGCGCGTTTGCGGAGCCGGCGACCGTTGTCCCGTGCCACGGTGCACTCGATGAGATGCCGGCGCACTACGCCATCGACGTGTCGCATCCGGGCGCGGACTTCAGGCTGAAGATCACCAGGCCCGGTGCCTATGCGCTGTTCTGCGAGCATCATCCGGCCGAATTCGGTCTGCACCTGCACGGCGCGAAGCCTGCGGCCGAGCGCAAGTTTGCTTCGCATCATCACCAGGATGACATCAGCTCGATTGGCATCAGCGACCCGCGACCGCTCGATCCCGCCAAGCTCAACCAGTGGCTCGACTATCTGCTCAAGACGCGTGGCCAGGACATCTTCCGCATGAAGGGTGTGCTCAACGTGAAGGGTGAGGACCGCCGCCAGGTGTTCCATGGCGTGCACATGATGTTTGATGCGCAGGCGGAGCGGCCCTGGGGCCAGGCGCCGCGCGTGAACCGACTGGTATTCATCGGTCGTGGCCTGGACCGTGCGGAGCTGGAAGCCGGATTCGAGTCCGCCGTCGCCAAGTCGTAGTTCATGGCGGGCAAACAATCCCTGTCGTTCGCGCTCGAGCCGCGGGGCACGTTGTCATTCGATGACTACCTCGCCGACTGTGCCTGGTCGCCCGATGGCAGACAGCTCGCGGTTGCCGGCGGCGAAGGAAACATCGGTCTGGCATCCGTCTCCGACACATTGGCGCTGCGCAACATCGGCACGCACTTGTTAGGGACGCTGGCGGTTGCCTGGCAGCCACGCGCACAATGCTTCGCGACCTCTGGCCAGGACGGCGCCATCGCCCTCTGGGATGCGGCCGCCGGCACGCAGCTCAAGCGCTGGAAACCCGCGGTGGCGGCCACCCAGGCGCTGGCCTGGTCGCCCGACGGGCAATTGCTGGCGACTGCTGCGGGCAAGGTGGTGTCGCTGTGGTCTGCCAGCGGCGACAAGGTGCATGCCTTTGCGCCCGCGGCCAGCACCGCGGTGGCGCTGGCCTTCGACAGGCCCGGTTCTGATATCGGGGTAGCCCTGAATGGTGAGATTGCTGTGCACCGCGTCGAGAAATCGCGCTATGAAACACGGCGTTACAAATGGCCGGGCGCCTGTCTCACGGTAAACTTCAGCGGCAATGGTCGATTTCTCGCAAGTGGCATGGCCGACGGCTCCCTGCATTTCTGGAACCGCTCGACGGGTAAGGATTCGCAGATGCGCGGTTATGACGGCAAGGTGCAGTTAGTGGGCTGGAGCGACAACAGTCGCTATCTCGCCTCGAGCGCCGGCAACGAGGTCGTGCTCTGGGACTTCTCGGGGCGTGGCCCGGAAGGCACGAAGCCCATCGTGTTGAGCGGCCATACCGATCGCGTGGACAGTTTTCACTGGCAACCTGGCGGCGAACACCTGGTCACCGGCGGGCGCGACTGGCGCCTGTCACTGTGGCGGCCGGCCAAGGCCGGGCAACCGGTCGATGTCCAGATGGTCGACGCAGAGATCAGCGCGGTGCGCTGGTCGCCGGATGGCAAACGCGTCGCGGTCGGGGAGAAGCAGGGACGCCTCACGGTCTTCGACCTGGTCGCGAGATGAAAGTCGAACTTCGTGACCTCACGCCGGACGAACGCAAGATCGTCCAGCAGCGTTTCGAGGAGCTTTGCGCGAAACGTTTCGCGCCGTCACCGAAGAAGCCGCGCCAGGAAGTCTGGTGGCCGCGCGCACCGCTCGACGGCCGCGCCTTTCCCGAAGGCATTCATCCGCCGGAAGGAGACGCCAGTTTCAACGAGGCGGCGCGCCTCTCGGGCTTCCTTAACGGCGTCTGCGGCGGCGAGTTCTACATTGCGAACCTGTCCGCGCCGAAACCGAACTTCCGCCACACCGGCCGGCTCGACGAAGAGCTGTCGCGCTGGATCAAGACGCGGCTGGTGTCGAACCCGACCTGCCTGCTCGCCTCCAGCGTCGACGTATTCCTGATCTTCGATTCCAGGATGCACTACTCGGTGGTCGGCGCGCCGCCCGAGATCGTCGAGAAGTTCGAGAAGCGCTTCGGCGGCAGTGAAACGCTGAAACTCAACTTCTCGAATTTCGTCGGCCAGCTGCGCTTCGGCAGCGGCATGGAAGACGTGAAGTGGGCCCAGGATTACCTGATGAAGTGGTCGGGCTGGGCCTGAAAGGCCTGCCTCACCAGTTCAATGTGTGGGGCTTTCGGCGCGTGTTATGGCCTGCGCCACCGCGGGCAACTGGTGCGCACTCACCGCGGCCTGGTACCTCGCCATGAGACCCTGGAAAGTGCGCGTCCAGCTGTAATTGCCGACCACGTGCTTGCGGGCCGCGTGGCCCAGTGCGTCCAGGTCGCGCTCGTACAGGGCGGCAATTGCTGCCGAGAAATTCGCCGCCGCGGTGGCCGTGTCGTCATGCGGTTCGGCCAGCACGCCGGCGCGTTCGTCGAACAGTTCCGGCACCGCACCGGCGCGCATGGCGACCACCGGTCGGCCACAGGCCAGCGCCTCGAGGATCACCAGGCCGAAGGTTTCATGCGCTCCCGCATGCACGAAAGCATCAGCCGCGCGGACATAACTGGCGAGGGCACGGTTGTCGCGGCAATACGGCAGCCGCGTGACGTTGTCACTGCGGCCGGATTCGCCGCCGCCGATCAACAGCAGGTGGTAAGGGCGGCCTAACAACCTGAACGCCTCGAGCAGCGCCGGAATGTTCTTTTCCGCGGAGAAGCGCCCGGCGAACACCAGCAGGCGGGTGTCGTGCGGCAGCCCGAGCTCGGCGCGCAGATCGCGCGGCGCACCGTCGGGCGTGAAGGTCTCCACGTCCACTCCGAGCGGCTGCAGCGCGGTGTGCATGACGCCGATGCTGTGCAGGTATTCACACATGTAGCGGCTCGGCGCCAGGACCTGCTCGCAGCGTTCGTAGGCGAGCCGCACATACCATTCGATGAACTTCTGCACGGCGCTGCCGAGCCGGCGTCCGGCGAGCTCGGGAAAGTTGGAGTGATAGAAACCGATCAGCGGAATGCCGCGGCGACTGGCGACGCTGGCGGCCGACCAGACCGGATGAAATGCATCACCGACTTCGACCAGATCCGGTTCGAGTGCGTCGATGGCCCGCGCCCAGCGCAGCGGGTTCAACGGCAGACGGTAATTGAACGCGCCGGGAACCAGCCGACCCTCAACCGTGGAAAAGCCGCCGGGCGCGTACGAGTTGTTCTCGCCGGGCACGACCAGGCTGTGTCGCCAGTTGGTATGCGCGCGCATCCATTCGTGCTTGGCGAGCAGGTAGCGTTTCACTCCACCGCTGGTCGGTGAGTAGAACAAGGTGGCATCGACTACGTGCATGTCTCGTTCTTCTTTGCGTATTCCAATGCGCGAGTATCGGAGCGTTGCAGTACTGCGACCAGTCAGCGCAGACTCGGTTCCCCATGTCGAACATCACCTACAGATTGACCCGCGGGGCGCTAGCGTGGGTGGCAGTCGTGGCCACATTGGTCCCGGGTGCGCAGGCCGCGGAACTCGATGGCGCGCTCGATGCCATTGATTCGAAAGTCGTTGTGTGGCGGCGCGACCTCCACCAGCACCCGGAACTTTCCAACCGCGAGGTGCGAACGGCAAAGATAGTAGCCGATCACCTGCGTAAATTGGGACTCACCGTGGAGACGGGCATTGCCCAGACCGGGGTGGTCGGTCTTCTGAAGACGGGTCGGCCGGGTCCGACGATCGCATTGCGTGCCGACATGGACGCGCTGCCGGTGGCGGAGCGCACTGACGTGCCGTTCCGTTCCACCGTGAAAACTAACTACCGGGGCGAGGAAGTGGGCGTCATGCATGCCTGCGGCCACGATTCGCACGTCGCGGTGCTCATGGGTGTCGCCGAGATACTGGTCGGGGCCCGGAACTCGTTGCGCGGCAACATCCTGTTCGTGTTCCAGCCGGCCGAAGAGGGCGCACCGCCCGGCGAGGAAGGCGGCGCGTCCATCATGCTGAAGCAGGGTGTGTTCGACAGGTACAAGCCCGAAGTCGCGTTCGGCTGGCACGCATGGGCCTCGATCAACACCGGCACGATTGGTTATCGCAGCGGACCGTTCATGGCAGGTTCCCAGGCGTGGAACGCGGTCGTGACCGGTCGCCAGACACATGGCTCGCGGCCGTGGCAGGGTGTCGATCCTATTGTCATTGCGGCGCAGATCGTCAATGGCCTGCAGACGGTAGTGAGTCGCCAGGTCGACATCACGCGCAACCCCGCGGTGGTGTCGGTGGGCGTCATCAAGGGCGGCGTGCGCAACAACATCATTCCCGACAGCGTGGAGATGATCGGCACCATCCGCACCTTCGAGGCCGCGCAATACGACCAGGTCACTCAGGCGATGAAGCGCATCGTGGAGAAGACGGCGGAGGCAAACGGCACCACCGCCACGTTCACGCTGGATCCGTACAGCAATCCGGTCACCTACAACAACCCGGAGCTCACGGCGCGCGTGTTGCCCAGCCTGCGCAAGATCGCGGGCGACGCCAATGTGAAGGAAATCCCGCTGATCACCGGGGCGGAGGATTTCGCGTATTTCGCGCAGGCCGTGCCGAGCTTTTTCTTCATGGTCGGCGTGACGCCGAAGGGCACTGATGTCACGACGGCGCCGGCCAATCACTCGCCGCTGTTCTACCTCGACGAGACCGCGCTGCCGCTTGCCACGCGCGCCCTCGCGCAGGTTGCCGTCGATTACCTCGGAAAATGATCCATGCCGCTCCCCTGGATCCCGCGCAAGCACGATGGCCGACGGCTTCGGTCAGGTCCGTGCTTTTTGGTCTGCTGCGTGCTGGCCGTCGCCGGAGCGGCGTGCGCAGCGGGTGACGCCGACCGGCCCAACTTCGTCGTCATCGTTGTCGACGACCTCCGCTGGGACGACCTCGGGATCGAGGGCCATCCGTTCGTCGAGACGCCTGGCATCGATCGCCTGGCGCGCGAGGGCGTCCGGTTCCGCAACGCGTTCGCCACCACGCCGCTGTGTTCGCCCAGTCGCGCGGCGATCCTCACCGGCCAGTACGTCCACACGAACGGGATCATCGACAACACCGCCCGCGATGCAGCCAGCCACGAGCTGCTGACGTTCGCGCAGCCGCTCGCTCGGGCCGGCTACGCAACCGGATTCTTCGGCAAGTGGCACATGGGCAACGACGACAGCCCGCGCCCCGGGTTCACGCGCTGGGTTGCGATGCGGGGGCAGGGTGAGGCGGTGGATCCGGAATTCAATATTGACGGCAGGCGGGTGCGCCAGGCCGGCTACGTGACCGACCTGCTCACGAGCCACGTCGAGGATTTCGTGCGCGGATCACGCGACCGGCCGTTCATGGTGTTCCTCGCGCACAAGGCGCTGCACCCGAACATAGCGCAGCGCGACGACGGCAGTACTGGCGCGATCGCTGGCCAACCCGAAGGATTCGTGCCAGCTGCGCGTCATCGCGGCCGCTACGCCAAAGCCGAAGTGCCGCGGCGGCCGAATGCCGGCCCGCAGGTTTTGGGCAAGCCCGCGCTTCTGCGCACGCTGGACGGCGTGCCGCCCCTGGGCCCGGACACCGGCACGCCCGACCGTGACGTGCGTGACCGACTGGAGATGTTGCTGGCGGTGGACGAGAGTGTTGCGCGCGTCGTGCGCATGTTGCAGGAACTCGGCGAACTCGATCGCACGGTCATCGTGTTCACCAGCGATCACGGCTACTTCTACGGTGAGCATCATCTCAACGACGAGCGCCGGCTGGCGTACGAGGAAACGATCCGGATTCCGCTGATCGTACGCTACCCGCCGGTGGCGAAGGCCGGAACGACGCCCACGCAGATGGTGCAGACGATCGACCTCGCGCCGACGATCGTCGCTCTGGCGAGGGTGGACGACGCGGTGCGGCGCGAAGGACGCTCGCTGGTGCCGCTGCTGCGCGGAGAGGAAGTGGCGTGGCGCCAGTCAATCCTGGTCGAGTACTGGTCGGACGCGGTGTTCCCGCGGATCCGCAACATGGCGTATCGCGCGGTGCGCACGCCGCAGCACAAGTACATCCACTATCTCGAGCTCGACGGGATGGACGAATTGTACGACCTTCAGTCCGACCCGTACGAGATGACCAATCTGGTCGGCACAGCGGCAGGCAGCGCGGTGCTGCCCGGCCTGCGTGCCGAGTTGGCGCTGCTCACAGCGAAAAA
>Ga0190271_10002267_pt1 | contig 11547 bp, 7 predicted proteins | sample Popmic356T_FD_133747 | JGI IMG/M metagenome (GOLD analysis project Ga0190271, IMG submission 133747) | Populus adjacent soil microbial communities from riparian zone of Weber River, Utah, USA - 356 T | ecosystem: Environmental > Terrestrial > Soil > Riparian zone | place: USA: Utah | collected...
ATCGGCCGCGTGGATTCGAGTCATGAGGGCGAGTTCGACCCGATCCAGGCGAGCCGCATTCGCGAGCACCACAACTTCGATCTGCCACTGGTGTGCCGCACGGCGAAGAACGCGTTCGCCATCGGCGAGGCGGACCTGCGCGACTACGGCGGCATGTATCTCACCGGGCGTGGTGATGGGAAACCGGGTGTGCTCTCGCGAATATCGCGGCGACTCGACGACCGCTCGCTGATCGCGCGCGCGGCTATTGGCGCAAATGGCGCGGGCTCGCCGTGGCGCGTGATCATGCTCGGCGACGAGCTCGGCAATCTCATCGATTCCAATCTCATCGGCAATCTCAACCCGGATCCGACGTTCGACACCTCGTGGATCAAGCCGGGCAAGACGGCCTGGGACTGGTGGTCGGGGCCGTATCTTCCGCCGCCTGACAAGGGTGGGACCGACATGCCGACGATCAAGCGCTACGTCGACTTCGCGTCGAGCGCGGGCTTCGAGTACATGATGATCGACGAGGGGTGGTGCCTGAACTCGGGGACCGGCGGCCGTGCGCCTGACAACGCCGATGTGACGCAGGCAAAGCCTGAAATCGACATGCCGGCTCTCGTCGATTACGCGGCGAAAAAGAAGGTGAAGCTGTGGTTGTGGGTGCAGTGGTCGCTGCTCGACCGGCAGATGGACGCGGCGCTCGCGCAGTACGAGAAGTGGGGCATCGCGGGCATCAAGGTCGACTTCATGGATCGCAACGACCAGCAGATGGTCGACTACTACCACAGGCTCATGGCGAAGGCGGCCACGCACAAGCTGCTCGTGGACATGCACGGTGCGTATCCGCCGGCGGGGCTCAATCGCACGTATCCAAACTACCTCACCCAGGAAGGCATCATGGGTGCGGAGTACAACAAGTGGAGCCGGCGGGTCACCGCCACGCACAACGTGAGCCTGGCGTACACGCGCGGGTTGTTAGGCCCCATGGACTACACGCCGGGCGGGTTCCGTAACAGGACGCCAGCGACGTTCGAGGTGGTCAATTCACCGCCGCAGGTGCAGACCACGCGTGGGCACGGTCTCGGGATGTTCGTGGTGTACGAGAGCCCGTTCCAGATGGTGGCCGACAGCCCGGATGTGTATCAGGACGCCGCCGGCTTCGACTTCGTGAAGATGGTGCCGGTGACGTGGGACGAGACGCGGTTCCTCGCGGGCGATATCGACGACTTCGTGGTGGTCGCGCGCCGCAAGGGCAAGGACTGGTATATCGGCGCGATGGGCAACGAGAAGCCGCACGCGATCAGCGTACCGCTGAAGTTCCTGGGTGCGGGCAGGTTCAAGGCGAAGCTCTGGGAAGACGGTGCGACGCCGACGACCTTGCGCGAGAGTGAGCGCGACGTGAGCGCGACGGACGTCCTGGAACTCAGGCTCGCACCGTCGGGCGGCGCTGCCGTGCGGATCCGATAATGGTGCCAGGCACCGTTTCCTAGGAATCGGTGCCTGGCACCCTTTTAGTTGATCCGCTCCAGCGGCGGCGGCTTCCACGTGCCGTTCAGCGCATCGGGCTTCGGCCAGTACATGCGCAGCACGAGCACGAACGGTCCGTTCGGTGCCGGCAGCCAATTCGATTCCCGCTCCTTGCCGGGCGACGCGAGCTGGACGTGGATGGTTAGTCCGCCATCGGCATCACCTTTCAGGTCAGCGAGCATCGGCGAGTTGATGAGGTAGCGATTGAGCGGATTCGCCACCAGCAGATGCGATGGCATGGCGTACATGGTGAGCGACCAGAATGCGTCCACCGGCGGAAGCTGTCCCGCGGCGAAGCGAACCTGGTAGCGGCCTTTCGATCCGTCGAGCGCTTTGCCCGCGGCGTCGGTGTACCAGCTGGGGTAGATAGCTTCCTCTTTCGAGTTGCCCCAGATGTTGGAGACCGTGCCATGCATCCGATAGAGGTAGTTGTTCTTGAGCGCCTGGCGGCTGCCGAGCAGATCGCCGCTGCCGAGCTCCCCCATGGTGACCCGCTGCATGACCTCGTCGTGCGCGCGCCAGGCATCCGCGCGGCCCTCCTCGATGGCCTGGCGAATCTCGGGGGAGAGCGCGCTGGCATCGAAGGTCTCTCCGGCGCCGATGTCGAGCTTGCCGAAACGCGACATCAGCGCCTTTTCCGAAGGATGCGTCGGACAGAACTGCAGCACGAAGTTCAGTTCGTTGAAGAACTCGAGTGAAGTGCGCTGTTCGGCGGCGCTCAGGGGTTTGAAGAAATCGATTCGCGGCGCGGGAGACGGCGCGGACTTGCCGAGAAACTTCGACAGTGGCTGAACCCCGTAACCGGCCTGGATGTTCTTCACGTTCTCGATGTCGTCGGGCCGAAACAGTTGCGTGCGGTAGAGCAGGAACGCGAGCTGCGTCTCGGAGCGGATGACCGACTTGATCCCCGGAGGCTTCTCGCCCTTCCAGTTCGGTCCGGCGATCAGGAAATGAGCGGCCACGTTACCCATCGCGCGTGAACCCAGGTAGCCGGCGATGAACGTGTAGAGGTCGTTCACCTCCACCGAGTAATAGCGATCCTTCGGTACGGCGGGCACGCTCACCACCATGGGCTCGGCGCGCAGGTCGAGACCGAGCTGCGAGTAGGGGGTGTCGGCGTTGGGCGAGCGCAGGGCGACATCAGCCGGAGTGAACACGCGCGCGTTGTTAGCTACCTTTTCGTTCCACGCGGCCTTGTATTCGGGACTGCTCCGGTCGACGAAGTACGAATGGAGGATGCGGTAACTCTCCACGAGTGGATAGCCGTAGATGTAGGCGTCCCGGGCAATTTCGCGGGCTTCGTCGGGTTTGACCGCGGCGTCCGCGGGCTTCGGCAGTGCCAGCAAGCCGACGAGGGCGGCAGAACATGCGGCACCCATCTGGAGTTCGCGTCGATTCATGCGGCAGACCTCCAACCTGCGTGGATTGGAGGACTAACGGAAAGTCGCGGGAATGAGACCTTGGTCCCACGGGGTCATTCAAGAAATGGGGACATTCCTGATTTGCTAGCAAAAAGGGACGTGCCTCAATTTCAACATCGCAGCATGAGCCGCGTCCCCTTTTGCTAGCAAATCGGGAATGTCCCCATTTATTAGCCCATTACGCCAAACCGGAGTGGTCCTTGTCCTTCTTCGCCCCCAACTGCTCGCTCAACGCGACGACCAGCGGCTTCATGAACCAGGAGTGCTCGGGGCTCGAGGCCACTTCGTAACCCGCGGCGCGGATCGCCTCGGCGACGATGGGCCCGACGGCCGCGATCTTGGTTCGCGACAGCGCGCGGCGCACGAGCGGCGCGGGGTGCTGCGTCACGAGTCGCTCGATCTGCAACTTGCTGGTGAACGCGATGGCATCCACTTCGCCCGCCGCCATGCGTTCGAGCAGCGCGTGCACGGTGGCGTCGTCGGCGGCATTTCCATACACATACGGCGCGACCGTGCTGGTGACCGCCAGCCGATCGCGCAGAAAGCGCATGAGCGTGAGGTTAGGGTCGTTGCCGTAGAGCTGCACGGCCATGCGCCGGCCTTCGAGTGGCTGCGCGGACAGCGAGCGGATGACGCCGTCCGTGGTGGGCTCAGTGGCTTCGATACCGGGCTTGAGTCCGAGAGCGCGCAGCGCACGCGCGGGTTTCGGTCCGCGCGTGATCGTGCGCAGCTTCCCCAGGCCCTCGACGAAACGCGGCCGCAGCGCGGGTTCGTATTTGTCGATGCAACTGAGGATTCGCGTGAGCCCTTCGCCGGTGATCAGCACGAAATCGTCGAACCCGCCGTCGGCCAGCTTCACGGCGAACGCGAGCACCTGCGCGCTGTGCGGCGTGTCGTAGATCGTGACCAGCGGGCAACGCAAGACTTCGGCACCGCGCCGCTCGAGAAGGCCGCTGAATACTTCCAGCTCGCGCATCTCGGGGACCGCGATTCGTTTGCCTTTCAGGTTCCAGTCGATCTGGGCAGGAGGTGTCATCGTGAATTCCGCACGACGCGATTGTAACCCGGCGACTGACGCGGCTGGCCGTTAGATCCTTGCACCAGCGACGCCCACGGCGCCCCAAGTTGTTCTCCAGCGATGCTTGATGATGGTTAGCCCGACCAGCGCCAGCACTGCGAGCGCCGCAAAAAGCAGCAGTCCGGCCTGGTAAGCGCCCGTGAGTTGTTTGGAGAGCCCGAGGCTCGAGGCCAGGATGAAACCGCCGACGCCGCCGGTCATGCCGACGAGGCCGGTCATGACGCCGATCTCGTGGCGAAAGCGCTGCGGGACGAGCTGGAACACCGCGCCGTTGCCCATGCCGAACGCCAGCATTGCGCCGGCGAACAGTGCCAGCGCACCGTACACGCTCTGCGGACGAAAGCTCACGAAGAACAGCGCGAGCGCGGCCGCTCCGTACATGAGGCTCAGCGTCTTGATGCCGCCGATGCGATCGGCAAGCGCGCCGCCGATCGGCCGTACCAGCGAACCGACGAACACGCAGGCCGCGGTGAAGTAGCCTGCCTGCACCGCGCCGAGACCGTAGTCGGTGTTGAAGTAGATGGCGAGCGATGAAGCAAGCCCGACGAATCCGCCGAATGTCACCGCGTAGAAGAACATGAACCACCACGCATCGCTCATGCGGAACACCGCGAGGTACTCATGGAGTTTCTTCGGCGGGGGCGTGGTCGGGCTGTCTTTGGCGGCGAACAGGTACACGACGAACGCGAGGGTGAGCGGCAGCACCGCGAGGCCGAGCACGTTGTTCCAGCCGACGAGCACCGCGAGGCCGGGCGCGAACAGCGAAGCGAAAACGGTTCCCGAATTCCCGGCGCCGGCGATGCCGAGCGCGATGCCCTGGTACTGCGGCGGATACCAGCGCGAGGCGAGCGGCAAAGCCACCGCGAACGATGCACCTGCCACGCCGAGCACCAGGCCAAGCAGCAGCGTGCCCTGATAAGTCGTGATGCCCACGAACCAGGCCGTGGTGAGACCGGCGATGACGATGACCTGGCCGATGATGCCGGCGAGTCTTGGTTTCAGGCGATCGACGAGAATGCCGAACACGACGCGCAGCAGCGCACCGGCCAGCACGGGCAGCGCCACCATGAAGCCCTTCTGTGCCGCGTTGAGCGAAAGCTCCGCGGACATCTGCACGGCGAGGGCACCCAGGAGCACCCAGACCATGAAGCTCATGTCAAAGTAGAAGAACGCGGACAACAAAGTGGGAAGATGTCCCGCCTTCAGGAAATCACGATTGATCACTGCACCCCTCGATAACCGACCCAGGTACCCGGAACTATGCAAGTAGCGGACCACAAGACCGCTGACGGATTGCATGTCGGGGTGGGTCACGCGACCCACAAAGGCGCACGCGCCGACAACCAGGACTACGCGGCGTGTTATGTCGGGCCTGCCCGGAATCAGCTAACTATCGGCCTGCTGGCTGCCCTCGCGGACGGCATGGGAGGCGCGAAAGGCGGTCGGGTGGCGGCCGAATTGGCCGTGCGGGGTTTCATCGAAGGTTGTCTCGGGCAGACATCGACCATTGGCATGTCGCGCGTCGGCGCGCGTGCTGCGGATGCGGTCAATCGCTGGATCCACACGCTGGGCCGCTCGGACCCGGACCTGAATGGCATGGCCTGCACTTTGAGTGCACTTCTTCTGTGCGGGAGGAGTACCCATCTGGTCCATGTTGGGGATTCGCGCGTCTACCGCATGCGCGACAACGTGCTGACTCTGCTGACCACCGACCACACGCTGGGAGCGCCCGGCACCTCGAGCGCGCTGACCCGCGCGGTGGGTGCGCAGGACAGCCTGCGCGTGGATCACTTCAAGGAAACCGCACACTTGCACGATCGCTACCTGCTCTGCAGCGACGGCGTGCATGGCGCACTTTCGGTCAAGCAGATTCAGGGGATCCTGGCGCGGCGCGCCGCACCCGAAGAGACCGCGCGCGAGCTCGTCGAGCGGGCCGCGGCGAGCACTGACGCGGACAACTGCACGGCAGTCGTGCTCGATGTCCTCGCGTTGCCGGAGACGCAGTTCGCCGACATGGAGCTCGCTATCGGCGAGCAGCCGCTGCGCGGCGCTCCCGCGAGCGGCGCGGTGATCGACGACTACGAGCTCGGCGAGATGCTGGCCGACGGCCAGTACATGCGCGTGTTCCGCGCACGCGATCGCAAGGCGAATCGTGAAGTCGTGATGAAATTTCCCAAGCCGCGTCCGGGACTCGATACGCTGCTGCGCGCGGCGCTGCTGCGCGAGATGTGGATCGCGAGTCACGTGCGCAGCCCGTTCGTCACCGAGGCGCTCGAGCCGCCCACCGAGAGACGCAGTTGTCTCTATGGAGTGCTGCCTTACTACGAGGGCGAGACACTCGAACAGCGGCTGCGCCGTCTGCCGCCGGTGCCGCTCGCGGCCGGACTGCAGATCGCACTCAAGCTGACCAAGGCCGTGGCGGCGCTGCATCGCGCTGGCATCATCCATCGGGATATCAAGCCCGAGAACATCATGCTAGAGCCCGATGGCGGGCTGAAACTCATCGATCTCGGCGTGGCACGCCTGCGGCAGTTCGACGAAGGCGAATCGCTCGAGGTACCGGGCACGCGCAGCTACATGGCGCCCGAGTTGTTCGCCGGCCTGCCGGCCGACGAGAGTGCCGACATCTTTGCGCTCGGCGTCACGATCTACCGCATGTTCACGGGCGGCGCCTATCCATACGGAGAGGTGGAGGCGTTTGCCAGCCCGCGGCTCGGCAAGCCGGCCGCGCTCGCCAAACTCAGGCCCGATCTGCCGGCCTGGCTCGATCGCGCCATCGCGCGCGCCATCGCGCTCGATCGCCGCGAGCGGCATGCGGACGCAATCGAGTTCGGCTTCGAGCTCGAGCACGGCTCCCTGCGCGCCATTCCGCACGCCTTCGAACGGCAGTCGTTATATGACCGGCATCCGATTCGCTTCTGGCAGCTGGTGTCCCTGTTGTTGTTCGTGGCGCTGATGATTTCCCTGTCGCATCTCGACTGAGTCGACGCGAAAAATGTGCACCGCGTTGAAATCGCGCGTGCACCCCTCCGCCGCGTTTCGGTGCAGCGCACCGCAAGCAGGGCCGCGGTTGCGGAGAATCACCTAAAAGAAACGCTGGCATGCGGATTGCTTTGTCCTTTCTGCGCGACCCATAGCGCGAGAGAGGTAGTCAGTTGAGAAAAAGAATGTGCGCCAGCGCCATCTGCGCCTTGTTTGCCATCACCAATGCGCTCGCTGCCGGCAAAGGTCCCGAGAAAGAACAGCTCAAGCTGGGCTTCATCAAACTCACCGACATGGCGCCGCTCGCCATCGCGTACGAGAAAGGTTACTTCGAAGACGAAGGTCTCTACGTCACGCTCGAGCCGCAAGCCAACTGGAAAGTCATCCTCGATCGCGTGATCACCGGTGAGCTCGATGGTGCACACATGCTGGCGGGACAGCCGCTCGGTGCGTCTGTCGGCATCGGCACCAGGGCCGATGTGGTCACCGGCTTCAGCATGGACCTGAACGGCAACGCCATCACCGTCTCCAATGAAGTGTGGGCGATGATGAAGAGCGGCCTTGCTACTGACGAGAAGGGCCTGCCCAGACATCCGATTCCCGCCACGGCGCTCAAGCCGGCGCTGGAGAAATTCAGGGCCGCGGGCAAGTCGTTCAAGATGGCCATGGTCTTTCCCGTGTCGACGCACAACTACGAGCTGCGCTACTGGCTCGCGGCCGGCGGCATCAATCCCGGCTTCTATTCGCCCTCGGATGTCACCGGGCAGACGCGCGCGGATATTTTGATTTCGGTCACTCCGCCCCCGCAGATGCCGGCTACGCTCGAAGCCGGAACGATCAACGGATATTCAGTGGGTGAGCCCTGGAACCAGCAGGCCATCTTCAAGGGCGTGGGCGTGCCGGTCATCACCGACTACGAAATCTGGAAAAACAACCCGGAGAAAGTGTTTGGCGTAACCAAGGCGTTTGCCGACAAGAATCCGCGCACGCACATTGCGCTGATCAAGGCGCTGACGCGCGCCGCGATCTGGCTGGATGACAAGGGAGGCGCGAACCGCAAGGAAGCGGCGCAGATCCTCTCGCGACCCGAGTACGTCGGCGCCGACTATCGCGTCATCGCCAACAGCATGACGGGCACTTTCGAATACGGGCGTGGCGACAAGCGCGCGCTGCCGGACTTCAACGTGTTCTTCCGGTACCACGCCAACCATCCGTTCTATTCGGACGCGATCTGGTACCTGACGCAGATGCGCCGCTGGGGACAGATTCCCGATGGCAAGCCCGACGCGTGGTACGTCGAGACCGCGAAGAAGGTCTATCTCCCGGAGGTGTTCGTCGCCGCCGCGAAGGAGCTGGTCGCCGAGAAGAAAGCGAACGCCGCCGATTTCGATTTCCTGAGCGATGGCTTCCGCGCGCCCACGAAGGATTTCATCGATGGCGTCGAGTACGACGGGCGCAAGCCGAATGCCTACATCGAGAAGCTGGCGCTTGGCCTCAAGGGCCAGCAGAAAATCGAGAGCGGCAATGTCGTCGGCAAGTAATGTAAAAGCAGTCGAGGGTGCGGCACTGGCCGCGCCGGCACTCGTCGCGTCGGACGTGGCGCCCGCTGCGAACGCGCCGGCGGTCGCGTCGAAGCCGCGTTTCCCGCGTGTGAATTCCGCGATCGATGCGTCGATCCGCGCGCTCTCGCTGATTGGCCTGGGGTTCCTGCAGCCCATCGTCTGCATGCTGCGCGGCGAGGATCCGCGCGCGCACATGCGCCAGCTCTGGCTGGACCTCGGCGCGCCCGTGCTGGCCATGGCCGCTTTCCTGCTGTTGTGGAGCCAGGTGTCGCAGGGCATTCAAACCAGCCTCGGGCAGATTCCCGGCCCCGCAGCGGTGTGGGAGCAGACCAAGGCGTTGTGGGCCGATCACCAGGTGCAGCGTGAAAAGGCCGTGGCGTTCTACGAGCGCCAGGAAAAGCGCAATGCCGAAAGGCAGGCGGAAGATCCGGCCGCCGACATGACGGTGCGCAAGTACACGGGCAAGCCTACCTACATCGACCAGATCTTCACGAGCCTCAAGACGGTGTTCGCGGGGTTCCTGCTGGCCACGTTGATCGCCGTGCCACTGGGAATTCTCTGCGGCGTCAGCAAGACCTTCAATGCGATGTTCAATCCGCTCATCCAGCTCTTCAAGCCGGTGTCGCCGCTGGCCTGGCTGCCCATCGTCACGATGATCGTGAGCGCGGTGTACGTGAGCGCCGATCCGATGTTCGAGAAATCCTTCATCAACTCGGCGATCACGGTCACGCTGTGTTCGCTGTGGCCGACGGTCATCAACACGGCGGTGGGTGTGGGCTCCATCGACCGCGACCTGCTCAACGTGGCGCGCGTGCTGCGCCTGAGCAAGACGACGCAACTCACCAAACTGGTGTTTCCTTCGTCGTTGCCCTACATCTTCACCGGCATGCGCCTGTCGCTCGGTGTGGGCTGGATGGTGCTGATCGCCGCGGAGATGCTGGCGCAGAACCCCGGCCTCGGAAAGTTCGTCTGGGACGAGTTCCAGAACGGCAGCTCCGAATCCCTGAGCCGCATCATGGTCGCGGTGTTCACCATCGGTATCATCGGCTTCCTGCTCGATCGCGTGATGCTCGCCTTGCAGAGCGCGTTCACTTACGGCCCGACAAGATGAGCCACCTCGAGCTGCGCAATGTATCGAAGAGTTACGGCGAGACGGACGTGCTGTCGAACATCAACCTGTCGATCGAGGAAGGTGAGTTCGTCGCGCTGATCGGATTCTCCGGCTCCGGCAAGACCACGCTCATCTCCATACTCGCCGGTCTCGTCGCGCCCGACCGCGGCGAAGTGCGGCTGCGCGGCGCGCAGGCGGGAGCCGCGGGTCCCGATCGCGGCGTGGTGTTCCAGAGCTACTCGCTGATGCCCTGGCTCACGGTGTTCGAGAACGTGGCGCTGGCGGTCGACACCGTGTTCGCCCGCGAAGACAACGCCCAGCGCCGCGCGCGGACCGAGAAATACGTACGCATGGTGGGCCTCGGCCACGCGATGGACCGCCATCCCGCAGAGCTGTCCGGTGGCATGCGTCAGCGCGTCGCGGTGGCGCGTGCGCTCGCCATGAACCCGGAGTTCCTGCTGCTCGATGAGCCCCTGTCGGCGCTCGATGCGCTGACGCGCGCCAAGCTGCAGGACGAAATCGAATCCATCTGGCGCGAAGAAAAGAAAACCGTCGTGCTGGTGACCAACGACGTGGACGAAGCGCTGTTGCTGGCCGACCGGATCATTCCCCTGAAGCCCGGCCCGCGCGCCACGCTGGGGCCGGAGTTCCGCGTAAATCTCGCGCGGCCTCGAAATCGCAAGGACGTGAACCACGACCCGCTGTATCGACAACTCCGGGCCACGATTACCCAATACCTGCTCGACGTCGAAGCCGAGAAGCCGGTTCCGGCGGAAGGCGCGCTCGAGCTGCCTGACGTGATACCCATCACTTCGGCAGACTTCGTGCCGAAAGCGGTTCGCGTGGCTAACAAGCCGAAGCCGCTGTCCAACCCCGACAAGTACGTGGAGTTCTACAACGTCCACAAGGTATTCCCGACGCCGCGCGGTCCGCTCACCGTCGTGGAAGGATTCCAGCTCGACATCAGGCGCGGTGAGTGTGTATCGCTGATCGGCCACTCGGGCTGCGGAAAGTCCACGGCGCTGTCGATGTGCGCCGGCCTCACCGATGTCTCCGATGGCGGCATCACGCTCGATGGTCGCGAGGTCACGAGCGCCGGCCCCGATCGCGGCGTGGTGTTCCAGGCGCCGACACTGCTCAACTGGCTCACGGCGCGGCAAAACGTCGCGCTGGGCGTCGATCGTGTGTATCCGCATGCCACCAGCGCCGAACGCCGCGACGTCGTCGACTACTACCTGACTCGCGTGGGTCTCGGTGATTCCCTCGACAAGCGCGCCAGCGACATGTCGAACGGCATGCGCCAGCGCGTCGGCCTGGCGCGGGCGTTCGCGCTCTCGCCCAAACTACTGTTGCTCGATGAGCCGTTCGGCATGCTGGATGCGTTGACGCGCTGGGACCTGCAGGAGGTCCTCATGGATATCCTCAGGCGCACGAAGATCACGGCCATCTGCGTCACGCACGACGTGGACGAGGCCATCCTCGTGGCCGACCGCGTGATCATGATGACCAACGGTCCGCGTGCGCGCATCGGCAAGGTCATGCAGGTCGATCTGCCGCGGCCCCGTACCCGCAAGATGCTGCTCGAGCACCCACGCTATTACGCCTATAGGGAAGAGCTATTGAGCTTTCTGGAAGAGTACGAGCACGGCGCGGGGAACCGTGCTGCCTGACAAAACAAACCGCAAGCATGGGGAGTCTTCGATGACGATGTGGAAAACCTCGGGAATTGCCGCTCTCGGCACGTTGTTGGCCATGAGCGCCGCGCACGCCGACGGACTCGATCCGGTCAAGGGCGCCTTCGGCGAAACCAAGCCCATCATCGATACGCGCCTTCGCGTGGAGGACGTCGACCAGGATCCGCTTCCGCAGGACGCGAGCGCG
>Ga0190271_10002268_pt1 | contig 11547 bp, 12 predicted proteins | sample Popmic356T_FD_133747 | JGI IMG/M metagenome (GOLD analysis project Ga0190271, IMG submission 133747) | Populus adjacent soil microbial communities from riparian zone of Weber River, Utah, USA - 356 T | ecosystem: Environmental > Terrestrial > Soil > Riparian zone | place: USA: Utah | collected...
CGAGCTCGAGACGCAGGTCTTCGGTGGGGACCAGCGTTGCGAGCGCGCGATTGTGAAACTTGCGCAGGTACGCGGCGATGGGCTTTTTCATGAAACCAACGCCGTAGTGCCGGCTGTAACTGTGGAAATTGGTATGAAAGCCGGTCGATATCGGCAGCCTGAGCTTGGATGCCGCTGCCAGTGCCGACCAGCCGAGAGGTCCTTCAGTGGCAATGTGCACAATATCCGGCCGTCGCAGCGACCAAAGGCGGAACAGGGCTTGCTTCGCGGGCAAGCCCATCTTCAGCCCGTCGTAGCGCGGGATGCCGACGCCCGGCTTGAGTACTTCCTCGAACTGTTCGCCGCTCGCGGGCTTCTCTTCGGTGTTCTGGCGGGGACGGATCAATTGGATGCGATGGCGCCGGCGCTGCAGGCCGTCGACCATGCGGCCGAGGGTCATGGCGACACCATTGATTTCCGGCGGATAGGTCTCGGTGACCAAAGCCAGCCGCAGCGAAGGAATTGACTCTGGAAGCTCTTGAAGCACAAAGCCGTCGTCGATCATGCGGGCGTACTTTGCCCGCCCCTGAAGAAACGGCGATGACGATCAGGTTACCGTTTCATTGCAGGGCGCGGCCCTCGCTAGGCGAACAGAACCAGGAGCCAGACCGCGACCACGTTGAGGAGTGAAATCATGACCGCCGCGCTGCCGATGTCCTTGGCCCGCTTGGCCAGGCGATGATGCTCGAGGGACACCCGGTCGACAGTGGCCTCTACGGCGGAATTCAGCAATTCGACGATCAGCACCAGTAGCACCGCCGCGATCATCAGCGCCTTGCCCAGTCCGGAGGCCGGCATGAAGAGCGCAACGGGAATGAGGACAACGGCCAGCCAGAATTCCTGCCTGAACGCATCCTCATGCCGGTACGCAGCCTTCAGTCCTTCGAACGAATAGAACATCGCATTCCAGACTCGGCGCAGCCCGGTCTTGCCTTTGTGGGGACTTTCTAGCTGGCTGTTATCCATTGCGATGCCGTCTCTTCCATTCTAGGTCCTGCTGTCGTGCGCCTGGCGGCGTCCAGCGCAGGTCTGCCCTGCAGTGCGGCGCGGACTTTACCAGTTTCGGGGTGTAGCGCGCTTGCGCCAGAACCTCGACTTCGCTTCGGCAAGTCCGGCCATCGTTGCGTAAGTTCAGCTGCGGTCGGTTCGATGAGCCGGCGTTTCAGGACTGGCAACGGCGCAAACAGCAGCGAGCGATGCAGACACCGACCGCTCTGCAGGCTTGCTTGCCCGTCACCCGGATGGCGCGCAAGCCAACCGCCGACAGCTGCCGCGTTACTTCAACACTGACAACGCCGCATCGTAATTCGGCTCGCTCGCGATCTCGGGTACGAGTTCCGAATGCAACACCTTGTTGTTCTCGTCGAGCACGACCACGGCGCGGGCAGTGAGCCCCTTGAGCGGTCCGTCGGCAATGTCGACGCCATATCTGCCGTGAAAGTCGCGACCCCGGAAAGTGGAGAGCGTCACGACGTCGTTGAGTCCCTCTGCGCTGCAAAAGCGCGACATCGCAAACGGCAGGTCCGCGGAAACGACCAGCACCACCGTATTGCCCATGCCCGAGGCTTTCTGGTTGAAAACGCGCGTGGACTGGGCGCAAGTCGGGGTATCGAGGCTGGGCACGATGTTCAGCACCTTGCGCTTGCCCGCATAGGTCTTCAGCGAAACGTCGCCAAGGTCCTTGCCGGTCAGGCTGAAGTCGGAAGCGGCGTCACCTTTCTTCGGCACGTTGCCGGCCACGGTGACGGGATTGCCCTTGAGCGTTACGGTTGCCATCTGTTTCTCCTGGGTTGGACTGCTGATTATGTTCATTCGCCGTCGGATTACTTCTCGGCTTCCACCAGTTTCTGGTATGCAGCGGCATCGAGCAGCGAATGGAACGCCGCGGCATCGGCCGGCTTCACCCTGAACATCCAGGCCTCATAGGCATCCTGGTTGATTTTATCGGGGGCCGTCTCCAGGTCCGCATTCACGGCCGTCACCTCGCCGGCAAGCGGCGCGTAAATATCCGATGCTGATTTCACCGATTCCACCAGGCCGCATGCCTCGCCCGCGGCCAGTTTGCGCCCGACCTGGGGATTCTCGACGAACACCAGGTCCCCCAGCAGTTCCTGCGCGTGGTGCGTAATGCCGGCGGTCACCATGCCGTCCGGCTCCAGCCTTGCCCATACGTGGTTGTCGGTGTACTTCAGATCCATCGGGATGGACATGTCTTGCTCCTGGAATTCGGTGAGAACCGTCGACGGTGAGAAAGTCCGCAGGCAGGCGGCGCATGAAAAGACATCTTACAGTCCTTGCATCTGCTTCCCGTCGCGAAGACTCGGCCTTGCCGGTTGATCCGGCAGCAGCCCGTCTGGAAGACCGGCGAATCCGCGATGTGTGGCACACAGCCGCATGGTCTCCAGTTTCATGGATAAAAAAGGTACAGACGATAACCGGCAGCACGCAGTTCTCCGGTATTGAGGAACAGGTTCAGCGGCAGTTCCGCGCCCGGCCTGATGGAAGTGGCCGCCGTTTCGCCCGACAGATACTCTCGTGGCAGGAAAACTCGACGCGCAATCGCCTGATCCTGCGCGTCGGTCAGCGTCAATTCGATTGCCGGATGAGGAAGGTCCACCGGCGCCCGGCTGCGGATGGATACGTTGAGCGCGATCTCGTTGGGGACGGCCGCGTCCACAGCCTTGAGATCGGATGCTTCAATGTGCAAAAAGCTGGAGAGCGACGGCGATGCCATGCTGCAACCGATGACATCGCAGGCACGATCGAACAGGCCGCGGGTCTGCGGCAACGCGACCGACAGTTCCGTGCGGAAAACATAAGCAGCCTGCCCCCCAAGCAGAACCAGCAACAATGCCGACAAGCCGAGCCACATGCCCGTGCGCTTTGGCGTCACCGGCATGCGGAATTCCCACTCGTAGAGGCCGGCAGCAGGATCCGCACGGGAGATCGAAGCTGTCGGTGCACTCTCCGGGAAGGGATCCGCCATCGACGGAACCGGTGGTGACGCCGGAATTGGATCCTGCGGCGCATCGGGCGCTGACCCGGTTTGCTGCCGTGGTTCCTGGGCGGTAAGAGTGGCGAACGCATCGAATACCTGGCTGCAAAAGCCGCAGCGAACCTGTCCGCCGGAACTCTGCAGCTGCTGCGTCGTCACCCGGAAGGTGGTCTGGCATTTCGGACAACAGGTATACAGGTTCATGTGCGCCTGACTAGCTCCGCCTCACACCGCTCACACGGACCCAGCCTTCCCGTTCGGAAAAAGGATCAATGTCGAACCAGCGCACGTATTCGGCGGCGACGGCATCCGCCTGGGGCTGAAGGATTCCCGAAAGCACGATATGTCCTCCCGGAAGTACCAGTTCGGCGAGCAATGGAGCAAGGACCTTGAGCGGGTTGGACAGGATATTGGCAACGACAACGTCCGCGGGTTCCGGTCGGGGATCATCGGCACCGGAAAACCGTGCATCGACGCCGTTCCTCTGCGCATTGTAGCGACTGGCCGAGACGGCCTGCGGGTCGATGTCGACGCCGGCCACGCGGGAGGCCCCGAGTCTGGCGGCGGCAATGGCAAGGATGCCGGAGCCGCAACCATAGTCGATCACGCTGCTGCCTCGCGACAGGTAACGGTCGAGCCAGTCGAGGCAAAGGTGCGTGGTGGCATGGCTGCCGGTACCGAATGCCAGTCCGGGATCGAGCATGATGTTGATTGCGGAAGGGTCCGGCGCCGAATGCCAGCTCGGGACAATCCACAAGCGGGGGGAAACCTGTATCGGCGAAAACTGGTTCTGGGTCAGGCGCACCCAATCCTGTTCCTGCACCTGCCCGATCTGGTACGCGGGAACCGGCGAGATGCCGGTGGCCTCGCAAGCCCGTTGCAGAATGCGGGCGAGATCGGCAGTCGCATCGAACAGCGCCAGCAGCCGGTTGCTGCCGAAGCTCAGATCGACCTCTGCGCCCGGCTCCTGAAAGATCGGCGTTTCCGCATCGGTGCCCGCGTGCGCGTCCGCGACATCGACCGACAGCGCGCCTTCCTCAAGCAAGGCATCCGACAGCGCCATGACCTGCGTGGCATCGATCTTCAATTCCAGCGCAAGCCACACGACGGCGTTCCTCCGCGAATGCGCGGCCTTACTCGACCTTGCTGTACTTGGAAAGTTTCTCTTCCAGGTAGTGGATGCTGGTACCGCCACGCATGAAGGCGGTGTCGAGCATCAGTTCCTGGTGCAGCGGCAGGTTGGTCTGGATCCCCTCGACGATCATTTCCGAGAGCGCGATCCGCATCCTGGCAATGGCCTGCTCCCGGGTGTCGCCGTAGGCAATCACCTTGCCGATCAGGGAGTCGTAATAGGGCGGGACGAAATACCCGTGATAAGCATGGGAATCGACGCGGATCCCGGGGCCACCCGGTACGTGCCACGAGGTGATGCGTCCCGGCGAAGGCGTGAACTTGTACGGATGCTCGGCATTGATCCGGCATTCGATCGCATGCCCATGGAAGCTGATGTCCTTCTGGCGGAACGGCAGCTTTTCGCCGGCAGCAACACGGATCTGGGTCTGCACGATGTCGACGCCGGTGATCATCTCGGTCACCGGATGTTCGACCTGAACCCGGGTGTTCATCTCGATGAAGAAGAACTCGCCCCTTTCGTAGAGGAACTCGAAAGTGCCGGCGCCGCGGTAGCCGATCTTGCGGCAGGCCTCCGCGCAACGCTCGCCCACGCGGATGCGTTCCTTGATGGGAATCAGCGGCGCGGGCGCCTCCTCGATGATCTTCTGGTGGCGCCGCTGCATCGAGCAGTCCCGGTCGCCCAGGTAAACGGCGTTGCGGTGCTCGTCCGCCAGGACCTGGATTTCGACGTGGCGCGGCGTCTCCAGGAATTTCTCCATGTATACGGTCGGGTTGCCGAAGGCGGTTTTCGCCTCCTGCCGCGTCATGGCGACCGCGTTGATCAGCGCCGCCTCGGTATGCACCACCCGCATACCGCGGCCACCGCCGCCGCCCGCAGCTTTGATGATCACGGGATAGCCGATCTTGCGCGCTATCTTGACGATCTCCTGGGGTTCATCGGGCAGGGCGCCTTCGCTTCCGGGGACCACCGGCACGCCGGCCTTGATCATCGCGTTTTTCGCACTCACCTTGTCGCCCATCATGCGGATGGTTTCCGGTCGCGGGCCGATGAAGACGAAACCGCTCTTCTCGACCCGTTCGGCGAAGTCCGCGTTCTCGGAGAGAAATCCATAACCGGGATGGATGGCTTCCGCATCCGTCACTTCCGCAGCGCTGATGATCGCGGGAATATTGAGGTAGCTCTCGGCAGAAGCCGCCGGCCCGATGCAGACCGATTCGTCGGCGAGGCGCACGTATTTCGCCTCCGCATCCGCTACCGAGTGCACGGCGACGGTCTTGATACCGAGTTCGCGGCAGGCCCGCTGTACGCGCAGGGCAATTTCACCGCGGTTGGCAATGAGTATTTTTTCGAACATCTGGGTTTCCCGGATCGCGGCGGGCAGGCCCGCCGCGTAGGATCAGCCGATTATGAAAAGCGGCTGGCCGTATTCGACCGGCTGGCCGTTTTCGACGAGGATCGCCTTGATCGATCCGCCCTGATCGGCCTCGATCTCGTTGAGCAGCTTCATGGCCTCGATGATGCACAGCGTCTCGCCGGCATTGACCGATTGGCCCATTTCCACGAAGGGCTTGGAGCCCGGGGCGGACGAGCGGTAGAACGTTCCGACCATGGGCGATTTCACCACATGGCCTTCCGGCGCCGCCGGCGCCTCGGGTGCTGCTATGGCGGCAGGGGCTGCGGCGACGGGGGCAGCCATTTGCGCGCCCTGCGGCATGTTCATCACAGTGGTCTGCATGCCACTGCCGATGCGGTTGATGCGGACCTTTTCCTCGCCCTCGGTGATTTCGAGCTCGGCAATGCCGGACTCCTGCACCAGGTCGATCAATTTCTTCAGTTTCCTCAGATCCATTGGTTCTCGCTCCCGGTTACAGGGCTTCTATTTTTTTGCTGCCGATGCCAGAACGAATTCGAGCGCCTGGTCGTAACCCTTCGAACCCAGGCCACAGATCACGCCAACCGCCTGGTCGCTGAAATACGAATGTCTCCGGAATGGCTCGCGGGCGTGCACGTTCGACAGGTGCACCTCGATGAACGGAATGGCGACCGCAGCGAGCGCATCGCGCAACGCGGCGCTGGTATGAGTGAAGGCGGCGGGATTGATGATGATGAAATCCACCGCCAGCCGGGATTGCTGTACCCGGTCGATCAGCTCCGCTTCAGAATTGCTTTGGAAACTGTTGAGCTTGACCCCGGCTTTTGCCGCTCGTGCCGCCAGGCGCTTGTTAATGTCGGCCAAGGTCTCCCGCCCATAAATCTTCGGCTCGCGTGTACCGAGCAGATTGAGGTTGGGGCCATGCAATATCAGGATACTTTGTGACTTTCTCGCAGCCGAAGATGCCACGTTCCCGCCCTTCGACGAATATTGACCCGGGCAAGTTTGCCGCAAGTTCACCGAACTTGTCCAGATTTGGCGAACTTTTAACAACTTGTATTACTGCCGGAGCTGGAGTCGGATCATGGCGGCCAGCGCGGAGACCCTCCAATTTCCAGCCCGGACTGCCGCTTTTCCCCATCTTCCCGTAACATCACGTACCAAATCGCCATTTCAATGATTTTCGATGATATTGGGGGAGTTTCGAGGAATTTAACTCCAAATTGACAGACGAATCAAAGGAGTGGTTCGATCATATCTGTGAGTTTTTGCTCATCCAGCGCGCCGGACTCGGAGCGAACCCACTTACCCTGCCTGTCCAGAATGACAGTAAAAGGAAGGCCACCCGCCTTGTTTCCAGCCTGGCCGGCGATCCCGATGACATCCATCTCGGCCAGGAGCACCGGATAGTTTATTTTGTATTTAGCGGCGAATTGCCGCACTTTGTCGGGTTGATCGGCGGCGATACCGACAAATTGCAGCCCTCGGGGACCAAGCTTTTCCTGCATGCGGATGAAATCCGGGATCTCTTTAAGGCAAGGGGGGCACCAAGTCGCCCAGAAATTGACGACAAGGACGCTGCCCTGCCATTCCCCGAGGCTCCTTGGCCGGCCCTGGAGATCCGGGATCGAGGCCGCCATGAGCGGTTGAATATCGACTTTGCCACCCGGGCCATCCCGGCCCAGGAAATACCCGGAACACAGGGCTGCGATCGCAACGACCGTGAACAATGTGACTCGGCCAATCCTGTTCATCGCCCCGCCACGGTGTCGAGGACAGTGGCAAATTTATCTGCCGATTGGAATCCGATGACCCGGGTGTCCTCGAGTTCTTTTCCCCGACGATCAAAGAAGATGATCCCGGGAGGCCCGAACAGGCTGAAACGCGCCAGCAGCGCCTTGTCGTTTTCACTATTGGCCGTGACATCGGCCTGGAGCAGCAACATGCCAGCCAGTTTCTGCCGCACGCGTTCATCGCTGAAGGTAAAGCGCTCCATTTCCTTGCACGACACGCACCAGTCTGCATAGAAGTCGAGCATCACCGGGCGCCCGGCACCCGCTACGGCGGCGTCCAACTCATCCACCGACGCAACCCGGACGAAAGGCGTATGCGCTGCCGCCTCCCCGCCGTCACCGAGGCGCAGACCGGATAGCGGTCTCAGGACATCCCGCCCCCCGGTCAGGGCACCCACGAGCAGCGCGATGCCGAACAGCAGCGCGAGCACCCCCACGCCTTTCCAAAGCTTGCGGAACCCGCCCGCGCCAGGCGGCAGAGCGTCGATGGCACGCAGGTAAATCGCAGACACGATCAGAAGTGCTGCCCAGAGCAGCATGTGGACCAGCGGCGGGACAACGGGAGAGATGATCCAGATCGCGGCGGCGAGCAGGAGGACGCCGAAGATGTTCTTCACCGCCTGCATCCAGGCCCCCGCCCGCGGCAGGAGCGCCCCTGCGGAAGCACCGACCACAAGCAGGGGGATTCCCATGCCCAGCGCCATCGCGAATAACGCGGTGCCGCCCAGAACCATGTCCCGGGACTGGCTGATATAAAGCAATGCCCCGGCAAGAGGCGCGGCGACACAGGGTCCGACGATCATTGCCGACAGGGCGCCCATCAGGAATACGCCGGTCAACGTGCCGCCCTTGAGGCGGTTGCTGGTGGCGCTCAATCTGTTTTGCATTGCAGCCGGCAGCTGCAATTCATAGAAGCCGAACATGGACATTGCGAGAGCAACGAATGTCAGCGCAAAGGCCCCAAGCACCCAGGGATTTTGCAATGCGCTCGACAGCAGCGTTCCGGTGACGCCTGCAGCCACCCCGACCATGGCATACGCCAGAGCCATGCCCAGCACGTATGCCGTCGAGAGCGCGAGTCCGCGGCCGCGTGTCATGCGCTCACCCTGGCCGGCGATGATGCCGGAGAGGATGGGAATCATGGGCCACATGCAGGGCGTCAGGGACAGCAGCAGGCCGAAACCGAGGAAACTGGCCAGGATCACGGCGAAGTTGCCGCTACCCAGCAAGGCCGCGATCCGGCTGTCATCCGCCAGCGAAGCGGGCACCGCATCCGGAGCAATGGGTTCATTTTGCTTTCCTGCGGATGCGATGGCCTCATTCGCCGCGAACGATACGGCAAGCACCTTTTTCTCGGGCGGGTAGCACAGGCCGTTCTCGCTGCATCCCTGGTAACCGACTGTCAGCGCGAAGGCAGCCGCGACCGGATTCTCCAGGCGCAGCACCGCCTGAAAGGCCTGGTGAAAAACTTCCGTGTCGCCGAAATTCGGATCCTTTTTCATTTCGCCCCGTGGCAGCTTCACCGAATCGATCGAGGCGGCGCCGCCGGCAACGAAGGAGATCTTGTCCCGGTAGAGATAGTAGCTTTGCGCCGGCGTGAACCGCACCACCACGGTCTGCGCGTCAGGCATGCGCGCCTGAATTTTGAATGCCTGGTCGACCGGAAGGAATCCGCCATTTTCCTGGGCGGCGGGTGCCGGTTCACCCAGTCTCGCAAGAAGTCCGGATGACTTGCCGGCCGGAACGCCGCGATCCGTTGTGCTCGCGGCAGCCGGCAGGATCCGGACGTTCTGGGTTTGCGGTGGATAGCAGATGCCGGCGTCGGCGCACCCCTGGGAGACCGCCTTGAATGTCGCAGCGGACTCGAGCGGAGCCGCCAGGGGCACCCGGACGACGACATCGCCGCGATAGGTTTCGACCTTGCCGAAAAATTCGTCCTGGTGAATCACCCCGCGCGGAAATTGCGGCGTTCCGATCCGGATCGACGGGGGCTGCATGCCGAAGCCGAATTTCTCGCGGTACAGGTAGTACCCGTCCGCGATGCGATAGCGGACTTCGATGAGCGCGGGCTCCACCAGTTGCGCCGAAATTCGGAATGCCTCCTCCGGCCCGAGCAGGTCCGCGGCCCGTGACATGGGCATGGCCCACAGCAGGACGAATGCCAGGAGCATCCAGAGCGGGGGGGTCAGCAATCGCTTCGTCATCGGGTGGGAACCGGCATGTCCGTATCAGGCGGTTTCGGCGGCAATCCAGTCAAGGTAGGGCGCCAGTCCGGCCACGACAGGGACACTGATGATTTCGGGAAGTTCATACGGATGGACGGCACGGATCGCCGCCTCCAGCCGGGCAAACGAGGCAGCCGCTGTCTTGATCACCACTGGCACCTCGGACGCCTGTTCAATCCTGCCCTGCCAACGGTAAACCGAAGTGCATTCTGAAAGCACGTTCACGCACGCCGCCAGGCGCTGTTCGACAATTGAGTTCGCCAGCTTGAGCGCGGATTCGCGATCGGGAAGGTTCGTCAACACGACAATGAAGCCGGTCTCAGTTGCGGACAATTCGCCTCCCGGGGACTGGTCGAACCGCGCAAGACGCGGGTTCAGGCCCCGGCGCGCGCGGCGGAAACACCCAGCGCAACCGAGGGATATCGCAGGCTCACCCTCAACTCCTTCTTCAGCCGCCGATTGGCCAACCTGCGCGACTCGCGCATGAAAGACAGAATGTTCTCGGGCATCACTTCCTGGGCTGCTTCCCACGTGATCCGCGGCGGATGCGGCAGGCCGAACTTGTCGGCAACCATGTCGAAGTAGTCGCCCATCTTCATCCAGCTGTCGTCAGACGCGTTGTACGCTCGCCCGGCGCGTGCGCGACTCAAGGCGGCGATCACCACGCGGGCCAGGTCGTCGGCATGGATGTGATTGGTATAAGGATCCTGTTCCGCATTGAGTACCGGCGTACCCGCCTTCAGACGGGCCAGCGGCAACCTTTCCGCCGCATAGATTCCAGGGACTCGCAGGATGCTGACATGCACACCGTTCTCGACACCCCAGGAGCGCAGCAGCCTTTCGGCATCCACGCGGCGCCGCGCCCGATCGTTCGAGGGCCGCACGCGCCGCGTCTCGTCAACCACCGCGCCACCGCAATCGCCATAGACGCCGCTGGTGCTTATGTACACCAGTCGCTGTGGTAGACTGCCGCCCTTTGCAAGCGCCCTGGCCAGGTTGGCGGTGCGGATGTCGCGAATACCCGCACTCTGCGGCGGGGCGAAATGCACGACGTCCTGCGCCAGGCCCGCAAGCCGGTGCAGGGTTTCGGGATGATCCAGATCTCCGGTTACCGGAATGATTCCGTCGGCGCGCAGAAGCGCATGCCGCTCTTCGGAACGGGTAAGCGCGTAAATGCGCCAGCGGCCGCGAAGCGCACGGACAGTGCGCAGGCCGATGTCGCCGCAACCGACAATCAGCAGTCGTCTCATGCGCGCATTTTACCCCGGCGCCACCGGGTGGACGGGAAAGAGTAAGCAGGCATGTCGCACCAGATCACAATCAAGCCGAGCAATCACGCGCTCACAGCCAACGAAGGGGAAACCGTCCTTGCAGCCGCCCTGCGCGAGGGTATTACCCTTCCGTACGGGTGCCGCAACGGCGCCTGCGGCTCATGCAAGGGCAAAATCCTCGAGGGATCGGTGGATTACGGCAACTCGCAATCGCATGTCCTCGCGGACTTCGAAAAAAAGGCCGGCCTGGCATTGTTCTGCCAGGCGCGCCCGTTGTCCGACCTGGTCATCGAGGCGCGGGAAATCAGCGGCGTCGGCGAACTGCAGATCCGCAAGCTGCCGTGCCGGGTCCAGGAAATCCACAGGGTCGCGCCGGACGTCGTTGTCCTGAAACTCAAGCTGCCTGCAAACGAACGCCTTCAGTTTCTCGCCGGGCAGTACATCGATATCCTGATGAAGGACGGCAAGCGCCGCTCCTATTCGATGGGAAACCCGCCGCACGACGACGAATGCATCGAACTGCACGTGCGCAACATGGCGCATGGCGCCTTTACCGAGTATGTATTCAACCGGATGAAGGAGAAGGACATCCTCCGCTTCGAAGGCCCGCTCGGCACGTTCTTCCTGCGCGAGGATTCCGACAAGCCGATGATATTCGTGGCCAGCGGCACCGGCTTCGCCCCGATCAAGAGCGTCATCGAGCATGCCTTCGGGCTC